>WNFL01366369.1_pt2 | contig 10451 bp, 5 predicted proteins | sample 5400361 | NCBI WGS metagenome assembly WNFL01 (sample SAMN13153351, study PRJNA577476) | soil metagenome | isolation source: 40 cm soil on Douglas fir-dominated hillslope | place: USA:California | collected 2013-09-17
CTTGCTCGGCGCCGTCACCGTCAGCGAGGTGGACGCGCCCGCCGAGTTGCCGCCGGCCGAAGCCGTCGAGAGCGCCTTTGCGGCGATCACGTTGGCGTAGCTGCCCGCCGCCGCGCTCTTGACGCTGACGGTGATGGAACAGCTGCCTTTGGCAGGAATATTGGCGCCCGCCATGGACACGGCACTCGAGGAGCTGGTCAATGTCCCGGATGCACCGGTGCAGGTCGTGGTCGGCGCCGGCGAAGTCTGCACGGTCAGATTGGCAGGCACCGTCTCGGTGAAGCTCGACTGGGTCAAGTCGAAGCCGTTGGCATTGCTGAACGTGATGGTGAGCGTCGAAGCGACATTCTCGCCGACGCTGGCCGGAGAGAACGCCTCGGTGACCGTGGGCGCCGCCAGCGTGACCGTGAGCGGCGCCGGACACGCGGTTGCGGCGGTACCGGCCGAGGATGGGGCATTTACTTTCGCGACACCGCTCGCGCTGAATGACACGCTGGCGGTACTGTCCATATGGCCGACCGAATCGGTTACCGTCAGCATGAGGGTGCCCGCGGCGCCGGTCGACGCGACGGTCACCTGCGCGGTGTTCGCACCCGACTGAATGGTGACTCCGCCGCTGACCGTCCACGCGTAGGACGCAATGGTCAGATTGCAGGCCGCCACACTGCCGCTGGCATCAAATACTGTATTGCCGCCGGCGGATATCGCCGCGATCGGATTGAGCGCCGCCTTGACGGCATTCAGCGCATTGACCATGCCCGCGCCGCATTGACCGGGAACGCACGAACACTCGCCGGGGCTCGACCCCGTATCGGGGACGACATTAGGGCATACCGGCAGATTTCCGATGTTGGCAGGAAACGCGGTTGCGTTCGACTCCATGCGCGCGATCAATTGAGCCGGCGTCAGATTCGCATTGACTGAGCGCATCAACGCAGCAATACCCGAGACGATCGGTGCAGAGAAGCTGGTGCCAAGATTCGGGTTTATCTCATCCGTATAGCTGTTCACCGCAGGAACCGTCAGGCCTGTGTTGTAGGTCGTATCGATGGAGCGCAGGCACGCGCCCGATGTGGAGTTCAAGCAATTGCCGGCCGGCGCCGCAATGCCTACTTCGGGACCAAAGCTGCTGTAGCCGACCTTGGTACCCAGATTGCGCAGCCCCGCAACGGCCAATACGCCGGGGCAATTCCCCGGCGCATCGACGCTCGAACCGCCGTTGCCCGCGGAAGCGACCACTAACACGCCCATCCCTGAAAGGGTGGTGATCAGGCTTTTGTACGCCGAGGGGCAGGTGCCGCTGCCGCCCAGGCTCAAATTGATGATGTCGGCCGGATACGGATTGTCCGGGACCCCCGCCACCGACATGCCCGCAGCCCATTGCATGCCGGTAATGATGTCCGAATCGTAGCCGCCGCATTTGCCCAGTGCCCGTACCGGTAGTAGGTACGGACCCCAAGTCATCCCGGCGATGCCAACCCCGTTGTTGGTGAGTGCGCCCAATACACCCACCACCCGCGTTCCGTGCCAGGAGCTGTCGCTCGGACCGTTATTCGCCGCCGAGTTTCCGCAGTTGGCCGGCGGAAACAGCGGATTCATGAGATCGGTGCTGCTGATCCAATCACCGGGATCGGACGGGTCCGGATCCCAGCCATCGCCGTCGTTGGCGATGAGGAAGGTTCCAAGGGCGGTCCCGCTGGCGTTGTAGTCTTGATCGACGAAATCGTAGCCCGGGAGCAAGCGCCCGCCGAAGCCGGCCCGCAATGAATCAGGATGATCAAACCGCACACCGGTATCGACATCGGCAATGACGGTACCCGTGCTGCCGGTGGTGATCGCCCAAGCGGAAATCGCGTCGGTCGCGGACAAATCCTGGGTCGCAACGCCATTCACCATGATGGTCGCCGCGCTGGGAGTCTCCATGAACCACTGACCGCTCCTGAGGCTGGTGTTGGTGGTGGCGACGTCCGCGGGCGGGGCGAACAGCGGATCATCGGGGGCCGAATGCGCGTACCGGCGCTGATCGACATCGGCAAACTCGACCGCCGGATCGGTGCGCAACTTCTTGAGCGCGGAATTGACGTCGGCGCCGTATAGCGTCTTTTGCAGGAACAGCACATGCATGCTCGGCGTCATCTGCCGCGACCTGGCCATCGCCAGACCGGTGCGGTGCGCGAGAGCGGCGACATCCGCATCCGACGTCTGGGCTTGGACGATGTCCACGCTTTGCGCCCGCATTCGCGGCTTGATGGCCTTGACTACGGCATTGCCGCCGGTCGCGCGGAAACCCACCACCAACCGGCGGGCCTCCGGTCCGAGTTGGACGGGATGCGAGCGCACCGGATTCCATTCCGGGACGGCGGCGCGCGCGGGGCCCTGCATGAGCCAAATAGAGCCGCCGCACGCGAGCGCGAGCAGCAGTCTTGCAATTCCTGGCATAAACACTCCAAAACGACCGTAACGGGCGGAATCGCCGTCCATTTCCCTGCGATTCTGCGCACGCAGCCTAGCAATAATGCAGATGCCAGAATGAGAACTATGGCCGCAAAACTTGCGTCAAATTCTTCGCCATTCCGCCGTTCGGAACCAACCGTCGGCGGCTGGCGACAAGAACTGCGCCCGTGCATGTCAAACGAGTAGAATGTGGGCCTGGAATTAACGAGTTTTTGAGGGGCAGTTTAATGACGTACGACAATCGGCAGTTCTACATCGACGGGGCTTGGGTCGACCCGGTCGAACCCAAGGAATTCAAAGTCATCAACCCGGCCACCGAGACGGTCGCAGGGGTGATATCGATGGGCAGCTCCAAAGATGTGGATCGTGCCGTGGCGGCTGCGCGCCGCGCATTCGAGGGTTATTCCCGTACTGCTCCGGCGGAGCGCCTGGCGCTGATGGAGCGCATCCTCGCCGCCTACAAGGCGCACTACGATGAAATTGCGCAGGCGATTTCAACGGAAATGGGCGCGCCCATCACGCTCGCGAAGGGCTCGCAGACCCGGATCGGCGTCGGCCACATCGGCGCCATGATCGAAGTGCTGAAAACCTTCAAATTCGAGGAAATGCGCGGCACCACGCGATTGGTGCAGGAGCCGGTCGGCGTGTGCGCCTTGATCACGCCGTGGAATTGGCCGATGAATCAAGTGGCGGCGAAAGTCGTGCCGGCGTTGGCCGCCGGCTGCACCATGGTTCTCAAGCCCTCGGAGTATTCGCCATTCAGCGCCGTCCTGTGGGCCAAGGTCATGCATGAGGCCGGAGTTCCCGCGGGCGTATTCAATCTGATCAATGGCGATGGTCAGAGCGTCGGCGCGCCGCTGACGTCGCATCGTGAAGTCGACATGGTGTCATTTACCGGTTCGACTCGGGCCGGCACGGAGGTTGCGCGCAGCGCCGCCGCATCGGTCAAGCGGGTGCATCAGGAACTGGGCGGCAAATCACCGAACGTGCTGTTGGATGACGCCGATTTCGAGCGTGCCGTGAAACAAAGCGTGCTGCATGTATTCCAAAATTCCGGTCAGTCCTGCAACGCGCCGACGCGCATGCTGGTTCCCGCCGGCAAGATGGCGGCGGTGGAAGCCATTGCCAAGCGCATCGCCGAAACCGTGGTCGTCGTGGGCGATCCCGCTTCCGAAAAGACCACGGTGGGCCCCGTGGTGTCCAAATTGCAGTTCGACCGAGTCGAGGGCTTTATCGAGAAGGGAATCGCCGAAGGCGCGCACCTCGTTACCGGCGGCGCCGGCCGCCCTGAAGGGCTGCCTACGGGCTATTTCGTCAAGCCCACGATTTTCTCGAACGTCCGCAACGACATGACCATTGCGCGCGAGGAGATATTCGGACCGGTGCTGTGCATCCTGCCCTACCAGACCGAAGAGGAAGCGGTGCAGATTGCCAACGACACGCCGTATGGTTTGGCCGCCTACGTCTGGTCGCAGGATAACGTTCGTGCGCGGCGCGTGGGCAACCGCATTCGAGCCGGTCAAGTCGCCTTGAACGGCGCGTACGGCGATATGCAAACACCGTTCGGCGGTTTCAAGATGTCCGGCAACGGGCGTGAATACGGCGAATTCGGTTTGCGGGATTTTCTGGAGGTCAAGGCGCTGATCGGAGTCGATGCCGCTTGAGGCGGGAGGCGCCTAGGCAGTGTGCGGGGTCTGGTGCCTGATCCAGCCGTTCTGCGGCTCGAGAACCTGAGCAAGCGCTATTCGCCGGACCGGCCCGCGATCTTCGAGCGGCTGGAGCTGGAACTGCGGCAGGGTGAGTACCTGGCCGTGATGGGCGAGTCCGGCGTCGGCAAGTCGACGCTGCTCAATTTACTGGCCGGCCTCGATCAGCCGGATTCCGGGCGAGTCCTGCTCGAGGGCGTGGATATTTCGACCCTGGATGATGATGCCGTGACCTTGCTGCGGCGCCGGGCGGTCGGATTCGTCTTTCAGGCCTTCCATGTGCTGCCGTATCTCAGCGTGGAACAGAACGTGGCTCTGCCTCTCGATCTCCTGGGAGTGGCCGAGCCCGAACGCAGCCGGCGCACCGCGTTCATGCTCGCGGCAGTGGGTATCGCCCCGCTCGCCGACCGATATGCGCGGGAACTGTCCGGCGGCGAAGTGCAGCGCATCGCGATCGCGCGCGCGCTGGTGCATCGCCCGCGCTTGCTGTTGGCCGACGAGCCGACGGGAAATCTCGATCCGCGCAGCGCCGCGCAGACGCTGGCGCTATTGCGCGCGCAGGTCAAGGCCAATGCCGGCGCGGGCATACTCATCACCCACTCGCGCGCCGCGGCCGAAACGGCCGACCGCATCCTGGTGCTCGATGCCGGCGGGCTCAAACCCTTGAGGCCCGACGGATGAGCGCTCCGCGCGTCTCCCGCGGTGCATTCCTGATTTGGCGCGTGCTGCTGCTGGCGCAATTGCGAGAGTCCCCCGCCCGATTGCTGGTCACCGTGCTGGCCATCGCCTTGGGGGTCGCGCTGGGCGCCGCGGTGTATCTGGTCAACAGCGCGGCGCTCAATGAATTTGGCTTGGCGACGAAACGATTGGTGGGTGAAGCCGATGTCATCGTGCGGGGTCCGCGCGAGGGCTTCTCGGAGCAGCTGTTTACCCGGTTGGCGCGGGATGCCGCCGTGAGTGAGGCGAGTCCGGTGTTGGAACTGGACGTGGCCCTGCCCGGGCGGCGCGACACGCTGAAAGTATTGGGAGTGGACCCATTCCGTGCCGCCGCGCTGCAACCGGCGCTGATCGGCGACATCGGCGGCGCCCTGTTCACGCTCTTCCAGTCCGACAGCATTTATTTGAGCAGCAGTGCCGCGCAGGAACTGAAGTTGCGGCGCGGCGATGAACTGCAAGTCTTGGTCGGCAGTTCGCCCAAGGCGCTGCGCGTGCTGGGCATTCTGTCGCAGGGGACTTATTCCCAGACACTCGGGCTGATGGACATTGCTTCGGCACAATGGGCATTCAATCAACTGGGCCGATTGAATCGCATCGATCTGCGCTTGAATCCGGGCATCGACGTCGACGTTTTTCGCCGTGCTCTCGGCCTGCACTTGCCGGCCGGTGTTCTCGCCATCGCCCCGCAGGTCGAGCGCGACCGCGCCATCACCGTGACGCGCGCATATCGGGTCAATCTGAATATGCTGGCGCTCGTCGCACTCTGGACGGGGGCGTTCTTGGTGTTCTCGACGCAGTCACTATCGGTGCTGCGCAGACGCCGCTCCCTCGCACTGCTGCGGGCGCTCGGCGTAACGCGGGGTCAATTGCAGCGGGCGCTCATCGGTGAGGGCGCCGCCCTCGGAGTCGCCGGTTCCTTCCTGGGCGTCCTCCTTGGCTTGGCCGTAGCCGACGCCGTTCTGCGCTTTCTGACCGGAGATCTGGGCAACGGTCAATTGCGCGCCGCCGGCGCATCGATTCGCGCGGGGCCGCTGCCGATGTTCGCCTTTTTCGTGATGGGTACGGTGGTCGCGAGCATCGGCGCCTGGTGGCCGGCCCGCGCAGCCGCGCGCCAACCTCCGGCCCGCTCCCTGAAGGGCGGAGACGGCGACTACGCGGTCGTGGCTCGAAGAAGCACCTACTCCGGCGTTGCACTGTTGGGCACGGCAGCCGCCTTGTCGCGGCTGCCGGCCGTGCATGGTTTACCGGTTTTCGGCTATGCCGCCATTGCCGCTCTATTGTTCGGCGCGGTGTTGCTGGTACCGACACTGACCGTGAAGGGCCTGCGCCTGGCACCCCGTACGCGCCGCATCGTGCTCGACACGGCCGTGGCGCAGCTGCGCGAAAACGTCGGGCTCTCGACCTTGAGTTTGGCGTCCATCATCGTGAGCTTCAGTCTGATGGTCGCCATGGCGATCATGGTGTACTCGTTCCGAATGTCGTTCGATCACTGGCTGGGCAAACTCCTGCCCGCCGACATGCAACTGCGTGAGCCCTTCGGCAGCGACACGGCGTATTGGTCTGCCGCCGATCAAGCAAGACTCGCCGCCGTCCCGGGCATATCGCGCATCGAGTTTCGCCGCACCCGTCAGCTCCTGCTCGATCCGGCGCGTGCGCCGGTGACCCTGATCGCCCGCGGAGCGACCTCCGCACAGACGGCGGCAGAGTTGCCGCTGGTGCAAACTCGACCGTTGCCGCCGCCGTCGAACGCCGAACCGGCATGGATATCCGAGGCGCTGCAAGACCTCTATGGATACAAACTGGGCAGCGAGATCGACTTGCCGCTTGCGGGCCGCAGCCGACGCTTCACGGTGGCCGGCATCTGGCGCGACTACGCGCGCACCACGGGTGCCATCGTGATCTCGCATCAGGCATACCTTGCCGCAACCGGCGATGGCAGCGCCAATGAGGGCTCCGTTTGGCTGAATACCGGCGCCAACGCCGCGCTCACCGAAGCTGCGCTGCGCGCGCGGTTCGCGCGCGGCGACTCTCTCGAGATATTGACGAGTACCGCGCTGCGCGAACGCTCGCTACAGATCTTCGACCGCGCCTTCGCCATCACTTACGCGCTCGAGGCCATCGCCGTGATCATCGGCCTGACCGGCGTGAGCTTTGCGGCGAGCTCGACCGCCCTCGCCCGCCGCGCCGAGTTCGGCATGCTGCGGCATATCGGCATGCTGCGCAGGCAGATCGTCGGCATGCTCGCGAGCGAAGGCATTCTCACCAGCGCATTCGGCGTGGGGTATGGCCTTGCTCTCGGCACTGCGCTAAGCCTGGTTCTGGTCTACGTCATCAATCGCCAGTCCTTCAACTGGAGCATCGATCTCGCCATTCCGGCCTGGGAACTTGCGATGCTCAGCGTCACCCTGATCGCCGCCGCGGCCGTCACCGCCATTTGGAGCGGACGCGCCGCGATGAGTCAGGATGCCGTGCAGGCCGTGCGCGAGGATTGGTAGCACGTGAGAACATCGCGCGCGCAATGGGCTGCCTGCCTGCTCGCCGGCGTAGGCATCGGTACGGGCGCCGGCGTTTGTGCCGGCGCCGGCGCGGCAAGTAGTGGCGCGGATGCGGTGGCGCCCTCCTATGCGGCCGTAACCGCCGGTCAACGGCTGGTATTTCCGGCGGATCATGGCAGTCACCCGCAGTTTCGCACGGAGTGGTGGTATGTCACCGGTTGGCTGACCACCGAGCACGGTGAGCCGCTCGGCTTTCAAGTGACGTTCTTTCGCACCAAGCCCGATATCGACCAGAACAATCCCAGTGCCTTCGCGCCGCACCAGCTGCTGATTGCGCATTGCGCCATCAGCGACCCGAAGCGCGGCCGGCTATGGCAAGACCAACGAATTCGCCGTGCCGGAATGGGGCTCGCCGAGGCCGCTACCGGCGATACCCACGTGTGGATCGACAATTGGTCCTTGAAGCGCGGCGCAGCCGCCTACACGGCAAAGATCGACGCGGAGGATTTTACGGTCGATCTGACGCTGTTCGAGACACAAGCCCTGCTGCTCAACGGGGACTCCGGTGTCAGCCGCAAGGGCCCAAGCCTAAGCGCCGCGAGCTATTACTACAGCTTGCCGCACCTGCGCGTAGCGGGCGCCGTCACGCGCCAGGGCAGCGCGGACCGCGTTGCCGGCGAGGCTTGGCTCGATCACGAATGGTCGAGCGAATACCTGGACAGCCAGGCGGTGGGTTGGGACTGGATCGGCGTCGATTTGGATGACGGCGCGGCGCTGATGGCCTTCCGTATCCGCGGTCCTGAGGGCGAGCAGCGCTGGGCCGGAGGCACGCTGCGCGCCCGGGACGGCCATGTGCAAATCCTGCAGCCCGCCGAGGTGGAATTCCACGCGGGCCGGCGTTGGACATCACCGCGAACGCGAATCGCCTATCCCGTGCAATGGCGCGTCCGCGCCGGCAGCCGGGAGTTCAACTTAGAGCCCTTGCTCGACGATCAGGAGAACGACACGCGGCTTTCCACCGGCGCAATCTACTGGGAAGGGGCGGTGCGTGCCTACGAGCAGGGCCGGTTGGTCGGCCGCGGGTATTTGGAGCTGACCGGATACGGTGAACGGCTGCGCCTACGATGAGGCTAGCTCTTGAACAAGCTGCGCAGCTGATTGATGCGTCGACGCCAGAAGAAAGATACCGAATGACGATCGGATCGCAGCACGCGCAGCAGCTCGGGAAAGATACCGCCACGGAGCAGAAAGCTCTTGCGCCGCCGCTGGTTGGCGCTGCGCAGGTGATCGAGCCAGGGCGCCTCGCGAATCTCCTTGCTGATTCTGACCGGCGTGCTGTACTGCAGAATGTACGCGAGCCTCGGGGTGTTCGTCTTGTTGCCCGACGACCCGTGCACCGTGCGGCCATGATGAAGGATCATGGCGCCTGCGGGAATCGGGCGTACCGCCGCAGTCTGCGGATCGAAGCCCGCATAGCATTCGATGGTGTTGGCTTCCTTGGCGCCGCCATTCAAACGGTGCGGAAGCACGCCCAGCAAATGCGAACCCGGGATGTAGGCCATGGCGCCATTCTCGACCGTGCTATCCGTCATCGCGATCCAAATGCTGATTTCATCGTATTCGAAACCCGGTTCGCGGAATGCTTCATCCTGATGCCACGGCGTGGGCCCGCCCTTGTGCACTGGTTTGAAAATCGTGTGATCTCCGGCGAAGCCGGCCTGCGGACCCAGCAACTGCCGCGCTATAGCGAGCGCGGTTTTCCGATAGGACAGTTTGCGCAATTCGGTTGCGTACAAGGAGGGCTGCAGCACGCTCGGCAACGTCGTGTCTTCGCCGCCGTCGCGCGCAATGAGATCGAGGTTTCTGCCCTCGCTGCGGCCCTGGCCGCTGTCGAGCATGCGCATCAAGATCTTGCTGCACCACTCGAGCTCGGGTTTCGAAATGAGGGGTGTCTCGATGACGAGAAATCCCTGCCGAAAAAATTCGGCAATCTGATCAGCCGTTAGCGGTTGGTCCAATGATTAGGTCCTGCTGTCCGATGAAATATTTACAAAAACACCTAAAAGCAAGCACCTCGATGCGCACGTATAATAACGGTACGGAATCATAATTGTCAGTTTTGCGCAATTGCGAAACCTCACATCGGCCACATTATGTGAAGCCGGATTCGATATGCTGTGGCGAGGCAAAGACGCGCGATGGCGAGCTTGTTGTCTCAATATGGAGACGGTTATTTCGGACGGGCCATGGGCCCAAAGGAAAACAGATTGATGCATCGAAAACCTACCGTACTCGTTTGCCTGTACGCGCTTATTGCGACCCTGTCAGCGTGCGCAGGCTTTGCGAATAATTCCTCTTCCGGCGCCGCAACAGCAGCAGCGGGCCCGTCGAAGTATACTCGCACGGCGTCGGGCCAAACTGTGGCGACCAACAGTGTCGATGCGTGCTTACCCTTCGCAATGCCTGACGCAGCTGCCCTGTACGGTTCAACCAAGAAGGTTTTTGCCCATTACTTCTATCCGTTTCCGTTGTCGATCGACAATAGGCCGCCGGAACAGGATTACTACAACGTTCAGTTCCTGAACAAGAATGGTGAACATGGCAAATGGCTCGCGCAGGGCGGCTTTCTTCGTCAGAGGCCCCTCGGCTTGAATCCCAGTTCGGATCCGAATTGGCGGCTGTTGAACATGGAGAACGAAATACGGTTGGCGATTGCCAGGGGCATCACAGGCTTTACCATTGACGTCATGTCGGTCAAGGAGGCTACCAACGCTGACAGTCATTTGCACCTATTGTTGAGCGCTGCGCAGGCGGTCGATCCACGCTTTAAAATCGTCGTGATGCCTGATATTTCGGCGTTGAAGTCCGACTCCGACGCGGTGACTCAGATCATCGCGTCCGTCGCGTCAAGTCCGGTTGCATACCGGCTTGATGATGGGCGATTGGTCGTCACTGCCTTTAATGCGGGCCTAAACACGTCCCAGTGGTGGGCATCCATCATTGCTCAGCTTAAATCGCGTGGAATCGAGATTGCTTTCGTGCCGACATTTTTGGGGTGGGGAGGTCAAGCCGATGCATT
>WNFL01247941.1_pt1 | contig 10450 bp, 10 predicted proteins | sample 5400361 | NCBI WGS metagenome assembly WNFL01 (sample SAMN13153351, study PRJNA577476) | soil metagenome | isolation source: 40 cm soil on Douglas fir-dominated hillslope | place: USA:California | collected 2013-09-17
ACGACATAAAAACCAGCTAATTGCTCCTTAGTCTCGGCAAAGGGTCCATCGGTAGTCATCTTCCTTCCTTTTCGCATCCGAACGGTGACTGCTGTGCTGGTTGGCTGCAACGGTCCGCCACCAATCAGAATGTTACGTTTCAGCATATCATCGGCCAAAGGGGCATGAGCCTCCATCAATGACTTACGCTTCTCTTCTGGCAATTTGCCGTATTCAATTTCGCTTCCGTAGATCAGCAGAACATAGCGCATTAATCACCGTCCTCTCGAAATCTGGACCTTTGTAGTAGCGACGAATGCCAATCATTTGGATCGACAATTTGCTAACTTTGGGTAACAACAGAATTCGGTTCCCAGGGTTGGTGACGGCGACCAAGCGTCCGGCGGACAGCCGACGTATCAATTTGCGGCATGTGCTGCTCCACTAACACCACGGTTTCCTGCACAAGCGCTTCTGTTTGTTGTGCTGCATCCACCGGATCAATATGAAACAGGGTTTCGAGACGCGCGGCAAAATCGACAGGGGCTAACTTTAGCTTGGAGACGAAATAGTGCATCCGCTTGAACTGAAACGAGGAGTAATACACGTGGTTCAGACCCGATAAAACACCAAGGAGGTGTTGCGCACTTTCGGTCAGCAGTTGATATGTCCAGATTGTCGCGTCGCGGGGCGCAAGGTACTCGACCAATGACCATAGCGGGAAAAAGGTGAGATAATGTTTTACCATCGCCTCCGCTAGCGTGTCTGGATAATCGGCCAGTTTTGTCTGCCAACGCTGAACCAACGGCTCTCCATATAACGGGACCGCTTGGAGCATCCCGGAGAGCGCCTTTTGCAGTGGCGATGTGACATTCAATCCTTCCAACACGGCTGCCATATCACGTTCCCAGGCAGCGATAGTTGAGTGACCGACTTGACACTGCACCCCATTGACCGTATAGGCTTCACCATATTCATCTTCAGTGCGTTCACCCAGCGGCTTGCGGTCTATGCTGCCGTTCTGCTGAGCGATAGCTAACATTTTCTCTTCGGATGGAAGTTTGTCGTAATAAACGATCAGGTCAAGATCGGAGTAGAAATCGCTCAATCCTTCCACCGACGATCCGGTGACGATAATCGCTCTGGTGTCAGGCAGCGCCGCATATGCGCGGGCATTGCGTCTGGCGAGCGCTAATAAGTATTGGCTTGCGGCAGGTGCTTCATTCATAGAAAATTGTGCAGGCGACCGCTGTTTTTAAACAGGGGAGGAATGCACACGCCTCCTTTCCAATATTTGAAATTTGTGCCATACTGAGGGTATGAAAATGACAGCGCAAATTCAGCTTAAGCCAAGCGACGATCAGCATAAGTTGCTCAAAGTTACCCTGGAACGAGCGAATGCTGCTTGCAATGCGATTAGCGAGTATGCCTGGGCCAATAAAGAATTTAGCCAGTATCCGCTGCATGCTGCAATGTATAAGCAGGTTCGCGTTGATTTTGAACTGACGGCTCAGTTGGTTGTGCGTTGTCTGTCCAAAGTGGCAGACGCCTATAAGCTGGATAAGAACGCGAGGCGTCAATTTAAGGAGCATGGCGCAATTGCCTATGATAGCCGGATACTGAAGTATTACACCAACCAACAACTGGTCTCGATCTGGACGCTGAGTGGGCGCGAGTCGATTCCGTACGTAGGTGGAGATCGCCAGCGCGAACTGCTGCAACACCAGCACGGCGAGAGCGACCTGGTGTACCACCGTGGCAAATGGTATCTGCTGGCAACCTGCGAAATTGAGGAACCCACGCCAGATGAGATTGATGGTTGGCTCGGCGTAGATCGCGGCGTGGTGAATGTTGCAACGGATAGTGAGGGCAATCTGTACACAGGGGCGTTGGTCGAGCAACGTCGCAAACGCTACAGCCAGCAGCGGCGTGATTTGCAGAGAAAGAACAGCCATCCAGCGCACCGACGCTTGAAAAAGACGAGCGGCAAGCAAGCTCGCTTCCAAAAGGATGTTAACCACTGCATCGCCAAGGAATTGGTTAAACGCGCTAAACGCACAAAACAGGGTGTGGCTGTCGAGAAATTGACGGGTATCAACCTGCGGACCAGGGTTAGGCGCGAGACCAGAGCACAGCGCGGCAATTGGAGCTTCAATCAGCTTGGACAGTTTATCCAGTACAAAGCAGCGCTTTACGGTGTGCCGTACAGTGAGGTTGATCCCCACTATACCAGCCAGCGCTGCGCTGCTTGTGGACATACTGAAAAAGCTAATCGTTGCTCTCAATCCGAGTTCCTTTGTAAATCGTGTGGGCATTCCGCCCACGCCGACGTAAACGCAGCGGTAAACATTTCCTGGGTTGCAGTCAATCAACCCATCGTCCCGGATGCCACCAAACGAACGGTTGCACCGCAAGGGGACAAGCTCCTGGTTTCAATCGGGAGTAGTTGACAAGGTTCTTTCCGACAAGTAATGTTTACGCCATTATAGCGGCAGTCATCTAAACAGCGGATAAGCGCCATTCGACGCGCCTACACGGCTACGGTATAATGCGGTCCGGTTGCCGCCCGCACGCGGCACACTCTGAATTCACGAGGATTCACATTTGACCCTTTTGCATCAAGAACCGCCGCCTGCTGACGACGATACACAGCCACGCCCGCCAGTTATCCAGGCATTCACGCGTCTCGGCGAAGAGGAACCTGAAGAGGCAGAACAACCCGAACGCGCCGGATGTCGTAACCCATTACTTATCGGAACAGTCCTGATCGCATTTCTGTGCCTGTTTCTTACAGCCATCGGCGCGGCGGGATTCGCAGGTTATCGCGACGGCCTTAACATCCAGGGCACGAGCCATGCCGTCGCGATTGCGGGAACTATTGGCGCTCAGGCCACGCTTGTCCAGGCGGATTGCAGCAACAACCGTTATGAATTGTGTTATGAGCGCTGCAAATATATTGCGACTCAGCAGCCCTCCTATCCCGGCATGGCAGCTTGCATCGGCAAAGCCCAGATCGCGCTCAGTGCGACGCCAACGCCCAGCCCAACGCTCACAACGCTACCCGTAACCGTAGCGCCGAACATTGTATCCACCGAAGCCAGCGCCGGAACCGGGTTTTCCCGTGAGGACATGTTTGTTAGAGGGCAGGAAGCCTACCGCACCAACAGTTACCTTGATGCGGAAAAGTGGTTCGAGGCATTGCGCGGATTGGATGCCGATTACCAGCGTAAAGATGTCGAGGACATGCTTTTCAATACTTATCTGGCGCTGGCTAAACAACAGCAAAACGAGGGCAAGCTGAGCGAGATGGTTATCACTGTCGAGAAAGCCCGTGGTATCCGGCCTATACCGCCTGACTCAGGCTGGGACTTCACGGTAAATGTTGCGCAGCTGTATCTTGATGGCAGAGCGTATTTGGCGGCGGGCAATCTCACTCAGGCTGATCGTGTTTTTAAGCTGTTGATGGATCAATCGCCTGACTTCCAGCAGGACAGTAGAAAACTGGCATGTCAGGCATTCGCGCAGGCAGGTGACACAGCCGCTACAACCAAATACAACTGCAAATAGCCTACGGGTGATTGCTGAGCGTCCATAGATCAAAGTGCATTGGCCCGTTGACCGTCGTGCCTTTAAGCCACGGCTGTTGAGCCACATAATTGATTGGTACATACAGCGGCATAACCGGAAATGTTCCTTGCGGCCCGAACCAGCTTGTTTCGGCCCGGTTGTAGAGATCGGCGCGTTTGGTCATATCTGTTTCGAGAAAAGCCTGATCGACCAGCGCATCTCCGTCGCCACACGCAACCCCCGTCCGCATGAAGCCATATTGGCAGTGGATCGCGTCTCCAGTCCAGGCATTAGCGTCGGGATAATCGGGCGACCATGTGTAAATCCACATTTCCGGGCGGGGCAGCGCCTGCGGATCGATGGTGTTCACAGTGCCGTGCGCTACGTTCTGAACCTTTGCCGAGGCTGCTGTATCCACGATAAACTGAAATGGGCTGCATCCGAGCACTGCCTTCCATTGTTCAATGAGCGTCTTTGCCAGCGCTTCAGTCTGGGGCTGTTCATCAATCAGGATATGCAATCGTGTGCCTAATACGCAGGCGTTGTAACCTGCCCCGGCGGACATGGCAGCTTTGGCGGAATCTGGACTAAAGCCGTTATCAGTTGGCATCGTCGTTGGCCCACCAATCGCGCCGGGTGGCGTAATGCGTGACATAGGCAGCACCAAATTGGGCATCACTGTTTTGATCAAGTTGTTACGGTCAATGGCTAGCGACAATGCCTGACGAAAAGCAGCTTTCTGCACGACAGGTCGTTCTGCCGAAAAGCCGAGCACCGTCACTGACTGCCCCGGCGCGGGCTGCACCAACTCTGGTTTCGCTTGTTTCAGCGCGATGGCAGTAGGCGCAGCTAGAACGGCGAAATCTGCCGCGCCAGTTGTGATCTGCTGCGAAATTACATCGTTGGCGCTGGTAAAACTAATAGCGACACGATCAACGTTGCCATCTATTTTGTCAGGCCACAGCGGATTGCGGATCAAGGTCATGGTCGGCTGATCCGGTGCGCCGTCTGCCAGCGCCCACGGCCCATTGGTCATAATCGTATCTGGTTTCGTCCATTCCGTGCCTTTTTCTATGGCCTCGCGCGGAACGGGGCGAAACTCCGGCAGGCTCACCAATACATCGAAGTTGGGCACGGTCAACGCCAATTTGATCTCCAGCGTCTGATCGCTGAGTGCCTGGACGCGCAGTTGGCTGGCAACGAATGCCTCATTGATCGACGATGGGTTTGCGGTGGCGACATTCCGGCAACCCGCAATCACGTAAATTGTGTGCGCTGCTGGATTAGGTGGCGTTGGATCGCAGGCGCGGCGGATGCCGTACACGAAATCACCCGCCACGACGGGCCGCACGGCCTCAACCGCGCCGCTGCCAGCGTTATACCTCACCCACTTCACATCATTGCGCAACTTGAATGTCCAGATGAGCTTATCATCGCTGACCGTCCAATCAAGTGCCAACCCACGCTCGATCTGTCCAGTAACAGGGTTGTAGCGGGTCAATCCGACAAACATGTTCTCGGCAATGGTGCGCCCGCTCGAATCAGTGCGACCCAGACTCACCGGGTCGAGGCTGACGGCTGGCGGCATAATCACATTAGTAGTTACGGGATCGGCAGCTTGCGCCACGGTCAGCGGCGCAATGATGAGCATCAACAGAGTCACAAGATACAGTACAAAACGTTGCAACATGATTTGCCCTTGAAATCAGATAAAGTCGCAACATTGTACCGTTCTCTGATAGGCTCATCATGCTCAGTACGCGCGTGCTTGCCAACGGATCGCCTACGATTGCTGGAACCCGCTATAATCAAATTCTGCTGGTTCACTTGGACAATTCATAATGTTTGATCCAGAACGATTTAAACGCCAACTTGCCGAAACAATCGCATGGTGTACGCCGCGAGTAGATGTTGACGATCTACGGAATAGCTTGCGTAATGTTCTGCCGCAAAACATTCACGATCTGTCCGACTATGAGCTAATTATGCGCGTGGTTGAGCCTGCCATCACTATACGTTCGACTCTTCTTGAGGCGGCAAATCGAATCGATACAGCTAACAAAAAACCTGTACAATCGCTTCCCGTTGGGTTAGCCAATGGTCGGTTGTTAGCGTTTTACCCCGGTTATGCCATTTACGATCCCGCTGCGGAAGTCGAGTCACATGGCTATTTTAATTTTATTACCATCCCTGCCTGGGATACTTGGGTTTATTCCGGCCCAGAGGTTATTCCTGCTCTTAATGCAAATAAGCCACTTGGGTACATTATCTGTTGGATACCACCTCAAATTATTGAACTCGTAGATTCGGCTACCGAGTGCGATCCCACTGAATGTATCCAATGGCTAAACAAAACTAAGATTTCCCTTCCATTCTTGGATATTCTCAGGAATGAAGGATTGTTAGACTAATTCATTTCTGCTATTTTTACGTTAACGAAGCGTCACGATAGCTCAATCACCGTATCCAACGGATCGCGCAGGTCGGACGGTACCGTAATAATTGTATTACCGTCGAGTTGCCCAATCTGAAGTGGTGTGTTGTCCCGCAGCAAACGCGCTCTTGTGACCGTCAGTGGAAAATTTTTTAGTGCGACACCATCGCTGACGTAATCCAACACATGCACATATTGGCTGTTATCGCCCCGCGTGCTGACTGTGGCCTGTGTCGGCGGGAGCGTACCGGCCCGCGTTCCATAGATAGATGCTCCGTTTAGTTTCAGCCACGCACCAACCTGGCGCAGACGTTGTGCATGAACAGGTAAAATTTCGCCTTCCGCTGTGGGGCCGACATTGAGCAGGAAATTGCCGCCTACGCTGGCGCTGCGGGCCAGGACTTCCACCAGATATCGCGCCGACTTGTGGTTCTGGTCATCCCTGTGATAGCCCCAGTGGTCATTAAGCGTCATGCACACTTCGATGGGGAAATCGTACACTTCCGTTGTATTAAAACCAGCTGAGTTCATACCCGGTAAATCCTGCTCAAACCCCTGAATATCTTCACCCGGCAGCGGCTTGTCGTGGCGGTTATTACTGATCACGGCATCTGGCTGCAAGGTGTGGATCATGTCGTACAGCTTTTCATATTCAAATGAACCCCCCGGCGCAAAATAGGCGTTGCTTTCATCTAACATATGGCGCGGCCAGTCGCCGTCAAACCAGATGCAGGCGATCTCGCCGAAATTCGTGCATAACTCGCGGACCTGACCATGCAAAAATTCAAGGTAATCCGACCAGGCCAGGCCGCTTTGCTCTCGAAAACGGAATGCAGGATGGTGCCAGTCGAGCAGCGAACTGTAGAAGCCGAGTTTCACATCTCCTCGCCGTGCGCAGGCGTTCGCCAGTTCATGCAGCGGATCGCGCTTGAACGGCGTATTAGTCACTTTGTAGTCGCTCAATGCCGTATCATACATGCTGAAGCCGTCGTGGTGGCGACTCGTGATCACCATGTACTTTTGTCCCGCATCGGCGGCAGTGGCAACCCATTCGTCGGCGTTAAATTTGGTCGGGTTGAACTGCTGCACCAGTTGTTCGTATTCCGGGACCGGGATATGTTCGTTGTGCATAACCCATTCTTGCCGTGCGAGAATGGAATACAGCCCCCAGTGGATGAACATGCCAAATCGAGCGTCCTGATACCATTTCAAGCCGCGTGCCGAAGCCTGCTTCGCCATGATCTGTTTTCTCTCTGTTGAATAGGGATGGACCTGCAAATAGGATAAGCATACCATCCAACAGCCTCAGCGGAAAAGGCTCGCAAAAGTCTTCAATTGGTGAGGAAGAGCCAACATTTTGTTGTTACGTAAGCGGCTTCTCGTAAAACAAACTGAGCGGATCTTCTTTATAATCTCCGAACGGAGGGATCCGGTGAAAGCCCATCCGTTCGTACAAACCGATGGCTTCATGCTGGTGAATGCCCGTTTCCAGCCGGAGAAGCGTAATACCTTGCGCACACGCGTAATCTGACAGGTGATTTAGCATCAGCTTGGCGAACCCTTGTCCGCGGAACGCTGGCCGCACGTACATTCGTTTGATCTCGCCATAAGTCGTACCGAACAGCTTCACACCGCCGCACGCAGCCGCGATCTCGCCGGAGCGGAGGACAAAAAACGGCACGGCCTCAGCGAGCAGACGGTCGACGCTCAGCCCGTGGCAGCTTTCCGGGGGATAAAATGGTTGAAGGGTCGCATCAAGTTCAGTGATCAGAGCGATGGCGTCGAGGGTATCGGGGCGCTCCGCCGTGACGATGGCTGACATAGATATGCTCCTGTGCCTGGGACTATCTATCGGACGTTAGGACGCGCTGAAAGAAGATAAGGTCGAGCCAGCGGTCAAATTTGTAACCAACCTGCTTGAAGTGGGCGACTTTTTCAAAACCAAGCGCCTCATGCAGCCGCACACTGGCTTCATTGCTAGCATCCACGCCCCCGACGATGATGTGTTTGCCGAGTGCGCACGCCGAATCAATCAGCGCCAATACGATCAGCCGTCCAATGCCTTGCCTACGGTGATCCTCTGCCACATAAACAGAGAACTCGACTGTATATTGGTAGCCGATCTTTTCCCGGAACTCGCTCAACGCGCCCCAGCCGACGATTGTTCCTGCTTCATCTACCGCGACCAGTACCGGCAACCCCAGGTGTTTATGCTGTTCAAACCAGCGCGTGCGCTGGTCGAGCGTGCTCGGTTCGTAATCCCAGGAAGCGGTCGTATTGAGCACCGCGTGATTGTAGATGTCAAGTATTGCCGGGAGATCACTGGATTGGGCAGCGCGAAGGCTGATAGTCATGGCGGCTCCTTCAGAGAACTCACTTCAGATTCAGCATAAAACAAGTGTTGCTATAATTCAAGCTAATTCGATTAATAGCTCCTATCGGAATTCCCAATAATGAATATCGATCTCGATCAACTGATCGCATTCGAGCGGATTGCGCGAGAAGGCAGTTTTAGCGCGGCAGCCTGGGCGCTGGATATTCCGCAGCCCACAGTCAGCACGCGCATTAAGACGTTGGAACAGACTTTAGGCGGGCAGCTTTTTCATCGAGGTGGGCGACAGGTTACGTTGACCGATCTTGGTCAGACCTTTCTTCCTTATGTTCGGCGGACCATCGCTGTACTGACCGAAGGCGTCGAGATGGCGCGACAGGCCGAACAGGGTCAGCGAGGTCGCGTGACCTATGGTGGACTGGCCTCACTTGCTGGCGCGGTAGTTGGCCCTGCTGTCGCTAACTTCCATTCAACGCATCCTCTTGTGGAACTGATCGATAGAGGCGGCGACCATGAGGGTGTTGTCGATTGGCTACGGGATCGCGTCGTCGAATTGGGAATCATCGTCTGGCCCTGCCCGGAAAGCGTGATGACTCCCTTCCAACCGCTTTTGCGATTTCGGGAGGCTGTTCCGCTGGTGGTCGGCGCGGAGCATCCACTGGCTCGCCAGGGTAGCATCAGTTACGCTGAGTTGTTGGACGCTGCCCGCCCATTCCTGAGTCTGCGCTGGTGGAAGACTATGCACCCTACAGTCGTACAAATCGCTGCTCAAGCTGAAACCAGCATTACGGTCTCTATGGAAAGCGCGCGGCACATGGTCCGCTCCGGCATCGGCATGGGATTTTTTACGCGTGCATTCGTGCTGGACGAACTGACAAGCGGGTCACTGGTCGAGTTGACAGTTGATGATCTAAAGCCGTTATATCGCGAAAGTGCATTGGTATGGCTTCCGCATACGACTCCACTCAATACGGCATCAGAAAGTTTCGTGGAATGTATCCGATTGCAGGCGTTGCGAATCGGGTTGGAAGTGCTTCCAGCTTTGACTGAGGATTTACGATAAAGTCTGCGCAATTCTTAATACAGAGCAGAGAAACCCAGGAAACGTACATTCAGCTTAATCATTTGAAATATACTGATCACGGTGGCAGCGACACAAAAATTGGCTGCTGAGAAGTAGGTCAGTTTGAATCGAGTTAGCGCACCGTCAATATCTCGTTTGTTAATAATCACATGACGCCTGATCCCGACCTGTTTTTCAGGTGACTATGAGCCTGTGGCGCGGACAATTATTTCTTGACGATCTCGTCCATCTGTGCTAACATACCTACCAACAACTTATGAACTCATCAAGAGCGGTGGAGGGAACGGCCCTGTGAAACCGCAGCAACCCCTGAAGCGTCGGGAAGGTGCTAATTCCGTCAGTGATTGACAGATGAGAAATGGACCGTAATTTGCGTGCCCCTTCTCTCCTGAAGGGGCATTTTGTTTTATGAGGTGAGAGGAATCGCATGACGACAAACAATCATGTAAACCTGCGTTACCTGGACGCTATCAAAGACCACGTGCTGATCTACGATGGCGCGATGGGAACCAGCATCCAGAGTCGGAACCTGAAGGCCGAGGATTTTGGCGGCGAAAAGCTCAATGGCTGCAATGATTATCTGGTCATTACCCGTCCTGACGTGATCGAAGAAATTCATGCGGGCTTCCTCAAGGTCGGCAGCGAGGTTATCGAGACCGACACCTTCCGTTCCAATCGCCTGACTCTCGCTGAATATGGCTTGCAGGATCGCGTTCTGGAGATCAATCATGCGGCTGCGCAGCTTGCCCGCCGCGTGGCGGATCGTTTCGCTGAGGAAACGGGTCGTCCGCGATACGTGTCCGGCAGCATTGGGCCATCCGGTAAACTGCCCTCATCCGACGATCCCGACCTCTCAAATATCACGTTTGAACAGTTATCAGCCATATTTTATGAACAGGCGCAGGGACTGGTCGAAGGCGGCGCGGATGTACTGCTGGTCGAAACGAGCCAGGATATCCTCGAAGTCAAGGCGGCGGTAGATGGCATCACCCGCTATTTCAAGGACAGCGGCAATCGCGTGGCGTTGCAGGCGCAGATCACGCTGGACGTGAGT
>WNFL01248053.1_pt1 | contig 10450 bp, 9 predicted proteins | sample 5400361 | NCBI WGS metagenome assembly WNFL01 (sample SAMN13153351, study PRJNA577476) | soil metagenome | isolation source: 40 cm soil on Douglas fir-dominated hillslope | place: USA:California | collected 2013-09-17
GGCCGGCCATGTCCTCGTCGGCATAGGCGAGCGTGAGAGGAATAGACCGCGTCGCGCCCGTCGTCAGCGGCAGCGGCTTAAGCTCGCCCCTCTCGATATCTCCCTCCACCATGTGGCGCGGCAGCCAGCCGTGGCAGAGGCCTCGCCGAACCGCTTCGACTGCCGATTCAAGCGTGTTGACGCGCCAGTGAAGCCCTTGCTCGAGGGCAGAAGACACCGCCGCCGGCTGTCCCTCGATGACGAGGCCGGCATGCCGCGATAGGGCGCCGAGCGTCAGCCGGCCGCGCCGGACGTGCAGCGGATGATCGGGATGCGCCACCGCGATCATCTCAATGTCCATCAAGGGACGTGCGGGGCCGGCCTTGAAATCCCACACCGTCACGGCAAGGTCGAACGGCTCGGCCGCCGGATTGGGAACTGGGCGACGAACGACCTCGCTGAGCCGGATCTCGACATAGCGATGCGTGGTATGGAAGGCGACCAGCGCATCGAACAGCAGCCATTTCGGAAAGATGCTGTCGACGAGCGGGCGGATGCGCGGCTCCTGGCCCTTCGCGATCAGCTTACCGCGGTGTTCGAGCCGTTCGAGATCGTCGATCAAGGGCACCGCCTCGGCGAGAAGTAGCCGGCCTGCGTCCGTCAGCAGCGCACGGCGCCCGTCGACATGCAGCAAGGCAACGCCGAGCCGCTCCTGAAGGCGAGCGATAGCGTAGCTCACCGAAGATTGGCTGCGGTTTAGCTGCTGGGCCGCTTTCGCGAAGCTGCCGGCTTCAACCACTGTGCGCAGCACGGCCCATTGTTCAAGTTCGGTTTGCGGAACGTGGCTCATGATCGGATTTTGATGATCATGACTATACGCTTTTCCAGCGACAGTTCGTCCTTAACATCCCTGCGCTGCGACGGGGCCCGCACGAATCTATCCCTGAAGAAAGATGCACCGGCCTTGCGCGCCATCGGTCCTGCCGGAACGGCAACCCCTCCTGTCATGCGCGGCTATATCGCTCAAATGCCGCGTCGAGAAACCCTCTGCCTGCTCCGCTATATGGGGGCCGCAACAGGGTCTCAGTGGGAACGACATCGGCCTGACGGTAGATTGCCTTGTGGTGGCTGAAAGTCACAAAGCCATAGTGCCCGTGATAGGCGCCCATGCCGGAATCGCCGATCCCGCCGAAGGGAAGCGTTTCAACCTCGACATGGCTCAAGCAATCGTTGATTGTCACGCCACCGGAAGTCGTCTTGTCCAGGACATGCCGCTCCTCATCCGGCGAGTCCCCGAAATAATAGACGGCGAGCGGCCTCGGGTGCACGTTGATGTAGGATGTCACCTGGGGCAGCGAGGCATAAGGCACGATTGGGAGCAGCGGCCCGAAGATTTCTTCCTGAAGGGCGCGCATTTCATCGGTCGCGCCCAGAATGAGAGTCGGCGGAATTCGGCGTTCGGAGATTTCGGAGAAGACTTCTCCAGCCGGGTTGAGTTCGACTATCTCCGCGCCCTTCGCTCGCGCATCCTCGATCATACTGGTCAAACGAGCGAAGTGTTTTTCGTTGATGATGGAAGTGTAATCAGGATTCTTCCTTAACGTCGGGAACATGGCGGCTACTGCGGCCCGTGCCGCTGCGACGAAATCGTTCTCCCGACCTTCGGGAACAAAGACATAGTCGGGAGCCAGACATATCTGACCGGCGTTCAACGTCTTCTTCGCCATGATGCGTTCTGCCACCATCGACAGATTTGCCGTCTTGCTTACGATCACAGGCGATTTCCCGCCTAGCTCCAAGGTAAGCGGCGTCAGGTTATCGGCGGCGGCCCGAGCAACATGGCGCCCGACTGCCGTGCCGCCGGTGAAAATCAGATGATCGAACGCCAGGTTGGTGAAGGCAGCTCCAATATCAGGACCGCCGGTGACAACGGCGAACTCGGCCTCGTCAAAATAACGGGCCACCAGCCGCTTCATGAGGGCAGATGTTACTGGCGTCAGCTCCGAGGGTTTCAGCAAGGCCCGGTTGCCGGCACCCAGAATGTCGATGATGGGGCCGAAGGCCAGTTGATAAGGGAGGTTCCAGGGACTGAGGACGCCGACGACGCCTTTGGGCTGGAATTCGACGCGAGCCGAGGCGCCCGGAAGCGGCGGTTCCTTGATATCCGGCTTCATCCACCCGGGAAGGTGGGTTTTGGTGTAATCGATCGCCGATAGCAAAACGGCGACGTCATACAGCAGGCTCACCTCACGGCTACGATGGCCGAAATCCTCCGAGAGACCGTGCGCGATCTCATCCTTGTTCTCTAGAAGGAGAGCAGCAAGCCGCCTTAACCGATCAAGCCGCTTCTTGAGGTCGGGAGTCCCCTCCTCAAGAAATGCCTTCTTCTGAACGGTGAGTACGCTCTGCAGGTCCTGCACCGATGACTCCCGGGTCGTTCCAATTTCACGATTTCCGACCACTTTAGCTTCCTCAAATCCGTTAGTGAGTGGGTGGAAAGGGTCCGCCGCAGATGGGTTCGACCAACGTCGTTGCCCCTCTTCGGAGTCAGGCCCTTCATGGGAACTTTCTGTGGCGACAGCAATGAGAGCCCGTGGAAGAAGGAGTTGCCGACGACTTGCCGTTTCCGTCCCGGACGAGAGGCTGCTTACCAGCATTCAACATGATGACGCGCCGGCTGCCGTTCAAAGATTTGATAGGACTAGCTGCGATACCTGCGAGACATTGGTCGATCGCATTGCCGCTCGCGCGCAATTCTTTCAAACGATGGCGCGTCATGGCGGGATGGAAATCTCAATGAGGCGAGATTGTTGGAGCGTGCCGCGCGTGCAGGATCGCGACTCCGACCGGCGGTGTGCTGACGGCAAGGAAGTGCAAGCCGAGGTTTTAATGCGCCCAGCGTTGGGCGATGGCGTTCACGAGGCGCCGTGGAAGCGAGTGTTTTTTTTGGCCGGAAAGCGATCGTTAGCGGCAGAGGACGCGGACCACCGACTAAGGACGCACCACGACGTTGGCCGGCAAGAGCTTTCCAGATAATCAGTCACGAGGGCGAAGCCACCGGTTGTCGGATGAGCGACGACGCTGAGGCTATGTCCGCTGCTTCATGGGCTGGCATCAGCGCCAAAATCATCTATTGGCTCCAGGTGTCGATAGAGGTCCGCAGCGCCGGTGCGGCTTTATGGCTGACGCAGACATATGTCTCTTCAATCAATCGGACACGGTCAATGCTTCCGTGGCGGCGAGCGGATGATTTGCCGGAAGGGTCACCACCCTGTTGACCTGTTTCAGAATCTGCCTTGCATGCTCAAGAAAAGTCGCTCCGCCCGGGTGAGGATCACGCCGCGGGCCCGGCTCTCTTGGAGCCGCGCACCCAATTCGAGTTCGCGCTCACGAAGTAGCCGGCTGAGTGAAGGCTGCGCCGCATGGCGCCTCAATGTATCAACCCATGCCCTCTGAGTATGAGTCGCAGCTTCATCAAGTCTTTGTTTCCTACTGCAAGAAAGACATATCTCAAAAACCAAACACAAGTTAGAGGCGCATTATCAGGCTTATTGGAGACCGAACGACGCAGCACAGACCACAAATAATGTCACGGAAAATCAGAATGGACGCCGTTTTACGAATACTGCGATCGACATGGACGCTACCCAAGTCAACCTATCGTTTAGCCGTCTTTTCCAGTTGTGAAAATTTGTGAAGAACGGATGCGGTCGATCGACTTGCTCATGAGTTCGGGCGCGACGAGATCGAGGGAAGGCCGGCTGAAACCGCGTGGGCCTTCGCTCCCAATTCTTTCCTCTATTCGACGGCCGCCGCATTCCCAGGAGTATGAAATGATCACTCTTCAGGATTTGACCGAGATCGACACCGTGCTCGGAAGGCAGCGCAATGCCGACGCCGGCGTCTGCACAAGTCGCGGGCAGCGGCCGCGCCATCGACACCAAACGAGTCAGCCACACCGTATTGTTATCGTCGGCGGAGGGGCCGGCGGACTGGAACTGGCCACACGGCTCGGCAACACATTGGGCCGCAAGGGCCGCGCCGAGATTACGCTCGTCGACAAAACCAGCACCCATTTATGGAAGCCGCTGCTGCATGAAATCGCGGCCGGCAGCATGGATTTGGCCGAGCACGAACTCAATTATCTCGCGCAGGCGCATTGGCACCACTTTCGCTATGCACGCGGCGAAATGGTCGGCCTCGATCGGGAGCACCGCGAGATAAGGTTGGGACGGCTCGAGGACGCGGACGGCATCGAAGTCGCCGCCAAACGGCGCGTGCCCTATGATACGCTCGTTATCGCCGTCGGCAGCCAAATCAACGATTTCGGCACGCCCGGCGTGAAGGAGTACGCCTTCGCGCTGGACAGCCCCGAGCAGGCGATCCGCTTCAACAAGCGGCTGATTCATGCGTGTGTGAGGGCGCATTCACAGCCTGGCCCGTTACGGCCGGGCCAGTTGCAGGTTGCGATCATCGGAGCGGGGGCGACCGGCGTCGAACTTGCCGCCGAATTGCGCAATACGACAAGGGCTCTGATCGCCTACGGTCTCGATCGCATCGATCCAACGAAGGATATCGGTCTGAATTTGATCGAGGCTGCGGATCGCATCCTGCCTGCACTGCCGGCGCGGCTGTCAAAGGCCGCCGACCGCCTTTTGGCCGATCTCGGAGTCGAGATTCATGCTCCAGCGGCGGTTGCCGAGGTCTTGCCAGATAGCGTGCGGCTACGCGACGGCACCGCGCTATCAGCCGAACTGATCGTCTGGGCGGCGGGTGTGAGGGCTCCGGCCTTTCTCGCCGATCTCGATGGGTTGGAGAGCAATCACATCAATCAACTGGCCGTGCTGCCGACGTTACAGACGACACGCGACTCAAACATATTCGCGTTCGGTGATTGCGCCGCATGCCCCTGGGACGGCGGCAAGGGCAATGTGCCGCCGCGTGCCCAGGTGGCCCATCAGCAGGCCTCTCATCTGGTCAGGACCCTTACCGACCGACTACACGGTGCAGGCCCCCGTCCGTGGCATTACCGGGATCACGGCTCGCTGGTGTCGCTGGGGAGTCACAACACGGTCGGCAATCTGATGGGCCAGCTAGTTGGCGGCAGCATGATGATCGAGGGATTGATTGCCCGCATCATGTATATTTCGCTCTACAAGATGCATGAAGTCGCGCTGCATGGATGGCGAAGGGTTGCGCTCGTCACCTTGGGTCGACGGATCGGCCGTCGTGGCAAGCCAACAGTAAAATTGCACTAGAGCGCGCGATAGAAGAAATCCCGGGCTTCGGTCGTCATCGAGACCACGAATTCTCAGCGCTCGAGTGCCGCGCTGAAGACGTGGGTCTGTCTTGTCTCTCTGAGCAACCTGAGTCGCAACCGATCCGCACATAAATCGAGCCGAAAAGGCGGACAGGCGAAGAGACGTTGACTAAGTATTTGTAGAAAAGCTGGGGTATCAGTCTGGCCGCCAATCCGCTGTTATAGCCTTGACTAGAAAACGCGCGGGGTTTGGGTTCTTCGGTCGATACCCGATGACCAGCGGGACGGGACGCGGCTCGTCAACCAGGGGCCGGACGATGACCGCCGGCGGTATCAGCCGCCCAGCATATTCAGGCATGATGGAGAAGCCGTCGGTGGTCAGAATAAGCGAAATGGCCGACGCTATGTTGTCCCCTGAATGGCTCGGCACAAGGGTAAGTCCCTGCTGCTGACACCAGGCATCCACGGCGCTCCGTATGGCAGGCGCCGCCCTGCGGCTTACGGTGATGTAGGTTTGGTCCCGCAGATCTCCGAAGGAGACTGCGTCCTTTCTTGCCAAACCATGGTGGGCGGGAAGCAGAACGACGATGCGGTGCGATCCCACCAGTTCGAAGTGAAGATCGGGTGCGTCTTCAACCTGCCGCATAAGCGCCATGTCGAGTTCGCCAGCGCGTAATTGCTCGACAAGGCGCGGTGAAGGGGCGCTGCCGATCCGCACCTCGACGTCCGGCGCATGTGCTTGAGCGAGTCGCGTCACTCGCGGAAGAACTTCGTGCTCAAGGCCTGGAAGGCTGCCAACCCGCAGGACCGTCCTCACACCGCGCGCGTCTTTCACAGCTTCATCAATGCGTGCGAGGATTTCACGACCGTACTCGAGGAAACGCACCCCGGACTGCGTGAGCACGATACCTCGCGGGCGTCTCACGAAGAGCTGAACCCCGACCTCATCTTCCAGCTGGCGGAGTTGGCGGCTGAGTGATGGCTGAGCGGTATGCAGCCGCGTCCGGGCCGCTTCGCTGAGGTTCCCTTCCTCCGCAACGGCGACAAAATAGCGCAGGTGTCGGAGCTCCATCTTCCAACCTCTCAGGCATCATTGGCAAAGCTAAGAAGTCTTTGTCTGACCGATGACATCGACATCGCGAATGTGATCACCCTATGTCCGCGGGACTCCAAAAGGAGTTTGGTCGCAAGCCCGATCCCCGACGCGGAACCGGTAAGAGCATATGTTCTAGTGCTGTTGGACATGGCGGGGATTTCCCAAGTGGTCTCGCTCCGCCTGAAAATGGGTGAGTCCGATGCGCTACATTAGAGGCGTCACACTCCGCATATTCCGGATATTCTTTCCTTAAAGGCATTTCTGCCCTGAGATTCCGTCGTGCCGCTCGCGCAGTTGGCGCGTATCCTCGCCCTTGAATGTCTTCATCTGCGGTACGACGATTTTGGCATCATCGCTGCCGGTGGCGGCGACGGCGTTGAGATACGCCAGCGTGGACGCATAAACGCCGGCCTGGTTGCCGCTTGGTATCTTGCCCGGCGTTGCGGCGAAGTGCTTGGCGAGTGTCGTCATCCATGTCCCAACAGAATGGTTTCGTCAGCAACAGGCCCTCCGCGCCCTTCAGCCCCATGCCGTGCACGTCGTTGATGAACAGCAGGAACGCCTGCATCTTCTGCCCTCCTGAATGCCGAACTCCGCGGCCTGCTTGACGGCGTCGCCGCCGGCATTCCGATGGCGTCGACCTTGTCGATGTCGAGCCACTTGCGGGCGATCGCCGAGCCGACGTCGGCCTTGTTCTGGTGATCGGCGTAGACGATCTCGACCTTGATATTCTTGCCGCTGCCGTTGATATCTTCCGCAGCCGTGCGGGCGGCTTCCACCGATCCCATGCCAATGGTGTCCTGGGAAATATCGGAGATGTCGTTGTGTACGCCGACGCTCACCACGTCGTCGGAAACTTCGGCCTGCGCCGTGCTCCACGTCACGCACGTCGCAGCGAGCGCCACAACCCAATTCCAGCTTTTCATCGTTTGTTCCCTCCTTTATTGTGCGATGCCGGACGTTGTCGGGCGCGACAGTTAAATCAGACCTGCCGTTCCGGCAGCCGCAGCACAAGGCCGTCGAGTTCCGGCGTGATCTTGATCTGGCACGACAGCCGGCTGTTGGCCTGACGCGTGGAGGCGGTGCCATCGAGCAACCCGTCCTCGTCGTCTCCAACCGCGGCCAACCGGCTGATCCAGTCGTCATCCACATAGACATGACAGGTGGCGCACAAGGCGCTGCCGCCGCACTCCGCGACGATTCCGTCGACACCGTGAAGGACCGCAGCGCGCATGGCGCTGTCGCCAAGCTCCGCTTCGACACGCTCGACGCGGTTGTCCGGATGAATGAAGGTAATGGTCGACATGGCGTTCGCTCAGGCAGGTGTGAGGATGATGGGAAGGCTGTCGAGACCGCGCAGCGTGTTGTTGTAGCGGCGTCTCACCGGACCGGCGATTTTGATGGCCGCGACCTTGCGTGCCAGTGCCGCCAGCAGCACCTCGCCTTCCAGCCGGGCGACAAGCTGTCCCACACACATGTGGACGCCGGCGCCGAAGCCGACATGACCGCTGGTCTGACGCGTGATGTCGTAGCGTTCAGGATCGACCCATCGCCTGGGATCGCGATTGGCGGCCCCCAAGAACATCAGGATTTTCTCGCCCTCGCCGACACCGTAGCCGCCGATATCGACCTGCTTCGTCGTTGTGCGAAAGAAGGTCTGCACCGGGCTCTCAAACCGGACCGCCTCCTCAAACGCATTGCGGGCCAGGCTGGGATCATGGCGCAGCCGCGCCCATTCCTCGGGAAAGCGCGCGAGACAATAGAGTGCGGCGCCGATGCCGTTGACGGTGGTATCGATACCTGCCGAGAGCAACGAGCGTACCAGCAACGGCGCCTCTGACGCGGTGATTTCGCCAGCATCGACCCGGGCATGGATGCACGCGCCAAAGCCGCCAGGCGCGAGATTGTCGCGCTGGCATTGCTCCTGCACGTAGGCCTGATGCGGCCGCGAGCGCTCGATCGCGGCCTGGCGCAATTCGTTCTGCGGCCCGAACGCGTTGAAGACCACACCGGCATAAGGCAGCAGATGCTCGCGTCCTTCCAGTTTCAACCCAACGGCATCGGGAAAAACAGACAGAGGATAGGCCTCGGCCAGATCGGCGGCGGCATCGAAACTTCCCTTGGCCAGCAACTCGTCGACCTTGGCTTCAGCGGCGGCGGCAAAGCTGTCGCGGATCTGCTTCATGACAGCAGGCGACAACACGCGGTTGAGCACTGCGCGCGTCCGCGCATGCGCCGGCGGATCGGCTTCGAGGAGAAGGCTCGGCGGCCGCCACGGTTTCTCCTTGGCAAAATCGCTTAAGCCCACGCTGCGGCTGGAGCAGAACGTCAGGGGATCGTTGAGCACCGCATAAACTTCGGCGTAGCGCGCCACCGCATAGCCGTTCCATTTATCAAGATGCACTACCGGCCCCGCCTCGCGCAATGCCGCCTGGGCCGGGTAAGGACTCTCGAAGAATTCGATCGCAAACGGATCGACATCAAGGCTCGGAATCCCCGAGAGCACTCTGCCGTACCCGGCGTGTGCGCCTCCCCCGACAAACCCGGCCGAACCCGTTGTGACCATCTGAGTCTCCGAACTTTAGTCTTGTAAAGCTGCGGCTTGTGTCTCTATTTCTCGACTGCGCGTTTGAGAGGATGATGTGAGACATGAGCAAGAACGGATCGGTCAATTCGCCCCGAAAGGCGACGCAAATCAGGGGCGCCAGGACAGGCCAAACGCTCGATCTCGAGCGCTACGTGCCCGCCTTCGTCACCTTCATCGCCAACAAGCTGTCGCGCAGCGCCACGGCGTTTTACCAGAAGCGCTTCGGCGTCAACGTCACCGAGTGGCGGATCATGTCGTTGCTCGCGATCGAGCCGGGCATTACCGCCTCGCGCATCTGTCACGTCATCGGCTTCGACAAGGGCCCGGTGAGCCGTACCCTGACCATAATGCAAAACCGTGACCTGATCGCGATCAAGACCGACCCGCGCGACGGCCGCAGCCACTCGATCTCGCTGACGCCGAAGGGATGGAAGACCCATGACGCCGTTATCGTCGCGGCGCTGGAGCGCGAGCGCCGCCTGCTCGCCTGCCTGCGAAAGGACGAGCGGGAAGTCCTGATCGATCTGCTCAGACGCATCCACAGCAATCTCGGCGCCGTGACCGGCCAGGTCGAGCCTTGAATTCGAAATTGGCTTTGCACTGATCGCAGCCGACTTGGCATGCTGCAAAACATTGATGCCGCGCTGGCCGGCGACAGCCGTTGGCCCCTCCCAACGCCGGGGCGCATCGATACTGTGTGACATTCAGTGCTCCTGACAGGTACGGCGGTTGCACTGCTCTCCAACCCCGGTCATCCGGAAAGCTCGCACAAGTTAGTTGCTTTGGCAACAAACGGACCATCACAAGCTTGCGAACGGTTGTAACTCGTCGGCACCGACTCCCAGATAGCTAACTCAAAGAGCCTTCGTCGCTTGTTATTGTTTTAGGGAACCTTGATGCCGTCGTGGTGGGTGTCGAGATAGAGCGCCTCGACCATCGGTGCGGGGCTCGCGGATCAGGCGCGCATTCAGCGAGCCCTCTTCGGTGATCTCGCCGGAATCGAATGTCGGCAGCTGTCGCATGACGATTACGGGTGACGCGCCGGACGCTTCCTTGAGATCGACGAGCGCGGCACAAAGCCTTGTCCGGTAGGCCGCACGTCGGGGTCGATGACCCGCCCCGCACAGCGACCTCGTCCCGGTGGGCGCCCGTCGCCGACGTCCGTGATCAGGCCGGCTGACGCTGCGTCGGCGAGAAACGGGACCGCCGCAGCATCGACCCATATTCCCGTCAACAGTTTGAAGTATTCCGTCGTTCGGCCGTTGAAAATCAATCCCTGCGCAGAATCGTCGAGGTCGGAAAATATCACGGCATCGCCGGTCCGGAAGAACCGGTCCTCATTGAGCGCAGCCGGGTTGATCTCGGGCGAATTCCAGTAGCCGTGCATAACGTTCGGTCCGCGCACGCGCGCCTCAGCTTGCCCTGATGCGCACCAGCTTCAGTTCTATGCCCGGCGTCGGGATTCCTATATTTCCCGGCGCCCGTGCGGAACGGTTGATATGGTGATAGACGGTGCAGTCTCGGTGAG
>WNFL01344413.1_pt2 | contig 10450 bp, 8 predicted proteins | sample 5400361 | NCBI WGS metagenome assembly WNFL01 (sample SAMN13153351, study PRJNA577476) | soil metagenome | isolation source: 40 cm soil on Douglas fir-dominated hillslope | place: USA:California | collected 2013-09-17
GGGCGCGACGGTGGCGGCCTGGTATCCGATCACGCCCTCGACTTCCGTGATGGATGCGTTCAAGGGATTCTGCGACAAGTATCGCCGCGATCCCGAGACCGGCAAGAACAACTGCCTGATCATCCAGGCCGAAGATGAGCTGGCCGCGATCGGGATGGTGATCGGCGCTTCCTGGACGGGAGCGCGTGCCTTTACGTCCACGTCCGGACCCGGGATTTCGCTCATGAACGAGCTGCTCGGGCTGGCGTATTACGCCGAGATCCCCGCCGTGATCGTCGACATCCAGCGCGTGGGGCCTTCCACCGGAATGCCGACACGCACCCAGCAGGGCGATATTCTCGAGTGCGCGTACGCCTCGCACGGCGATACCAAGCACATCCTTCTGTTTCCGTCCAATCCAGCCGAGTGTTTTGAGCTCGCGGTGAAGGCTTTCGATCTCGCGGAGCGTTTCCAGACACCGGTCTTCATGCTGTCGGATCTGGATATCGGGATGAATGATTGGGTCGTGCCGCGCCTCACCTGGGACGATTCATTCCGGCCCGACCGTGGCCGCGTGCTGAGCGCCGAGGAACTGCAAAAACTTCCGAAATTCCTGCGCTATACCAACGAAGACGAAAATTACGTGGCCGCCCGTACTGTCCCGGGCGTCGACCCGAGGGGCGCGTTCTTCACGCGCGGCTCCGGACACACGAAGTTCGGCGGCTACACTGAGACGCCCGATGAGTATCAGGAAGTGCTCGATCGCCTGCTGCGGAAACACAAAGCCGCGGCAAAGTTCGTGCCTGCGCCGGTCATTCAACGTCGCAAGGGCGCGCGCTTCGGGATCGTGACCATCGGCGGATGCGATCCGGCGGTGCGCGAAGCGGTCGATCGGCTGGCCGAACAGGGAACGGACGCCGACTACATGCGCATCCGCGGATTCCCGTTCGACGAGGCCGTGGAAACATTCATTAACGATCACGACTTCTGCTTTATCGTCGAGCAGAATCGTGACGCGCAGCTTCGCACGCTACTCACGCTCGAAACCGGCGTTCCCAAGGAGAAGATGCGATCCGTGCTGGTGTACGGCGGCTTCCCGCTGAGCGCCAAACACGTGATGGAGGCGATCGCCAGCCATATGGAGATCGCGGAGCTGCAGGAGAGTTAACTATGCCGTCCATTGCGAAACCGGTCGCGATTCACCCGAGTCTTCATCGCAACGAGCTCGGGCTGACGCTGCGAGACTACGAAGGTACGATGTCGACGCTGTGCGCCGGGTGCGGGCATGACTCGATCACCGCCGCGATCATCAGGGCGTTTTGGGAGCTTTCGACGCCGCCCCACATGATCGCCAAGATGAGCGGCATCGGGTGCTCTTCGAAAACACCCACGTACTTCGTGAACGGCGCCCATGGATTCAACTCCGCCCACGGCCGCATGGCCGCGATCGCGACGGGGGCCAACGCCGCCAACCGCGAGCTGACTTACATCGGCATCTCAGGCGACGGCGACTCGCTGTCGATCGGCCTTGGCCACATGTGCCACGCCATCCGTCGCAACGTGAAAATGCTGTACGTGATCGAGAACAACGGGGTGTACGGCCTGACGAAGGGCCAGTTCTCCGCCTCAGCCGACGTAGGCTCCAAGAGCAAACGCGGCGAGGCGAACCGGATGGCCCCCATCGATCCGGTAGCGCTCGGACTCAGCCTGGGAGCAACCTTCATCGCGCGCAGTTTTTCCGGCGATAAGGAGCAACTCGTCCCGATCCTCAAGGCCGGAATCGCGCATCGCGGCTTCGCCCTGGTCGACGTGATCTCTCCCTGCGTGCACTTCAACGATCACGTCGGACTCTACACCCGGAAACACTCGCTCAAGGTGACGGAGACGGATTTCGTGCCACCCGCGTCTGAGATCCTCGCGACCATCGGCCAGAACGGCGCAACTAACGTGACGATGCACGACGGCAGCGTGGTTCGCTTTAAGGGTGTGCCGCCGGAGTACGATCCCACGAATCGCGAGAAAGTGACCGCGTACCTGCAGGAGCACCAGGGCAAGGGAGAAGTCGTGACGGGGCTTCTGTACATCGATGAGAGCGTCCCCGATCTGCACGAGATGGCACAGACCTCGGATCTCGCTCTGTCGAAAATGCCCTACGAGAAACTCTGCCCCGGCGCTTCCGCGCTCGATGAGTTGCAGGAAGAGTTCCGGTAACTTGTGGGGCAGGCAGTCTTGCCTGCAAGCCGGCATTCGTGCCGGCTTTTCACCTAAAAGACAAGCCGGCCAGAAAGCCGGCTCGCAGCCAGGACTGGCTGCCCCACTACAACTCCAGCAGATGCCCGCGCTTCCCCACATTCTGCGCCCGCGCGCGCCCCATCTGGACCACCGCGCCCTCAGCCTCATGAATGTGCCCGCAAAAGAAGTGCTCCGGCTGATGCTTTTCGATAAACTCCCGCACTGCACGGCTGCCGGCGTGCAATCCCGGGCGCACTTGATCGAGAGCGGTGTCGAGCGGCGGCGCATGACAGATCAGCACGAGCGGTTTCAACCCCGCAAACTTCGCAAGACGGGTGGCCAGTTCATCTTCGCTGTACTCGCCGGGCGTATCGAACGGCGTCGGGCTGGAATAGCCCAGGCCGGCGATATGGACATCACCGACCTTCATCGTTCCGCCGTGGAAGTTCACGAATCCGTGCCGCTCGCAGAACGCCACGATGTCTTTCTCTGACTCATGATTTCCCGGCAGCACATACATGCGATCCGCGCGGCGCTTCATCACCTCACCCATTTTGTCCAGACCGCGAGCCCAGCTCACAAGGTCACCCGCGGCAAAGTAATAATCAGCGTCAATATCCATGAGTTTTTCAAGGGCGCGAGCATCATTGTGAATGTCGGAAAAGATTAGTGCGCGAAGCATCAGTTAACATAGTATTGGAAGTTCAATAAATGCCGGAAGCCCCTAAGCCAAACGTCAATAGTTGGCTCGAAGACGAGCTTTATCAACAGTATCGGTACGACCGTCAAACGGTCGATCCGAGCTGGACCCAAGTGTTTGAACCGAATGGACATACGGTCGCCCCCACAAACGGAAACCCGGCCGCGTCCCCGGCCAGGCCATCGACCGATGCTCCCGTTGTTCCGCTCTCCGCGGGCGATCAACTGGTTCCTCTGCGAGGACCCGCGTTGCGGATCGCCGAAAACATGACGGCGAGTCTGACGATTCCGGTCGCCACCAGCCAGCGCGCAATGCCGGTGAAGGTGATCGACGAGAATCGTCGCGTGATCAATCAGCACCGGTCGCTCACCGGTCAGAGCAAGGTTTCCTACACGCACCTGGCGGCTTGGGCGATCGTAAAGGCGCTCGAAAAAGTGCCCGCGCTGAATCAAGCTTATTCGGAGAACGGGGAAGAGTCGTTTCGGATCACCCGCAACCACGTGAACATGGGGATCGCGGTGGATGTCGCCGGCAAGGATGGCGCCCGCTCTCTCAAAGTCCCGTCCATCAAGAACGCGCAGGCGATGAACTTCGCGCAGTTTCTGGCCGCTTACGATGATCTGGTGACGCGCGCCCGCGCCAACAAACTGACCGTCGCCGATTTCGAAGGAACCACGATTTCGCTCACGAATCCGGGAACCGTCGGCACGATGGGTTCCACTCCGCGGCTGATGCCTGGCCAGGGCGCGATCATCGCGACCGGCGCGATCGACTATCCGCCCGAATTCCGCGGCGTACCGGAGGACATGCGAATCTCGCTCGGCCTCAGCAAGGTGATGACGGTCACGTGCACGTACGACCACCGCGTGATTCAGGGCGCCGAGTCCGGCACGTTTCTCGGCCAGTTGCAATCGCTGCTCGAAGGCGAAGAGAGATTCTACGAACAGATCTTCGCGGATCTGGGAATTCCCACGCGGCCGGTGCGCTGGGAGCCGGACCAGGCCACAGCGCCGCTCATCAATGCGGACCCGGTGAAACAGGCGGCGGTGGCGCGGCTGGTCGAGGCCTGGCGCGCGCGCGGCCACCTCATCGCGGATCTCGATCCGCTGGGCAGCACGCGCCCGCCGCACTCCGATCTGGAACCTTCGACCCACGGCCTGACCATCTGGGATCTCGATCGCACCTTCCACGCCGGATCGTTCGGCGTGACGACACTGCGCGGGCTTATCGACCGGCTGCGCCTCACTTACGCGGGAAAAATGGGCGTGCAGTACATGCACATCGAAAATCCCGAGGAACGGCTGTGGCTGCAGCAGCGAATGGAGCCCTCCGCGAATCAGTGGCCGCTCGACCCAGCCGCGCGGAAGCGAATCTTGAAGGAGCTTCTCGAAGCCGAGGGCTTCGAGCTGTTTCTCGACAACCGGTTCAAAGGGCATAAACGCTTTTCGCTCGAGGGCGGCGAATCGATGATTGCGATGATCGATGAGCTACTCGATCGCGCGGCCGCCGCCGGCGCGCAGGAGTGCGTCGTCGGGATGTCGCACCGCGGGCGGCTCACCGTGCTCGCCAATATCGTCGGCAAGAGCATGGTGCAGCTTTTCTCGGAGTTCGACGGCGACGTCGATCCGCAATCGATCGAAGGCCAGGGCGACGTCAAATATCACCTGGGCGCGAGCGGCGTGCGCCGCACCTCCACGGGCAAAGACATCACGGTGAGTGTTGCCTTCAATCCCAGTCATCTCGAGGCTGTAAATCCGGTGGGGGAAGGAATCGTTCGGCCCAAGCAGGATCGCTTGGGGGATGAAGCCCGCGAGCGCGTGATCCCGCTGGTGATTCACGGCGATGCGGCGATGGCCGGTCAGGGAATAGTCGCCGAGACGATGAACCTGTCCCAGATCGACGGCTACGATACCGGCGGCACCGTGCACATGGTGGTGAATAATCAGATCGGTTTTACCACAAGTCCGCAGGCCGGCCGTTCGTCCACGTACTGCTCCGATGTTGCGCTGGCGTTCGGAGCTCCGGTTTTCCATGTGAACGGGGACGATCCCGAGGCCTGCGTACGCGCGATGCAGCTCGCCTACGATTATCGCCAGCGATTCCACAAAGACGTCGTGATCGACATGGTGTGCTACCGCAAGTACGGTCACAATGAGGCGGACGATCCGAGCTACACCCAGCCGCTGCTTTACCGCAAGATCCGCGCGCAGAAGCCGGTGACGGCGCTCTATGCCGAGCGGCTTCAGCAGGAAGGCCTGGTACGGGCCGAAGAAGTCGCGGCGTGGCGGGAGGATCAGAAGAAGCGCTTGTATGAGATTTACGATCAGGCGCACAAGCACAAGGAACAATACGAGCTCCAGGAGCTGAGCGCGATCCCGCTCGAGGCGATTCCGAGCGATCATCCGCCGACGGCAGTGGATCGCGCGGTGCTCGAGCGCATTGTCGAGGGAATTACGTCGTTCCCCGAGGACTTCCACCTGCACCCGAAACTCGCGGGATTCATCAAGAAACGCCGCGAGACGCTGCAGAGTTCGCATCCCAATATCGACTGGGCGTTGGCGGAGGTGCTGGCCTTCGGCAGCCTGGTGCTGGAAGGCACTCCGGTGAGATTGAGCGGCGAGGACAGCGGGCGCGGCACCTTCAGCCAGCGCCATGTGGAATATCACGACGCAGAGAATGATCGGGTTTACATTCCGCTCCAACATCTTGCGTCGAATCAGGCGCGCTTCGACGTGTACAACAGCCCGTTGAGCGAATTCGCGGTGATGGGTTTTGAGTTCGGCTATAGCGTGGCCGATCCCCTGACTCTGGTGCTATGGGAAGCGCAGTTCGGCGATTTCAGCAACGGCGCGCAGGTCATCATCGATCAGTTTCTGGTCGCGGCGGAATCGAAGTGGGGCCAACCGAGCGGCCTCGTCCTGCTGCTTCCGCACGGCCAGGAGGGCCAGGGTCCGGAACATTCCAGCGCACGTCTGGAGCGATTCCTCCAGCTCTGTTCGGATAACAATATGCGTGTGGCTTACTGCACCACGCCCGCGCAGTACTTCCACTTGCTGCGCCGGCAGATGCACGGCGGTCCGGATCGTCGCGGTCTGCGGAAGCCACTCATTGTGATGACGCCGAAGAGCATCCTGCGTCATCCGAAGGTGATTTCATCCATCGATGAGCTGACCAGCGGCGTTTTCAAGCCAGTGCTGCCGGATGAAACCGTCACCGACCCGTCAGGCGTGAAGAAGATTCTGGTGTGCAGCGGCAAGATCTACTACGAGTTGCTGGCCGCGCGTGATGAGCGCAAGGCGACCGATACCGCGATCGTGCGCATCGAGCAGCTCTATCCGTTCCCCGAAGCTGAATTCGCGGAGGTGTTGGCGCGATACCCGGCCGCGGGCGAAGTGGTGTGGGTCCAGGAAGAGCCGCGCAACATGGGCGCGTGGGCGTTCGTCCGCGGATGGATCCAGCCCATGATCCAGGCGCAACATCGTCAGATCGGGTACGCCGGACGGCCCGAGAGCGCCAGCACGGCGCCGGGATCGCTCGCACGGCATCAGCAGGAGCAGGCGGAGCTGATCGAACAGGCTTTCGCGCCGCCGACGGTCGAGCGGAAGTCCTGGAAGCGTCTGGTGCGCCGCAAGTCGCGCTAGGATCAAGCTGGCTTTCCATCGCTCGTGAAGACAAGCCGGCCAGAAGGCCGGCTCGCAGCCATGACTGGCTGCCCCACTCATGCCGGGCGCGGCGTCGGATGACGGAACAACGCGGTGCCTTCTTCCGAAAGGAGCACCCATAATCCATAAATTCCCAATGCCGTGTGGAAGGGGAACCCGGGCAGTTCGAGCACGGAAAGAACGATTGTCAGAATCCGAGCCCACGGCTGGAAGCTCAACAGGCCGATACCGGCAATCAGTCCAGGCAAGGAAAGCACCAGAACAACGAAAGTGATTACGGCTCCGATCAGACCCAGGGTAGCGCTGCCGGCGAAACTGTCCTGACTTGTGTCAGTGAAGTTGACGAGCCCTGCGAGCCCGCCAAAAATCGCCATCACGATAATCGCCGCCAGCACTCCCAAGCCGCCGAGAACGATATGCAGGATCGCGAGAATCTTCACATGCTGTTGCATGGAGCCCTCCCTCTCCCGAGTATACGCAACGGCCGGGAAGGAGGTTCGGTGTTTATGCCCGATCAGCCTCGGATTCTGACCTTGTCCTCATCGATAACTACGAGCTTGCCGGTTACTGCTCTGCCTTCGAGGATTCGCAGCATTCTTTGAAGCGCCAAGCGAATCGCCGCCTCGGTCGGCGGACGCAACCGAAGCCGAACTACGCCGGCGTTCCTGACGGAGGAAAGCGCATGATATTGGCGAAGTCACCATCCAAGGTGACAAGGATTCGATCGGTGTCGATTCCACGGGACCGCACTTCCTGGTCGCTCGCGCCCGATAGGCCGATTTCGCAAACAACGGCGTGAGCCGGCGAAAGATTCTCGTCAAAAAGAAATCTCACGCCTCGGTCAGCACGATCTCATCCCCCGCCAAAGCTGCGGCGTATTCCAGACACGTTTTCAAGTCTTCAGGCTTCAGTTGAGGATATGCAGAGAGCAATTCCTCTCGGGTCTCACCTGCCGCCATCTTCTGCAAAAGAATGTAAACAGGAATTCGAGTTCCCTTAATGCAAGGCTTACCCATCATGACGTCCGGCCTGGCGTCGATACGATCAGGCAGCTTCATAACGACCAATGTAACACTGCGGTCAGCTACTGCGCCGCGCCTGACATCTCGCGGTACGCGAGGCGGATGTTCAGCGCCCGCTCAATCTTGCGGATCTCGCCCCGTTCGGATCGAGTGCCGAAGGTGGAGGCTGTCCCGCGCGCGCCGGCTCGGCCGGTTCGGCCTACCCGGTGAATGAAATCCTCGGGCGCTCGCGGCAGATCGTAGTTCACCACGTGAGCGATTCCTTCCACGTGAATGCCGCGCGCGGCAACGTCCGTCGCCACCAGCACGCGATATTGGCCGTCCTGGAAGCCGCGTAAAGCCTGATTGCGCTGGTTCTGGGTCCGATTTCCGTGAATGGCGGTGGTCTTCACTCCGCCGCCCGACAGCCGCTTCGCAAGCTTGTCAGCTCCGTGCTTGGTCCGCGCGAAGACCAGGAAAGAGCCATGTTCCTCTTTCAGCATGGACTGAAGCAGGTTCAGCTTTCGATCCTGTTCAACTTCGTAGACATGCAGGTTGACGTGCTCGTTCGGTTTGGTGGTGGAGCCGATCGCGACGCGTACGGGACTCTTCAGGTGCTTGTGGATCAACCCGGCCACCGAACCCTCCATCGTCGCAGCGAAGAACAAAGTCTGCCGGGCCGCTGGTAAGGCCGCCATGATTGTTTTGATGGTCGGAAGAAAGCCCATGTCGAGCATTCGGTCCGCTTCATCCAGCACGAGAATCTTCGCGTCGCCCAATTTCACAAGCCGGCGTTCGATAAAGTCGGACAGACGTCCGGGCGTGGCGATCAGCACTCGCGCGCCCCTGCGGATCGCGTTCAATTGGGTCTGCTCGCTCAATCCTCCGACCACGACGGCTGCGCGGATGTTCGTGCCGGCAGCCAGCTTTGCGAACGTCTCATGAATCTGGATCGCGAGTTCGCGCGTGGGACTCAGGATCACGGCGCCAATGCCGGTCGCGCCAGGTTGGCGAATGAGCGATTCGAGCATAGGGACGACAAAGGCCAAAGTCTTGCCAGTGCCGGTCTGAGCGGTACCAACGACATCGTTGCCGTCGAGCGCGGGTCCGATGGTTCCGGACTGGACAGGTGTCGGTTCGACGAATCCGTTCCGGGCAAGGCTTGCCTGCAGAACAGACGAGAGGGGAAATTCAATAAAAGTTTTCATTCAAGATTTGTGGGGAAAGGAATCAGCGAGCCGACTAAACAGGAAAACAGAGGGGTTTGCGGATAACTTTCAGTTACATCCTGAGTATAGCACGCTATTGCGCCGTAGCTTCCTGCGCCGGCGATCGATCGCTCTCATTCCCGGTCAGATCCACTGCGGATACGGCATATCGATACTTCTTGCCCGCTTCGACCTGCCGGTCGGTGTAGGTGGGCGCGTCGATCAACGAAGTAATCTTTTCAAAAGGCCCGGTCTCAACGGAACGATACACGTTATAACCTTTGAAATCGGATTCCGTGTTGCGCTCCCATGCGAGCTCGATCGTGTTGACGCCCGCCACCGCTGTAAGCCCGGTCGGAACCGCAGGGGCAAAATCGTCTCTCGGTGTGATCCACTCCGGGTCCGAGGTTTCGCTTTGTTGCAACTCGCCCGCGATGCCCTGCACCAGGTACTGATAACGCGTGCCGTATTCGATGGTCGCGTCGAGATAGCCGGCATGATCGGACTCCCCGATCTGCTGGGGTTCTGCTGCAGCGGCGGCGCGGAACACGCGATAATGCGTGCTCGTCCCATTCCACTTGAGCTCCACGCCTTTCTCGACGTTTTCGGCTTTCACAGTTGCCGGCTTCTCGAGCGGCGGCTGGATGGGAAGAGTCCTCGGAATCGACCAGTCTGAGGATTTTCCTTTCGGTCCGGTGGCACGCACCATGACGGTCACGTCCTTGCCGATCCATTCCCGCGCGGGAACCTCATAACGCAAGGGCCCCGGTCCCGTAGCCGGAACCGTGAACGATTTTTCGCCCACACGCAATTCCACCGATCGTACGCTCTTGAGCGGCAAGCCCTCCGTGGTGAGGGGAGGCAAAGTGAACTCGGCTTCGATCTTGTCGCCATACTCGACGACGCGCAGATCAATAATGCGCGACGGCATATCGAGCGACGGAGGCAGCGGAGGCCCTACGTACCCGCATCCTGCCAGCACCAGTGCGGCAGCAAGGAAAGCTCCCGCGCGGCTCACAGAATATACCGGCTCAGATCCTGGTCCTTGACGATATCGGCCAGTTGTTTGCGGACGTAGGCGGCGTCGACCTTCACCACCTTCCTTTTAAGATCGGGTCCGTCGAAGGAAACATCTTCGAGCAGTTTCTCGAGAATCGTATGCAGGCGCCGCGCGCCGATGTTCTCGGTGGACTGATTCACGGTCGCCGCAAACGACGAGATCGCCTGGAGCGCGTCTTCCGTGAAAGTCAGCTTGATTCCTTCGGTATCGAGCAGCGCCTGATATTGCTTGATAAGCGCATTCTTGGGCTCCTTGAGAATGCGGATGAAATCCTCCTCAGTCAGGGATTTCAGTTCCACGCGAATCGGGAAGCGCCCTTGCAGCTCCGGAATCAGATCGCTTGGTTTGGAGACGTGGAAGGCGCCCGCCGCGATGAACAGGATGTGATCGGTGCGCACGAAACCGTAGCGTGTGTTGACCGTGGTGCCCTCGACGATGGGTAAGATGTCGCGCTGGACGCCCTCGCGGCTGACGTCGGGACCGTGGCCCGCCTCGCGCCCCGCGATCTTGTCGACCTCGTCGAGGAACACTATGCCGCTACGCTCCACACGCTCGATCGCGATGCGGGTCACCTGGTCCATGTCGACCAGCTTCTGCTCTTCTTCCTG
>WNFL01248164.1_pt1 | contig 10449 bp, 9 predicted proteins | sample 5400361 | NCBI WGS metagenome assembly WNFL01 (sample SAMN13153351, study PRJNA577476) | soil metagenome | isolation source: 40 cm soil on Douglas fir-dominated hillslope | place: USA:California | collected 2013-09-17
CGTCCACAGAACTGACCACGATTTCGCAGTTGCCTGGTCGAAAATGTATGGCAAAGGACGCGTTTTCTATTCAAGCCTTGGCCACACGCAGGAAGCCTGGAGCGACCCCGACATTCGCAAGATGTATTTTGAAGCGATCAAGTGGGTGCTGGGCATGACGGAAGGTAGTACGGCTTCCCACTCGCGTCGGTAACACTCGACCGAGCATGCGCCGCCCTGTCTTAATCGTGCCTTAACTTAGTCTCCTGCTCCACTCACGGCCAAACCAATGTTCAATTGCCGTCGGATTCACTACGGCAAACATGAGTTCATTGCACTCCCGCGGTTTGACATGAACTAAGAAAACGTACCGCAAAGTCGGGAGCACTACCCGGTCCAACCAAGCGTTCTCACCAGCCATCTGATCTGTTCATCCGGGTGCAGGTCATTACCCAGTATCGGAGGCCCTCGATGAGAGGCATGTTGCAAGCGACCCTTGCGGTCGCCTTGCTGTTGTTGATCCAGCAAAGCGCCGCTTACGCACAATCAACTTCCACTTACAATGCTTCGGGAGCGTACGCCGAAAGCCGCTTTAAGGTGAATAACTCCTATGTCACTCTCTTTGCCGCAAGGGGCTGTGTTGCGAACCCCTGCGCTACCAACAGCGGCACGTTCATTTATTTGTTTGCAGTGAACGATGACACCCACATGGTTACCCAAGGCGACGGCGTGATTCCCGACAGCGCGTTTCAGGCCAACAACCTTCAGCACATGAGCCTCATCGTGGACACTAGTCAGGTGCCCGGCTTTCACACCCTCACTTGTGGCTTCGTATCCGGCGTCTGGAACTGCTCCAACGGACCTTTCGGAGTGATGCAGGCTGACTGGCAGGCGACCAACCAGGCATCCTCAACGGATAAGGAGGACACGGACACCACTATCGGGCCTTTCACCGCCAAGACTCATACCGACCGGAAATCGACTTCCGGTCTTGCGACTGGCACGTTCCTCGGGACCGCGTTCTCGGACAACAGCAGCACGACCCTCGGTACCAACAAAAGTCATTCATCAAGCATTAACAGACCGCAGTAAAGACGCGCACAAAGGAAACCTGCCCTATGAAACGCAATGCATTGCTAACACTCTGGCTCGTGCCTGCGCTATTCATCGCCGCTCACGCGCAAACCACTAACTTTAAGAGCAATGGCGCCTACGCGCAATCGAATTTTCCGAACACGAACTTTTTCGTCGGCAGCGGCGATGTTGCAGCCGGCACCCCTCAACCCTTTGTCGACTATGCGACATTCATCGCGAACCCAGACGGTTCGTACACGTACAGCTTTGGGTACGGCAACATCCCCACTTCTGCCTTCACCGGCAATAAGGCGCAACATATGTCGCTGAACGTCGATACCAGCCAGGTTCCCGGCTTCCAGACCCAGACGTGCACGGTGTCCTACGTGCCGAGTTACACCTATACGTGCACCGATGGTCCCTTCGGCGTGATCCAACTGGACTGGCAACAAAACGATTACTCCTCCAGTCGCACGAAGCAAGATCTCACCTGGACAAACGGGCTTGTGACACACGGTTCCAGTTCCGACAGCACTTACGTTTCAGCCAATGCATCCGGAACGTTTCTCGGTACGGCTGTCACGGATTATGCGTCCACAATGGGCACTGACAAGAACCGCTACATTACTATTACCAAGGGAAACTAGCGGATTAGATTCCAATTTAAACACTAAGATTGATTCACTCGCCTGTTTCCCAGAGAGCGGGTCTACGTAGCAGCCGCGGATGCCCGCTCTCCTGATTTGTTTTGCAGGGCGAGTCACCGCCCGGGCAACGCTTCTCTCGAGAGATCGGCACTGCCGATGCGGTCGCTGTGCGCATCTCGCACCACAATCCGGACGTGTCGGGTCTTGGGCGGTAAGTCAGTAACCAGATCGAACAGGGCGGGCTTATTCCATTGCTGCTCGAAGCGTTTGCTGTCGACGACGGACTCCAATTCAGTTACCTTGTGGCTGTAGATTTGATCTCCCGCGCCAACGCTTGCAACCACGACTGTAACCTCACATCTGCGCTTTCCATCCGGCAACGTTTCCCAGTAGAGGCCGTGCCGATCCACCTTGATCACGAACCGTCCCTTCGCCGTTCCGGCTGATTTGGCCTTGGCCTCAACTTCGAGTGCGCGATAGGTCAACGGATTCATGACCGCGCGTGAGAGGGCCGTGTCAACCTGATGATCGTCGAGCGGATTTTCGGCGAACGCGAAGTATCCCTGACGGGTTCGCGCGTGGAGGCCCTGGCCACGGACTCTAATCTCGATCCGGCGATACTTTCCGTTCCACGCGCGGTTAGTCGGATAGTAGGCAAAGGAATAGTAAGCGGAGCCGTCATCGACGCTTTCCGAGATTGCTACGTCGACGTCGTTTCTCAGGCGGAAGATTCCGCCGCCCGTTTCCGGAGCGATGCTTTCGAACAAAAGATCGCCAGTCATCTGATCTTGCGTTCCCGTTAAAAAGCTCCCACCACCAGCCGATGAACCGTACATGATCGGAGAAACTTCGAGTCCGCGCGGGTTGATGGTATAGACCGAGACTCGTGCTCGCAGCAAAAGAGTGGCGCTTTCGCTGACGGCTTTCACAAAACGCGGTTGGTCCGCCAAGTCCAGGGACTGGCCGTTGATCGCCGGGAAACCCGGACCAACCCAGATCACGTTCTTGCGTCCCGCGAAGTGGCTGTTGGCCGCTGCAATTTGCTGAAGCGCCCACAGTGTTTTGGAGAATCGTTGCGCGGAACCGCCGAATTCAGCCGCCATCAGGCCAAAGGGCAGCTCCGCATGGCGACTATGCAGCGCTTCCGCCAGAGCGTGAGCGTCTTGCGTGTAGTCATGCAGCAACTCGATGCGCTTTTGTCCCAGGAGCATCAGCGACGCCGGTTGCTCCAGCCGCGGCCCGTGCTTGGCCAGGAATTTCTCGATCGCGTTTCTTCCCAATGCTTGATCGAGTACCTCGCTATTCAGTTCGTCCAGTACGAGGATCGTGAGCGCCGGGGGCGAAACCGGGGGCGAGAGTTTCAATTCGTTCTCACTGTTTCTGGTAGCGATGGAAGGCGCTGGCTTATCTTTACTTGGAGCCGACTCGAAGGACGCAATCGTCTGCGTCACGCCATCTTCCACAACTGTGAAGTCATCCTTTGTAAGATTTGTAACCGGCTTACCATCACTGTCTTTAACTACGGCGTCCAGTACAACTAAGTTCGCGCCTGTCCGAAAAGTAACACTCGGAGGATTTGCCGTTTGAGATCGCGTATCGCAAGAGAATAACAGAAGCGCAATCGCTATGCCTGTGCGGAGTCTCGCAGTGGCGTTGGCTTGCTCGGAGGCTAAAGACATGACAATTCTTTCCTCTTCTGGAGAGCTACCGGGGGCAGTCCCAGTTATTTTGCGTGGTTGCTTTTCAAAAAGACCGACAGGCCCAGCACGCCAACTTCTTCGCCGCAATGTTAATTGCAATCGAAGCGAGTCCTATTAGCCCCAATTATATGCTACGCGTTTGTTGGCTTTGCGATGGTACGCGAAGTGTGGCGGTAAGGCGCCGCGAAAAGGGCGGTTTCAGAAGGGTTGATCTAAAACGGAAGCCCACGCATCGCAAATTCGCGATCGTGGGCTTCCGGGTTCCCCTCAGCCTGTTTGTTTGCCGCCCCTCCGAAGATCTATTCAGTAGCGCGGTAAGGGCTGGACTATGACGTTGTTCGGGCTGGTGATCGTGTATGGCGAACCCGGCGCCATTCCATACCGATATGGAGTGATCGTAAAGACGTACAGCTTGCCCGCGTTGTGGCTGATGGCATACAGATGGTTGTGATTGTCCCAGAACATCTGGTTAATCGGATCGGTTGTTAACAGGCCTGTATAGGGTTTAAGTGGGAGGGCTCCCTTGAAATGGAAAATCTGCAAGCCCTCTTGTCCCGCAACCGCCAGTAGTTTGCCCGACGGCGACATCTTCAGGTCATAGGGACTGGCGATCAACGTTGCGGGCATATTCGCCCCGGTGTTGGTGGTGTTCAGATTGCCATTTGCATCGGCCGTGTAGGAAGCAAGTTGCATCGGTCCGGGCGCGCACCCGGGCGGATCGGCGGGCTGCATGGTGAACGCCACGTGGTTGGTTGGGTCCGCGGCGGCCAGTGAGGGAACATATGTTCTTATTCCGCTTGGCGGAGTTGGAAAGTTTGCGTGAACCTCGAAATTAGTGAGCAGCCCGCTTTGGTCCCGCTTTAATCCATAGAAGCCGTAGTACATGCAGGCCGAATTGACGGCCTGGTAAGCATAGACGTTATTTCCGATGAAGTAAGCTGCGGCGTTGAGCCCCGGAAATGCTCCGGTATTGGCTGTGCCGAGAAAGGTCAGGGCTCCAGTAGCTTTTACGACAGAAAAGGAGGCGACAACGGTGTTCGAACAAGAATCGCTGCCATTGAACTCCTGCGCGTATAGCGTAGCGCCGGTGTGATCAAAAAAGACCTGGCCTGCGGAACCGCACGGGTTGCTCGGATTGTTGTACTGCGCGTAATTGGTGGATGCCGCGAAACTAAGCGATCCATCAGCGGCGATGTTGTATGCATTGATGTCAGGAGTTGGGACGCTCGCGGCCATCAGGTATTTCCCGTTTACTGCCATGGAATAAATGTTTTCCGGGAACGGTGATCCGGCGATCGGTGTCAGGCTACCGTTCGCTGCCGCAGTGTAACCGACGATCTGGTTAGTGTTGCTACCTTGTGGAGTGATGGCTACGTAGACCCAAGCGGCTGGCGAACTGCTAGTGGCAGCCTGTGTATTTCCATTCATATTTGAAGACAGCACCTGAGTCCATGCTGTTGCTGTGGTCAGCGCCATGCTGAGGACGGCGGTAAGTCTTAAGTTACGACTTGTCATCTGAAATCACCTTTCGAGCAGTCCCGAACTGGTTACTGTGCGTGAATCTTTGAGGGTCGTCGGCTCTCTGAAGTTGTCCGCACGCTCTCTTAATGGGTGCCGGGTGCCCTACACAGTCGTGCACTCTGCGAATGCAGTCGCCTTGATGGATCGTGTGCGAGAAAACCTTCTACACGAAGCGAAGTATGCCGCAAGACTCCGAAGTGCTTCCGCGCCTGGCGCGGCTTAAGCAGTGTTCTTCCACGAAACGCGGACCGATCCATGGTCCGCGAGGATTCGCCCCTTATAATGTTCGGTTGCTACGAACGCGTCCGAAGGGCCTGATTCTTCAAGCGCCATCCGACGCACAGGAGCCATCTTGTCCACTCATACCAAGCCCGCCACCCAATCCAAAGTCCCCACCGACGCAAAGACCCGCACCGAATCCGACTCGATGGGCAAGATCGAAGTCCCGGCGAATGTGTACTGGGGAGCGCAGACGCAGCGTTCGCTACACCATTTTGATATTGGACGCGACCTCATGCCTCCGGAGCTGATTCATGCGTTCGGCATCCTGAAGAAAGCCTGCGCGCTGGTGAATCAGGACCTGGGCAAGCTTTCTCCTGACCTGGCAAAACTTATCGTGCAGGCGGCGGACGAAGTCGTCGCCGGCAAACTCGATGACCAGTTCCCGTTGCGCATCTGGCAGACCGGCAGTGGCACGCAGACCAACATGAATGTGAATGAGGTCATCTCGAATCGCGCAATCGAGATTGCAAGTGGCCAAATGGGATCGAAGAAGCCGGTGCATCCGAACGATCACGTCAACATGTCGCAGTCGTCGAATGACACATTTCCAGCGGCCATGCACATCGCGGCCGCGGAACGGGTGAAGAATGCGCTGATTCCGGCGATCAAGACCGTGCGCGATGCGATCGCCGCCAAAGCGAAAGAATTTGAAGATGTAGTAAAGATCGGCCGCACACATCTGCAAGACGCCGTCCCCTTAACATTCGGACAGGAATTTGGCGGCTGGGCAAGTTTGTTAGACCGCGACATCAAGCGTCTAGAACAGGCGCTCGACGGACTTTACGATCTCGCAATCGGCGGGACAGCTGTCGGGACTGGGTTAAATGCGCATCCGGAATTTGCCGAGCGCGCCGCAAAGAAGATTGCCGAACTTACCGGACTTCCCTTCCGCTCGCATCCGAATAAGTTTGCTGCGCTTTCGGCGCACGATGAGATTGTGTTTGCGCAAGGCGCTCTGGAAACTTTGGCCGCTTCGCTGATGAAGATCTCCAACGATATTCGGTGGTTGGCTTCTGGTCCGCGATGTGGCTTGGGTGAGCTCTCCATTCCGGAGAACGAACCGGGATCGTCGATCATGCCGGGCAAAGTGAACCCCACGCAATGCGAAGCGATGACGATGGTCTGCGCGCAAGTTCATGGAGCGACGGCCGCGGTGGGATTCGCAGGATCACAGGGTAACTTTGAACTCAACGTCTTCAAGCCCGTGATCATCTACAACTTTCTGCACTCGGTCACGCTGATCACTGACGCATGCCGCGGCTATGTGGAATACATGCTCAAGGGCATCGAAGTCGATCGGGCTAAGGTGGATTGGTACGTCAAGAATTCGCTAATGCTGGTAACGGCGCTCGCTCCGAAAGTGGGATACGACAAGGCTGCACAGATCGCACACACGGCGCACGTCGAAAAAAGCAGCCTGCTCGAAGCTGGATTGAAGTTGGGATATCTTACGCGCGAAGAGTTCGACGACCTTATGAAACCAGAGAGGATGACGCGGCCCTGACCATGATCGACCCAACGCGATTTGTTCTGTTTCTCACCGCCGCCGTCTTGCTCGCGATTGCTCCCGGGCCCGGCATGCTGTACGTACTCGCGCGTACGCTTGCCGGCGGCCGGCGCGAGGGATTGCTTTCTTCTCTCGGAACATTTTTCGGCGGCATGGTTCATGTGTTCGCCGCTGCCGCTGGAGTTTCGATCATTCTCGCGAAATCCGTTCTGGCATTTGCTGCGGTCAAATACCTCGGAGCGGCGTATCTCTGCTTGCTTGGAATACGCATGATCCTCGACTCTCGCGGCAACGAAGGAATTTCTCTCTCATCCGCACGCATGAAGAATCCGTTCTGGCAGGGTGTGATGACCGAGGTCCTGAATCCGAAGACTGCGCTTTTCTTTTTGTCCTTCATTCCGCAATTCGTCAATCATGCTAACGGTCACGTCTTTGCGCAGTTTGTTGTGCTGGGAGCAATTTCTGTTTCACTGAATACGACTGGCGACGTAATTGTGACGTTGCTTGCCGGGCCGCTCGGCCGGCGCATCCGCGAATCTGCGCGCTTCCGGCGGCGTCAACGAACGGCGACCGGTGCAATCATGATTGGCTTGGGGACTTATCTCGCACTCGGCGAGTCGAAGTGAACAGAAACGCCTTGCGACTACGGAATTTCGATTATCTGATGATCGTGGCAGTCGGTGTGGATCGTCGCGTACAGACTCTGTAATAGTTCCGGCCAATACTTCGCCACGATTCCGATGCCTGCGATTTCACGTTCTTGCAGGGCCTTGTTAGGATAAAGAGCCGAGCTAAGACTGTCGGCGTGCCTCGTGATAACTTCGTTGCGTTGCACTTCCGCCCGCGCTGCTCGTGCCTCCAATTGCGCCAGCTGATACTTCATTTTCTCTTCCGCATTCGAGGCGGCGTCGACCAACGTCGAATCGAGCCGGGCAAGCGTCTCCCGGATTGCGGCCATTGATTTTTCCAATGTTGCTTTCGCGTCCGCAAATCGCAATTGCAAATCAGATGGCAGCGTTCGCGCCGCAATAGCTTCCCGCAATTTTTCAGGACCATGAAACAGATCGGATAACATCAACTGGTAGCGCTCAAGCAAACGTTGCGCCTTCGGCTCAACTAGCGTCGCGGAGAAACGAGGAAGGATCGGCGTCACACGCCCCAGCAGTTTTTCATACACCACGGCCACCTGAGCGAAATATGCAACCTCGGCAGCTCCACCGGTGTAGACAAGTGTCGGCAGGAGGTAATCCTGAACGACGGGCCTCAACAGCACATTGGGGCTGAAACTTGCCGGATTCGTTTCAAAGCGGTCGAGGAGTTCCTGCGTGGAACTTCGCTCTTCGCCGACTACAAATTCGTTATCCGACTTGCGTCGCACGACAGTGCGAACACCGTCTTTAATTTCGAAGAGTAGCGTGGTCGCGGACGTGACTTTTACTTGCTGGTGATATCCGGCGGCTTCGAGTGCTTTGCCTCGCGCGAGAAGAGCATCATCGATTTCAGCGGAGCGTTCGATGGCCTGACGCAGAATCGGTCTTGCCAAATCGTGGAATGCGGCATCCGACTGGTCGAGCAGAATCACTCCCCAATCTTCAAACAGGCGCGCCATGAGTTTGGCAAACGCACTGCCCATCGTTTCGCCTGGACGATAAGACCCACGCAGCCATTTCGCGACATCTGTTTCTCCCAAGAGCGCGACGGCACGTTCGACAACCGGATCGACCTCTTGGCCGAGCTGAATCGTGCCGACAGGCGCGTCTTCTACTCCGCGGCTCTCGATAGCCAAACGTTCCGGAACTCCGTCGGCGGAAACGAAGGTGACATGATTGACTTCGGCGAGGTCGTGATCTTCGGTTGCTAGCCAGAAAATCGGGACGCAATCCACACCAGCGGCGGTCGCCTGCTCGGCTAGTTTGACGGCGGTCAGCGCTTTGAAAATTGAGAACAGCGGACCACCAAACAAACCGACTTGCTGGCCCGTGACTGCGGTCTGCGCTCCTCTCCGGAGTCGTTCGATGTTGGCGAAAGTCTTTGGCCCTGAGCCAAAGTTACGATTCTGATTTGCCAGAGTGTCGCTGATCTTCTGACGGCGAACATCTTCGTAGCGGACTCGCTGCGCTTCGTGTTTTATCCACTCAGGAAACAGCGGCGATCGAGGATAGAACTCACAAACGGTGGGTTGGTAGGAAAGGTAGTCTAAAAAAAGTCGGGTGGTGTGCGGGACCTGCGAGAACGGGAGACACTCGGTCTTCACCGGCAGCGCTCCTTAGATCGACAACGGATTGTGCGTGCGTTCGTTAGCATGATCTCGCCGTCACTTTGACTCTGACAAAAGACGCAGGTTAGCTGACCCTGACTACATCTGATGATAATCGGACGGCCAAGTTGCAAACACTTGACTGGATGCGCGCTAACGGCTGCTGACTGTGGGCTTCTCGAGTCTGTCCAGCGATGTGTGGGCTTCTTTTGCGAATTCGCCTTCGGGGAGAATCTTCAGATATTGCTCGTAATATTTCTTTGCTTCGGGTTTGTTTCCTAGTTTTTCTTGGCATTGCGCGAGTCTTAGACTAGCCATGGCGTCATTGTCTTTGTAGTAGAGGGCTTCTTTGTAGCGTTCCAGAGCGGCGCGGTAGTTTTTGCGTTTGAAGTAGAAGTCGCCGACTTCGACGTCCTTCATGGCCTTCATCGGATTCCAGGGATGCATCTCCTGGACATCGGAATTTTCTGGCTCGGCCTCGGAATCAGCTACTGTGCCTTTGCTGTAAGGGTGGTTCTTGGCATCGTCTTTCGGGGCGCTGATGTCGATGCGGTTATCGCGGCTGGAACTTTCCTGGGCTTCGCGATTGCGTTCGGCGGTCTTGTCGGATTCCTGTCCGAACAGGAATGGGACAGTGACGATCACTGGAAGAATCACGGTGGATAATCGCACAGCGTTATTCTATCGCGAGGCTCTTTGCGCGGTTATAACGCGGGTATACCCCTCCCCCCTCTCGGCTTGCAAATCTTTGATGAATAAGGACTTAAGGTTTCGACCGGTCTCTAGATCTTTGATTCTTCAGGAGTTATGGGCAAAATATTTCGGACAAAGGACTTATGCCGATATTTTGTGCGCAGGTTTTCAATGAGCTATGGAAATGTAGATCTGATTATCTTTTAGAAGTGGCTGACAGTCAAGGACCATTATGGGAAGTGTGGTCGCGGTCACGCACGTCTCGCAAATAGCGGTCGTATGGGGTGCCGTCAATTCTGTATGTCGGCGTTCTTGTTCTTATGGCCTCTGCCGAACAGCTTTCCGCCTAATTTCCCGATACCTTTAGCGCTGCCTTTGCCGATTTTGGCAGCGCCTTTTCCGGTGCCAACTCCGACGTCCTTGCCGGCACCTGCGGCGCCTTTGCCGAGATCGGCGGCGGCGTTGCCGGGATGCAGGGTAGCAAGATTGCCGGCGGCTCCGGCGGTGCCTTTGCCCAGGCTCCCCGCGCCCTTGCCAGCGCCTTTGCCAATGTCCTCACCACCCTTGCCGACTTCCTTGCCAGGACCGGGTTGACCCTTCTGCTTCTTGTCCTTCTTGGCGGATTGCGTCTGCGTGGTCCCCTGATCCTGAGGTGAATTCTGAGGGCTTGCGAGTGCGGGCAAGCTCAAAAACAACAAGTTGCAGGCGGCTACAAACATCGCGAATTTGGGTTTAATTTTCATTTTCCGTCTCCTGATAATTGCGCCCCCTTAAATTTTGATGATTTTC
>WNFL01359319.1_pt1 | contig 10449 bp, 9 predicted proteins | sample 5400361 | NCBI WGS metagenome assembly WNFL01 (sample SAMN13153351, study PRJNA577476) | soil metagenome | isolation source: 40 cm soil on Douglas fir-dominated hillslope | place: USA:California | collected 2013-09-17
GGATCCGGAACACCAGCGCCAGCGCCAGCCCGATTTGCCGCGCGCGCTTGGCCTGCGCCTGCGGAATCCGCGAAACGATCACCGACAGAAAAATAACGTTGTCGATGCCGAGAACGATTTCGAGCGCGGTCAGGGTCAGCAATGCGGCCCATGCTTCCGGGCTGGTCAATAGCTCGATCATGCGCTGAACAATCTTGCGAGCCGGATCGCCGCATCGCTTCCGACGATATAGGCGGCGATCAAGCAAAGTGCCGTCGCGACGGGCGCACCCACCTCGAAATCGCTTGCCAGCGTGAACATCGCGAGCGCCGCCCAGACGCCGATCAGCGACAGAGTGAGCCCGCGCCAGCGCGCCACGCGTACCGGGTGAAGGACGTGGAGCGGGACAAATGTCAGCACGATCAGGACGGCGACCGCGAGGCTTGATAGCGCGGGACGCAAATGCAGCAGGAACAGATAGAACGCCGCGGCATTCCACAGCGCCGGAAAGCCGCGAAAGTGATTGTCCGCGGCCTTCATGCGACGATCCGCGAAATAGAGCGCCGAGAAGCGGCGCCGCCACCGGCAGCAGCAGCCCGCTGGTGGTGATCGCATAGGCCGGCACGAAGACGTAAGTGACAAAGTCAACCACAAGATCGAGCACGTCGCCCGACCAGTTCGGCTGTACCCGGACCACATCTAGGCGCCGGGCGATCGGGCCATCGAGCGCGTCGATCACCAGCGCGACCCCGAGCCAGCCAAACATCGCGGCCCAGTGTTCGCGCACCGCCTCAAGCAGCGCGATCAGGGCGACGCCCGCCCCCATCGCCGTGAAGATATGCACGGAAAACGCGGCGGCCCGCATTCGCAGCGATACGGTTGAAGATTCCTGCTGGTTTAACTGATTCATTTGCCCGGCAGTGCTATCAGGAATCGCCTTGATTTGCACATCCGCGCTTGCGGCGTTCCGCCGCTTAAATCAAGGGAAATCCTGGGAGTGTGAAGCGGGCTTGAAAACGCCGCCGGGAACGTCAATTGTCCTGATATGAACGAGGCATCAGGTAGATACGACGTCGCCGTGGTCGGCGGCGGTCCGGCGGGAGCAGCATCCGCGATCGCCTTGGCCCAGACTGGCGCCAGGATAGCTTTGATCGCACGTCGAACGCCTTATGCCGATAATCGCACCACCGCCTTGCTTGGCGGTTCCGTCGATTTCCTGGAACAATTGGAGGTCTGGCCACGCTGCAGGGACAAGGCGGCGGCGCTCCAGACGATGCGCCTGGTCGACGATACCGGCCGCCTGATCCGCGCCCCCGAGGTTCGTTTTTCGTGCAACGAAATCGGTCTCGAAATGTTTGGCTACAATATCGAAAACCGTGCGCTGCTGACCGCGCTGGAACAACGCGCCGCGGAACTTCCTAATCTGACGCGGTTCGACGATGAGGCCGATACGATCAGCCCTGATGACACCGGCGTTGCAATTCGTACCGGCGACGGGAAATCACTATCGGCGAGCCTGGTGGTCGGCGCGGACGGCCGGCAATCGCTTTGCCGCCAGGCGGCCGGCATCGAGGTCAGGCGCCGCGCGCTCAATCAGGCGGCGGTGACCTTCAATATCGGCCATTCGCGGCCGCATCGAAATATCTCGACGGAGTTTCATACGCCGCAAGGACCGTGCGTATTTGTGCCGCTGCCCGGCGACCGCAGCAGCGTGGTGTGGGTCGCAACTCCCAGGGAAGCCGAACGGCTGATCGCGTTGACCGATGACGAATTGTCGGAGGCCGCTGAACAGCAATCGCATTCCATTCTTGGTCGCATCCGGGTTGAGCCGGGGCGCCATTTGTTTCCGCTTGCGATCGAGCAGCCCCGACAATTCGGTAAAGCGCGCATTGCACTGGTTGGCGAGGCCGCGCATGTGCTGCCGCCGATCGGCGCCCAGGGCCTGAACATGGGGCTGCGCGATGCCGCCGATATCGCCGACATCGTGCGGAACGCGATGCTGTCGGGCGAGGATCCCGGCTCACCGCAGGTTCTCAAACGCTACGATTCAACCCGGCGCGGCGATATAGCCAGCCGGACATTCGCCATCGATGCCGCAAACCGTTCATTGCTCAGCGATTTCCTGCCCGTGCAAACCCTGCGTGCGGTCGGGCTGCATCTGATCGGCTCAATAGGTCCGCTTCGGCGCCTGGCGATGCGCGAGGGCCTGGCGCCGTCGTGGCGGCGGCCGGCGCGGCGCGCCAAATAATTTCACGGAAACACCAGACGACCAGTTTGCATCAGCCACATCACGCTGGTGAGCGTGACGACGGACGCGAATGTTCCGATCAGCACGGCGACCGATGCAGGCTCGATCCATGTGTCGTTTTGTCGAGCGATTACAAATACATTGAGCGCCGGCGGCAGCGACGCCATCAATACCGCGGTGGCCGCCCATGGCTGCGCGAATGGCCCCAGCAGCAACATCAATCCGAAAACGACGAGCGGATGGATCAAGAGCTTAACAGCAATGACGCCGGGCACTTCCCAGGGCACGCGGCCAAACGGGCGCAGCGCGACCGTCACTCCAAGCGCAAACAGCGCCACTGGCGCCGCGGCGTTTTGCAGAAACATCAGTGTATTGTCGATCGCGACCGGCGGATGGATGTGGAGGGCCGCCGCCAGTGCGCCGGCACATGCCGACATGATCAGCGGATTGAAAACGATCTGTCGCACCACGACACCGATGGTGTGCAGTATCGGCCGGTGTTTGCCATCGGTCAGCGCAATCAACAGCGGCACGATCGAAAACAGAAAGATGCTGTCGCAGCAGAAGATCAAAGCGGTCGGGGCCGCGGCCTTTGAGCCGAGCACGGCCAACGCCAGGCCGGGGCCCATATAGCCGATATTACCGTAGCCGCCGGAAAGGCCCGCCAGTGTCGCCTCTCGGAATGACAACCGTCCGATGATCCGGCCAGCCAGCATGGCGAGGACGAAGGCGGTCATCGTACCGAGGGTCGTTGCGACCAAAAATGGCGGATTGTTAAGCTCTTCGAACGGAGTCTTCGACATGATTCCGAACAGCAAGGCGGGCAGCGAAACATAGAGCAGGAAGAAATTCATCCACGCCAACCCCGCTTCCGGAAGGCCCTTGGACCTGCCACAGGCGAAGCCAATGAAGATCAAGCCGAAATACGGCAACGCCAGGTTGAGAATGTCGACCATGGGGATACTTCTTTTTCATCTTATCGGCCCCGGGGTCGGCACCGTGGACGGACCTGCAACCGCAAAGGTTAATTCGTCCGTTTGCCTCTAGCATCGGCCACAATCATGGTCTATTCGACGAGCTATGATAAAAGCGCGGACCGCCAAATTTCAGATCGGGCAGATCGTCCGTCACCGGATCTTTTCGTTCCGGGGCGTGATCTTCGACATCGATCCGGTATTCAACAATACCGAGGAATGGTGGTTGTCGATCCCCGAGGAAGTCCGGCCTCACAAGGATCAGCCGTTCTATCATCTGCTCGCCGAGAATTCGGAATCGGAATACGTCGCCTACGTCTCCGAGCAAAATCTGTTGCCTGACGATTCAGGCGAGCCGATCCGGCACTCGCAAGTCGCCGAGATTTTCGTGAAGGACAAATCGGGCGGCTATCGCCCGCGCAATCCGTCACTGAATTAGGAACCTGTCGCCAAGAGGAAGCGTCATCCTGAGGAGCCGCGCTCTTGCGTGGCGTCTCGAAGGAGGGCCACTCGCACGCTTTCGCTCGTCATCCTTCGAGGCCCGCAAGAGCTCGCACCTCCCGAGTGAGCGCAAATGCGCTTATCCGGGGATGACATTGAACCCCCTGCGTCAACAAAAAAGGCGCCCGATCCGAGCGCCCTTTTTCTTTTAGCTGACAGAGAGTTTTTTACTTCGCAGCCGGATTGGCCAGAGCCGGGCCAGCGGGCGGATTGGCTTCGAGCCTCTTGCGCGCTTCCTCGGCGCGTTTCTGCAACTCTTCCTGCAGCTTCTTCTGCGTTTCCTCGAACACCTTCGGGTCGGTCGGCGGCCCGTCATAGGCCTTGGCGAATTCGCCGAGCGGCAGCGGCAGGGTGAGCGGCGCGCCGTTGGAGTTGATCGCCTGCACCACCAGGTTCTGGCCCTTCTTCATGTTCGCGAGCAGTTCGGGCGTAGCTTCGTAGTCCGACATGCAGCCGTTGGCGAAGCAGATCACATAGGGGCTCTGCGCCGGTGCGTTGTTGTCGACGATGACGCGGGTTCCGTGAATCAGCTGCATGCCGAGCGGAAGCGTAACGCGCAGGATTTTCTTCGGCTCGCCTTCGGGCTCGATGATCACGGCCGCGATCACCGGCTGGCCGGACTCGATGCGGCCATCCTTGCCGGTGAAACAAACCTGCTTGGCATTGGCGTCCTGGCCCTTCAGGCAGAATTTCGTCCAGGGCGCATAGATCAGCTGAACCTGCTGGTCGGCGGGCTGAGCACCGGCCGCAGGCGCTCCGGCCGCCGGCGGCGGCGCCTGCTGCTGTGCGGTTGGCGCGGGCGCGGCGGGAGCGGCTTTCGGCGCAGCCTTCGGCGCCGCGGCCTTGGCCTTCGGCGCGGCAGGGACGGCGCCGGGTGCCGGAGCCTGGGCCTGCACGCCCGGCGCTAGTAGCGAAGCGGCCAGTGCCGTTGCCGCCAACAGAGCGAAAACCCGCCCACGCGGCTGAACCGGCGCGGCCAAGATACGGAAATTCATTGCGGAAAACCCTTTCTGAACGGGAGCGCCCGAAACCGCTGCAGGCGTCGACACCTTGCCGTTTGGGCCCGGCTGTCTCCTTGCCAATTGAGGCGGATACGTGACAGGCCCTGCCGTCTTGGTCAATGGCACGTCTTCATACAGTGGCATACGAAAAGATCAATGCCGACGGGCATCTTTGCCATGTATCGGGACCGGATCTGGCGGCTATGATAAAGCTTGCCTGTGACTATTATCGAATCAAATCAGAGCGCTGCGTTGCGGATTTTCAGGTGGCGGCGCGTTCCAGCCATTGCCTGTGCAGCACTCGGTATCTGGCTCGCGGTGGACGCCTGCCATGCAGGCGACAACCATGCCATCGCCATGCATGGCGCGCCGGCCTTGCCGGCCGACTTCACCCATATGCCCTATGCCAATCCCGATGCGCCGAAAGGCGGCCGGCTGGCGCAGGGCATCCTTGGAACCTTCGACAGTCTCAACCCGATGATCGTCAGGGGCCTCGCCGTACAGCAGATCAGAGGCTTTGTGGTCGAGAGCCTGATGGCGCGGGGTAACGACGAGGCTTTCACGCTCTATGGTCTCCTGGCGCAGAGCGTGGAGACCGACGACACCAGGAGCTACGTCACCTTCCACCTCAATCCCTCGGCGCGTTTCTCGGATGGCCAGCCGGTGCTCGCCGAGGACGTACTGTTTTCCTGGGCCTTGCTGCGCGACAAAGGGCGTCCGAACTATCGCCAGTATTATTCCAAGGTCGCAAAGGCCGAGGCGCCCGACCCGCGCACCGTGCGGTTCGACCTTGGTGGCGCCAACGACCGCGAGCTGCCGCTGATCCTCGGCCTGATGCCGGTATTGCCCAAGCACGCCATCGATGTCGCGACGTTCGAAGACACCACGATGACAGCCCCGATCGGTTCCGGCCCCTACCGTGTCAGCGCGGTAAAGCCGGGCGCCAGCGTGACGCTGACGCGCAATCCCGACTATTGGGGCCGTGACCTGCCGCTAAATCGCGGCTTGTGGAATTTCGACGAGATCAGGCTCGATTTCTATCGCGAGGCCAACGGCCAGTTCGAAGCATTCAAACGCGGCCTCTATGACTTTCGTGTCGAGACCGAACCGCTGCGCTGGCATGAAGGATACGATTTTCCGGCAGCCCGCAATGGCGAGGTAATCCGCGATACGATCACCACCGGGATGCCGCAGCCGTCGGAATTCCTGGTGTTCAACACCAGGCGTGCCGTTTTTTCCGATATCCGCGTGCGCCAGGCTTTGACATTGCTGTTCGATTTCGAATGGATCAACCGCAATTACTTTTTCGGGCTCTACGGGCGCACGCCAAGCTTTTTCGCCGGTTCCGAATTGTCGGCCTATGCCCGCGCCGCTGATGACCGCGAGCGGGACCTGCTGAAGCCGTTTGCATCGCACATGCCATCCGATATTCTGGACGGCAGCTATCGCCTCCCCGTTAGCGACGGCTCTGGCCGCGATCGCGTAACGCTCCGCAGCGCGTTGAAATTGTTGTCGGAAGCCGGCTACGATCTCGACGGCACGGTGCTGCGGCAACGTTCGACCAAAGCTCCCCTCACCTTCGAAATTCTGGTAACGACCCGCGATCAGGAGCGGATCGCGCTGGCGTTCACCCGCGATCTGAAGCGCGCAGGGATCGAGACGTCGGTGCGCGCGGTCGACGGCGTTCAATTCGATCAGCGCCGGCTCGGTTTCGATTTCGACATGATCCAGAACAGGTGGGATCAATCGCTATCGCCGGGTAACGAACAGTCGTTCTACTGGGGAAGCGAGGCCGCGGATATTCAAGGCACGCGGAACTACATGGGCGCAAAGGATCCGGCTGTCGACGCCCTGATCGCGGCATTGCTGGAGGCGCGCGAGCACCCTGCGTTCGTCTCGGCGGTGCGGGCGCTCGACCGGGCCCTGATGTCGGGCTTCTACGCAATTCCGCTTTTTAACGTCCGGGAGCAATGGATCGCGCGATGGAATCGGATAGAACGGCCGGGAGCCACCGCGTTGACGGGGTATCTCCCGGAAACCTGGTGGCAAAGGCCCGCCCCTCAACCAAAGTGATCCCGCGAAGTGATCCCCGTGATCCAGACCAACGCCTCGCCAACGCTCGACGGACTGTTTCGACGGATCCTGGCACGTAAGCCGGATGCGCTGGCGCTGCTCGATCCGCTCAACAAGCAACGCATTACCGGCCAACCGCCAAAACGCCTGACATTCGCGCAAGCCGATCGCGTAATCTCCGCGCTATCGGCTCATTTCATCGAGGCCGGATTGCCGGCCAATTCCGTGATCGCGGTTCAACTGCCGAACACTGTCGAATTCATGCTGACGGTGCTGGCCGCGCATCGCGCCGGGCTGATCGTTGCGTTACTTCCGCTGCTCTGGCGGCAGGCTGAATTGACGGTCGCGCTCAATCGAACCGGTGCCCGGGCGATCGTGAGCATGGGCAAGATTGACGGCGTCGTTCATGCCGATCTCGCCATGAACGCCGCGGCCGAATCATTTTCGATCCGCCACGTCTGCGGGTTCGGCGGTGAGTTGCCGGAAGGCATGGCATCGCTCGACCTTGCCCTGTCAGGGCAACGCTCCACCACGCGCACCGTCACGCAGGACGGCCGCAGGGCGGCGATGATCACTTTCGACGTTACCGTCGATGGTTTTCGCGCGGTACCGCGCACCCATTTGCATTTGATCGCCGGCGGGCTTGCACTTTCGCTCGAAAGCGACATGCCGCAGGGCGCCACGATCATGTCGGCAATCGCGCCGTCATCGTTCGCAGGGGTGACTTCGTCGCTTCTGATCTGGCTGCTGTCGGGCGGCACGCTGGCGCTGCATCATCCGTTCGACAGCGACGTGCTTGAGCGGCAGATTAACGAGCAGTCCTGCGATACCCTGATCGCGCCCGCGCAACTGGCGCTGCGATTGGCTGAGATGGACCTCCCCTCGCGCCTGCCGACACTGCGCAATGTGATTGCTCTCTGGCGCGCGCCGGAACAGGTCGCATCGAGTTCCGTTTGGACGCCGCAACGTGCGACGCTGACGGACGTCTACCTGTTCGGCGAAGCCGGCCTGTTCGGTGCCCGCCGTGCCGCCGACGGCACGCCGGCGCTGATCCGGCCGGGGACGCACAGCGCGCCGCGCGAAGTCCAGGGCTCGTCGATCGCTGGCGAAATCCTTCTGACGCCGAAGGGAACATTGGCACTGCGGGGACCGATGGTGACGCCCGCCGCCTACGCGCCCGCGCCGCCGAGCGACTCACTGGTCGCGCAGCCGCCGGGCGATTTTGTCGACACCGACTTTGCCGCGCGGCTCGACCGTTCGACGGGTGCGATCTGTATTACCGCGCCGCCCTCGGGTATCATGGCGGTCGGCGGATACCGGTTTCTGTCGCACGACCTGCAGGAATGGGCCAGGCGGCTTGGACAGGGCGCGCTGCTGACGGCGTTGCCCGACCGGCTGAGCGGCCACCGCCTCGCCGGACGCGCCCAGGACAACGCCCGCGCCCGCGAGGCGCTCGCGGAACTCGGGCTTAACCCGCTGATGGTGGAAGCGTTTCGCGATCGGGTAAATTCGGCCTGATTCAACCGGATGCCGCCGTTGACGCAGCATTAAGACCGGCAAACTAGGATTTTGCGCTCAATCAATCGCACGGATCCCAGTTCCAGATGTCACAGCAAGGCCCGATCATCGTCGTGTCGACCGCGGGGCGGCCGTCGTTCGCGGCAGCACTTGACGATGCGAAAATGTTTCCGGTCGTCGACGCCACCTGGGCCGACGCGTCACGCGCCATCGAGCAGGTTCAGCCGGCCGCGGTTCTGGTCGCGACGGCGGGTACCGCGCACCCCCGCTTCGAGGCGATTGCAAAGCAGATTGCAGCACGACAGCCTTACCTGCCGCTGACCGCGGTGGATCCCCAGACATCGCTACCCGAAAACGCCATTCCGTTTTCCCAAACCGGCGGCCATTTCGAACGTCTCGCGGCGCGTCTGAGCGCAGCGCTGCGTGTCAGGACCCTGCATGCCACCGTGCTGCGCCGGCTTGACGACGAGCCGACGGCACGAACACCACGCGCCGACATCGATCCGGTTGGCGACGCTACCGTGCTGCTGATCGGCCGCGGCGCCGCCTATCCCGCCCTTTCGGTGTCGCTCGGCGAGCAGCAAAACACCTCAACATCCGCGATATCGATGGCATCGTCCTCGGCGAAGGGTTCAGCGCGCGCGTGGTGGATGCCTTCCTTACGGTGCTCGCCGAAGATGCGCGCTTCCGCAATCTGCCCGTCGTGGTGACGACGGAGGGACTGACGCCGGCCTACGATCTGCCAAATCTTGAAATCATATCCGGGGATCCCGCGCACGTTACCGCCAATGCATTGCCGTTGATCCGCCAGCATGCCTTCGAGGCGCATCTAAGCCGTACGCTGCGGTCGATCGATGCCGGCGGCCTGCTGGATCCGCGAACCGGGCTATTGATGCCCGCGGCGTTCAACCGCGACTTCGCCACGGCCGTCTATCAAACGCTGTCGCGCGGCGGCGGCCTGTCGGTGGCCCGCTTTGCCTTCGATCCAGCCCATGAGCGCGCGCAACTCGACGGCGCACGGATTCTGAGCCGCTTGATGCGGCAAATGGATTTCGGTGCTGTTCAGGACGACGGCTCCGTCGTCGTGGTATTCGCCGAGACCGATTTGCGCACCGCGCATATGATCGCGCGGCGGCTTTCCAGCGTGATGCGCCATACCACGCACGGCAAACGCGACGCGCGGTCAGAGCCGGTTGTTACACTCGCGACCATGCTGCCGACCGATTCGGCGAAGTCGCTTCTGGCGCGGCTTTACGAAGCCCGTCGCGCCGCCTCCTGAACGTTCGACCGCGCCGTTCGGTCCCTGACGACCAGCCTTGTTCGGCCGGTCTCGTAAATTCCCACAGCGAGCCCGATGAGCGCGAAAAGCAACATGTCGGAATCGACACGACCGTGACCTATGCTGGTGATTGTTACCTGAACCAGCGAACACAGAACGAATCTGGCGTCTGCATCAATCCTTGCGATGGAAACCAGCCGGTAACCCGCGGTGCCGATCAACAAGAGCAGGCACAAACCACCAAACCAGCCGAACTCGACCGTCGCCTGCAGGATCGAATTGTGGACCTCCGTCTGTTTGATGCAGGAATGAGCCATGAAGCTGGCCAGTCCAAACCCGAACGGGCCCGCGCTCGGAACGAGGTGGATGGCATCGCGCAACAGCGTCTTGCGGATCGCGATTGAATTGAAGTCGTTCGTGAATGTGCAGCTCTGCGCGATGATTTCAGCCGGAGGCGCTGCCTGGTCGGGTTGCCGGATTGGTGCCGCTTCGCTGGCCTTGGTCGGACCGACTTCCGCCGCCTTGGTTGGGCCCGGTTCGGGGCCGGCAACTGGGCTGGGCACCGGCGCGTGGTTTTCCGGAAGCACAACCCAATAATTTCGGCCGTTGGTGCCTGGGTTGGTGCCGTCGCTGGACGAAATGATAAATCCGAGATCCTTCCAGTGCGAGAAGCGCCCATGGCCCAACTTTGAAATGTCGGCGTGCATCGCGTGCGCCGGACCCAGGGGCCGGTCGTCTTCATAAACCACGAAAGGAGACCGGTTCCATTGGCCAAGATCGTCCGCGAGGTTATCCAACGCCGGCGCCGCGACCACGTAGTCAAATCCCTTATCGGCCTGGAACTTGTGGAAGGCCTTCAACTCGGCGACCATCCCG
>WNFL01291480.1_pt1 | contig 10448 bp, 10 predicted proteins | sample 5400361 | NCBI WGS metagenome assembly WNFL01 (sample SAMN13153351, study PRJNA577476) | soil metagenome | isolation source: 40 cm soil on Douglas fir-dominated hillslope | place: USA:California | collected 2013-09-17
GGCGCGGCGCTGAATGCGATACAGCAGTTGCGCAAACGGCCGCGTCATCAGCGTGGCCTGCTGTGCCTTGCGCATCTTCGATGCTGCGACCATTTGCATGGCGCGGGTGATCTGCGCGGTGCTGGTGATCGACTTGATGCGTCGGCGAAGCTCACCGGGACTGGGCATATCTCACCTGTGGGTGTTCATTTCTGAGGCTTTGCTGCTTCCGCTTTCTCGGGCGCAGCTTTCTCGTCGATCCACGTCTGCTTGAATGTGTCAACAGCGGTTTTCAACTCGGCCGCCAACGCGTCGCTGATGGCCTTTTCCTTGCGGATTTTGCCGAGCAACTCCACCTGGCGCGTCGTGAAGTATTCTGTCAACTTGTTCTGGAATTCCTTCACCCGCGCGACCGGCACCTGATCCAGGTAGCCATTTTGCACGGCCCAGATCACCACCACCTGAATCTCCACCGGAATCGGGTTGTATTGAGGCTGCTTGAAGATTTCGACGATGCGCTTTCCGCGGTCGATCTGCGCCTGCGTCTTGGCGTCAAGGTCCGAGCCAAACTGCGCGAACGCCGCCAGCTCCCGGAACTGGGCGAGTTCACCCTTGAGTTTACCGGCCACCTGCTTCATGGCCTTGACTTGGGCTGCCGAGCCGACGCGCGACACCGAGATGCCGACGTTGATCGCCGGCCGCACACCCTGATAGAACAAATCGGTTTCGAGAAAGATCTGTCCGTCGGTGATCGAGATCACGTTGGTGGGGATGTACGCGGAAACGTCGCCGGCTTGCGTTTCAATGATGGGCATCGCCGTGAGCGAACCGTTGCCAAACTTCTCGCCGACCCGCGCCGCGCGTTCGAGCAACCGGCTGTGCAAATAAAACACGTCCCCGGGAAACGCCTCGCGACCCGACGGCCGCTTCAACAGGAGCGACACCTGCCGATAGGCCACCGCCTGCTTGGTCAGGTCATCGTAAACAATCAACGCGTCCATGCCGTTGTCCATGAACCATTCGCCCATGGCCGCGCCGGCAAACGGAGCGAGATACTGGTTGGCGGCGGAGTCCGAGGCCGAGGATGCGACGACGATCGTGTACGGCATCGCTCCCGCCTCCTCGAGAGTCGAGATGACCCGGGCAATCGTGGACTGCTTCTGACCAATCGCGACATAGATGCAATAGAGCGGCCGAAAGTCCTTGTCGCCGCCGGCTTCTGCGGCTTTGTTGAGGCGGGCCTGGCTGATCATCGTGTCGATGCAGATGGTTGTCTTACCGGTGGCGCGGTCGCCGATGATCAATTCACGTTGACCGCGGCCAATCGGAATCATCGCGTCAATCGGCATGATGCCGGTCTGCACCGGCTGGCCGACAGAGCGGCGGCGGATGATCCCGGGCGCGGTTTTTTCCACCGGATAGGTCTTGTCGGACTTGATGGACCCTTTTCCGTCGACGGGTTCGCCCAGCACGTTCACGACGCGACCCAGCAGGCCCTTGCCCACGGGCACCTGCAAGAGCTTGCCGGTGGTGCGGGCTTCGCCGCCTTCTTTGAGCTGCGTGTAATCGCCGAGAATGATCACGCCGACTTCGTTCTCGTCGAGATTCAACGCCAGGCCGATGATGCCGTTGCCCAGGTCGATCATCTCGTTGAGCATGGCGTCGCTCAGCCCGTCGATCTTGGCGACGCCGTCGCCAATCTCGATGATGACGCCGACATTCTGTTTCGCCGCGGTCTTCTTTACGCCGGTGATTTGCGCTTCAATTTCTTCTAATAGAGTAGCCACGGTTACCTCGGTTCAAAAACTTCTCTCCAGGGCCTCCAGCCCGCCGCGCACGCTGCCGTCGTAGACATCGCACCCCACCTGAATCCGAATCCCGCCAATCAGCTCCGGGCGCTGCGAGAACGCGCTGGTCAGCCCCGGCCCGTAACGGCTACTCAATCCACTCTGGACGGCACTCTGCAAATCGGCCGGCAGGGCATATGCGCTCTCGATGCTGGCCGTGTGCCGGGAGTAGTCGAGTTTCACCAGCCGCAGGAAATGCCGCAGAATGGACGGGCCAAGGCGCTGGCCGCTGGCGATGACAAGTTGCACAACCTGCCGGACACGATTGGCGTCGAGCAGGCCGTTCACCAGACAAAATCGGTACAGTTGTTTGGCCGCGCGTTTGGCTTTCCTGCTGATTTTCACATTACACCGCGATTTCTTTTGAGGTTTCTTCAGCCAGCCGCCGCTGGTCTTCTGCGGTCAGGATCTTGCCGGTGACGGCAGTGGTGGCGTGCACCACCAGCTTGCCCACCTCGCGTTTGAGCTCGACGAGCATTCGGTCATGGTCCTGGACGGCGGCCTCGCGCGCCTTGGTCATGATCTGTTCAGCGGCGGCGATGGCTTCTTTGGTTTCTTTGTCCTGGACGCGCGCGGCTGCCGCATGGGCGTCTTCAATCAGCTTGGTCGCATTGGCGCCCGCCTTCTGCATCACTTCCTGCCGCTGCGCCTCGGTCTGGGCCAGCTCGGCCTTGATCTTCTCGGCGTTGGTAAGGCCTTCCTCGATTTTCTCACGCCGCTGCGCCAGCATGGCCAGGACAGGGCGATAGGCGAATCGATAGAGCAACGCGCAGACGATGCCGAAGCTGATGGCCTGGGAGATCAGGTGAGTCCAGTCCACACCAAAGGAGCGGGCGATCTGTTGGATCTGCCCGCCCTCTTCCGCCAGCAAACCAAGAGCACTCATGGTTGCTTCCTCCTGTCGTGTGAGCCAATACAAATCTATTTGGCAAGGAACAGGGCGTAGAAAACGATTGCTTCGGCAAATGCGATCGCCAGGATCGACTGCACGAGCACTTTGGTGGCCGCGCCGGGGTTGCGGCCGACCGCGTCGGAGGCTTTCATGCCGATCAGGCCGACACCCAGGCCTGCTCCAAGCGCTGCCAATCCGACGTGAAGGTTTCCGGACATTTCTGCCAGCATCTGCATTGGGAACATTGGAATCTACCTTTCATTCGATGTTTCTTAAGTGTGCGCCGCCGTGGGCGTGGGTTCTTCGTGATGTTGACACATCAGTAGCGTGAACACCGCCGTCAGGAGCATGAACACCAGCGCTTGAACCAGTCCAACCAGAAGTTCGAGGAAATAAAACGGGATCGGCAGCAGCCAACCGAGGCCGGGCACCAGCTTGGCCATGGTCTCCAGCATGTTCTCGCCGGCGAAGACGTTGCCGTAGAGACGAAAGCTGAGAGAAACCGGCCGGAAGAGGATCGAGACGATTTCCAGACATCCGACCGCAAAGAAAACGACCACCATCAGAACCCGCATGAAGCCGACGCTCTCACCCTTGGGTGCAAAAAGTTCTTTGACGCATCCCATCACCCCAACTTCCCGAATCGACCACACGATCCATGCCGCGAAAAAGATCAGGGCCATGGCGAGGGTCAGGTTGAGATCGGCGTTGGCGCCGCGGAAGAGAGGCCGATCGATGTGGAATCCGTGCTCGGTCTGGTGTCCCCAGCCGATGGTTCCCACGCCCGGGATCAGGCCGACCCAATTGCTGAAGAGAACGAAAATGAAAATCGATGCAAAAAACCAGAAGGTGCGATCCACCAGATGCTTGCCAATGATCCCTTCCAGGAATCCGCGCAGGCTATCGACGAGCCATTCGACGAAGTTCTGAACGCCGCTGGGAACCAGCTTCATTTTGCGTGTGCCAAACTGGACGACCAGGATCAAAGCCAGCGCAGTGAGCCATGTGACCAGCATTGAGTTGGTGATCGGAATGCCGAAAAAGCGGCCGATCTCCAGAGCTTCGCGTGGCAAACCATGTTCTGCCTGCGCGGGCATGGTCGTCGGGTGAGTGGTGGGAATTGTGTTGGCCACCGCTGCGCCAACCTGTGGGGCAGTGACTGCGAAGCAAAGAATAAGCAGAAGCAGTTTCATGTCCGACGTAGAAAGTGCTTCCCGTCATTCGCTTTCCATAGGGAGTTACCAGGAATGCGGTGGCCATGCCGACGTCGTCGATGTCGACAATCTGCCCAAGCGGCGAGTGCTTTTCGGCCTTCTCCAGGAGCATGTCCGCATCCTTCAGATCAGCCGAAGTGGAGCTCCTGATTGGCCCGGGCGAGACGCAATGCACCCGAATCCCCTTGGGACCCAGCTCGTGCGCAAGGTAGCGCACGGCCGACTCGAGCGCGGCCTTGACCGGGCCCATAAGGGCGTACTTGGGAATAACTTTGTTCGAGCCGTAGTAGCTCATCGCCACGATCGTGCCGGAGCCGCTCATCAGCGGCGCTGCATGCTTTGCCATGCGGATGAACGAGTGGCAGGAGATGTCCATAGCCGTTGAGAAGCCTCCGGCCGTGGAGGCGAGCAGGCCGCCCTGAGTCTCGCTTTTGGGAGCGTACGCCAGCGCATGCAGAGCGATATCGAGGCGTCCCCAGGTTTTGCCGATCCGCTTGAAGAGCGTTTCGAACTGATCGGGCTCCTGCACATCCAGTCGCTCCAGAAGCGTGGCTTCCAGCTCTCTGGCGAGCGGCTCGACGCGTGGTTTGCTCTTGTCGTCGAAATAAGTGACCGCCAAGTCAGCGCCGAGTTTGCGAAATGCCCGCGCACATCCGTACGCGATCGAGTTTTCATCAGTGATGCCGAGGATCAGCGCCTTGTAACCTTCCAAGGGCCGGCCCAGCGGATAACCTTCGTAGGATGCCTCTCGCGTTGAACTCATGACCGAACCTCCAACATGATTGCGGGACTATTGGCTCTCGAGGGCGCCACGGCCGGTTCCTCAGCCATGATCGCCGCCGCAAAGGCGGGGGCGGACTTCTTTTTGGCGGTCATCCAGCGGATGACGGAATAGAAAACCGGAGTGAAGAAAATTCCGAAGACCGTCACGCCCAGCATGCCGCTGAACACGGCGACGCCCAGCGTATGGCGCATTTCCGCGCCAGCGCCTTTGGCCAACACCAGCGGCACCACGCCAAGAATGAACGCGAATGAAGTCATGAGGATCGGCCGCAGACGCTGCTTGCTGGCCTCCACGGTCGCTTCGAAGCGCGGCTTGCCCTGGTCTTCCAACTGCTTGGCGAACTCGACGATGAGAATGGCGTTTTTGGCTGCCAGTCCGATCAGCACGACCAGGCCGATTTGCGTGAAGATGTTGATGTCCAATTTCGCAACCATCAAACCAGCCACCGCCGCAAGGATGCACATGGGAACGATCAGGATGATCGCCACCGGCAATGACCAGCTTTCATACTGAGCCGCCAGCACCAGCAGCACGAAAATCACCGCCAGCGGGAAGACCAGCTTGGTCAGGATGTCTTTCTCGGCCAGGAGCTGCTGGAGTGTCAGCTCGGTCCATTCATAGCCCATGGTGGAAGGGAGTTGCGTGGTGGCCAGCTCATCCACGGTGGCAATAGCCTGACCGGAACTGACGCCGGCCGCGGGAATGCCGTTGATCTCCGCCGATGGATAGAGGTTGTAATGGTTGACGACGGGCGGGCCGCTGTCGTTGCGGATGTTGACCAGTGTCCGCAGGGGAACGCGATCGCCGTTGGCATTGCGAACTTCCAGCGAGCCAATGTCCTCTACGCGCAGGCGCGCTGTGGGATCGGCCTGGACATTCACCTGCCAGTTGCGGTTCTGGAAAGTGAAATCATTGACATAGAACGAGCCCAGACTGGCCTGGAGGGTTTTGTTGATGTCGTCGAGAGTAACCTTCTGCGCTTTTGCCTTCTCGCGATCGATATCGACGAAGATTTGCGGCTGCGAGACGCTGAAGCTGCTGAAAAGCCCACCGAGGCTCGGGTCCTGGCCGCCCTGGAAGGCGAGGTTTTGCACCGAGCCGGCGAGGCTGCGCAATCCCGCGCCGCGGCGGTCCTGGACCTGGAGCTTAAAGCCCCCGGTGCTGCCCAGGCCATCGACGGGAGGCGCGCCATATACGCCGATGCGCGCATCCATCACGTCGCGAATCTGCCCGCGCAGTTTTGCGGCGATCTCCGGGCCGCTCAGCCCTGGCTTGCCGGCGCGATCTTCAAATTGATCCAGGATGACGAACATTCCGCCCACATTGCTGATGTTGGTGGAGAGCAGCGTCGAATAACCCGGCAGATCGATGGTGTATGCCACGCCCTCGGTCTTGCGGGCCATTTCACTGAGCCGCTTGATGACATCGTCGGTGCGGGCCAGGCTTGCGCCGTCGGGAAGCTGGGCATTGAGCACCAGGTAACCCTTGTCCTGCTCGGGGATGAATCCCTTGGGCATGGCGTTGAAGCCCATGAGCGTCAGCGCGATCAGCCCGCCATAGACCAGCAATACGATGACCGCGACGCGCAGCAGGCCGGCGACGGTTTTGCCGTATGCCGCGATCGCATAGTCGAACGTCTTGTTGAAGCCCTTGAAGAAGAACGCCAGGATGGCGTTAACGATTTTGGATAGAAAGTATCCCCCAACGCAGCCGGCGGCGAACAAGCCAAGTTTGAGTCCCCACAGAACGGCCGGAGAGGCCTTGCTCTCAACGCCGTGTCCGCCAACGTCGATTCCAAACATATGACCGACCGGCGCGACCAGCAGGAAATATCCCAGAAGCCCGCCGATGATCGCGATGCCGATGGGCGGCAGGGCTTCGGCGGCATGGGCGTGGCCGTGGTCGTCCTTCTTGTGCGCTTTGAGCAGCAGCGCGCCCAGCGCGGGGCTAAGCGTAAGCGAGTTAAACGCCGAAATCAGTGTCGAAGCGGCGATGGTGAGGGCAAATTGGCGGTAGAACTGTCCGCTGATTCCGGCCATGAACGCCGTGGGAACAAACACCGCGCACAGCACCAGGGCGATGGCGATGACCGGCCCGGTCACTTCATCCATCGCCTTTCGCGAGTTTTCGACGACCACGATGGCGTCATCCACCACGATGCCAATGGCCAGCACCAGGCCGAAGAGCGAGAGATTGTTCAGCGAGAAGCCCAGCATGGCCATGCAGGCAAAAGTTCCAATCAGCGAGACGGGCACGGCCACCATGGGAATGATCGTTGCCCGCCAATTTTGCAGGAACACCAGCACCACGATGAAAACCAGTATGAACGCCTCGATGAGGGTGTGGTAAACGCTCTTGATCGACTCCTGCACGAATACGGTGGTGTCGTAAACGATGCGATATTCGACGCCGGCGGGGAAACGCGACTCCAGCTCCTTCATCTTGGCTTTGATCGCATCCGCGGTGGCGATGGCGTTGGAGCCGGGGAGCTGGAATACGGCGAGCGTGGAAGCGGGATAACGGTTTTCCTTGGTTCCCAGGTAGCTGTTGACATCATAGTTTTTCGCACCCAGCTCGATGCCCTTCAGGACCGGATTGCCGTTGGCGTCGAGCTGGGGCTTGCGCACCACATCCCTGAGGTAAACGTTCTGGCCGTTGGAACCGGTCTTGACGATGATCTCCTCGAACTGTTCGGGGCTGAGGAGGCGGCCCTGGGTGTTGATGGGCAGGTCGAAGGGGATGGCGGTGCCCGCGGGCACCGGCGGCTGGCCGATTCGACCGGCGGCCACCTGGAGATTCTGCTCCGAGATCGCCTTGATCACGTCGGCGGTGGTCATTTGCAGCGATGCCAGGCGCTGCGGATCGAGCCAGACACGCATGCTGTAATCGCGCGGGCCGAGGAAGGCCACATCGCCCACGCCGCCGATGCGCGCCAGATCGTCCTTGACGCTGATGGTCGCGAAGTTGTTCAGGTAAAGCTGATCGTAGCGGCCATCGGGAGAAATGATGTTCACGCACAGCAGGATGCTGGGTGATTTTTTCTTGGTGGTTACGCCAATGCGCTTCACTTCTTCTGGAAGACTGGCGGTGGCGATGGCCACGCGGTTTTGGACCAGCACCTGGGCCATGTCGAGGTTGGTGCCCAGCTCGAATGTCACGTTCAGGTTCATCTGGCCATCGTTGGTGCACTGCGAGCTCATGTAGAGCATGCGTTCGACGCCGTTCACCTGCTGCTCGATGGGCGTGGCCACCGTATCGGCGACGACCTTGGCGTTGGCGCCGGGATAGGTCGCCGTCACCTGCACGGTGGGCGGTGTGACTTCCGGATACTGGGCAATCGGCAACTGCGTCAGCGCCACGCCGCCGACGATCACGAACACGATCGAGAGCACGGTGGCGAAGATCGGACGATCGATGAAAAAATGAGAAATCACGGCATTACCTCATTAGCGGACAACAACGGAAGGCTTGGCCGGTTGGGTGGTCGGCGACATCGGCTCGACCGGGTAATTGATTCGCGCCATCTGGAGCCCCACGACGATGATCCGATCATCGGCCGTCAGCGTCTGGCCCTTGGCGTCGGGAAGGATGACCCTCATGCCGTCATCCAGCAGCCGGCCCGGATTGATGTCGAGGCGCTGCACCACGTTCTTGCCATCCACCGCCAGCAGATATTTCTTGTCCTGGTCGCTGAGAATGGCGGTGTCGGGGACCAGGGCGACGGTGTGCTGGGCGCTGGTGGGAACGCGGATGCGCACGCGCGACCCGGCGGTAAGCCGTCCCTGCGGATCGGAGAACACCGCGCGGGCCAGAATGGTTCCGGTGGTGCGGTCCACCTGATTGTCGGCAAAGTCGAGTACGGCCTCGTTGGGATAACCGTCGTCAGTCTCCAGGCCGAATTTGATTTTGACCTGCGAGTCCTTAATCGTGGCCGTTTCGGTGCTCTGACCCTGGCGGACGCGCTCCTTGCGATAGCGCTGGAGGGCGCGCTCATCGACCGAGAAATAGATGTATATGGGGTCGATGGAAACGATGGTGGTCAGCAGCGGATCGCTGCCCCCGGCGTTGACCAGGTTGCCTTCGCTCAACATGGCCCGGCCAATGCGCCCGTTAATCGCCGCGGTGATTCTGGAGTACTCCAGCTCCAGGTCTTTCCGCTTGATCTCCTGATCATTGGCCTTGAGCTGCGCATCGAGCGATTTGGCATCTGCTTCGGCCTTATCGACCTGGCTCTGGCTGGCTCCGCCACGAGTGAGCAGCTCCTTGAGCCGCGCCTCCTCCTTCTGGGCGGCTACAAGTTGCGATTGATAGATGTCCTTCTGATCCTTCTGGCGTTGCACGTCAGCCTCGAATGGCCTGGGATCCAGCTCAATGAGCAGATCATTTTTCTTCACGAGCTGCCCATCCGTGAAATGGATCTTCTGGATGTGGCCACGCACCCGGGCGCGGACATCGACAGATTCGGCAGCATCCAGCCATCCGTTGTACTGGTCGTAATCGATCATCTCCCGCACCTGTGGGCTGGCGACCGTGACCTTCGGCGGCGGCGGCTCAGCGCGGGCCTGCGGCTTTTCACATCCAGCGGCCACGGCCAGCAATGCCGGCAGGCCGATCAGTGTTAGTTGCTTGGCAATTCTCATAACACACTCCTGTCACGAATACGCGACGATCGAGTCATCTCAGCGTCTCACCGGCGCCGGCCCGGTTATCGGGAGCGTGGTGGGCGCGCGCTGCGTGGTCGGCGGGGGCACCGGCGGTCCACCGCCCACTGACCGGTACAGGTCCACCAGATTCAGGGCGATATCACCTCGCGCCTGCGCCAGGGCATCTTCCTGCGACGTCAGAGCTGCTTCGAAAATGAACACCGGGGTAAAATCGACAGCCCCCTGCTTGTACTGGTCATTGGTGATCTGCACGACGCGCGTCGCGGCCGTTACGCTCTCGCCCAGGTACCTGGCTCGATCCAGTGACTTGGCGTAAGCGACGATCGAGTTTTCGGCCTCGCGGTTGGCGTTCAGCACGACCTGCTGAAAGTTGTAGAACAACTGCCCGAAGCGCGCTTCCTGCACTTTGACGGCGTTCTCGATCCGGCCGTAGTTCAGGATGTTCCATTGGAATTTGGGTCCCCCGAAGGCGACCATGCTCCCCGGCGTGTGGAACAGGTCTCCCAGCTCCTGAGCTTCCACCCCAACTGACCCGAGCAGCGAGAAACGAGGATAGAGATCGGCCTTGGCAACGCCAATCAGGGCGCTTTGGGCGGCGGCCTGGCGCTCGGCCCGGCGGACATCGGGGCGCCGGCGCAGCAAATCGGCCGGGATACCCAGAGACAAACGCGGCTGACCCACCGGAATCATGCCGGATTCACCCAGCCGCCCCGCCAGTTCCTGTGTCGGGATTCCCAGGAGCACGCACAGCGCGTTGTTGGCGCGCCGCAGACCAGTCTCAAGGTCCGGAATCAGCGAACGAGTCTGTTCCAGAACCTGCTTGGCCTGCTGCGGGTCGCGCTCGGTAGACCGGCCTAAGCGGAAGGTATCGCTGGCCAGTTGGTACGCTGCTTCCTGGATCTGCACGTTCCGTCTGGCCAGGACCAGCCGCTCCTGGAAAGTGCGATATTGAATGTAGTTTGCCGCCACATCCGACAGCAGAACCACCAGCACATCGTCGTAGTCGGCGATGGAGGCATCCAGATTGGCGTCGGCCGACTCTACGGCGCGACGGAATCTCCCCCAGAA
>WNFL01420774.1_pt1 | contig 10447 bp, 9 predicted proteins | sample 5400361 | NCBI WGS metagenome assembly WNFL01 (sample SAMN13153351, study PRJNA577476) | soil metagenome | isolation source: 40 cm soil on Douglas fir-dominated hillslope | place: USA:California | collected 2013-09-17
GGACGCTGGTTGTCGCTGTGGGACAGCTATGGACTGGGCGAGTTCGAGTTGCGGGCGGGTAATTTCAGTGAAGACAGCCGCGGACGCTGGTATCTGAATATCTGTGTGCCCCGCGCACAGCGGGTGGGAGGTGAACGCAGTAAACCGTCCGTCGGATCGATCCTCGATCGCTCGGTCCCGAGTCTGGGCATTGATTTGGGATTGACACGTTTCGCGGCGTTCAGCGATGGTACACCGCCGATCGATGCCGAGCGTTTTTACCGCGACTTGGAACCCGCCCTGGCACGCGCGCAGCGTGCGCGCCAACGACAACGCACCCGGGCGATTCACGCCAAGATCGCTAACCGCAGAAGAGATTTTTTGCACAAACTCGGCACCCGCTTGGTCAAGGCCAACGGTGCTCTGTTCGTCGGCAACGTGAATGCCGCGGCGCTCGCGAAGACTCGACAGGCGAAGTCGGTGCTCGACGCGGGCTGGAGCGCATTCCGAACCATGCTGCTGTATAAATGCGCTGACGCAGGCGTGTGGTTTGCGGAAGTCGATGAAGCGTTTTCCACCCAGACCTGCAGCGTGTGTAACAGCCGCACCGGCCCGAAAGGCCGGCAAGGTCTTGGAATGAGAGGATGGCTGTGCGCTGTGTGCGGAGCGATCCATGATCGTGACGTCAATGCAGCTCACAATATCCTCGCGGCGGGACATCGCCGTCTTGCAGAAGGAATCCTCGGCCCTTGAGGGCGAGGAGGATGTCAAAAGTTCAAACGTCCGAATCTGTGGCTATCGCCCACGCAGACGCCACATCCGCATTTCAAGGGTTGCTTCGTGAGCAATCGTGAGGCGCTCCAGTACTGAGACCGGCGCCGTGTCAGTTAAATTTCAACGTATCGCTATATACAGTCGTATATGTTGGCAAAGTATGCCATTTCCAAGGCTGGAAGCTGCGATATGATGTCGGTCGGAGGACCCTGATGACCCCCGTCATTCGCCTCTTTCGCCGGGAATAGGAGAAAGGAAATGCGAAAGTACAGTAAAAGCCCTGAGGCCGTCTCAAAGCTATCTCCGGAGCAGTATCGCGTGACGCAGCAAAGCGGCACCGAGCGCCCCGGTACCGGCGAATATCTGAATAACAAGCAGCCGGGTATCTACGTCGACATCGTGTCGGGCGAGCCGCTATTCGCTTCGGCGGACAAATATGAGTCGGGGTGCGGCTGGCCGAGCTTCACCAAGCCCATCGAGCCCGCCAACATCAGTGAGTTGAAAGACACCGCGCACGGTATGATCCGCACGGAGGTGCGCTCGGCGCACGGCGATAGTCATCTAGGTCACGTCTTTACCGACGGACCGGCGGATCGCGGAGGCCTGCGCTACTGTATCAATTCGGCTTCGCTGCGGTTCATACACCGCGACGACATGGCCGCCGAGGGTTACGAGGCTTACCTTGACCAGGTGGAGGATATCTCATGAGTGAGGAACGTGCGGTTCTTGCCGGGGGCTGCTTCTGGGGAATGCAGGATCTTTTCCGCCGTTACGACGGCGTCGTGTCGACGCGGGTTGGCTACACGGGCGGCGACGTGCCCAATGCAACCTATCGCAATCACGGAAGTCATGCCGAAGCGATCGAGATCATCTTTGATCCCGCCAAAATGAGCTATCGCCGAATTCTCGAATTCTTCTTTCAGATCCACGATCCCGGCACGCGAGATCGACAGGGCAACGACATCGGCAAGAGCTATCGATCAGCAATCTTTTACACGAGCGATGAACAGAAGCGGATCGCCGAGGACGTGATCGCCGATGTCGATGCTTCGGGGTTGTGGCCTCGCAAGGTGGTGACCGAGGTTTCTCCAGCCGGCGACTTCTGGGAAGCCGAGCCCGATCACCAGAACTACCTCGAGCGTTATCCCGAAGGCTATACCTGTCATTTCGTCAGGCCTGAATGGAAACTGCCGGCTCGAAAAACCACCGCTGCTCCGCCTCGTCCGGAGCACGCGCCGCAATAACGCTCGCGGATGTCCTCGGCCAGTGCCCGCGCGGCACAGGCGCGCTTTCAGGGAGCCGTGAACGTAGCGATAAAAGCGGGACGGAAGAGTAGAGCAATTTCGGCGCTTCCGCGCGCTTTGCCGGTAATTGCTCGGGCGCAGCCGTTAGAACCAAAGTGACCAATTCGAGCACTCACGCTAGTATGGGAGAACGAAAACTGCGCGGGGACCGGGAGAGGCATGGCCATGAGTCATGTTAAGTTCAAAAGCAGTATCTCCCGGGGAAGCCCGAGCCAATCTGAAACCGACTTCACGTTCTTGAAGCGCACTGTGGCAACTTGGATCACGCTGACCTCGTTGGCAGGCTCGCTTTCCGTCAACGCGGCCGAACTCTCGGTCATGGTTGTCGGTCGCGATGGGCGCGGCGTCGATGAGGTGGTGGTGACCGCCATGTCCACAGCCGCCAACATCGGGTCATCGCCTACCCTAAGGCCGGCCGTGATGGATCAGAAGAATCTGGCATTCCTGCCCCGCGTTCTTGTTGTCGCCACGGGCACCAGCGTCGAGTTCCCGAACAGCGATTCGGTGAGCCACCAGGTCTATTCGTTCTCGGAGGCCAAGTACTTTCACCTGCCCCTGTACAAAGGCCAGGTTCACCCCCCTGTCACCTTCGACCGGCCCGGGCTGGTAGTGCTCGGTTGCAACATTCACGATGCCATGGTTGGCTACATCTACGTCACCGACGCGCCGTATTTCGGCACCACCGAGGCGGGGGGCAGTCTGCATCTCAAGGGGCTGCCGCCAGGCGACTATCGAGTGACGATTTGGAGCCCCTTCATTGCCGACGCGCCCGAGTCGCTCATCCGCACGGTGCATGTCGATGGCAATGAGCCTGCGACGACGCGCGTGCAATTGACCCTCGCATTGCGACCTCTACCGGAGCCCAAACCACACCGGCATGACTGGGAGTACTGATGCGCTGGTTGGACCAGACCTTACTCTGGAGCGTCGTGCTGTGGGCGAGCGCCGCCGGAGCCCAAGATCGCTTGAACGTGAGCGGCGATGTCGACCTCCGTTGGGTGCATGCGACGGGTGATCCTTCTTACTTGAACGGCGGCCTTGGAAAGCTGCGGTTTGATCCCGAGCACGAAGGTATCCGGTTTGGCCGCGCGTTTCTCGCACCAAACTGGCGGGTGACCGACATCGTCGCTGTGCGCGCCGTCGTTGACGCGTACGGTGACCACGATCGAAATCCGGTCGACCTCAGTGAGTTCTATGTGGACGTGCGTCCGTTTCCAACGACTGCGGTCCGTTGGCGCGCCCGCATCGGAGCCTTTTTCATGCCGGTCTCGCTCGAGAATCGAGGCATCGGCTGGACAGACGTGTATTCGATCACGCCCTCGGCGGTGAATACGTGGCTCGGCGAGGAGTTGCGGACCATCGGTGCCGAGATCGAAGCACGCTGGCTGGGCGCGAGCAGCGGCTACCTCGGGGACTTAGCTGTGGTCGCGGCGGCATACGGTTGGAACGACCCGGCCGGCGCGTTGATTGCGCAGCGCGGATTTGCCTTGACCGACCGGCCGTCGACCTTGTTCGGGGGGTTGGGCAGGCCGCCGACGAGGTTCTACTATGAGATCGACCGCAGGCCCGGCTACTACTATGGCTTGAACTGGAGGCATCACGATCGGCTGGAGGTCCGTGCGCTGCGCTACGACAACCACGGTGACCCTGGCGCGGCAACCGCGGCCGGCGGGGGCGCTTGGCGCACGCGCTTTTCCAGTCTCGGCGCTCGTCTGGAACCCTCGGCTCATTGGACTTTCATCGCGCAGTATCTGGGCGGCGATACCGCCGTGGGCGCCGACTCGAGCGGTGATAATCAGCTTTACCTGAACTTCCACGCCGCCTTCGCGCTCGCGAGCTTCGACTGGGCGCGAGAGCGTCTGACGGCTCGCTACGACGACTTCCACACGCACCAGCTGAGCGGACTCTTCGGTCCACCCAGCAACGACACCGGTCATGGCTGGACATTCGCTTGGTCGCACGAGTGTGGCGATCATTGGCAGTTCGTGACCGAGTGGTTGCGAGTCACGAGCCGTTTTCCCCCTCGAATCGCATTGGGGGAAGCTGCGGAGCAAGTGGAGTCGCAAGTACAGCTGGCGGCACGCTACCGATTTGCACTGGGATGGTGATCAGGCACGCTGACCTCGGAACACAAGCAAATCATTGTCCTACGAAAAGACTTGAACATGCGCAAAGGACCCTCGTACTTCGGCTGACCAACCACCCTCGCGCGGTGCGCGCAAACTCTTGCCGCGAACAAGCCAAATCTTGACTCTGGACCCGAGTCCAGGGTTTAAGCTGGCGGCATTCATTTCCAGGAGTGTCGCGATGGAAGCGTTGGGAATCGGCCAATTGGCCAAGCGTGGCGGCGTCGGCATCGACACGGTGCGTTACTACGAACGCAGTGGGCTTCTGACACCGCGTACGAGGCTGGCATCAGGGTACCGCCGCTATGGCGACACCGAGCTTGCACGGCTGCGTTTCATCCGCCGCGCGCAGGGTCTGGGATTCACTCTCAAGGAGATCAAACAATTGCTAGCCCTCTCCGCGCAGCGGGATGTCGGACGCGTCAAACGCTCGGCTCAGGCGAAGCTATTGGACGTCGAGGCCCGCATCGCGGCTCTTGAACGCGTCCGGGACGGACTCGCGACGCTGATTGCGGCCTGCCCGGGTCACGGTCGGGCAGCGGATTGTCCGATCCTGCGTGCACTGACGGACGAGGACGAAAAATGAACCGACCGCACGAATGTCAGCATGCTCATGCAGCCGGAAGCGTGCCGCTCACGCACGCGTCGGCATGCGGAAAACACACCGCGTCTTCAGGCGGGCACCCAGCCGAGCCACCGCGCGCCGACCTACCGGCCGGCACGATCTACACCTGCCCCATGCACCCCGAAGTCCGGCAGATCGGGCCGGGCCATTGTCCGAAGTGCGGCATGGCGCTCGAACCCCTGATGCCGACGTCGATCGAGGATGATAGTGAAATCCGAAGCGTCCGGCGGCGGTTCTGGACTGCCTTGACGCTCGCCGTTCCGGTCATGCTGATCGCAATGGTGCCGCATTTGTTCGGGAGGGCACACGATCCCACTGCCGCCTGGACGCTGCGGATACTGGAACTGGCGTTGAGCGCACCCGTGGTGCTGTGGGCGGCCGCTCCGTACTACAGGCGCGGCTGGCTCGGCGTGGTTCACGGTTCGCCCAACATGTACACACTGATTGGGCTCGGCGTGATCGTGGCGTTTACTTTCAGTCTGATCGCTACGTTTTTCCCGGGTCAATTTCCGGCGACGATGCGCGATGACCACGGAATGGTCGGTGTGTATTTCGAGACGGCCGCGGTGATCGTGGCGCTGGTGCTCCTGGGCGAATGGCTGGAGCTTGGCGCGCGAGGGCGCACGAGCGCGGCGATCCGGCAACTCCTGGGACTGAGTCCGAAGACGGCGCGCCGCCTCGCCGCCGGCGGTGAGGAGGAGGACGTCTCCCTTGAATCATTGGCGGTCCGCGATCGGCTCCGAGTCCGACCGGGAGAAAAGATCCCGGTCGACGGCCGCATCGTCAGCGGTCGATCGAGCGTCGATGAATCGATGCTCACGGGCGAATCGCTGCCGGCCGAGAAAAATATCGGCGATCGCGTGGTGGGCGCCACGATGAATCAGACGGGAACCCTCGTGATCGAGGCGGAGCGCGTGGGGGCCGACAGTCTCCTGTCGCAAATCGTGGCGATGGTGAGCGATGCGCAGCGCTCGCGCGCTCCCTTGCAAAAGCTGGCCGATCGGATTGCGCGGTGGTTCGTTCCCGCCGTCATCGGCATTTCCATCGTCACGTTCATCGTCTGGTGGCTCATCGGACCTGAGCCGCGCCTGGCTTACGCACTGGTGAATGCGGTTGCCGTGCTCATCATCGCCTGTCCGTGTGCGCTTGGGTTGGCAACGCCGATTTCCATCATGGTGGCGAGCGGCCGCGGCGCGCAGTGGGGCGTTCTCTTTCGCAACGCCGAAGCGATCGAGACGCTGCGCACTGTCGACACCCTCGTGCTCGACAAGACGGGAACGCTTACCCTGGGGCGTCCCGCGCTCGGTCAGGTCGTTGCGTTCGGCACGTTCCCAGAGGAAGTCGTTCTCGCCTGTGCGGCAGGCCTCGAGCGCTCGAGCGAGCACCCCTTGGGCCGTGCCGTCGTGGAGGGGGCGCTCGCGCGCGGCGTCACGCCCGTTGAAGTCACCGGCTTCGACTCCATTACCGGAGAGGGCGTCACCGGCAAGTGGGATGGCCGGCGCCTGTCGCTGGGAAATGCGGTGTTGATGCGTGCCTCGGGCGTCGCGGTCGATGCTGCGCACGGGGAGGGTGAGCGATTGCGCCGGACCGGGCAAACGATCATGTTCCTGGCCATCGACGGGCAGCTGGCGGGGATCCTCTCGGTGGGCGATCCGCTCAAAGACACCACGGCCCCGGCGCTTCGGGCGCTCAAGGCGCTCGGTTTGCGCCTGGTGATGCTCACGGGCGATAGTCGCACGACGGCCGACGCCGTGGCGGCCGGCTTGGTCCTGGATGAGGTCATTGCGGAGGTGCGCCCCACGGATAAGGCGGCCGTCATCGCCGCGCTTCAGAAAGACGGGCATCGCGTCGCGATGGCGGGCGACGGCATCAACGATGCGCCCGCCCTGGCACGCGCCGATGTGGGCATCGCGATGGGGACGGGAACCGACATCGCCATGGAAAGCGCGCAGGTCACGCTGGTGAAGGGCGACTTGCGCGGGATCGTGCGGGCCCGGCGTTTGAGCGAGGCGACGGTGCGAAACATCCGCCAGAATCTGCTGTTCGCTTTTGGCTACAACGCCTTGGGAATCCCGCTCGCCGCCGGCGTCCTGTATCCCCTGACGGGCTGGCTGTTGAGCCCGCTCATTGCGGCGCTGGCGATGAGCTTTTCGTCCGTCTCCGTGATTGCCAACGCCCTGCGCCTGCGCACCGCAGCCGAATAACACGATGTTTGACGGCACAAGACCTAAGACGTCGACTCGCGCGGCCGATCCCCGGAAGTCGACGACACCTCCGAAATTGAGGGCGGATCGGCTGTGTCCGGATCGATCACGCCGAAGCATGCCGGAGTACGGAGTATGGGCATAGAACAGCGGAATTTTTTCGCGATGAATCAGGTTCAGCAATTGCTGTGCTTCTTTTTCTGTCACGATGAATTCGACTTCCACCGCGAGCGCTCCCGCCAGCTCGAAGAACTTCGCCTCGGTGAGCTTGTGGTGCCGTCCAAATCCGGCCATTGCGCGAAACGCAGAGCCGCCGCGAATGCCGAGCTTGTTGGCCTGTTCGAGTAGCCACTCCCACGCCGGCCGGCCCCGATGTCGTTGGCCTTCATGCACATACAATCTTAAGAAAGAGCCTTGCATAGGGGACCCGCGAATCGGACAGGCCACGCTCACCGTCCGGCTGCAGCTTCGGCGTCATCAGCCCCGAGACGGCACTATCGCGAGGGTACTCCTCTCGTATTTATCCTACAATCAAGGACAGCAAGCCGCCGATGAGTTCTAATGGATGCATGCCGCCAACACTGGACTATCCGATCAAAGCGGAACCTAAGACGGGCGACGGCTCCGCGATCGAAGTAGCACCCGGCGTGTTGTGGCTTCGGATGCCCCTGTTCGCGTCGCTCCCATGGATCAACGTCTGGGCGATGAAAGAGGAGGGCGGCTGGACCATCGTCGATACGGGACTCAAGTCTCCGAAGACGATCGGCGCCTGGCAGGCCGCCTTTTCAGGAGCTCTGGGTGGCGCCCCCGTGTTGCGCGTACTGGTAACCCACATGCACCCGGATCATTGCGGCATGGCCGGCTGGATCGCGGAGCGCTTCAAGGCACCCCTCTGGATGAGCCGCTTGGAATATCTTAGCTGTCGTTTGATGGCGGCGGACACGGGACGAAAGGCGCCCGATGACGGCGTCGAGTTCTACCGCGCCGCCGGATGGGACGACCCGGCAATCAGCCGGTACAAAGCAATATTCGGATCGTTTGGTGAAATGATCTATCCGTTGCCCGCCTCCTATCGTCGCCTGTCAGACGGCGATACTCTGCGGCTCGGCGCCCGTGAATGGATCGTGGTCGTCGGCAGCGGCCATTCTCCCGAGCACGCCTGTCTGTACTGTCCTGAATTGAAGCTGTTGATTTCCGGGGACCAAGTTCTGCCCCGCATTTCATCGAACGTGTCGGTGCATCCCACCGAACCCGACGCTGATCCGCTCAGCGATTGGCTTCGCTCGCTGGCGATGATCATTCGGCGTATTCCCGATGACGTGTTGGTATTGCCTGCGCACAACAGTCCTTTCAAGGGACTGCACGCGCGAGTCGGTGAGTTGATCGAGTCACATCAGCGCGGCTTGGAGCGGCTCGAGAGCTTGCTTGCCGAGCCCAAGCGCGCCGTCGAGGTATTCGGCGCGCTGTTTGCCCGCCCCATCACCGCCGAGCTGCTGGGGATGGCAACCGGTGAGGCGATTGCCCATCTTAATTATCTCACCGGAAGCGGCCGCGCCGTCCGCGAAGCGGATGGCACCGGGATTTGGAGGTGGCGGAAATCTGCAAGCCGACCCAACTCTTCGCCTACGGATTCTCTGTAAACGACTCGCTTTACGCGTTCTGGGCGGAGGTTCATAGTCCCGTTTGCCCTATGATTGCGCTGCAGCGCGCCGATGACTCGGTCGCGGCGCGAGTCGGCAACTGGAGATGACCATGAGTGCACACAAAGCATCGAATGCCAAGGTCCAGATCGCCAAAAATGGTCCCTACCTGGTCTCGGGCAACTTGCCGTTAGCCAAGCAAACCATCGGTACGAATTCGGCCGGCGAGTCGGTCAAATGGATTGCCGGGCATGTATATCCGGCGCAAGCAACGTACGCGCTGTGCCGTTGCGGACACAGCGCGAAGAAGCCGTTTTGCGACAACACGCATACCAAAGTAGGATTCGACGGCACGGAAACAGCCAGCCGCGAACCCTATCAAAGCCAGGCCAAGGTCATGCAAGGTCCCACCCTGTCGCTGACGGACGTGGAACAGCTGTGTGCCTTCGCGCGCTTTTGCGACCCGCACGGACAGGTGTGGAATCTGGTGAATGAAACGGACAATCCGAGCGCAAGGAAGAATTTCGTGAGACAGGCCGGCGACTGTCCATCCGGCCGGCTGGTTGCCTGGGACAATGCAACGGGAAAATCGATCGAACCCCAGTATGAGCCGTCGATTGGGCTCATTGAGGATCCCTCGAACGAATGTGCGGGACCCGTGTGGTTGAGGGGTGGCGTTCAAGTGGTGGGTTCGGACGGATTTCATTACGAAGTCCGTAACCGTGTGACTCTATGCCGGTGCGGCGCGTCGAAGAACAAGCCGTTCTGCGACGGCACCCATGCGTCGATCAAGTTCAAGGACGAATGAGCCGTCGGCCAAGCGTTTGGTGCAGCTGCCGCCGGCTCGAGCAACTTGGATATTCGACTAGGCCGTCGCTGATACCAGTCGAATGCGCGTAATTTCCGAGGGGACGCCGAAGCGATTCGGCGGTCCCCAATATCCCGTGCCGCGGCTCACGTACACCCACAAATTCTTCAAGCGGTACAGACCGCCGGTGAAGGGCTGGAAAAAACGCACGAAGAAATTCCATGGCCAGAACTGGCCGCCATGGGTGTGCCCAGAGATTTGCACATCGAAGCCCGCGCCTTCGGCGCCGGCCGCAGAATTCGGTTGGTGAGCGAGCAAGATTTTGGCTCCGGCATGGGCCGGTGAACCGCGCAGGGCCGCCGCAGGATCACTCTGCTGGCCAGCATCAAAATGATGAGCGCTCAAGTCCGTGACGCCGGCGAGGACCAGCAGCGCGCCGTTGTGGTTCAAGACCACGTGCTCATTCTTGAGAACCCGCAGCCCGAGGCGCCTGATTTCCGCGGTCCAGGCCCGTTCGCCGGAGTAGTACTCATGATTGCCGGTCACGAAGTAAACGCCGTGCCGCGCGGCCAGCCCGGCCAACGGCGCGGTGTGCGGAGACAGTTGTTGCACCGAGCCGTCGACCAGATCACCGGTCACGGCGATCAGGTCCGTCTTCAGGCCGTTGACGAGCGCCACGATCCCCTCGACGAAGCCACGCTTGATCGTCGGCCCGACATGCACGTCGCTGATTTGAGCGATCGAAAAGCCGTGCAAGGCCGGCGGCGAGCAATGACCAAACCTGCCAACGTGACGAAGACCGTGAGTGCCAATGTCCACAGTGCCGAGGGGCCAACCAGTGAGGCGGCCAGCTCTCTGGACAGCAATAGATGCGCGCCCAGTAGAAATAGATCGCGGAGCAAAGTGAAGACGAACAGCGACGAAAAGAATCCCATGGACAGAACGCCCACCCAAGCCAGCAAATCCGCCAGCGCGGGGTTGCGGATG
>WNFL01143302.1_pt1 | contig 10446 bp, 8 predicted proteins | sample 5400361 | NCBI WGS metagenome assembly WNFL01 (sample SAMN13153351, study PRJNA577476) | soil metagenome | isolation source: 40 cm soil on Douglas fir-dominated hillslope | place: USA:California | collected 2013-09-17
CGCCGGTCGCTGGACAGACTACCAGGTCTCCTTCACGTGGATGCCTGAGATTGAGGCGCTGCACCTGGCTTGTGCATTCGATCTCAAGGTGCCGGAGCGGCGTCGCCCCGAAGTGACCGAGCTTGCGGCGCTCATCAACGAGCAGCTTTGGGTCGGACACTTCGACGTCTGGTTCAAAGATGGCATCATCATGTTCCGCCATGCGCTGGTGCTCACCGGCGGCATCACAGCGGCGGACGCCCAGTGCGAGGCTCTGCTCGGCATGGCGCTTAACTCCTGCGAGCGTCACTACCAGGCCTTCCAATTCGTGCTATGGGCCGGCAAGAGCCCCCGCGAGGCACTTGAATCGATCATGTTCGAAACCCGCGGAGAGGCGTGATTATCAGGGATCAGTAATCAGTAATCAGGGATCAAGATCAGGAACGATCCGCTGACGCTGATCTTGATCCTTGATCCTTGATTACTGATCCCCGATTACTGATCCCTGCACCCGGCGCGCCAAATAATTGAAATTGACCACGAACTGCTCAGGCTGGGAGATTTCCTGCTTGAGCTTCTCGATGTCGGCGCGGGGGAACTCGGGACCGGGGTCGCCGGCCGCTTCCGCGATCATCTGCACCTTCGCTGCGCTTTCCAGCATGATCACGTTGATCACCGCCTCCTCGATGCAAGCGCCAATAACCGCAACGCCATGGTTCTTGAGCAGCACCGCCCGGTGCGGGCCGAGCGCCGCCGCGACCCCCTTGCCCATGGCCGGGGTGCGAATGAGCGCGACTGTGTCGCCGTACACTCCAAGCGCATCGAAAAACAGCGCGCTCGGTTGGCCGTAGCACCTGAGCGGACGACCGCTTGCCGACAGCGCCACCGAATAGGGCGGATGGGTGTGAATCACACTTTGCACATCCGCTCGCGCCTTGAAGATTTCCGAGTGGATATAGACCTCGCTATGGCGCCGCGACGTGCCCGCCACGACATTGCCGTCGAGGTCGATGGTAAGGATGTTGTCCATTGTCAGCTCGTCAAGCCCGACGCTATGCGGCTTCATGAAGAACCGCGAGGGATCGTCGGGCAACCGCACCGAAATGTGGCCGCGCGTAAAATCGTCCTGACCCTCAGCGACGAGGATTTTGCCGGCGAGGATGAGTTTTCGTTTGATGTCGTCATGCGTCATTTCGATTGGGGCCTTGACTTGCAGCCTCGTAGGGTGGGCATTGCGCCTCTTCCGACACACGGCCGGTCTGACGCACGGCGCCGGCGCAATGCCCACGCTGTCCGACCTCTCACACAACAGCGTGGGCAAAATCGCGGGCTCACATTCGCGCGAACTTAATCGCCCGAGCAGGCGATTTTGCCCACCCTACATTCTGCCCGCGATTGCGGATCGCCCCCTAATCCATCGGTTGGATGCGCACCAGCCAGCCCTCGTGGTCCACATACCAGACCGTCACCGGATCGGTCGAATTGTCGATCCAGGTTTCGCGGTCGATGCCGTAGGGCTCAGGCAGCACGTATTCGGTGAAGCTCACCGTCTTCGGATCAAAGCGCAGGTAGCGGCCTGAATGCATTTCGCCGGCCCACACCTCGCCGTTCCGGTCGGTCTGGGCCGAATACATGGAGGCGTAGGGTGTCGGCAGCGGATATTCATGGATGCGCTTCTCCTTGGTATCGAACTTGACGAGCTGGCCGCCACGGCCGCCGGCCCAGTAGTTGTTATGCAGGTCGAATTCGCCCCGCGCCGGGCCGGAGCGCGGCGAGGTATCGGGCTCGAATACTTCCGCCGTCTGCGTGTCCACCACCACGACGCCGTCGCGCGGCCAGGCGCCGCCGCCGAAATAGCGGCCGTCGCGGCTCATGGCGCTGCCATAGGTGCCGGCGAATTTCTTGAGCACGTAGCTCGTCACGGGATCGCCCGTGAGGGCCGCCACCTTGGTGACCTTGCGCTCGCGCGCCTTCCAGATGAAGCCCTCGGGATCGATCGCATAATTGCCGCCCATCGGAGTGTTGGGTGGCTCGCGCACCTTCCAGGGAATGCGCGTGAACTCTTCGGTCTTGGGGTCTAAACGCCAGATGCTGTGCGCCCAGTTCTCCGAACCCCAGATGATGTCGTTCTTGTCCGCATAGATCCAGTGCGTGCCGGGCAGAACGCCCTCGGCCACCGGCGGGACGTGGAATTCCTTGACGGCGCCGGTTAAGGGATCGAGCCGGCCGATATAGGAACTGCGGTGGGTCGAGTACCACAGGTTGCCCTTGGAATCGCCGGTCACGTCATGGGTCGCAGGCTCCAATCGCGGCAGCTCGTATTCGGTGATGACCACCCTGGTCTGGCGACCCTGCGGACGCGGCAGCATGACGAACTGCGGGTCGTTCACGTCCGGCCCGCGCACCGAGGCGAGCCATTTGACAAGGCGCGCTTCCTCGTCGCCACCCCAGCGGCCGCGCTCGTTGACGTTGATCAGCGGCGAGCCGGCGCCGTGGATCATGCGATAGACGATCTTGCGCCAGCCTTCCTCGTCGTAGTGGTTGCGGAAAATCTGCTGGTAGGAGTGGCACCAGTTGCAATTGTTGGTGAGCATCTTTTTTTCCGCGCCGGTACCGGAGAGGCTCAACAGCCATTCCGATCCGGTCATCTGCGCCATGATTTCCGGCAGCGGCGGCAATGTATCCTGGTCGGTGACGTAGTCGAGCACGATGTCGGCGAGCTGCGTTGGTCCTTTGATGTCGACGCCCTCCTTCACGAAAGGATGGAACTCCCGCGGCCGCGCAATGCGCAGCGCATAAGTGCCGGCCTCCAGGGCCGGAAATTCATACCGGCCATCGGCATTGCTGTAGACGGTGGTGCGCACCGCGTTCTTCCTGGCGATGAGCTGTACCATGATGCCTTCGAGCAGTTCGCCCTTGGCGGATTTCACCATGCCCTGGGGGCCGCCGGTGAAGCGGGCGGTATCGGCCTTCGCGGTTGTGGTCGCCAACGAAACCGCACATCCCAGGATTGCGACCAGCCGAACAGCAGCGCGTGTACTTGTCGCCATGATGTCCTCCTGAAGAGTCGAGCCTCACCTCGCCTGATAGCGCGGATTGAGCGGTGGCGCGTCGGAATCCCAGCAGCACTTCTCGCGCACGAAGCTCACGAGGTCGTTCAAATCCGCCTCGCTGAGCGTGTATTTGTAAGCCGCCATGCCGGCGCCGCCGTTGCGGATGCGGTCCTTTACGTTGTCGTCGTTGACCGGCAGGCCGGACAGCAGCGTGCCGCGCTGGTAGAGCCCGGTGAGCTGCGGGGCGTTCTTGGTGAATTCGTTGTGACAGAACCAGCACTTGTAATAGAAGATTTCACGCCCGCGTTCCGGCCCGCTCTGGGCGGCTTTGCGAAACTCGTAGGTCTGAAGCGAACGCTGGTAGATGTCCTTGGCGATGGGCTTTGGCGCCTCTTGCGGCGCCGTCTGCTGGGCCATGGCCGGTGCGCAGAGCAAGCAAGCCGAGATCATCAACGCGCCGGCGCATGACCGCTTCGCCGTATTGGAACTCATGACGCCTCCCTTGCGCCGCACCGTATTTTTACATTGTCGAACAATAGCAAATTTCCGCGCACGTCCTCGCAAAAATTGCGCGGAAGGCGCCGCGTCGACGGCCGGAGCCTATCGTCAATTCCGATCGCGTCCGCTAGACTGGCCCGTATCCTGGCCGGCGAGCCCGGGTCAGCCGGCCAGCTGATAAGCGATTACGTGAGACACGATCAGAAGGGGGATTGTCATGAGGGCATTGGTTTGCGTGGCGGTGCTTGGCGTGCTGGCGTCGCCGGCGATGGCCGCCGAGCTTCCACAATGGGCCTATCCGGTCGCGCCGCCAGCGGGGTCGCCGCCGGATAATACCGTGCAGAAATCCTTGGCGGGCAGCACCAAGAAGTACACTGCGGCCCAGATCAACGACCGCTTCGGCCCGCCCGACTGGTATCCGGAGGATCACCCGCCGATGCCGGACATTGTGGCCCAGGGCAAGAAGCCGAACGCCCCCGCGTGCGACCTGTGTCATCTTACCAACGGCGCCGGGCATCCGGAATCCGCGGGCGTTTCCGGTCTGCCGGCCGGCTACATCATGCGCCAGATGGCCGAGTTCAAGGCCGGCACCCGCAAGGGCATGCGCGCGCCGATCATGGTGACGATCGCCTCGGCGCTGACGGAAGAGGAGACCAAGGCGGCGGCCGAATATTTTGCGTCAATCAAGTACCCGCAGTTCTACAAGGTCGTCGAGACCGACATGGCGCCGAAGTCCTATGTGGGCGCCGGCGCCATGCGGTTTGCCGCCAAGGAAGGCGGCACTGAGGCGATCGGCAATCGCATCATCGAGATCCCGGCTGACGAGGAACGCACCGAGGCCCGCGATCCAAGAGCCCAACACATTGCATACGTGCCGACCGGCAGCATCAAGAAGGGCGAGATGATCGTGACTACCGGTGCGGGCGGCAAGACAGTGGCCTGCGCCATTTGTCATGGCTCCGAACTGAAGGGGCTCGGCGAAGTGCCGCCGATCGTCGGACGATCGCCGGAGTACATTTACCGCCAGCTCAATGACATCAAGATCGGCACCCGCAATGGCGCCTGGACGCCCTTGATGAAAGGGGTGGTGGCTAATTTGACTGACGAAGACATGGTTGCGATCTCCGCCTATCTGGTATCGATGGCGCCATAGGCCTCGGAGCGCGCCGGCCTCCCGGCGCGCGTCAATGCGGACGAGGCAGAAGAGCCCGGACGTCCGACCGCATCCCTCCCCTGGGACCGCGGGCGTCCCGCCCGCTTCCCCTACCCTCCCCCGCAAGCGGGGGAGGGTAGGGTGGGGCGGCGAGACGCCCGCGGTCCCAAAGGAGGGCGGTCGGTCCAACCGAATGGAAAATATCGATGGAGGGACGATCATGAGGACATTGGTTTCGATCGCACTGCTCAGCCTCCTGGCCTTGCCGGCCCAGGCCGCGGAGCTTCCGGGATGGGCCTATCCGGTCAACCCTGCCCCGAAGCCGCCGGACGCGGTCAAGCCGATCCAGCTGCCGGGCAGCACCAAGTCCTACACCCAGGCCCAGATCGACGACGGGTTCAGTCCGCCCGATTGGTACCCGCAAGACCATGCGCCGATGCCGGACGTGGTGGCGCATGGCCGCAAGGAAACGAACGCGCGCGCCTGTGCGCTTTGCCACCTCACCAGTGGCGGCGGACATCCGGAGTCCGCCGGCGTCTCCGGGCTGCCGGCCGGATACATCGTTCGCCAGATGAATGAGTTCAAAAGCGGCGCCCGCAAGGGCGCGCGCGCCGTGGCGATGATTCCGATCGCGAAGGGGCTCAGCGAGGAAGATTTCAAGGCCGCCGCTGAGTACTTCGCAGCGATGAAATTCCCGGTTTGGTACAAGGTCGTCGAAAGCGATACAGTGTCGAAATCGTATCTCGGCAACGGCGCCATGCGCTTCCCGGAAGAACACGGTGGCACCGAGCCGCTCGGCACCCGCATCATCGAATTGCCGCAGAATGATCTTTCCGCCGAGAGCCGCGATCCGCGGACCGGTTTCGTGGCCCACGTGCCGGCCGGCAGCATCAAAAAAGGCGAGGAGATCGTCACCACCGGCGCCGACGGCAAGACCATCCGATGCGCCATCTGCCACGGCGCCGAGCTCAAGGGCCTTGGCGAGGTTCCGCCGATCGTCGGGCGGTCGCCCATGTACATCTATCGCCAGCTCAACGACATCAAGATCGGCACGCGCACCGGCACCTGGACGCCGCTGATGAAGGCGGTGGTGGACAAGCTCGATGATGCCGACATGATCGCAATCGCGGCGTATCTGGTGTCCAAGGGGCCGTAGAAGGCCGCTGTAGCCCGGGTTGAGCGACAGCGAAACCCGGGAACGGCGTTGCCGCATGGACAGGCGACCCCGGATTTCGCTTCGCTCAATCCGGGCTACGGTTGCTACCGTTGCGGTGAGTCTCCTCAGCCTCGGTGACCGATATCGCACGATAATGGTGCATCAAAAAAAACGACGGAGCAAACTCGACGGATTCGCAATTTTATGGTATAAATAAATATACTCAATTTAACCGAGAAATTCGAGTGGACAATTTGAAGGAGAAGACAAATTGGGTATCAGGTACGACAATTCCCTGTTTCCGACGGATGAATTCCCTGTTTCCGCGAAACAATTTCCCTGTTCGGTGCAGAACAGGGAATCGCCTGCAACGCACCGGAATTGCAGCGCAAATGGACGCCAGGACCGGGCGGAAAGCGCCGAAATGGTCGGAGATCGCAAAAATTCCCTGTTATTTTCCCTGTTCTCAGGGAATCGGAGGGCCGGAGGATGGGTTGAGCGACAGCGAAACCCATCTGGGCCTTCCGGAGGCGAGGCCGATGGTGGGTTTTGCGAAGTTTGCCATCGGGCCGGCCCCGGTAGCTCAACCCACCCTACGATGCTGGATCGGGAGGAATCACGATGAAGACGCCCTGGACGCGACGCGCGCTGCTGACCGGAGCGGCGGCAGCCGGAACGACCATCATCGTAAAGCCGGTGCGGGCCGCTGACTTCACATTCATCCAGTATCACAATCAGTCGGACACGAGCACGCTCCACAAGAATCTCGTCGCCATGTGGGAGGCGATCCGCCGGGAGACCAACGGGCGCGTGGAGACCACGGTCTACGCAGAAAACAACAAGCTCGCGGCCGGCGACCCGGCGGCGCTGAAGATGCTGATTGCGGGCGAAATCCAGTTTTTCACCCTGATGGGCGGCATCATCGGCACGGTGGTGCCGATGGCCGAAGTCCAGCAGGTGCCATTCGCGTTCCGGTCCGCCGCCGAAGCCCACAAGGCGATCGACAGCCCGCTCGGCGCCTATATGGGCGAGGAAATGGCCGCGAAGGGCATGTATCTGTTTCCGGTCGCGGGCTTCGACAACGGCATGCGCCAGGTCACCACGGTGGCGCGCCCGGTCAACACGCCGGCCGACCTCGCCGGCGTCACCTTCCAGGCGTTCGGCGCCGAGCCGGTGACCACGTCGGCGAACCTCATCTACGACTCGCTCAAGAGCGGCAAGGTCGGGGCCCAGGAAAATCCGCTCGCCATCCTGGAGAATTTCCGCATCTACGAGGTGGTGAAGTATGTCAGCATGACCAACCACATGTGGTCGGGTTTCAACCAGATGGCGCATCTTGCCACGTGGCGCGGCCTGTCCGAGAACATCAAGGAGGTGATCACGCGCAACGTCACCACATACGTGCGCCAGCAGCGCATCGACCAGGGCAACGTCAATGCGAGCCTGCGCGACCGGTTCGCCGCCGCTGGCCTCATCTTCAATGAGGTCGACCAGGCGCCGTTCCGCGCCAGGCTTGCGAACGTCTACGCCACCTGGAAGGACAAGCTGGGGTCGAAGTGCTGGACACTCCTGGAGGCGGAGGTTGGAAAATTGGGGTAGCGGCCGTGGCCCCCGTAGCCCGCATGGAGCGACCGCCCGCGGTCGCGTAATGCGGGGAAAGCGTTGCTGGTGGCACGGGCGGTCCCGGATTTCGCGGAGTTTATCATTGGGCCGGCCCAACGGGTCCGGCCTCTGGCCGGCCCGATGGCAGGCTCCGGCCGGACCCGGTGGCTCCATCCGGGCTACAGGCCTAGCGTTTTTTTGCGCCGTCATGGTGCTTCGCCCGGCGGCTGCCGCCGAGGCGGATTGCCGTGAGCTTGAGCGGCACTACAATTCGGTCAAGCCCGGCATCACGTCGATCGAGCGCAACGCCATCCTGTTCGCTTCGACCGCCAAGGATTGCGGCGCCTTGGCCCGCCGTCTGATCGCGGACGGCGCCTCGTTGCAGGCGCGCGATCGGACAGGCGCGATGCCGCTTGCTTATGCGGCGCGCGGCGGCCATGCGGCACTGGTTGCACGCCTTCTTGCCGAGGGTGCGGCCATCGATGCACGCGATCTTGCCGGCGCCACGGCGCTTTATGCGGCCGCGCAAGCCGAACGACCCGCCACTGTGGCGGCGTTACTGGCAAAGGGCGCCGATCCCAACTTGACTGGACGCAGCGACGTCTCGCCGCTCGCCGCGGCCGCGTTTCGCGGCAATGACCGCATCGTCGAGCTGCTGCTCTCCCGCGGGGCCGATGCGGATCATGTGGATGCGACCGGAAAGACGCCCCTCATCTATGCGGCCGCTCGCGGCTTCGCGCTCGTCGTGCGTCGCCTGCTCGATGCCGGCGCCGATACCAAGGCCCGCTACGGCAATGATCTGACGGCGTTGATGTGGGCGGCGGGCCACGAAGACGGGGTCGGCGCTGCCGCTGCCGTTGCGGTGGTCGAACTTCTCGTCGCGCGCGGAGCCGTCATCGATGCCGCCGACAACCGCGGCCGCACCGCGCTGATGATCGCGGCCGAGCGTGGCGATGCCGCGGTGGTTGAGACCCTGATCCTGCGCGGCGCCGACCGCGCACTGCGCGACATGGCCGGCAAGACCGCGCGCGATCTCGCGGCCAGTGACGCCGTACGCGAAACGCTCGCCGGCCGTTCTGATGCTGCTACAACCCCGCCAGATACGCCGCGAGCGCCTTGAGATCGTCCTCCGATGTCGCGTTCATGAGGTCCGACATGCCGGGATTGTTGCCGCGCCGGCGGGTGCGGAAATCCATCATGCTCTTCAAGATGTAATCCGCACTCTGTCCGGCGAGACGCGGCTGGGTTCCTTCGCCCTGGTAACCGGCCTGATGGCAGCCGGTACATCCGACCGATGCGTTGGTGCGCGAAGCCTGCGCCGCGACCGCGTCGAGCGCGCGGGCCTGGCGCAAATTGGGCCAGGCTTTCTGCGAGAAATAAAGCGCGATCGCGAGCATTTCGTCGCGCTCCAGCTTCTCCGCGATCGGTCCCATCACGTCGCTCTTGCGGGCGCCGCTCTTGAAGTCGCGCAACTGCAAATAAAGATAGCCCTGGTGCTGGCCCCAGATCACCGGCCACGACTTGTCGGGCGGAACGCCGTTTTCGCCGTGGCAGGCCGCGCAGGCCTGCACCTTGTCCGCGATCGTTTGGGCCGCGGCGAGCGGAGCCGCCACGAGGATCGCGAGGACCTGTAGGGTGGGCAAAGCGAAGCGTGCCCACCCTACCGGCGCGAGAAACAATTCGGACCTCATCCTGAGGAGCGCGCACCGAAGTCGGGCCTGCCCGACTTCGGCAATCTAAAAGTGTCGAAATCGGCAACAGCCGATTTCGATGCGCGCGTCTCGAAGGATGGCAGCGAGCAACCGAAATCGGCTGTTGCCGATTTCGGCGATCTTCGTGCGGAAGTCGGGCAGGCCCGACTTCGGGTGCCGTGTATCCATCCTTCGAGACGGCCGCCCAAGAGGGCGGCCTCCTCAGGATGAGGTGATAAATGCTTCACGGCCTCTACGCGCGGCGTTGCGCTCATTCGAACAAGCCCGAATTACTCCAGCGTGAAGGCGATGATATTGTTGCCCCGCTTGTAGTCGAGCTGGACGTTGCCGCCGGCCGCAACGACGACATATTGCTTGCCGTCGACCGTATAAGAGGACGGCGGCGCGTTGACGCCGGCGCCGGCGTTGAAAGTCCACAACACCTTGCCGTTCCTGGAGTCATAGGCGCGGAAGCGCCCATTGCCTTCGCCCGCGAACACGAGGCCGCCAGCTGTCGCCAGAATGCCGCCGATCATCGGCTGCGGCGTCTTTACCTGCCAACGAATCTTGCCGGTGTTGTAATCGACCGCCGTGATGTTGCCGGACTGCTGTTCGGACGGGATGACCTTGAAGGCGCCGCCGAGCCACAGCTTGCCCTGCGGGTAGGGCGAGCTTTCCACATGATAGGTCATCGGCTGATGCAAGTTGATCGCGTAGGATACGCCGAGTTCGGGATCGACCGCGATGGGCGACCACTCGACCCCGCCATTGGCGCCCGGCAGCATGCGGGCGCCCTGCGCCGTCGGCAGCGTCCACATGTTCTCCTGCGGCACCATCGCCTGAGAGAAGCGAATGAGGCTGCAGTCCTTGCGATCATGCACGTAGACGTGGCCGGTCTTGCCGGCATGGATCACGCCAGGAATGACCTTGCCGCTCTTGTCCTTGACGTCGACCAGAACCGCCGGGCTGACCGCATCCAGATCCCACACGTCGTGGGCGATGTACTGGAAGTGGCAGACATACTTGCCGGTGTCGAGATCGACCGACACGAGCGAGTCGGTGTAGAGGTTGTCGCCTGGACGCAGCGCGCCGTCGAGGTCGGGCGACGGATTGCCCACCATGAAATAGATGCGGTTGGTGGCAAGGTCGACGGCCGGATTCTGCCACACGCCGCCGCCCAGCGTCTTGTAGGGATCGCCGGTCTTGGCGAGTTGCTCCTTTTCGGCCGCGATGTTGCGGTGCATGTCGCGGCCGGTAGCGTCCTTCTCGGCCCACACGCCGACAGAGTTTTCCGGCGTCGTATCGAAAGTCCAG
>WNFL01195923.1_pt1 | contig 10446 bp, 10 predicted proteins | sample 5400361 | NCBI WGS metagenome assembly WNFL01 (sample SAMN13153351, study PRJNA577476) | soil metagenome | isolation source: 40 cm soil on Douglas fir-dominated hillslope | place: USA:California | collected 2013-09-17
GATCTGCAGCAATGTCATGCTCCCAGTTTCCGCTCGAAAAACGCTGCGCTCAAGAAAACGCCAGACCGAAGGGAAAACCGCACCGGAACCCGTTCACGGGGTGAAGACACGAAAGTGCTAAAATTGTCCGGTTCGTGAAGTCGCCGCCAGCGCTCGGTCACTCAGCAATTCGAGCTCGAGGCGATTTTTAAAGTGCTCGAACGCCGCAGGGCAAATGCGACGGCCCTTCGAACCTTCGGCAGCGCTTGACTGGATAGACAGTCCTGAGGTGGTACGTCACCTATTGCTATACTTTCTGAACGCAAAGATCATCGCTAATCCGCTATCATTCGTGCCCTGATCTGAAGAGGAGAACACAATGGCACGACGACAACTTCTAACCGATGAGCAGTGGGCTCGGCTGCTTGCGCCGCCGAGCGACGAACGCGAGATCGTCCGGTATTGGACATTGAGCCGTGAGGACTTTGACATCATTTTTCGGAAACGCAGCGACCACAGTCGGCTCGGCTTTGCCCTGCTGCTTTGCTATCTACGCTATCCGGGAAGGGTGCTGGGTGCGGAGGAGGTGCCGCCGGTAGCGCTGGTTTCATTCGTTGCGCGGCAGCTCGGTGTCAGCCCAGCGGCGTTCATCAGGTACAGCCGGCGGGATATCAAACCAGGCGCGAACAACTTGTCGAACTTATGGAACGGCTCAGCTATCGGAGCTTCGACCGGGCCAGTTTTCTTCATTACCTGGCGTGGCTTACCCCAATCGCCCAGAACGTCCAAAGGCCGGATCTCCTGGTTGAGATGCTGCTGGAAGATCTGCGCCGTCATCGGGTCCTTATCCCTACACTGAGGATGTTGGAATTGCTTCTACACCAGGCGCGAAGCCGGGCTGAACGCCTCGTCTACCGCGCCCTAACCAATAGGTTGACAGACACCCAAGGGGACGCACTCGACACGCTGCTCAATTAAAAGCCGGAGGCGGCAATCAGTTGGATGGGTTGGTTGCGACAGCTACCGCAGGCGCCGACTGCGCGCAACATCCTCGCTCTGATCGAGCGTCTACGATTCGTTCGCGAGCTCGGCATTGACGCAGATCGACAGAGAAGCGTTTCCGTCTCTGCCTTCGAGCGATTGGCTACCGACTGTCTGCGGACGACGGTGCAGCACATTCGGGAATTGGCCTTGCCGCGCCGGCGTGCGATGTTGGTGGCAGCAGTCATCCGGCTCGAATCTGCTGTGACTGATGCGACGCTCTTCATGTTCGACAAACTCCTCGGTAGCATGTCGAGAAAGGCCGAACGGCAGACCGTAGACAAGAGCTTTCAAAAACCCTCCGTGAAGTGCAAGGACATCTACGCACATTGACCGCGGCGTGCCGGGCTATGATCCAAGCCCGGGAAAGCACAGCCGATCCGGTAGCTGCTGTCGAACAGCGGGTGGGCTGGGAGAAGTTTGTTCAGTGTGTTGCCGAGGCAGAAAGCTTAGCGCAGCCGGAGACCACAGATATCCGGGCGGAGCTGATCACGAAGTATCCCACGATTCGATGCTTTGCGGGCGCCTTCCTCGAGGTCTTCGAATTTCGAGGTGGTGGTGCTGTTAGCAACTTGCTGAAAGCGCTTGCGCTCATCTCAGAAATGTATCGCGCCGGCAAACGCACGCTGCCCCTAAAGCCGCCTACCGCATTCATTCGCCGGGCTTGGCGGCCGTTCGTGTTCAAGGATGGCGATATCGATCGCCGTGCCTACGAATTGTGTGTGTTCTCCGAACTGCGCAACCGGCTTCGCGCCGGCGATGTATGGGTCGATCGGAGCCGACAGTATCAGGACTTTGAAACCTATCTTATTCCGAAGCTCACGTTCGAAATCCTGAAGGCTGAAGGACCGCTGCCGGTCGAGATTGAGACCGAAGTCCAGAGTTACCTCGAAAGCCGGCGTTCAGCGTTGACGCAGGAATTGACGACTGTCGCAACGCTTGCTGAGAGTGGCAAGCTCCCCGATGTCGACCTGGCAGAAGGTGACCTCAAAATCACGCCGCTTCGTGCGGTGACTCCGCCGGAGGCAGAGAGTCTCAGGGATGCAGCGTATGATCTGCTGCCGCGCATCAAGATTACCGATCTTCTGCTCGAGGTCGATCGCTGGACGGGCTTCTCCGAGTGCTTCACGCATCAACGCAATGGCCAGCCTGCCGAGAATAAAGCAGCATTGCTCACGATCATTCTCGCGGACGGCATTAATCTGGGTTTAAGCCGAATGGCGGAAGCCTGTCGGGGTGCTACGCTGCGGCAACTGGCTTGGGTGCATGACTGGCACATTCGCGAGGAGACTTATGCCGCAGCCCTTTCGCAGCTGATCAATGCGCACCGCACAATTCCTCTGGCACAGTTGTGGGGTACGGGAACCACATCCTCCTCTGATGGTCAGTACTTCAGAGCCGGCGGCCGTGGCGAAAAGCTCGCCGATATCAATGCACGTCATGGTAATGAGCCAGGCGTTACCTTCTACACGCACTTAAGCGACCAATTTGGACCATACTACACCAAGGTCATTGCGGCGACAGCCAGTGAGGCACCGCACGTTCTCGATGGACTGCTCTATCATCAGACGGGCTTGCAGATCGAGGAGCACTATACCGATACAGGCGGTGCGACCGACCATGTGTTCGGTTTATGTCATCTGTTCGGCTTCCGATTTGCCCCGCGCATCCGCGATTTAAAAGATCGCCGCCTTTATCTCTTCCCAGGGCAGACGCCGCAACCGATTCTCGATCCCCTTGTGGGAGGATTCGTGGATGTGCACCACATTACAGCGCACTGGAACGATATCTTGCGGCTCGCCACCTCCATTCGCTCCGGCACCGTCACTGCATCGGCCATCCTGCAAAAGCTCTCTGCCTATCCCCGGCAGAACGGCTTGGCGGTGGCGCTACGCGAAATTGGCCGCATCGAGCGGACGCTTTTCACCTTGGATTGGCTTAAAAACATCGATCTCAGGCGACGCGCGAACGCCGGTCTTAACAAGGGTGAGGCACGCAACGCGCTTGCTCGGGCGATCTTCTTCTACCGACTGGGTGAAATCCGCGACCGGAGCTTCGAGAGTCAAGTCTATCGTGCCTCTGGCCTGAATCTATTGATTGCTGCGATTATTCTGTGGAATACGCGCTACCTCGAACAAGCGTTTGTTCAACTCCAACGGCAGGGCGTCAAAGTCGCGCCTACGATTGTCACGCATGTCGCGCCGCTTGGCTGGGAGCATATCGGTTAAATTCCAACAAAGGTACCAAAGGTTAAATTCCAACAAAGGTACCAAATGCGAAATAGGAATTAAGAAAAGCAAGGCTATCCTTGGACGGTTTGAATCCTGCTCTCTGAGGCAGTAACATATCCCCGGCTTATCCGCTGCGGAAGATTAAACCATCGAGACCATTCTTAGACAACGGCTCAACACACGCCGCCCCCTCCAGCGCGCTTCCGATTCATACCCCTCCAATTCACCCCCGAGGTACCATCCGATAGATTCGGACCCTGTTCAGCGGCGTTCCTGGAGGCAGTGGCCAACGGCTCGGCGGTCTCCTGGCAGCACATCAACCTGCTCGGCGAGTATGACTTCTCAGACGAAAAGCTGCAGGATACGGTCGGAATCACCCCCCAAAACTGGCGGACCAAAGGGACACATTTTTGGGAGTTGCAAAAAGAGCAGAAATCCAAGGCCGGAACGGCCTTATATAAAATCCTATTTCGCGTTTGGTACCTTTGTTGGAATTTAACCACTTCGGTGCGGCTTTATAACGCAAGACGCGTCCAAAGATCGCATGGCTAACCCTGCTCTTCTTTGTCCAGAGCGATGATTGCTAATATGGGCAAGTGCAATACCCGATGGGCATGCTGACAATCATAGTCGGGTCGCCGAACAGCTCTTTCCATATCCAAAGCAAACGGCAACGCGTTGAGAACAGTATGGGAGAATCTGATCGCACGGTCCGATGCTTAATCTGTCAGAGTTTTGCTCCGCAGTGAACACCAACAACCCCCAGCTAATATGAGTACAGAAAGAATGGTTCCTGAAGGAACTTTCGCAGGCACCATAGAGAAGCCTATTCTAGTTAAAGATGGGGAGCCGATACCCGAGAATACGGGGGACGAAGGTGGAGGCCAGAACTGAACCATTTGCACGACGGCTGAGGAGGCGCGACGGTTGATAATTCATCATATCCCGCGTCTTCTCGCCGTTTCGCAAGCGAGCTGACCGGCAAAGAGATAGACACGGCCTGGGCTGGTTGGCCATTGGTCATAACGTTTTCTCGTTACAGTCGTTCTCCCGCTCGGCGAAAGCGTTGCGATCCAATCGGGCCACTCGGGAAGATCTTTGTACCAGCGCAGACCAGAACGTTACGCAAGAGAGAAGTAGTATTTTCAGCAGCTAATTTATAAACTAAAGCGCCTAGCCCGCTTTTTGCACCAGATGGTGGTTTGTGCTGAGGCGGGATACGTGAGGAGTTGATGGCGAAGAGTCTTGGCGAAAAGCGGGCTAAATGATGCCGCAGGAGCGGCATCGGAAGACACCCCGCCGAAGCCACCATTGTTTTTCGGGTGCCGGGGTCAGCACCACTCTGAAGAGCTGTCGGACTGCATTTTTAAAAAGATGTGCCAAATAAAGTCACAATTCTCCGTGTCCATCTTACGTTGTGGATTATAACACATAACCTAGAGTCGAGTAGGTCTCCGCTGGCGAGGACGTGATTACAGATTAAAGGTGGTTGCGGAGAATTACTCGACGTTGGACGAAGCCTACCCCTGACGGTGATTAGCAGATGGGAAAAGTACCACGAGCGATGGGGTAGAGACGGTGACAACAACGGATTTGATATGTTGGGGTTTGCCAGTTAGAGCAGCGTTGGGAAGCCGGATCGGGCTCTGGACAAAAGGTGCAGCGGCTTTGTTGATGCCTCGGCGGCGAGCTCAGATGGTCCAGCGCGAACGTCATAGCCCCCTTGGGACAGTAAGGCAGGTAAAGCGCATTCAAAGCGAGTGTGGCCGGGGCGCATGAATCAACAACGGTGATGGGAAAACTGGGGGCAGCGCTCATGAGGAGTCACATAGTATTTGCCTGGTGCGGCTTATGTGCAGAACGCCCATGGCATCAGTAAAGGCGACCAAACGGATTCCGGCTTTTCCGCACAACGGACAACAAATCGGTTTGTCTGCAACGCTGTGTGACTCAATCTCGACCGCGAGTCCGCGACGCTGGAGAATCGCGCGAGCTGCTTCTATATCACGCTTTCTGCGATTATTGCCGAGGATTCCGTAATGGCGGATGCGTACCAGTCCCGAAGGTAGGATATGCAAGCTAAATCGCCGGATGAACTCGCGGACCGAGAGGGTTAACTCTTTGAGTTGAGAGCCGCGTCGGTAATCGCGATAGGTGAAGGTGATGGTCTGCTGCAGCGGATCGACGGCAATAATGCGGCGGTTGCTCAGGGCGATCCGGTGGGTGTAGTTGGCCAGATACCGTAAGACCTGCTGCGGTCCGCCAAAGGGACGTTTGGCATAAACGACCCAGCGCTTGCTGTAGAGTAGGGAGAACCAGCGGGCGCGCGTGGTAGGTGTCTTGAGTGCTGAATCGGGCAGGTGCAACTCTCCCGCAGCCAGCATGTGGCGTAGTCCGGCCAGGAATTTGCCTCGGAATAGCGCGGCAACCGCTCGCACCGGAAAGAGGAACTTCCGCTGTTTGGGCGAGCGCCACTGTTTGCCATCTGGACTTAATGCTCCGCTGGTGACAATGCAGTGAAGATGGGGATGGAAGTCGAGCTTCTGTCCCCAGGTATGCAGCACGGCAGTGACTCCGAGATCGCCTCGGAGCCGGTTGTGTCCAAACTCCAACAGACTCTGTGCGGCGCAGTCGAAGAGCAGCGGATAAACTTGATGCTGATTGGCTAACACCACGCAATTTAGTTCTGCTGGTAGAGTAAAGACGCAATGGTAGTAAGTGACCGGTAAGAGGCTCCGTGTCTGCTTGTCTAGCCATTGCCGGCTTTTGGCTGCCAGGCAGCGCGGACAATGTCTGTTCCCACAGGAGCGTGGTACCCAATGTCGATGCCGGCAGTGCGGACAATCGAAAAGATTGGCACCCAATGCCGGTGTACCACAGACAGCAAGATGCGAGAGCACCCGCAGTTTGTGCTTGCCTAGCTTCAGTAGATGCAGCAAAGCGGGTAGAAAAGCGCGCAGGATGCCGCCTAAAGTTAACTCGTCGCGGATGGCGTCCCTGCTGCTGTCCACCAATGGACAGAGCCTCTCCATATCAGTCAGCGCCCAGATTGGCTAACTGCCAGAAGCTCGCGCGCTCACTGCCTGACGCAGCTTGTGCTGATGAGATCCAAAGGCGAGTGCACCTCGCCGAGTCTACGTGTGGTCACATGGAGATAAAACGCCGTAGTCATCAGGCTGGCATGGCCTAACAACCGCTGCACCACTGGCAATTCGACGCCGCTTTCAATGAGGTGAGTTGCAAAGGAGTGGCGCAAAAGATGGATGCCGCCCTTGCGTCGCACACCGCTCCTTTTGACCGCGCGGTAATAGATGTTCTGCCCGGTAAGTCTAGTCATCGGCCGCCCGGCTTTTTCACCAAGGAAGAGCCACGGATTGTCATGCCCTATCTTACCTTTGCGTTGCGCTCGCCAGTAGTCTTCTAACTCCTCGAGCAGCCGATCGCTTAATGGCAGTACGCGCTCCTTGTCGCCTTTGCCGTTGCGTACTCGCAACTGCATACGAGCGCGATCGATGTCGCTGGTCTTCAGCTGCGTTGCCTCCGAAATTCGTAGTCCACAGGCATAGACCGTCATCAAGAACACCCGCTCGCGTGGCTGCCTGGGCGCCGTCAAGATTGCTTCCACCTCGCTGCGCGCGTAGACTTCCGCACGCCGGGTTCAGCTCGACCGTGTCGCGCCCAAGTGTAACACCGTAGAGAAAGCGCACGGCGTTGACGGCGATATTGACGCTAGAGGCCAACTGTTTGCGCTCTTTGATCAGGTGGTACAGCCAGTCTCTGACCTCCTCATAAGAAATCAGCTCTGGCGAACGGCGATAGTAGCGCGCCAGATCACGGACGTACCTGGTATAAGCTTCCTGAGTGCGTTCAGCCCGACCACGAATGGCCAGATCCCGGATGTATTTGCCTCGTAATGGTGTCATAGGTCGGCCATTATGCCGACCACCACTTCACCGCTCACGTCCGCCACTCATGGACTCCGCGTAGCGGCTTCGTTCAACCCCTTTTATGAGTAATAATCTTCCCGCAGCCTGATGCGGCGTTATTCTTTCCGGATTGTTAAGCCTTTTCGAACGCGAAGGGCGTAGTAGCCGCTATCAAGCGCGTCAAAAAGGCCTCGACTATGGCGCGGGGATTCGGCTGCATCAATTCATAGCCTCCGAACCTGTAAACTTCGTATCCGGCCAGGCGCAGGTTCCGATCTTCGGCCACCATCGCGGCGTATCGCTCCGGGCTAGCCACATCGCCATCAGCGTAATCTTGCTTGCCATCTACCTCAATGACGACGCGCTGACGGTGGGGGAGAAGGAGAAGAAAGTCCATTCGTTGCCTGACCAGAGAGCTCCCATTCGGCTGTTCGCGGATAGTATACGGGTCGTAGTGGAGGTAAACCTGAGGGACAATCGCCGGTAAACGCTCCCCATAGGTGTCGCGTAGAATTTCAAAACAAAGGCGGAACAGCCTTTTTTCCGGAGGAGAACTCAGAGACGCTGCGAGCCGCCGGTACAACTCTCTTTCTGGGTCCTTGGAGCCATCTAAGTCAGCCCACCGTTGCACCAGCTCGCTCCAGCGTAGACCATCCAAACCGATCGGGCGGTCGTATACTAAGCAAAATTCCTGGTTCTTGACGATTTCAATATCGTTGTTAATGGCGTCTATAAGAACGATTTCCGGCTTGGGGCCGTTCGCGGCGAAAATAAGGTTCTTAGACTGTCCGGCTACTCCGCCTTTCTTAATGACACGGTAAACGGGATAGCCGGACATTTGCTCGACCGGAAGTAATTCAAAGCCATCGCGTACCAACAAAGGATTCATCAGCTCGATCAAGTGCTTCTGATCCTCTTCGGTGCGCACTTCAGGGTGAACGACTTCCTCTAGGATGCGACGGAACCGGCGCTCGGAAAGCCCGACAGCACCGACTAGCTCAAAAAAATCTTTATACGACCAGTCCGAGTTGGCAACCATGTGCTGGCCGACGCCATCTTGAAGATTGTTTTGGGGACAACGATAAGTATAAGCTGTTTGCGCAGAAGATCTGGCCGCTACTAACAAAATGTCGCCAAGAGCTTGAGGAGTGTTATCGCAGCGATAACGGGCGGCCCGGAGTGGAGCCAGTCGTGCTTCTGGGAGTAATGATCTTCCAGTTCTTGGAGCGGGTGCCGGATCGGCAGGCGGTTGAGTTAGTGAAGTATCACTTGGGCTGGAAGCTAGCGCTTAACCTTAAGTTGAGCGATCAGGGCTTTCATCCAACGACATTAGTTTATTTTCGGCAGCGATTGATCGACCATGGCAAGAGCGACGTGGCCATGCGAGCGATCCTGCGGGCTCTGCAGAAAGAAGGCTTTCTAGCCAAGCGCAGTAAACAACGATTGGATTCGACCCATGTCGTAGGAGCAGTGGCAAGTCTCAGCGCCTTGGAATGTGTGCGCGAGACCTTACGCTTAGCTCTAGAAGAGCTCGAAGGCCGATTAGCTAAGAGTGAGCGACCGGACTTTTGGGAGTTATTTTGGGAACGTTACGTTGAAAGTAAGCTCGATTATAAGAGCGGAGCAGAGACGTTGAAGGCCAAGCAACGCCAGTCTGGGGTTGACTGTCTGCGCTTGCTGCAGTGGCTAGAACCGTTGGGCGCACAAGGGCGCGACGCTAGGCAGATAAGGCTACTGCGCGAAGTCTTCTCCCAGCAATATGAACTGGATAACTCTGAGCCAAAGCCAGTGAAGCTCCATGCCACCGGAGTAATCCAAAGCCCACATGATCCTGAGGCGCAGTGGTCGGCCAAGGGCCACGGGGTGCAGAAGAAAAGTTGGGTCGATTACAAGGTCCAAGTCGCTGAGAGCCTGGGGAGAAGGCCGATACTAAGGCAGCCAACTTCATTACCTCTATTGTGACCCAAAAGGCTACGGAGAGTGACGATCCGGGTCTAGAGCAGAGCTTAGCTCAGCAAGCTCGCAGTGGTCTACACAGGCCGGCGGAACTTTATGTCGACGGTGCTTACGTTTCAGCAGCGCGACTCCGAGAAGCAAACCAAAAGGGTTGCGAGTTAATCGGTCCCGCTCAGCCTAGTGCAAACCGCGCCGGGTTAGGCGAGGCCTACCGTATCGAAGCTTTTGAAGTTAGCATCGCCCGACGTAAGGCACGATGTCCGGGCGGCTTCCAAAGCGCGCAATGCAGTCGGATCAACGAGACTGGGCGCAAGGTGGTTTACCGTTTTGAGTGGAGTTACCACCCCCAGGAGTGCCCGTTGCGAGCCGACTGCGTTCCAGCCTCTCAGCGACATCGCACAATCGTGGTCGGAAAGGATCACGACTTTTTGCAGCAGCGACGCAAGCTACAGCTTACGCCCGAGTTTCACCAGCGCATGCATCAACGCAATGCCATTGAAGCGACGTTGAGCGAACTGGTCCGAGCACACGGCTTGCGCCGCAGTCGTTATCGCGGCTTCAGCAAAGTCGAGCTGCAAAACCTCTTTATCGGAGCGGCCTGCAACATCAAACGGTGGCTACGGATGATAGTGACCCTAACAGATGCTCCAAGCCTATGTTTCAAGCTCTTTTCAGAACCTCTCAAGTAACCTCGGAAGGATTTTAGCTCTCCACGCTTATAGCCTGTCCAAAACTTACGTCTTAGCGCCAAACTCCTGCAGAATCTTCTGCAACTGCGTCTCAACCCCGGTTTTTCAGCGTAATCCATTGTTAAGATACGTCCCTATGGCTCTCTACTCCATGGGTACCAGATCGCTCTTCTGGTCAGCCGCTCGACGAATCTGCTCCGTGAGCGCCGGCTGATCCAGACGAGCATGATGGTCAACCCACGGTACAAAACCTCCCCCAGGAACCGCAGATTCGCGTCGCGTGGTATTTGTCGGCATCAACCCGGGCGACGCGGCCTGGGGAATTGACGTTCTCCATGGCGATCTTGTCGGGCACCGGCATCACCAGGTGACCTTCGGTCGTCGGAACCCCATCGCCGCCCACGACAACAACAATCTGATCATGAATGCCGGCGAATAGCCGGGATAATTGGGAATGTCGTCCGGCAAAGTGACGCCCGCCGGACGCTCACTGGTGTTGACCCGCATCTGCGGCGGCTGCACCTCGGTGGGCAACCGAGACCGGTACACGCTCAGCCAATGCCCTTGGGTGAAATCGAGGAACATGGGCGCGTTGCAGCACGTAGCCACGACACGGCGGGTCTT
>WNFL01435536.1_pt1 | contig 10445 bp, 11 predicted proteins | sample 5400361 | NCBI WGS metagenome assembly WNFL01 (sample SAMN13153351, study PRJNA577476) | soil metagenome | isolation source: 40 cm soil on Douglas fir-dominated hillslope | place: USA:California | collected 2013-09-17
AGTGCCCAAAGCCTCCGACCAACACGAAGAATTGCCTTGAGAAGGCGATCGATAAGGTGTCCAAGCGGCTGGTGCAAGCGGACAAAGCTTCCAAGTTCAAGGACGAACTGAACAACCGTCTGCAGCTGGCCACGAAGGCGGCGACGGATTACACACAGGATCAATACCACAAGCTCCTGACTCGCTGGCAGGACGAGGATCGCGCCATCGTTGAGCTGCTTCGCAAGCTCACCTGCGCGGTTCCCTGCTGGCTCTGCCTCATCGAGTGCTACGTCTGTCCCATCCTCAACGCTCTGCGCGATGCCGAACAGCGTCTTTACGGCAATGGCACGCTTCCCAACACGCTATACAGTTTGCTCGACCTTCAGTACTGGTTAACGCGCGACAAAGCCGCCAAGGATGCGACGGTCACCCGCATCAAAGCAGTGATGGACGCGTGGGGCTCGCCGGCGAAGACGATCGATGGCGTCCTGACCACCAACACCAATCTGATCGCAACCTGCAACACGAATCTCGGGACATCTCCGGGTAGCGTTGTGTTCGACGTTTTCCTGACGCTGATCCCGAAACACCTGGCGATCGCGCCACCCGCGGTCGATCCCGCCACGACGACGGGAATTGACAAGAAATATACAGTCTTCTGCGGCTGCGACATCGGCAAACCCGACGACTGCTGCGGACCCGACACGGGTGTACTGAGCTTGCGCCAGCGTATCATCGGACCACTGCCGTATCTCGTGAAGCCCGGCGATCTGTTCTCAGTGATCTGCTGCCTGGTCGAGAAGCGGTATCACCCCGCGCAAGACGCCGCTACAGACGCGGCTGCTCAACTCACCGCCGTCAACGATGAAATCACGCGGTACCAGACTCAATTGACCAACGGGCTTCAGTCGTTCCCCGCGGACGGTAAAGCCGCAATCCCCGCACAACCCCAATGCTGCGACTGCGACTACGATGCGCAGAAACCCAAGTACTAACACGGAGGAGCCATCACCATGCCTCAATACCTGCATCCCGGCGTATACATAGAAGAGATCGAGCGCGGCCCCCGGCCGATCGAAGGCGTCCCAACCAGCATACCGGCGTTTCTGGGTGAAACCGAGCGGGGCCCAGTCACGCCGCGCATGGTGACCAGCTATCGCGACTATCAGCGCTGGTTCGGCGACGTGTTCGATCGCGACAAGTTCGTCCCCTACACCGTTAACGGCTTCTTCGAGAACGGTGGCACGCAGGCGTACATAGCGCGTCTGGTCAGCTCCGCGGCAACTTCCGGCGAAGTCGCGGTGGGAGACTTCACGATTCGTGCTTCCGGTCCAGGAAAGTGGAGCAAAGGCGTGTTCGTGAAAGTCTCGGACAGCACCACCACGGACTCCAACAAAAAACCGATCGGGTTCCGGATCCAGCTCGCCTACTGGAGCAACTCTACTCCGTACGACGTCTTCGTCCCTAACGCGAAAGGCGACGCGCCCGACCTGACAGAAGACTTTGATGATCTCGTGACCGATGAACATTCGCCTGACTTCTACGGCAAGCGCTTCCCGTTCATCGATCCTGACAAGAGCCCGTTGAACCAGGGCCCGGAGAGCTCGGCTCTCGCCATCCTCGTGCGCAAGATCGGAGCAGCCGCCGATGCCAAGCCTGCGAATGGCTCTTACACCTTTACTGGCGGCGACGACCCGGGTCCGATTAGCGACGCAGACTACACAGGACTACCTATTCCGGGTCATCGCGACATACAGGGACTGGAGGCGCTCAAGCTCGATCCGTATCGCGAAATCTCGCTGGTCTACGCGCCCGCGATCGGGACTTCCACCGCCAAAATGATCGTCGATCACTGCGAAAACGAACGATTCCGGTTCGCGGTCTTCGATTCCCAAAAGAGCGCGCAGGTTGGAGATCTCAATCCTCGCAACGCGATCACGGACTCGATGTACGCCGCATTTTACTATCCTTGGATCTTCGTCTCGGACCCGCGCACGGGCGCGCGCAAGATGATTCCGCCGGGCGGGCACGTGCTCGGCGTTTACGCGCGTACCGATAGCGATCGCGGAGTTTTTAAGGCCCCAGCGAATGAAATCCTGCGCGGCGTGCTGGATCTCGAAGCTGACCTTAACGACGCCGACCAGAACACTTTAAATCCGCTCGGCGTGAATGTGACGCGAAGTTTCCCTGGCCGCGGCATTCGCGTTTGGGGAGCACGCACGATCACCTCCAATTCGTTATGGAAATACGTGAGCGTTCGCAGATTATTCATCTTCCTGGAGCGATCCATTTACGAGGGAACACAGTGGGTCGTTTTCGAACCGAATGACGACCGTCTGTGGGCTCGTGTTATTGACACCATTCGGCTCTTCCTTCGCACCCAGTGGCGCCTGGGCGCATTGATGGGCCGGACCGAGCAGGAAGCGTTCCACATCACCTGCGACCGCACCACGATGACGCAAGACGACATCCTCAACGGCCGGTTGATCTGCGAGATCGGTATCGCTCCAGTTCGGCCCGCCGAGTTCGTCGTGTTCCGCATCTTCCAAGACACCGCTGAGGCGCAACGGTAAGGAGGCACCATGGCACGCATTGATCCGATTCGCAATTTCCGCTACCGCCTGGAGATCGACAATATCACGCAGGCTGGCTTCAGCGAGGTCCACATCGCGGAAACCACGATCGATATGGTGGAGTACCGCGAAGGCACCGATCCGCCGCACACGCGCAAGCTTAGCGGCCTTACGAAGTACGGCAACGTCTCGCTCAAGTGGGGCCTCACCGTGGGAGGCTCGGCACTCGACATGTTCAAGTGGCACGCTGCCGTTTCCGCCGGCCAGATCAAAGACAACCGTAAAAAGGTCGTCGTCGTCGCGCAGGATGAAGCCGGGACCGACGCCGCGCGCTTTGTCATCAGCGATGCCTGGCCCGTCAAGTACAACCCCAGCGATTTGAACGCCAAGGGCAACGAAGTGCTCATCGAAGTGCTCGAGCTAGCCAATGAGGGCATCGAGCGCGTCGCGTAAACGGCTCGCCTTACTAAGAGGGACAACCATGAACAAACACGGCTTTCAAACCGAAATCGAATTCGAGCTGCCCAAGGGCTACCTGGACGAATCCGGCGAGCTGCACAAGCGCGGCAGCATGCGCCTGGCAACCGCCGCCGACGAAATTCTACCTTTGCGTGATCCCCGTGTGCAGCAGAATGAAGCCTATCTCGCGGTCATCGTATTGGCGCGCGTGATCACCCGCCTGGGCTCAGTCGGCGAGGTCAGCACCGGCGTCATCGAGCGCCTGTTCGCATCCGACCTCGCGTATCTGCAGCGCCTGTATGAGCGCTTCAACTCGAGCGAGGCAGCCGAGCCGTCCGCAATCGCCGCCAAAGGCCCACGGAGGATGGTCGCCGTGGGGGAAGCATGAGGGCCTATCCCGTGACCGCGCTTTACGAGGAGATGGCCTTCATCGCACACCACCTGCATTGGTCGCATGGCGAGCTAATGAATCTCGAGCACGCCGAGCGCCGACGTTGGTGTGACGAGATCTCGCGCATCAACCGGTCGCTCGATGGCGCCTCGCCGAATCCGTTCGACCTCCGGAGTATTGCGCGATGACGCGTGTCGATCCTTTTCGCGGCTTCCGCTTTCTCGTGGAGATCGATGGGATCACCAGCGGCGGTTTCGCTCGCGTGAAGGGATTGTCGCGCGAAGTAAAGTTCGTGACTCAGGTCGCGTTCCCGCCATTGGTGCTCGAACGCGGGCTCGCAGCCGATGACCTGTGGATCTGGGCACAAGCCACTGCCGACGGCGAGGTCACGCGGCGCAACATCCGCATCAGCCTGCATGACGAAGCTGGCCAATCCGGCTGGGCGTGGCTGGTGAGCTTCGCACTCCCCGTCAAATGGACTCTTTCGGATCTGGACGCCTCGTCGCCGAATGTCGCGATGGAAAGTCTGGAATTGGCTCACCACGGACTCAGGAAGGCCGCATGAAACGCGCACCCGGAATGACCGGCGTTGGAACCCGCGCAGCCCGGAGCATGTCCTCGCGCCTACAGGGCTCGCGCGGTCAAGTCGCATTGTGGCGGCCCATTACCTTGCATTGGCGCAGATCGCCGCGCCCTCGCACGCCACATCTCGACAGCGCGCGCGCGGGCTCCTGGATGTCGATCTTCGCTCCGCGAGTCGTTCTGCACTTCCTTTCGAATCTCAGCGCTTTCGCGAGGTCGACATTGTTCGCGACCACACGATCGGTTGTTCAGGCGCAATTGATCCGGCGCGATGTCATCCTTCAACATCGTGAAACATTGCGGGAGCACGTCTCGCGCGAACAAACCTTGTCTCGGGTGCGCGAACGATACAGCACTCGCGCGCGCGTCGACTTCCTCCTAGCGCGATTTCAAGGGTGCCTGGATGCGCCACGCCGGGCCGGATCTTCCCCGCAGGTTCAACCCACTCGCGGTTTTTCAGTCACAGCACGTTCCACTGCCCTAACCATGCGTGTTTCGAACAGTTTCGTGAATCACAAGTCCTATTCTGCGTCATCCTTTATGGCAGCCCTCGCGCCCGCGTTCCATCCACGCGAGCGCGCGCCTCACGTAAGTTTCCATTCCGTCGAGCTCTCGCGCGTAATCCACCGCACCGAACTCGTCTGGCGTCCGCCGCAACCGGTCGCGAAGTCCGAGACTCACGGTATCCGCCCCCACTTCCCTGAGACAGCGCCGCGCTCTCGGGTGGCGACGCTCGATTCGCCTGGTCTGAACGAACGGGCGGCGAAGATCGCGCCCTCCCCGGCTGTGCCCGCGTTCGACGCCGCCCAGATGGATCGGTTCGTCGACAACGTCATCCAGCGTGTCGAAAAGCGCGCGCGCATCGAGCGCGATCGGAGAGGTTGGTAGCGGGCTATGAGTCAGGTCCAGCTCAAGAAGGCCGCGATCACCGTTCTGGACGGCTCCGACAAGGGCAAAGTCATCCACGTTCTGTTTAATCCAACCGAGTACAACTTCGAGCGCTCGAACGCATACAAAGCGACGCCCGTCCCGGGGCTCGGTTCGCCGCTACTGCAATTCGTCAACGGCGAGAGCGACCACCTGAGCATGGATCTCTTCCTGGACGATTACACGGATCCGAAGGGCCCCACGTCGCTGCTGCAGCCCGAGCAGGACCCGCTCAAGAAGCGGCTCGAGGACATCTCGAAGCTGCTTGAAATCGATCGCGACTTGCACGCGCCCCCGCCGGTGCGCTTCAACTGGGGACCCTTCGAGTTCTTCGCCGTGATCGAGAAGCTAGGCCGCAAGGTCACGATGTTTCATCCCGATGGATCGCCCGCGCGGCTCACCATGTCGGTCAGCTTCAAGGAATACCGAACGCTGCGCCAGCAGCTCGAGGATCCGCGCCGCGAATCCGCCGACAAGACCAAACGCCGCGTCGTGACGGGCCGCGAACAGTTATGGAGCATCGCAGCGCGCGAATACGACGACGCGAACGAATGGGTCCGCATCGCCGAAGAGAACGATCTCGACGATCCGCGCAGCATCCGGCCCGGCGATTGGCTGGTGCTGCCTTCGATGGAGAATCCAAGTGGAACTGGCGACCTACGCTGAGCGCTATCGCGATTTCTACGCTCCCGCCTTCGCCGTGCGCGTGGGCGGCTCCGACCTCATGCGCGATCTCAACATCGCCGTGCCGCAGATCGAAGTCGACATGGTTCTGGGCGCCGCGTCGCGTTTCAGCTTCACCGTTTGCGATTGCTACAGCGAAAAACTGCATGCGTTCAAAACCGGCCGCGGCCAGGACCTGCTGAAGGTGCTGACATTCGGCGCCGAAACGCAGATTTACATGGGCTATGGCGACGCGAAGTCGACGCCCATCGCCTTGAACGGCATCATCACCGAAATCACCACCAACTTCCCGGAAGGCGGGTCGCCTGAGCTTGCCGTCGCCGGCTACGACAGCGGCTTTCCGATGACCATGGGCAAGAACTCGCGCACCTGGACCAAGACAAAAGACAGCGACGCAGCCGCCGAAATCGCGAGCTTCAACAATCTGAATAGCACGATCGATCCAACCACTGAGTCGCACGCGCAGATCGAGCAGAACCAGGAGAACGACTGGGAGTTTCTCAAAAAGCTCGCCGATCGCAATCACTACGAGCTGTTTGTTGACGAGCGCAAGGTTTTGCACTTCGGTCACCCCAACGACAAGGCTGGCGCGATCGTGCGCCTCGTCTACGGGCAGGGCCTGCTGAGCTTCAAACCGGAGGCGAACCTCGCGGGTCAGATCTCGCGCGTCGAAATTTACGGCTGGAATCCGAAAACGAAGGAAAAGATCCTCGGGGTGGCGACCACCGGCGAAGAATCGGGCCTCACCGGCAAGAGCGCGGGCCAGTTCCTGAACAACTTCGTGCGCGACGCGAGCAAACGTCCCACGCTGCGGTTGCGCCAGCCCGTTTTCACGCAGGCCGAAGCGAATCAGCGTGCCAAAGCAGCGCTGAATGAAAAGGCCAAGCAGTTCCTCACCGGCGAAGGTGAGACGATCGGGCTGCCCGAGATACGCCCGGATCGCAATGTCGCACTGGACGGCCTTGGCGCGCCCTTTTCTAAGACCTATTACATCCAGCAGGCGACACACAAGATCGACGCGAGTGGTTATCGCACACGCTTCAAGGTCAAGGAGACCGGACTATGAACTTGGTTCGACCCGCCTCGCATAGCGAAACCGGACACGAAGCCGGCGGCTACGTCAAAGGCGTCGCCGTCGCCCTTGTAACCCAGAATCGCGATGACGATGGATTGTGCCGCGTCAAGGTCAGCTATCCGTGGCACGACAAGCCGCGCGAGAGTTATTGGGCGCGGCTCGCGACGCCGATGGCGGGCAAGGATCGCGGCTTCGTAGCAATTCCCGAAGTCGGCGATGAGGTGCTGGTGGCCTTCGAGCGCGAGGATCTGCGCTTTCCCTGCGTGCTCGGATCGTTCTGGAACGGCAAGGACAAGCCGCCGCACAACAATAACGACGGCAAGAACGACAAGCGTGCGTTCCGCTCGCGCAAGCAGCACTACCTGCTGTTCGACGACGGGTCGAGCGGCGTCGTTGAGCTCGCGCATGAGAAGGGCCGCAAGATCACCTTCAATGATCAGGGCTTTTCGGTCCAGGACGAAAAGGGCAACACCGTGAAAGTCGACAGCAATTCGGGTGCGATGACCATCGAAGCGAAGGGCCAGCTCAACATTAAGGCCGCGTCGATCACGATCGAGGCCACCGGCACGCTCGAACTGAAAGCAGGCGCCACGCTGACCATTCGCGGGTCGCTGGTGAACATCAACTGACAACGAGGAGCCATGGGACAACCTGCCGCACGCTTGGGTGACATGACCAGTCACGGAACGCCGCTCGGTCCGGGGCCGGGCTGCCCGACTGTGTTGATCGCGGGGCAGCCGTCGTGGCGCTCCGGTTCGGATACGCACGTGTGTCCGCTCGTCGACGGAGTAAAGCCGCACGTCGGCGGAGTGGTGGCGGTGGGTAGCGTGACGGTGATGATCGGCGGCCTTCCAGCCACGCGGCAAGGCGACTTGGTGGTCGAAGCGGGCGCACCGAATGCAATCGCGGTAGGCGCGCCAACGGTGATGATCGGATGAACAACCGCCTCGAGCCCGAAGCAAAGGCGTTCCTCGGACGCGGCTGGTCCGCGCCTATCGCGCTCGATCCGCGCACCGGTCTCGTGCAGAGCGTCGAGTACGAAGAGGACATTCGCCAATCCATCCTCATCATCCTCATGACTTCGCCTGGCGAGCGCGTGATGCGCCCGAATTTCGGCTGCGGCATTCATGACTTGGTGTTCACCTCGCTCGACAGCACCACGCTTCAGTTGATCCGGTCTTCGGTGGAAGACGCGATGCGGCGCTGCGAGGCGCGAATCGAGCTGGTGAACGTCACGGTGGACGAAGAGGCAAGCTCCGAAGGCATGCTGCTGATCGAGCTGGAGTATCGTGTTCGCCGCACGAATCAGCTGGGGAATCTGGTGTTCCCGTTCTACTTCAAAGAAGGGGGGCAGCTGTGAAAGCTCCCGCAGCGCCGCGTCTTGAAACGCGAAGGACGGCCGACTTTCTGGCCGAACTGCGCGATCGGGCGCGCGCGTGGATTCCTGAATGGGATCTTTCCGCCGGGCAAGGCGACTTCGGACAAGCACTACTCGATGTCTCCGCGCGCTTTAGCTCCGAAGTGGCCGAGCGCCTCGATCAAGCGGGCGACAAAATGCGGAGCGGATTTCTGGATTGGTTGGGAATGCGAGGCAAAGCGGCGCGTCCGGCCCGAGTGCCGGTCGTGTTCAAGCTCAGCGACTCTGTGCAAGAGCCGGTGGATGCACTCGCGCCGATCCGCCTGCAAGCGAACGCCGGCGCTACACCTGTCGTCTTCGAAACCGAGAAGAGCCTTACGATCGTGCCCGCCAAGCTGCAAATGATCGTCGCGGCCGACCCCAACGGCGATGCCTACTTTCTGCCTCCGCCGGACCTCAGCAGCCTCGCTCCCGCCGATCATCTACCGACGCAATGGATCGTGAAGACCTTCGCCCCCGTAAACGCGACGTCGTTGCAGTTGATGCCGGGCGTCGGCCTTTCGGTCGGCGTGATCATCGAGCTGAACGGCAGCCAGTACACGATCACCGCCGCCGATAAGGACCTCATCACGATTGACCCGCCGCTGAAGGCCGCCGCAACTCAGGGCACTGAGGTGGACAAGGTCACCTCGTTCACGCCGTTCGACCCCTCGGCCACAAATCAGCAGAAGCACATCCTCTACATAGGAGACTCCGACCTCCTCAATGTCGAGGCTGCTGCAATCATCGGCGTGCAGAACGCGGCGGGACTGCGCTCGGGCGTGAAGTGGGAGTATTGGGGCAAGCTCGGCTCGTCGGACGCCGTCGACTGGCAGCCGCTGACGCCGGCTGATGTTCAGAACCAGCCGGGCACCTTGCTGCTGAAGAAGCCTGCGGGCTCGATGGAGCAAGTCGAGATCAGCGGCCACAACGCGCGCTGGATTCGAGCCTACGCAAAGCAGGTACTTTCAGGGCAGCCCCTGTTCACTGGAAATCACCTTGCGCTCGAAATCAATCCCTCGCCGAATTGTAAGGCCGGCGACTGTCCACCGCCCGACGGCACAGCCTCGATACAAGCCGACGGGATGGCGAACACCACCCCGCTGGTCCTGAACAATCTGTTTTATCCGCTCGGTAAAGAACCGCACCAGTTTGACGCGTTTTATCTCGGCAGTAACGAGGCGTTTTCGAAATCCGGCGCGAAGGTGCAGCTGTGCTTCAAGATGGCCGACCGCACGTTCAATGCGCTTTCGGCGGTGCGCAGCCCTGCCTTCGGCGCGAACCCCGTGCTGGTGGGGGTGGGTCAGGATCGCGCGCTCCATCTGCTCAACCTCGACCCGTCCACGGGCAAGGTAAGTCCGTTTCGGGGGCGGCCTCCGCTTTACCCGCCGTCACCCGGCTACGAAGCTGGCCCGCAGCCTGGATCAGCCATTTCTTTGGATGAAGACCCAGAGTGGCGGCCGCCGGTCTGGACGTTGACCCCGTTCCAGCTGGGGTTCGTGACGGCGGTCTGCGCGGGGAGCACCATCTGGCTGTGGCAGGAGCATCCGCTGGCCTTTCCGAGCGGCTGGGTGAACTTCGGGCAGATTCCCTCTACGACGACGCCGGCGCCAGCCATGCGCAGCCTGATCGTGCTGAATGAGGGGACGACCACGCTCGTCGCGCTGCGCGAATCCAAGCTCTACTCGCGTCCATGGCCGGTGGGCCCCGTTAATTGGAAACCGGTGCCGCTCAGCACAGCGATTCGACTGGTCTCGATTGCGGCGGTTCGCAAGTTTGATGCCGCCTTTGCTGAAATCGGCACCGCGGGAATGGTGGGCATTGACGATACCCGCAAGCTGTTTCATGTCTCGGCGGCCGGTGTCTGCACGCCGTTGATGGGGGCTGACAGTTTCGACGAAAGCATCCTGCCAGCAGCCGTGGAGGTCGGCGGGAAGCGGATGGTTGCCGCCGTTATCTATGATCCAGCTCACGCGTCGGATATCGAGCTGAAGGTTTTCCGCGATGCAGTCGAAGTCACCACGACCATCCAGAATCGAGACGCTTTAGACGCGCTTGAGCCGGTGCTCGATGGGGGAACGCTCCACATCCTGCTGACGACCACGGATAGTAACAGTCAATCGTTGTTCGATTGGGTTCCGTTCGACGCAGGCTGGGCCCCCAAGAATGACTTGTTCGAGATCGCTATCGACGTTGCGCAAGCGGGCGGAGGTCCCACCGAAGTTGGTGGGACCGTCGTTATCCCTGGCACACACGCCGACATTCTGTCGGCGACTTACGACGCAACGCGCCGCTTCGATTCGACCGCAGAAATTGACGCCGGGATCGTCGTGAGTAGCACGCTACCATCCCTTGCGATCGGCGACAACGTCACCC
>WNFL01033381.1_pt2 | contig 10444 bp, 8 predicted proteins | sample 5400361 | NCBI WGS metagenome assembly WNFL01 (sample SAMN13153351, study PRJNA577476) | soil metagenome | isolation source: 40 cm soil on Douglas fir-dominated hillslope | place: USA:California | collected 2013-09-17
AGACGAGGCAGCAGTCAATCGGCGTGCCAACGACGGTCAGCTTTCGCTCCTCCACCAACTCGGTGACGTCCCTCGGCGGCAAGTTGAACGAGATATCGGCATCGCCGCGCTCAAGCAGGGCGCGCCGGTTGCCCGCCGACGGCACGGTCCGCCAGATTACTCGTTGGAGCTTGGGAATGGGCCCGCATTTCCAATCGTCGAAGCGGCGGTAGGTAAGCTCCTGGCCAGGGACCCATTTTTCAACTCGGTAGGCGCCACCCCCCGACTCGTTGTTCTTCAGCCACTCCATCGCCCAAGGGTCTTTATCGGTGGCGTGCTGCTTTGCGAGGGCTGAATTGATCACGCCCGTGGTCGGGACGCAGAGGTCCGGAAAGGTGAGCTTGTCTTTGCGCAGGAAATCGATGCGGAAGGTGTAGTCGTCAACGACGACGAATTGCTCGGGCTTCTCCAAAGAGCCCGCCTTCATTTGGAAAGTTGGCACGCCGCCGACGGTGACCGCGCGATCGAACGTCCATTTGACGTCGCGGGCAGTTACCGGACTGCCGTCATGGAATTTCGCATCCTTGCGCAGGTTGAACGTGGTGGACATGTCGCCGAGGTCCCACGATTCGGCGAGTTCCGGCTCGAACTTGTCAGGATCATAATGATCGTTGCCGTTGGCATCCTTTTTGACCGCAAAGCTCACGAGCCGGTCATAGGTGTTCCACGACGCCTCATAACCTTGCAGGTTGGTGCCGACCCCCATGACATCGAGATTGTTGGGACCGCCTTCGGACACCGTCAGCAGCGTATCCTCGCGGCCTTGTGCCGCCGCTGCACTGATATACGGTGCCGCCACTGCGGCTGCCGTCGCGGCCGCGGCCGTCTTGAGGAGATCGCGCCGCTTCATCGCCTGTCCCGTCCGTGCATTTGTTGCCCTTGCAGCGACTACAGCAATAGCCATGCCATCGGACGGAGCCGACCATCCTTGAATACGGCCGGCATGCACCACCCGAATTGGCGGTTTTATCGGCGCTGGTGGCACCGAATGCGGCCGGCGCGGATAGGGCTAGGGATGATGCCCGGACCGGCTCTCGCGGAGCGGCTCCGGTGTCGGCATCATGTTTTCGATAACGGCCGGTAGTCGAGCTGCCGGTGGAACCAATAGCGGTAGCCGCCGACATTCTTCTGCATCGCGATGTCAAGCGAAGGCTGGAAGACCGGGATGCGGGGCACTTCGTCGAAGGCGATCTTGATAAAGCCTTCGACTTCTTCCCGGTATTTCTCTGGATCGGTTTCGAAACGGGCGGCGTCGACCAGCTTGTCCATCGCCGGGTTCTGATACGACATCGTGTTGAAGATCGCGTTTTGCCCGTGATAGGTCCAATAAAAGAAGTAGTCGGGAAAGTTGAGCCAGCCGCCAAATGCGTTGGCCAGGAACGGCAGTGTTTTCTTTGAGAACTCTGACCGCCAGTTGGCGCCAGGAATCTTGTTGAGCGTGACCTTGATGCCGATCTGGCTGAGGCTCTCCTGCACCAGGATGCAGAGCGGCTCGTTGATGACGGCAAACCCTAGGTCGAAGGACAGCGTCGTCTCAAACCCATCCGGATGCCCGGCCTCGGCCAACAGCGCCTTCGCCCGGGCGAGGTCGGTGACGTAAGGCGTTGGCTGCGGCCAAGCCGGCGTCTTCACCACGGCCGGGCCGCCGAACATCGGCTTACCGCGGTGGCGCACCTTGACGTTGTCGAACGGCGCCATCTTCACGTTCATGCCGATATAGATGATCGCGTTTTCGATTGGCGTGCCGATGACCGAGAGCTTCTTCGCCTCGGCGAGCTCGGCGACGTCTTTCGGCGGCAGGTCAAACGAGACATCCGCGTCGCCGCGCTCGATCAGTGCCCGGCGGTTGCCGGCCGAGGGGACCATGCGCCAGATCACCCGCCGTATCTTCGGCGGCGGCCCCGATCGCCAATCATCGAAGCGCTGATAGATCACCTCTTGGCCGGGGTTCCATTTCTCGATGCGGAACGCGCCGCCGCCGGCCTCGTTGGTTTTGAGCCACTCCATCGCCCACGGGTCCTTGTCGCTGGCATGCGACTTGGCCAGCGCCGAATTGATCACCACCGGCACCGGCACGCCGATATCCGGCAGCGTGAACTTGTCCCGGCGCAGGAAATCGATCCGGAAGGTGCGGTCGTCGACCGCGACGAACTGTTCGGGTTTCTCCAGCGAGCCCGCACGCATCTGGAAGCTCGGAAAGCCGCCCACCGTCACCGCGCGGTCGAACGACCATTTGACGTCATGCGCGGTAACCGGGGTGCCATCGTGAAACTTGGCGCCCGAGCGCAGCGTGAACGTCACCGACATGTCGTGCAAATCCCACGATTCGGCAAGCTCTGGCTCGATCTTGGTGTAGTCGTAATGGTCGACGCCGTTGGCATCCGGCTTCGAGCCGAAGGTGACCAGGCGGTCGTGGGTATTCCACGACGCCTCGTATCCCGGGCGGTTGGTGCCCACCCCCATGATGTCGAGGTTGTTGGGTCCGCTTTCGGACAGCGTCAGCAGCGTATCGTTGCGGCCCTGCGCCCGGGCCGGGTGAATATAGGGAGCGGTCATCACGGCGGCGGTAGCCGCCGTCGTCGTTTTCAAGAATTCGCGCCGCCGCATACCTGCCGCACTCCCCCGGTTGCGGCTATCTGCCGCCCTCTTTTGACGATACGCAACGCCCATGCCAGGCCGGAACACGAGGAATGCCGCGGATGTCGAGCGTCGAGCGGGCGGGTGTGCTCAAATTTTGGCCGGTCATGCGAATGCTCCGGATGGAGCAACGCGCCGTAGCCCGATTGGCGGTGGGGCGTTGTTGCATCTTTGCTGGAGGGTATCGGCCGGCCGAAGGAGTCGCGGATCAGATACGCCTGTTAGCCTCAATGCCGATCGAAAACGCAGCGGAAAGCTGGCGGCGAGCTCAGAATTCGACCTCGAACTCCTCAATATCGTCAGGCTCGGACAGCGCCGCCTCCTTTACTATCAGGGGCCGGCGACGACCGGATGCACTGCTGCCCGGGCCAGCCGGCCCGAAGGGTGCCGAGGTCGATCTACGAGGGCGCCCGCGGCATGGCTCGCGACATCTCCAAGACCGAGGCCGATCAGACCTCGCGCTTCCAGCGCAAAAAGGTCGAGATGCTGTTTCGAGCACCTCAAACGCATCCTCAAGCTCGATCGGCTCCGATTTCGCGGGCCAAATGGCGCTCGCGACGAATTCCACCTCGCCGCCACCACGCAGAACCTCCGCAAACTCGCCAAGCTGGTTCCCACTCCTCGTCAACGCCACCGCGACCGCTGACGATCGCTGTCGCGACCATTCAAAAACCTACCTGTTCAGCGGAATCGCCCCGTAGCAGCCATTATCGACGGGAGCGCGAGCAATGGCGAGGTCGGGTGGTAGGCTGTCGTCGTCGACTTGGCAGGCCTTCGGTGAGTGCGCCAACAGCGGTCGTACGTGCGAACCCGATACCGGCCGCGCATTGCGCGAAAATTTGGCCACCTGAGCAGCGCGGGAACACGTGGTCACGTCCGACGCAACCGACGCAGTCGTTGCCCGCTGCGGGAAAAGCGGTATGCGGCACGATGGCCTGAGCAGTGCCGATGACGCTCGGGTCGCGGCGTGGCGGCTATCATCGATGGGACGCCCCGCTATAATCGATGGTCTTCTTACTCGGTTAAGGCAGCGAGGTGAATTCCGATGCCCGCTATCGATGCAGCTGTTATCAGACCGCCACCATACACACCGGTGCGCCGGCCGATTGACGGGCCGTCTGCCTGGGTTGGCGCGGACATGCGCCAGCGCGAGGCTGAGTGGAGCTATCGCCTTTCGCCTGCCGAGGTTGCCGAGATCGAGGCTGCGGTGCAGGCGGTGCGCGCGCGAGGGCTCGGTTTAGCCGAGATCCACCGGGAGGACTTTCCGCTGCCGACGCTCGGACCGGTGCTCGATCAATTGCGCGGCGAGGTCCTCAACGGGCGCGGCTTTGTGCTGTTGCGCGGCGTGCCGGTCGAGGACCGGCCAGTGACCGAAAGCGCAACGGCGTATTGGGGTGTAGGCACCTATTTCGGCAGTGCCCGTTCGCAGAACGCGAAGGGGCATCTGCTGGGGCACGTCTACGATCTCGGCATTAGCGCCGAAAAAAATCCGAACACGCGCGGCTACGCGACTGCGGAACGGCAGGATTTCCACATCGATCGCTGCGACATCGTCGCACTGCTCTGTCTACGGCGCGGGAAATCGGGTGGTCTTTCCGCGCTCGTCAGTTCGATGACCGTGCATAATGTGATGGCCGAACGGCGGCCCGATCTGCTGGAACGGCTGTACCAGCCGTTTCCGACCGATCGCCGCGGCGAGGTGCCGGAGGGCAAGGCGCCGTTCTATGAGGCACCGATCTTCAATGAGTATGCCGGCCTTGTATCGGTGCTGTATTCGCGTCTCTACATCCGCTCGGCGCAGCGCTTTCCCGAGGCACGCCGGCTGACGCCGGAGGATCTCGAAGCGCTCAAGATGTTCAACGAGTTGGCGGACGATCCGGAATTACGCCTCGACATGACCTTCATGCCGGGTGACGTGCAGTTCCTGCACAACCACACGATTCTGCACGCCCGCTCGGCCTATGAGGACTGGCCGGAGGTCGAACGCAAGCGGCACTTGCTGCGTTTGTGGCTTTCGCCGCAGGGCGCCCGCCCACTGCCGCCGGTCTTCGCTGAATGCTACGGCAGCCTGACGATAGGCGACCGCGGCGGCATCATCTGCAAGAAGACTCGCCTTCACGCCCCGCTCGAGCCGAGCTGAGCGCGATATTCGAAGAGAGAAGCGGCTAGCGCCAGGACCGGTTTATCCCACGCTTGCGATCCGTGCCGGTGCGGCCAGGAAAGCGCCGTCGCGGGCGACAATCTGTCCGTCGAATAGTACGAGCTTGCGCAACGGATGAGCGGCGACTGCTTCGGCGACGCAGCCGGCGGCGATAGTGAAGAGATTGGCCGCGCCGCCGACCGTGATGCCGTAATCGCCGATGCCCAGGGCCCGCGCGCCAGCGGCAGTGACCAGGTCGAAGGCGACCTCCACCTGGTCGTCGCGGCGGAAATCGCCCTTCCAGCCGATCATCGCGGCGCGTTCCAGCAGATCGCCGGTGCCGTAGGGGGACCAGGTGTCGCGGATGTCATCGTTGCCGGCAAACACCAGCACCCCGGCGGCACTCAGCATCTCGAGCGGCGGCATGGTCAGCCCACCGGCGCCGTGGGTAACGAGCGCGACGCCCGCGTCGGCCATCGTTTCCGCGGCCTCGGCCGCTTTCCGCTCGGTGACGCCGCCGAGGCAGAAGCCGTGGCTGATCGTCACCTTGCCGCGGAGACCGAGCGCCTTGGTGCGGGCACAGATCTCCTGGACATTGAACAGGCCCATCTCGCCCGGTTCGTGCAAGTGGATGTCGAGCCCGACGCCGTGCCGCGCCGCGATCGCGAAGATACCGTCGAGCTGCCCTTTCGGGTCGCGGTCAATCTCCAGCGGATCGATGCCGCCGACCAGATCAGCGCCGTTGCGAACGGCCGCGTCGAGCAAGTCAAGGACGCCCGGACAGCGCATCACTCCGCTTTGCGGGAACGCAACGATCTGCACCGTCGCCCGATCACGGTGACGCTCGCGAGCCGCGAGCACCCCTTCCAGCTTCGCGAGGCCGCTTTCGAGATCAATGTCGACATGGGTGCGTAGATGGCTGGTGCCGCGCGCGACGCATTCGCGGATTAGATTGCCGGCGCGTTCTTCGGTCGAAAGCGGCAAGTGCGGCAGGATCGTCTTGTCGGTTTCGATGCGGCTCATGCGCGTCGGACCCGCCGCATGCCCCATCCATGGCAGGCCCGTCAGCGTCTTGTCGAGATGCATGTGGCCATCGACCAGCCCCGGCAATACGAGATCGCCGCCGATGTCGAGCGCCGGCGCACTGTTCGACAGTGCGGGCGCCACGCCCTCACCGACGATCGCGATCTTTCCGTCGGCAATGCCGATATCGACAAGACGACCATCGGCGAGGCGGCAATTGGTCAGGAATGCGTCCGTCGTCGTCATTGTCTCATTCCTCGCGAGCGATTGGCGGTGTGCGGAACGCTGCTGAAGGCGCGGAATGATCGCTCGATCAACGCCGGATCGAGCCCCCGGGCGATGAAGACCAGACGCGAGCGCCGATCCCCATCGGGCCACGCGCCCAGATGCCGCGGCGGATGCACCAGATGCTGCACCGCATGCACCGCCACCGGCGTTTCCGCGTCGGCGACATTGAGGATGCCCTTCACCCGCAACAACTCATTGCCATGGCGGTGGAGCAGCATCGTCAGCCAGATACCGAAGCGCGTCCAATCGACCGGCTCGTCGAAGCTGAGCGCCAAAGCGCGGATATCGTCGGCGTGGCGATGATGATCGTCGGGCGTTAGGCCATGGCGATCTGCCGGCTGCCAGCGCTCCACGCCGTCGTCATCGGCTGAAAGTAGCGCGTCTGCATCGAGATCGTCCTCAACGCCCCGCAAGAGCGGTGCGCCCGGATTGATTTGACGCAGCCGGTTCGTCAGGCGGTCGGCGGCTTCGGCGGTCGCTAGATCGGTCTTGGTCAGAACCAACCGATCGGCCACCGCGACCTGCTTGACGCTTTCGGGTTGCGCGTCGAGCTGCCGCGCGCCATTCACCGCGTCGACCGTCGTGATCACGTTGCCGAGGCAGAAATGGTGCCGCAGCACCGGATCTGACCGCACCGTCGACAGGATCGGGAACGGATCGGCGAGACCGGTGCTTTCGATGACGAGGCGGCGGAATGGCGGCAACAGACCGCATTCGCGCCGCGAATGCAGATCCTTGATCGCGGTCGAAAGCTCGCCGCGGATCGTGCAGCAGATGCAGCCCGATTGCAGCATCACCATTGTCTCGTCGATGCGCTCGAGCAGGTGATGGTCGAGACCGATTTCACCGAATTCGTTGATCAACACAGCAGTGTCGGACAAGGTCGGATCGAGCAGCAGCCGCTGCAACAGGGTCGTCTTGCCCGAGCCGAGAAAGCCGGTGATCAATGTCACCGGCGTGAAATCGGGCGTGGCATCAGCCACGCTCGCGCTCCATGAGGGCGATCAGTTCCTCATCAAGGGGATCGCAAGGTCGGCCGAGAAGCCGCTCGGCGGCCATCCACAGATGCGCGAGGTTATCGACGATCTCCGTCTTGCCGGTCGCGCTCGATAGGACGAACGCGCTGCCCTGCCAGTCGGCAAGGTTCATTCGATAGCAGCTGAGAACCCGGTTCGCGGCCGCCACGCGGTTCATCCTCTCGCGGCGGCGCGACGCCGCATCGGTGTGGCGGGCGAAAACGCCGGGTATGCTCCGTTCCGCCGAGAACGCCGCACAATGCGCACATCGCCGTGCTCAGTCTTTTGAGGATTTACGAGGCGAGCGGTGCGCGAAATCATCCGCCATCTCGTTCATCGTGACGAACCGGACCCCTGGATGGCTGATCATGTGGTGATACAGCCGCTCCAGCATCATCAGCACATGCGGACGACCTGACACGTCGGGGTGAATGGTGATCGGGAACACTGCGTAATCGTATTCGCGGTAAACCCAGTCGAACTGGTCGCGCCACATCTGCTCAATATCGCGCGGATTGACGAAGCCATGGCTGTTAGGAGATTTCTTGATGAACAGCATCGGCGGGAGATCGTCGAGGTACCAGCTGGCCGGAATCTCGATCAGCCCGGTTTCGCGGCCCCGCTTCAGCGGCACCATCCATTCCCTCGGCTGCTTCGAATAGTCGATCTTGGTCCAGCTATCGCCGACCCGCACGTAATAGGGCTGATGATCGTGATGCATCAGCGAGTGGTCGTATTTGATGCCGCGCTCCAGAAGCAGCTCGTTCGTGACCGTCGAGAACTCCCACCACGGCGCGACGTAGCCCGTCGGGCGCCTGCCCGCGAGCGCGGTCACGAGTTCGATGCATTTGTCGAGCACCACCATTTCCTGCTCGCGCGTCATCGCGATCGGGTTCTCGTGCGAATAGCCGTGGATCCCGATCTCGTGCCCGGCTTCCGCGACGGCCTTCATCTCGTTGGGAAAAGTTTCGATCGAGTGACCGGGGATAAACCAGGTCGTCTTGATGTCGAGCCGCGCGAATAGCTTTAAGAGGCGAGGACTCCCGACTTCCCCGGCAAAGAGACCGCGCGAAATATCGTCCGGGGAGTCCTCGCCGCCGTAGGAGCCGAGCCAGCCGGCGACCGCGTCGACATCGACACCGAACCCGCATAGGATCTCCTTCGCCATCGCCCTTCTCCCACCTGGAGCTTCGGTTTGCGCCACCGATCATAGCCGGCCGCGATCGGCACGCATGTCGGTTGGTAAACAATCATCTTCAGATAGAAGGCTTCTGCCGGCTCATCAACGGGCAAGAGTTGGCGCGTGCGCGGCGCAACGGCTGTTTGAGTGCGTTTTGCCGCTTTATTAGGCAGGCCAGGGTGGCCTGACAAACTGTGGGCGGCCCGGTGCTGGCGCCGTTCGCTGCGGCCTTACCGGTCGGACGCGGCCTGATTCCTGCCAGGAAGACGCAGGCTGTGCCGATTGAAGGAGCAACCCGGAATGGAATGCATAGTTCGTCGCGTGCCGATGCGCCACCCAGGCGACGCATCAGGCGTGACGGCGCTGATCGATGACGGCGTATTCGCCGCCTCGGATATCGTCGCCATCCTCGGCAAGACCGAGGGCAATGGCTGCGTCAACGATTTCACCCGCGGTTATGCCTTGTCCGCCCTCTCGACCGCTTTGGCCCCGCGCCTCGCCATTGCACCCGAAGCGGTCGCCGAGCGCGTTGCAATGGTCATGTCGGGCGGTACCGAGGGCGGATTGTCGCCGCATTTTCTCGTCTTTGCCGCGGCAGCCGGCGGCCAGCCGCGGGGCGGGCGCAAGGCGCTCGCGATCGGCACGGCAGCGACCGATCCGCTGCGTCCCGAACAGCTCGGCCGCATGCCGCAGGTGACCGCGACCGCGGCGGCGGTGCGCGCGGCGATGTCGCGAGCCAAAATCATCGACGAGGCCGATGTCCACTGGGTGCAGGTCAAGTGCCCGCTCTTGACCAGCGAGCGCATCGCCGAAGCCGAGGCGCGCGGCACTCGCACGGCGACCGCGGATACCTACGCCTCGATGGCGTTGTCCCGCGGCGCCGCGGCGCTGGGCGTTGCCGTTGCCATGGGCGAGGTGGACCCAACCGCACTCGACGACGCCGCGATCGGTCGCGATCTGGGCCTGTGGTCGGCGCGTGCCAGCAGTTCGGCCGGCATCGAGCTGATGCACAACGAGGTCATCGTCCTCGGCAACAGCGCCGCCTGGTCCGGTAACCGGGTCATCGCCAGCGGCGTCATGCGCGACGCGATCGACCTGCCGGCCGTGGCCGGAGTCTTGCGCGACCTCGATTTTGCGGTCACCGGCCAGCTGCGGGAGGTCGAAGCGGCGCGCATCGACGCCGTCCTGGCAAAGGCCGAAGCCTCGCGCAGCGGCATGATCCGCGGTGCGAGGCACATCATGGAAGACGACAGCGACATCCAGGCGAGCCGCCATGCGCGCGCCTTGGTCGGCGGGGTGCTGGCCGCAGCGGTCGGCCGCACGGATCTGTTTGTTTCCGGCGGGGCCGAGCATCAGGGGCCGGACGGCGGCGGCCCGATCGCCGTGATCGCTCGGCGCGCCTGATCAGAGACCGGGAATCGGATCCGACTCGCCACCCTCTGGCCCAGCCCTTGCTTGCATCATCGTCGGGAACAATGCCGGTTCTCAGCGGGCGCAAGCTCAGCCGGAAATGAGCGAATAGGGAGGGCTCCATCGTGCCGAGAATTGGGACAACCCGGCGGCGGGTTCTGGCGAGCGCGGCATCGGCCGCCGGAGTGGCGGCCGGCTCCGGGGCGATCACCGGTTTCCCCTTTGTTTTTGCGGAAGAGCCGGTGACGCTGCGCATTGCCGGCACTGGCGTCAACCAGTTCAAGGAACTCGCCGACAAGTGCAAGGCCGATCTCGGCTTCACCGTTCAATACACCTCGCTGGTCTCGGATGACGTCGTCAAACGAGCGGTTACCCAGCCGAGCTCGTTCGATCTCTTGGATTCGGAATATTGGATGCTGAAGAAGATCGTGCCGTCGGGCAATCTGCGCGGCATCGACGTCACTAAAATTAAGTACTACGATAATATTGTGCCAATCTTTACCAAGGGCGAGCTTCCGAACGGCAAGAAGGTGGCGATGGAAGGCATCGCACCGATCAAGGTCGCTTATCTGACTGCGGAAAAGTCCGAGAAATTCGCCCCGCAACCATCGCAATGGATGACGGTCATCCCGACTGTCTACAACGCTGACACTTTGGGCATCCGTCCCGATCTGATCAAGCGCCCGATCGAATCCTGGGGCGAGCTGCTCA
>WNFL01249052.1_pt1 | contig 10443 bp, 16 predicted proteins | sample 5400361 | NCBI WGS metagenome assembly WNFL01 (sample SAMN13153351, study PRJNA577476) | soil metagenome | isolation source: 40 cm soil on Douglas fir-dominated hillslope | place: USA:California | collected 2013-09-17
GAACTTTGGCCGAATTGAGCACTCTCATCATAGACTTGGGGATGGCCTCCTTCTCAATGTTCGAACTTGAGCCAGCCACTGGATCGCTACCCGACCAAAAGCTAAGGACAGTTCACGGTTAAATCAGGCGTTAAGGTTTCCTCAAAACGAGACTGACGCATCCATCTTATTTTCTTCTCTCGCAAACCGTTTGGCCCTTTTATGTGGCATGATGTAGATGAGCCGCGAAGGCAGTCAGCTCCAAATAAACGCAAGTTTGAACTCCGACCACAACTTGAGTTGTAGTGCTAAGCCACTAACAAGATCAGAAAGGCCATTGATTTGAGGTATTAATGGAGGGTTGATACCTATTCGTTTTTCACCACTTACCATGTACTTAAGACGGGCTGTCCTGGCGGCAAGTGATATCTGATATAGACACACCCTGGCCTCCTTATCAACAATTTAGTGAATGTATTAGTTCCAGATTTTAAGCAAGCGCCCAGTCTTCGCTTCCGAGACCACGGCAAAGCCATGGTTTTCGCTCAGCTCCGGGAGCCCTGTAGATGACATTTCAAACGTTATTCAAGCATATCTAAGACTTCGTCAATCCACTTTCTAAGCTCCGCTTCAACCAAAGCCAACAATGGTGTCCTGATTTCCCTTCTACACGTTCTACACATTAAAAAAATTCGATATATCATGTGACCACAAATAGAATCAGTGCCACATAGCAAATGGGGACTATTGCGTGCCTACTCTACTGGACTGCGAATTCGATCCTCGAGGCTAGAGGCAATAGGTTAATCGGCCGGGAGCGGGATGGTTAGCGCAAGAAGGTCGGTGCGAGGGAGGGCTCAAGTATCCCAAGCCGCAAATATCTTGTACTTAGGAGCTAAGGTCTCGAACGATCGAAAATTTCGTCTGGGAAGACAAGGAAGGGTCCGCCAACGTGAGTCGGTCCTGAGTCAGTCATCTGGCTGTGTAATCGTCAGTCTATCTTAGGCGTAAAATTTTCGTCCTTCATGGTGCCAGGTGGTAATTCTGCCGTCTGCCTTCTGGTTCCTTCGTCCTCCTTCTCGGAACACAGTTGACAAGACAACAGATCCTAAACGTCTCGTTCCAGCGGGCCGTGACTAAGAAAAGTGGCCAGGGAATATCAAAGGCCCGATCCATGAACCGCAAATATCGAATGACCCTTACCTTCCGTGATACAGCGAGGACCAATTATAATAATCTAACTTCTCCGACCACGCTGGTCTCGTAGACACGTTGGTCCGCCCGCAAATCAAAACGACGCCTTGGTCTCTGATTATGACCTATGCCCCGCGAGCTACAACACACGCAGTCTTGAACTGATAGCACGTCATAATATCGAATATTCAGCTTATAATCCGGGGTTATTAGCTTGACAGCATTGCGTGAATTCTTCACAATTATCGCCATCGTACCCTAACCCGATCCATATGGACGCATGTGACAACACAATCACACCTGAGGTTGATACTCGGCTTCGAGCGGAGGGAATTGGAGAAATTGCGTGGGCTCTTATCTTCTTATGGAGGGGTGAGTCCGCCCGCGCGGCCCAGGTCGCTTCCTACGTCGTTTCCACTCTGACCTTTCCCTCTGGTTTTAGATGTCGGTTGAGAAGGACAAGAGCACTAAGAGCAGCGACGACTCCCAAATAATCGCCAATGTCGTCCTCGCGGATGGTGTTAGTCTTGATGAAGAGCTCAAGAATGCCGGAGGTGCCCCCGTCGAAGAGAAAAGCCCCATTGGTCAAGATGTTGGATGGTTCACAGCCGTATTCTTGAGTATGTTCACGTCCAGTGTTCGATTTGCTCAAGGCTGAACCCATGGGCGTGAATAGACATCTCACACATGATTGGGACGGGTACGTTCTCCTCTGGATTGTGTAATTGTACTCTAATGTGTTCCCAGGTATATTTTCGACTCCGGGGACAATTCTGCGGCAATGTGGAAGTGTCGGCCTAGCTCTGATATGTGAGGTTGATAGCCTGAGGATAGTCATTGCGATGTTCACTCTTCCTCTTAGTCTGGGTCATCGGTTTCCTTCTCGCTTCTGGTCAGTGTGCATCGCCTTTATTTGAACTTGTTTTGATATTAGCACGAAAGCCGGACTTGCATATTATACAGAATTGGCGGCTATTTTCCCCAATCGGGCTGGTGCCGAGGTCGCGTATCTGGAACAGGCGTATAAGAAGCCCAAATTCTTGTTCCCCGTTTCGTTCGCGGTAATCACGATCCTTCTGGGGTTTGCCTCGTGAGTCAACGAATCACTTCGTTGTAGTTTCTCTTGGCTCAACTTCAATCATCAGGTCAAACGCGATTATATGTGCTCAATATCTCCTATCCGCCAATGGCCAGGTAAACCCGAATCCGTGGATTATGCGAGGCATTGCCATCGTATGCTATGCAGCCGCCTGCCTGAGCAAGTCAAGTCTTTAACCGTTGAAGGATTTGCTCATCTATCTCTTAGTCGTGATCTCTCATAACCGCACCGCCCTGTGGATCTCCAACGTCTTCTCGTTGTTCAAGGTGTTCATTTTGTTGTTTATAGTTGTCGCTGGCTGGGTAGTACTTGGTGGCGGGACTCGTGTTGAGCATCCCCACAGTAACTTCAAGAATGGATGGGCAGGAACGAAGTGAGTTGACTCGGTGCCATACTCCATACTTGTTGACGTAGACCCATTTTTTCAGTTCTAACGGTAATGCGCTGGCCGGGGCCTTGATCAACATTATCTTCTCATATGACGGATGGAATGGCGGTATGGGCAGACCTTCAACAAGTTTACTCTGTCTGAAGCCCTCTAGCTAATAATGTCACGAACGAAATGAGGAACCCGGTCGGCACTTTGAGAACAGCCGGGCCAACTGCTCTTGGCATCGTATTCTTACTCTACCTCTTCGCGAATGGTACAGGACGTTCCTGGTTTCTGCCGTTCATTTACTCATCATCTTCAATCAGTCGCTTATCTTGCGGCAGTTCCCGTTGAAGAAGCGAAGAAATCGGGTCAACTCCTCGCCGCCAAGTTCTTCACGGCCGTATTCGGGGACTACGCTGGCGCACGAGTTCTGCCCGTCTTCGTCGCGTTGTCCGCCTTCGGAAACCTTGTTTCTTTTGCACTGAGTCATTCGCGGGTGTTCCGTGAAGTCGCAAGACAAGGCACCCTCCCTTTCAGCACCTTCTTTTCAAGCACTAAACCCTTCGGAACTCCCGCAGCACCTATGCTCCTGAAGTTTGTGCTGACATCCGCCGTCATCATTGGACCTCGTTAGTCATTTCCACACCCCCGAACTAAAATCTGCTAATACGAGAAATAGCCGCGGGCGATGCGTACAATTTCATTGTTGCACTCCAGACATACCCCGTCCGCTTATTTGATTTGGCGCTTGTGGTCGGCGTGATTTTCATTCGTCGTCGACGAGCAAAGGCAGGGCTGCCCCGCCCTGAATATGTTGCTTGGAACATCGCGCTGTCATTCAGCGTTCTGATCAATTTGTTTGTTTTGGTGTGCTTTGCTCTCTCAACCAGGGTCAGAGGTACTGACAGCTACCTAGATAATGCCATGGCTTCCCCCGGCTAAAGGCGCAGAGCCTTTCTCCTTCCCGTACTGGGTACCTTGGGCTTCGGGAATCGCAGTGCTCAGTTTTTGTTTTCTCTACTGGTTCGCATGGACCATCATACTCCCACGGATCTTTGGGTACCAGATCTATGAAACAGTCGTCAAGCAAGTAAATGGTGAACTTTCCAAACAGTTCGTCAAAGTCTACGATGACCACCGCGGTGATGAATGGAGGAGGAAACTTGCCGCAGAGAAGGAGAAGGATGAGCTGATTAGGTACCTTGCACCCGATGAGGCGGTTGGCGGTCACCATGTGGAGACAGACCGTAGTGATGTCGACAAATCTTATAACTTGGGGTAAATCATCACTAATTTTCCCCTTGCGTATGCCGTACTCGGATTCAATGTAGGGCAATCCACCGTTGCGCGGCCTTCCAATAGGGAAAATACCTGAATGATTTACGAGTGGATTTATATTCGTGTCATCCATTCTCAGGCCTTTCTCCTAGGTGTGAAAGGTAGTAAAATCTCAACCCAATCGACCCAAAGCGCGTGGTTACCACGAAGTAGATCTGGGTTGTGTACTTGATCGAGAGGTGACAACCAAATCTTCGTCAAAGACTTAGGACGACCTTTCATGATCGAAGGGTGTCGAATATCGGGACTTTCGGTAAGCTTTCTTTCGTCTTCCATGCCCGCATGCCCAATCATTATGGCTATGTTCGCCGGATGTGGTGTTTCCCTCCGAATTGTTACGGGGTGATCTTTTCCGATGACTTCGGTCTATCGTTCTCGAAAGTTCTGGGCTCTCGTCTCTGTGTTGCCGATAGTGCTGCCACTAAGTGAAGTGAAGTGAGCCGAAGTGTGGGCGATATTCGCCTTGTTTTGTCCCAAAAGGGGAATTATTGAGTCTATTGTCTGTCAATCCCACGAAGTGAAGTGAAACGAAGTCCGAAGCACTTCGCTTTTCCGGCAGCACTAGTTGCCGAGCTTTGGTGATATGCAGGATTGCAGACCAGTCCTCCGTACTTTTTGCAATTTCCCCTCCCCATTTCATATGTGGCTCGCCCCTCGTTTTTCAGGCGTGCCATTAGGGCCAGCAGAGACAAATCAAACAAATGATGCAATATTGACCACTTGAGCGCAAGCTGGTGATGAAACGAAGCACCCGGCCGTTCTTTGGTCATTTGGACCGAAAAGGGCACAGCAGACCTGTATTGTGCGACATCAAGTTCGATGAACCCATTCTAGTGAAGGGCTTGGTGATGATATCCGAAATGAGAGTACAGACCGGTGAACGAAATCTTGAGGGCCGTAGTAAGACTTGAAACCAAGAACCACTCACATTCTGCCAATCTACAAACTTTAGTCATACCGATTGATGGTAAGTTGAAACACGCTCGAACTGCGCACATAATGCAAGGAGGTTCGCTGGACGCAAAATGCAATAAGCAAACCAGCCTGTCGGAAATATGTAACGCTAGCGACCGAGCGTCGGTCATATGCAGGGTTGCAAACAAGCCTCCGTGCTGTTACAGGAGCATATGCCCGGCTTCACATGGCAACGGCTCGGGTATTTTGTATCTTTTACGTGTTTGTATCGGGCCCCAACAAACACCAATTCGCCCGGTGTAGATCACCCAATTCAAAATCGTTATCATTTTGGGCGATCTACACCGGGGTCAATAGGTCAGTTAGGGCAAGGATTCCAGACCTACTTGACCCCCCTTGATGGAGTCAAACTCCAGCGTTAATGTGATCGAATGTTACGAAAAACCAAATGGACGCTGAGAGCGAGTGCTGCTCCTCTAGAGTGTTAAAAGTGTTTTTATTTATCATGTATTGTACGGCTCGCTGCTTGTCGGTTGCTACCATGTGGTGGATAAAGGTTGCCGTTTGTTGCCGTCCGCCCGTCGCGGTTCCTGGTTTGTGGTGCCTGTGTTCGCGCATTCATTGCACCTGCGTTTGAAATAGAGGTGCTACAATCCTTGATGTATAGCATGTTTAACGGTGTATGGTTCAAGGGATTGAAAAATACGCGTTTCGGGACATTCTCCTACAATGGGTATCTCGTGTAGTTCTCGAGCTGCATAAATTCGAGGAAAGATTTTAGCAGGCAATGCCACTGGGAGTAAAGTACGCGTGGCCCATGCGGGGTAGGGCCGGGATTGAGGTTTACTTGGTAGAACGAGGCGGCCACAAGATGTGGGGCGCGTGGGCCATGCGCAAGGCTTCGTCCAAAAATAACGCCTAGACGGGGGTAGACAGGGCTAGTTAGTTTATGTGCACACAATAAGTGTATTTGGAATGGGCTACATGAACAAAACGGTCCGGTATTGTGGCCAGGTTCTTGCTGCCCCGACTGTTCCAGACCCTCTCGCCCGATCCGTCTATATATAGGGCTACAACCTCAATCCTGGCCCTATTTCGCACAGGCCATGAGCACTAGTTCTGCTCCCAGTGAATCCCCCGAGTCCACTACTTCTTCATTTGTGACTAAAGATCGCATCTATATACAGTAAAGACGGAATAACAAAAACTGGAGAGCAGAACTGCACTTAAACTGTGCACTGTGCACGGGAGGTCGGCCACCCAGCCTTAACTGCTCGGTCGGACGGAAGACGAACGGATTCCGAACATAGGGATCGATCCTGCAGGGTTCGCCATTCCAAATCTTTTATCGCATGTTGTCAACTGAGCTCAACCGAGTTTTACAGAGGTCATCCTTTCCGCCAGTGTCCCCAAGGGCCAAGGGGACTATGTCAGAGCTTGCGTCTAACCTCGCCCGCAGTCTCCGGTCTGTGGATAAGAGCACGCCCTTTATAGATATGGGTTTGCGCCATGAGAAGTACCATGGGCCATCGAAGGAGAACAAGGTGAGAATAATAAGACCAGCCCTAGGGATGCTCTCCCCAATGAGGATGCCATAAATTAATCCTTTGAGCAACAAGCACATATGGTACATAAAGGCCCTCCAATGGCTGCGCGAACGTTTATAATGGGTGCACTGTCCGAAAACGCCAAACGTCCCTGGGTAGTCTAGCAAGAACGTTACACCGTTGATGTAGATCGTTGACCCATGAGGACACTTTGAGAGGTAGCTGCTGAGGGTGGTGCCTTGGACCACCAGTGCTTCCTCGGGACTTCAAAGGTACCATCTATTCGTTCGCCTTTCTTCCGTGGGAGGTAGCGAGATGGGTGGCAGATATTAAAGGTAACCGTGGCAATCTACAAGGCTTAAGCTCGAGACATATGGCGGGCTATATGAAAGGACTTACAAAAATCAAGACAGCATCAAGTGCATAGAACGGCCACTCGTGGTTGTACAGGTACCCAGCACCCTTTATGAAGTCAAATTCGACGAACTCTGGAGATTTTGTCAGTCCCGAAGGGCATATACGCACAGCAGGCTACATTCCACTGACCTACTGTTCGGTAGATGGAACGAATAATGATGAGACTTGCTATGAGGTAGATTGCCCGGAACAAGGGTCGAAGGGAATGCAAAAGATCTCCCTTGAGTTGAATGCTCTTGCGATGGAAGAGTATTGTAAAGAGGGTGAAAATGCAAAAAGCGGCCATCTGGAAAACGAATCCTGTGATTAGGACAGCACGCCCTATCTTGAGCTGGTTGATGTGTGCGATAGGATCCTTCTGGAAGAGGAAAGCCGATCCAGCACTTTGGGTCAAAAAGCAGATGATATCTACGAGAACGAAGACCTTCGTGATTATGCTGTGGGAGATGAAGGTAGATTCCGGTCCAACGTAAGACATCCTGGAAATCGCATAAGGTTTGCGGGTTGGATTCAGTGCTGACACTTACATTCGGCCAACGACCATGTAGACTAAGGGATAGTGTCAGACTACTAAGGTAGCAAGAGAGGGGAACGGTATTGATGTACCTTCGGCTGCGAGTACAGCAGGAGCAACGACGATCAGAATTTGGGAAAGGAGGAACATCATAAAAAGATCCCTGAAGCAAAGAATGATGAGCACGACTGCATGATTGTACAAGGGAACAAAACATACGGATTCTTAATTGCAATGGAGCTGGGGAGGAGAGGCCATCAGCGTTGACCTTGATCGAATCTTCATCGCACTCACCGGCAAATGTACCCAATCACTTGCATTTCTGTGGCTACTACGATAATTATCATGTAGCGAGTACGGGTAGTCCATGCTTGGTAGATGTGGAAGAGCATGGAGAGCCCGAAGAGGACGGAAAACGCGATGGCGGCGGCAATACTGGGGTCGAACGGGAAGAAGGAAACGTGCTTATCACCTGCCAGCCATGAGAATCAGAGAAGGAACAGGTATAGGTAGCTGAACATACTCATGTTTGCGGGATGGTAGAAGCTTTGGGATCGTTGTGGTGGTCAAATGTTCTGTGACTTATAAACCAGCGCGTCTCCGATAATTTCGCAAAGAACGCCAGTGTCCGTACTGCGGGACTGTCCCTCAAAGCGGTTGAGAGGCGCTCCATGGGGATCCCGGCCAACGAAGCTGTCGTCGGGATACGAGATACTGGACCGATAACTTGTCAAACAATCTCGATTCATTGTTGTGCAGGCGTGTATTCCGCGTGGACAGGGCAACGCGAACCAAATTTGGTGGTATTTATCCGCACGCGATGGGAACGGGCGTCACAATACCCATAGCCATCTACGCATTTCTCTACACATTCTCTACGTTTTTGTGATTGGCTGAATGGTTTTTCGAGCGTGGAAAAATTTGATGTTTGGAAGACAAAGGGTTTACAACTTGGCTTCCGCCAAGTCTACGACTTTCACCAGTTCCAAGGCCGCGATGCTCGTTACGTACAGGATGCCAATTTGTGCATCTGCTCCTGCGAGCGGGCTAAGGTCTGAGCATTCCAATCCCCTTCATTCGGCCCTAGCGGGGCCCGACTATAATTAGTCGCAGCGACGAACGAGAAATTCTGTCCCGTTCCTTGGTTATACCACCTGGAGAGCTCCTTCGGGAAGGAGGGTGACACCAGGAGTGGGATATTGAAACGTCGCGGGGATCGAGGTCGTCTCTGTTCCCCCTTGATGACAGTGTGTTACTCCTCTCGGAGGGACTTTTGGCCATACGTCTCTATATCTGTGTCCTGTGCTGCGGCGCACAACCCCCCAGAACTGTGAGCTATGGGCTAACGATTCCCGCTGGGCCAGTTGTTTACGACTGGATTTCGGCGTTGAGTTGATCGGATGCCTTTGCAGTTCTTGCCGTCCCGATGTATAAACACCCTACTGGCTTTCGTCGGTAGGCGTAGGGTCCTCCTTTGACCTCGTGCTGAATCCTTCGGGATAGGTGCGACACGCAATTGATCATGCGCCACCCATCCGCTTGGCGTGCCGAGGGTCCCTTGATCCGGTCGAGGAAACTTGAGGGAATGTTCGGGGCGTGGTCGTGTCAGTCCGTGCTGCTCGATCACATCACCCTTGATGTTGCGAACTCCCTCGACCGCGCCTGTTCCGAGGGCGGATTGCGTGGAAGGAGGAAGGCTTTTGGGCTAGGCATCGGCGGTTGGCCTAGGATGGACGTAAGAGGAGCGTGGTGGTTGATCGGCACTGGGTCATGTGGGCGACTCGACCTCTTTAGTGCAATTCGCGGTGCGCAACGTCTCACGATGGTGCGCAACTTGATTCAGACTACTCTGGGACTGGTCTAGTTGTTCCCCAAATTTTTTCCTCCCACTTTGGTTTAATTACGCTTTGTCACTCGCAGACTGACATTCTGACGGTACGTGTCTCTCGTCTCATCGACTACTCGTTGACAATGTCTTGGCGGGTACTAGGTGCGTCATCGTCTCACAGCCTTTGTTCTCCGTGTTGTAGATTAAGTCCCCCAAATCGATGGCGTTCTGCCTCTCATGAGCGATTAACTCTGGCAATAACCGAAAGCTGTGCCCCGTGCCTTTGTCACACTGGTGGTCGTCCGTCTCCTTATCGTGTGACCACCCACCAACGACTTGTTCTCCACCACGCCCTAAACAGGGGCTAAATGTCACCAGCCGCAAGAAGAGCGTCTCTTAGAAAGCCAACTAAAAACAAGGACGAATCAAGTCTCGCCGACGGTGTCCACGGAGCCGTCGTTGAATATGCCACTCGCACAACGGCTAATGGCAATCTCCGTAGGCGCTTTAATAGACACAGTCAATCTGACAAACCTTATGCTCCCTGGTGAGGTGAGTCCTTTCGAGGAACCGGCGGGCGCTGAGGAGGTCGCGGTGGCGGTTTGTCAAGACCGAGCATATCGCTTCTTGTTGCGAGAATGTCCTTCCACGGTTTGAGCCGCGAAGGCTGGGGTGCGTGGATTTCTTGCCTATCGTCGATGATGTCCGTACGTGTAGGATTGGGGGGTGAACTTGAGAATGGGAAAAGGGTTGGTTCTCCGGGTCCGTTCGTCTCGTGTGACTTGGGCAGCCTCTCATTAAAGAGTCGGGATGAGGTGGCACCTGATGCAGCGGACGAGGGCCGGTTTGCTGGTCCTCCGAGTACAGGCGATGAAGAGGTTGGCATGGATGACGATGGAGCAGGCCCACCGACCCTCCAGTCGGAGCTTCGGGAGCGTGATTGCGAGGCTCCGCCCGATGGTTCGAAGCTCGGACCCTTTCGGGCATTCGTGTGAGCCTGCTCTGGCGTTGCCCTCCCCGGCGCATTCGCATATGGCTTGGAGTAGGCGGGTGGGTGGTTAAGAAAGTGGCCGTGCTGTTGAATTGGGAGGTTCGAGCGTTACTAGGTGGCTGAGACTCATACACAGATGGGACGAACGCTTGGGTATGCGTGTTGTGGTACCTCGGCTGGAGGGGCCCGCGGCCGCCCGTCCGAGCTTGAGTGCGGCCTGTCGTTGCGAATGCTGTGCAGAGGCGTCA
>WNFL01312126.1_pt2 | contig 10442 bp, 7 predicted proteins | sample 5400361 | NCBI WGS metagenome assembly WNFL01 (sample SAMN13153351, study PRJNA577476) | soil metagenome | isolation source: 40 cm soil on Douglas fir-dominated hillslope | place: USA:California | collected 2013-09-17
GGACATGTTCCCCAAGGTTAATCTGCGCATGATCGTGTGGGCGACGCTGGCGATGGCGTTGCTGATGAACTACGTCACCTGGCTGCACGATTACCCGCCCGCTCCGCCAGAGGCCGTCACCGCGGCACCTGCAAATGGTAGTGGCCCGGCCGCGGCGCCGGCCCTCGGGGGTTCGGTGCCGGTGCTCGCCGCTCCCGCGGCCAGCCCGTCACAACCGGTGGCCGCACTCGCTACGCCCGCAACGGCGGCCGTGGCGCCCATCGCCCCGCGGGTGCATGTGGTGACCGACGTTCTGGATGTCGAGGTCAGCCTCGCCGGCGGAGAACTGACGCGCGCCGATTTGCTGGCCTACGCTCAGGTCAAGGGCGCTCAGGAGCGGGTGCGCCTCCTCAACCGCGACAGCGAGCAGAGCCTGTTCGTGCTGCAGTCGGGCCTCCTGGGTGCCGCCGGCACGCCGATGCCCACCCACCTGGCGCTGTTTAACACGCAAGCCCGTGAGCTGCGGTTGGGCGCAGGCCAGGACGAGCTGCGCCTGCCGCTCACCTGGAGCGACGGCGCGGGCGTGACGGTGACCAAGACCTACGTGTTCCATCGCGGCCGTTACGCAATCGAGCTCGACTATCAGGTGCGCAACGCTTCGGCGGCGCCGTGGCAGTTCGCGCCCTACGCGCAGATCCTGCGCAACAATGATCCGGTCGCCACCTCCTACTTTCATCCTGAAAGCTACGCCTACAAGGGCCCGGCGTACGACGACGGCAAGAAATACCAGAAGCTCAAGCCCGGCAAGGACGCAACGACGCTCGATGCGCAGGTCAGTGGCGGCTGGATCGCGGCGCTGCAGCACCATTTTGCCGCGGCGATCGTGCCGCCGGCGGGCGAGGCGTGGCATTACCTGCTGACCACGCGGGGTGTTGAATACCAGTTCACCGCCACCGGGCCGTCACAGCAGCTGGCACCCGGCGCGACCAGCCACCTGCGCGAGACGCTGTTCGTGGGACCGAAGCTCCAGCACCAGCTCGAGCAGGCGAGTCCCAGGCTGTACCTGGTGACTGACTACAACTGGCTCAGCGTGGTGGCGCAGCCGCTGTTCTGGCTGCTCGACAAGGTGCATAACGTGGTCGGCAACTGGGGCTGGACCATCATGGTCACGACGCTCCTGCTCAAGCTCCTGTTCTATCCGCTCTCGGAAGCGAGCATGCGTTCGATGGCGCGCATGAAGGCGCTGCAGCCGCGCATCAAGCTGCTGCAGGAGACCTACAAAGACCAGCGCGACAAGCTCGGCAAGGCGATGATGGAGCTCTACCAGCGCGAAAAAGTGAATCCGGTCGCCGGCTGCCTGCCGATGCTGATCCAGTTCCCGGTGTTCATCGCCTTCTACTGGGTGCTGCTCGAGAGCGTGGAGATGCGCCAGGCGCCCTTTGTGGGCTGGATCGGTGATCTGTCGGCGCGCGATCCGATCTTCGTCCTGCCCGCGCTGATGGCGGTCGGGAACTACATCAATTTCAAGCTCAACCCGCAGATGGGTGATCCGACGCAGCAGAAAATGTTCATGTTCATGCAGCTCGGGATGCCGGTGATGTTCGCCTTCATGCCCTCAGGCCTCGTGCTGTACTGGACCACCAACACGGTGCTGTCGATCCTGCAGCAGTGGAACATCAACCGCCGCATCGCCGCTCAGACCAAGGCGCGCGACTAGCGCACGCGCCGACTGCGCAAGGCGCCCCGTGACCGACCCGAGCGCAACCCGGAATCAGACCATCGTCGCCGCGGCCACGCCGCCGGGCCGGGGCGGCATCGCGATCGTGCGTCTCTCGGGGCCGCTGTGCACGGCCATTGCCTTGAGCGTGCTGGGCCGGCTGCCGCCGGCACGCCACGCCACGCCGTCCCGCTTCCTCGCCGGCGACGGCACTGCCCTCGATGAGGGCCTCGCGCTGTATTTTCCGGCACCGCATTCCTACACCGGCGAAGACGTGCTCGAGCTGCACGGCCACGGCGGTGCGCTGCTGGTCGAGTCGCTGATTGCGCGCGCGGTCGCGCTCGGCGCGCGGCGCGCGCAGCCCGGGGAGTTCACGCTGCGCGCCTATCTGAATGAAAAACTCGACCTGGCGCAGGCCGAGGCCGTCGCCGACCTGATCGACGCCGGGAGCGAGGCGGCGGCGCGCGCCGCGCTGCGCTCGCTCCAGGGCGAGTTTTCCGCGCGGGTGCGCGCGCTCGATGAGGCGCTCGCCGAAGTGCGCGCGCACGTGGAGGCGACCATCGATTTTCCGACCGATGAGATTGATTATCTCGCCGACCGCGCGCTCACCGAGCGGCTCGCCGCCGTCCGCGAGTTGTGCGCCGCGCTGCAGGCCACCGCGCGGCAGGGGCGCCTCCTGACCGAGGGCCTCACCGTAGTGATCGCCGGTGCGCCCAATGCCGGCAAGTCGACGCTCCTCAATCGCCTCGCGGGCCACGATGCTGCGATCGTCACGGACATCCCCGGCACCACGCGCGACGTGCTGCGCGAGCGCATCCAGCTCGAAGGCGTGCCGCTCCTGCTGCTCGATACGGCAGGGCTGCGCGACAGCCGTGACGCGATCGAGGCCGAAGGCGTGCGGCGCGCCCGCGCGGCCATGACGCAGGCCGACCACGTGCTGTTCCTCGTCGATGCACTGCGCGATCCGGGCGCGGCCGGCTACGAGGCGGAGCGGGCGCGGATTCCGCCGCAGGTGCCGGTGACGATCCTATTTAACAAAATCGATCTGCTCACCGATCGGGCCAGTGGCGCCAGGGTCCTGCCCGGCCTCGCGAGCGTGGCGCAGCTGCGGATTTCGGCGAGCACCGGCGCCGGGCTCGATGAGCTGCGCCGGCACTTGCTCGAGGCCGCGGGGTACCGGTCCTCGGACTCCGGTGCCCTGTCGGCGCGCCGCCGCCATCTCGAGGCACTCGCGCTGACCGCTGCGCACCTCGACCACGCGGAGCGCCAGTGCCGCGAAGCGGGCGCGGGCGAGCTGGTCGCCGAGGAGCTGCGCGGCGCGCAGCGCGCGCTCGCTGAAATCACCGGTACGGGTACGGCCGAAGAACTCCTGGGCCGGATTTTCTCGGCCTTTTGCATCGGCAAGTAGGGTTACTCTGCAGGTCGCGGTTTGCATTGCGGAGTTGCGGGCAGTGCGGCACACTGAAGAAAAGGGCAGGCGTGCTGGGGACGCCGCTGGGGCCTGCCACTCAATGAAAATAATTTCAGGAAACATGACGCACCACTCGGCCTACTCTGCGCGCCCGCCCGCCGCCCGCCACCGCCGCCACGACCGGAGCTGAAGCTCATGAGCCACAGCGCCAGCGCGGCCGTGCCGCTGACCACGCTCGACGATGACGCCTGGGATGACCTGCTCAGCTTCATCGAGGAGCGCCGCGTCATCCCGATCGTGGGGCCCGAACTGCTGCAGGTCGCCACCGAGCGCGGCCCCCGGCTGCTGCTCGACTGGGTCGCGGAGAAGCTGGCGGGACGCCTGAATGTGGACGTGCGGGAACTGCCCCAGCCCTACACCCTCAACGATGTGGTCTGCTGGTTTCTCGCCGCCCGCGGCCGGCGCGAGGAAGCCTACGTGCGCCTGCGCGGCATCATCAAGGATGCGAACTTCGAACCGCCGACGGCCCTGCGGCAGCTCGCGGCGATCGCCGATTTCGATGTGTTCGTCACCACCACCTTCGACTCGCTCCTGGAAAACGCGATCAACCAGGTGCGCTTCGCCGGCGCGCCCTCGACGGACGTGCTGTCGTACTCGCCTAACCGCGTGGTCGACCTGCCCTCCGAGCGCGACCAGCTGCAACGCCCCGTGGTCTATCACCTGTTCGGCAAGCTCGCCGCTTCACCGACCTACGTCATCTCCGACGAAGACCTGCTGGAGTTCATCTGCGCCCTGCAGAGCGAACACCTGGCGCCGGAGAAACTGTTCCACGAACTCGAGCACAGCCACCTGCTGTTCATCGGCAGCAGTTTTACGAACTGGCTGGCGCGCCTGTTCCTGCGCATGGCCAAGCGCCAGCGGCTCTCCGACCCGCGCGACGTGGGCGAAGTGCTGGCGGATGATCACAGCGGCCAGGATGACCGCCTCGTCTCCTTCCTGCAGCAGGTGAGCGTGCGCACCCGCATCTACATGGGCGCCGAGCGCTTCGTCGAGGAACTGCATACACGCTGGCAGGCGCGGCGCAAGCCCGTCGCGATCGCATCGGTCGCGGCGCCGGCCCGCTTCCTGCCCCCGGCGCGCGAGATGCCGGACAACGCCGTGTTCATCAGCTACGCACGCGAGGACCTGCGCGCCGTGCAGCAAATCAAGGCCGGGCTGGAGGCCGTGGGCGTCACCACCTGGTTCGACATCGACCGGCTGGAGGTCGGCGACGACTACGATCGCAAGATCCAGCGCAACATCGCGCGCTGCTCCTATTTCATCCCCGTCGTCTCGGCGACCACGCAGCGTCGGCTGGAAGGGTACTTCCGCCGCGAGTGGAGCTATGCGATGGATCGGGTGCGCAACATGGCCGACGGCGCGCTGTTCATCCTGCCCGTGAGCATCGACACCACCACCGCGGCCGAAGCGCTGGTGCCGGACAGATTCAAGGCCCTGCATTTCACGCAATTGCCGGACGGGCAGGTGACGCCCGAGTTTGCACAGCGTCTGGGGGACTTCATGCGGGCGCGTAATAAATGAACGCTCAACCCAGACCTGCCCTGGCGCCTGAATGGGCCGGAGCCTCGGTCGATGACCGGAACCCCTGGCTGGGTCTGGCTTCCTTCACCGAGGAAACGCGCGCTTATTTCCATGGGCGCGAGGATGAGGTGGCCGAACTGGCGCGGCGTGTGCAACGCAAGCTTCTCACGGTGCTGTTCGGCCAGTCGGGGCTGGGCAAGACTTCCATCCTGCACGCCGGCCTGGTGCCGCGCCTGCGCTCGCAAGGGTACTGCCCGATCTACCTGCGCATTGATTACGGGCGCGATGCCCCCGAGCCGGCCGAACAGCTCAAGCAGGCGATCACGAGTGCCGCGCGCGCGGCGGGCGAGTGGACGCGGAGCGGCGTCGCGGTCGCCGGCGAATCGCTGTGGGAGTTCCTGCACCATCGCGACGACGTACTGCGCGACAACTCCGGAGCGACGCTGACCCCGCTGCTGATCTTCGATCAGTTCGAAGAGATTTTCACGCTCGCACAGAGCGATGATCTGGGGCGTGCGCGCGCCGCGCGCTTCATCGAGGAACTCGCGGACCTGGTCGAGAACCGCGCGCCCAAGGCGTTCGAGGCGCGGCTCGAGCTCGACGAGTCGGGCGCGCAGCAGTTTGATTTCACGCGCAGCGACTATCGGGTGCTGATCACGCTGCGCGAGGATTACCTCGCGCCGCTCGAAAGCCTGAAAAAGGCGATGCCGAGCATCTCGCAGAATCGCCTGCGCCTGGCTCCCATGACGGGGGCGCAGGCGCTGCTGGCGGTGATGCTGCCAGGCAAGGGACTGGTCACCGAAGAGGTGGCCGAGGCGATCGTGCGTTTCGTGGCGGGCGGCGCGGAGCTGGCAAACGCCGAGGTCGAGCCCTCGCTCCTGAGCCTGATCTGCCGCGAGCTGAACGATGCGCGCATTGCTCAAGGGCGCGAAGAGATCTCCCTCGATCTGCTCGCCGGCTCGCACGCGACCATCCTCAGCAATTTCTACGAGCGCGCACTGGCCGACCAGCCGCCGGCCGTGCGCCGGATCATCGAGGATGATCTGCTCACCAGTTCCGGATTCCGCGAGAACGTTGCCGAAGAGCGCCTGCTCAGCCATTTCACGGCCGCCGGCGCGGCGCCGGACACGCTCGCGAGACTGGTCAACCGTCGCCTGCTGCGCATCGAGGAGCGCCTCGACGTACGGCGCGTCGAGCTCACGCATGATGTGCTGTGCGGCGTGGTCAAGGCGAGCCGCGATCTGCGTCTGGAGAGTGAAGCGCGGGCGGCCACCGAACGCCTGCTCGCCGAGCAGCGCGAGCGCGAGCTGGCCGCGCGCCGCGCGCTGGTGCGCGCCCGCCAGGTCGCCACCGTCTGCGTACTGCTGGCGCTCGGTGCCGTCGTGGCGGCCGGCTTTGCCTATGTGAGTTCCCAGCGCGCGCACCGTGCCGAGCAGCTCGCCGAGCAGGCGCGCAGCGGGGCCGAGCACCTGCTCGGGTATCTCACGGATGATTTCGTGCGCGAACTGGAGAGCTTCGGGCGCCTGAACGTCGTGGCGGAATTCAGCAAGCGGCAGATCGATTATTTCCACGCGCTGCCGCCGGCGCTCAAGGGTCCGGAGACCACGCGCAACGGCGCGCTGGCGATGATCCATTACGCGCGCGCCGAGCGCATCCTCGGGGATATCAAGGCCGCTACGGCCAATGCGACCGAGGCGGGCAAGCTGCTCGAGCAGCTGCGGGCCCAGGGAGATCAGTCCGAGGCCACTACCATTGCCCTCGCGCTCGGCTACGCGACGCAGGCCGTGATCCTGGATAACCAGAATGATCCGACGGGGCCCGTTGCCGGCCAGCGCGCCGCCGACTTGCTGCGACCGCTGGCGGCAGCGCCCGGAGCTTCGGTGGCGGTACGCCGCGCCTTCGTCGAGGTGCTGGTGCGGCGCGGATACGAGGAGCTCAACGGTTTGCAGAACGCGGACGCCATCCGCACCGAAGAGCAGGCGATGCAGCTCGCCACGGGACTGGGCGCGCGGGATCTGTCGAACCTGGAAATGGGCGCCTACTATGTCGAGGCCGGCGCCTGGCTGGTGCCGGCGCTGGTCAACATGGGGCGCAATGTCGAGGCCCGTCGCCGCGGCGAAGATGCCGTGGCGCTCGCGGACAGGGTGCTGGAGCAGCGGCCGGGCTACCGCCTGGCACTGCACGGACAGCAGGTCATCGAGAGCAGCCTCAGCAACGTGGCCCAGAACGAGCTGGACCCCATGGAGGCCTATCGACTCGGGCTGCGGACCGAACAGACTTCCCTTTCGATACTGAAGCTCGATCCGGACAACATCGTGACGATCAACAACCTGGGCGTGGCACACCAGACCCTGGGCGACTCGCTGTGGGGCGCGGGCAAGCTGGGCGCCGCGATCCCGTATTACCTGAAGTCACTCGATGACTATGGGCATGCCACGGTAGGCGGCGCCGGCTTCTCCATCATCCGCGCCTACGACGAGGCCGCCACCGCCTACCGCCAGGCGCAGCTCGGCGATGCGGCCGGAGCGGCGGCCACGATCGCCTCGGGCGCTCCGTTCCTGGCTCGCCTGCGCCAGAAGGACCCGCAGGCGAGTGTCGCACTGGCCATCGTTGATGCGCTGGGGAAGATGTCCAGTGCCGGTGCGACCTTGGAGCGCGATGAATTCGCGGCGACCGGCAGGTTTGCGAGTGCCGCGTCCGATCAGTTGCGGGCCATCACGCCCAACGGCAGTCTCGAGGTGAGCCAGCGCTCCATCAGCCTGTTCTTTTCGCAGCACCTGGCCGGCCGGGCCGCCTTCCAGACGGGCGACTACGCCGCCGCCGAAGCTGCCGAGCGCGAGGCCCTGGCGGCGCGCAAGGTCTGGGGCACGGAGGCGATTCCCGACCAGCGCGACATCGGCGAGGTGTCCACCTGGCTGGCGATGGCCCTGGCGCGGCAGGGAAAGACCAAGGAGGCCGCCCAGCTGATCGGCCCGGTGGTGAAGTTCCAGCGCGGGCTGGCGGCCAGGAATCGCAGCGATCAGTGGTTGCCGGTCGAGCTGGCCAGTGCCCTCTATGCCCAGGCGCTCACCGATCCGAAACAGCGCACGGCGCTGCTGCAGGAGGCAGCGACGCTGCTCGGCGCGGTGCCGGCGACGCTGCGCAACCTGCATGACGTGCGGCAGTGGCGCAATCTCATCGCCGCGGCGCGGGGCGCCGGGTGAGCCCGGAGACGCCGCCCCTTTATCGCTCCAGCGGTCAGCCCGGTTACCTGCCGCAGATCACCGCCGATGCGCGCCGGGTCGTGGCCCGCAAGCTCGAGCGTGCCGTCCAGGTGCGATTCACGCCAGCGGCCTGTGAAGTGCATACGCGCGAGGGCAACGTCAAGGCAAAGCCCGGCGATGCAATTATTACGGGCACGGGCGGCGAGCAGTGGCGCGTGTCGCGGGCGCGCTTCGCCGAGAAATACCGGCCCCAGCCGCCGCTGGAGGCCGGCCATCCGGGCGTCTATCTCAGCCTCAAATATCGCATCCACGCAGTGCCGATGAGCGCGTCCTTCGACGTGCTGCTCGCCGACGGCGAATCGCTGTTGAGCGGGCAGCCGGGAGACTGGCTGGTCGATTATGGCGACGGGAGCCTCGGGGTCGTCTCGCCGGCCATCTTCGCCACCACCTACGAAATCCTCGACCGGCGCGCCCCGGCGGAGCGCCGGCCCATGGCGCTGCACCAGATCATTCAACGCCTGTTGCTGGTCGGCGCGGATCTGGATCTGCCGGCCGCGCCGGCGGCGCCGAGTGCCCCGCCGGCCCTGCAGCCCCTGATCGATGCGGTCGCGGAACCCCACCGGGTCTTCGACGCGCGCGCACTGGTCTACGGCCATCGCTACCGGAGCGGCTTCTGGGCCATCTACCTCCTTAGCGCCGTGGCGGTGCTGTCCGCGATGCTGCCCCTGGCCTTAGGCTGGGACAGTTCGCGCTATCAGCTGCACACCTTTGCCGGGCTCTGGGCGCTCAACGAAGTCGCGCTGATCGGCACGGTCACCGCGATCTACTGGCTGGGCCACCGGCGGGACTGGCAGGGACACCGCCGAGCTGACCTGGTACCTCCCCATGCTCGCCCCGCTGCTCGATTCCACCGCGCCGGCGGCGGAGCCCAACTGGTACCAGCGGGTGTTCGACCCGGGCCAGCATCTGCGCGATGCCAGCGATGTCACTGCCCTGTGCATTCGGTGTGAGCCGCTGGTCCAGGGGCTGCAGGCGAGCGTCTGGTCCAATGCGAGCTTCGTGTCCGGCTATGGTCAGTGGAGCATCGAGATCCTCGAACAGCAGCGCAACTATCACCATCGCAACGCAATCAAGCAGCACGCGCTGTTGCATCGGGTGCATCGCCTGAACGGGGCCCTGTTCGGCCTCACCGCGGTCGGTGCGCTGCTGCACCTCGCGATCCACTCCCTGTGGCTGTCGCTGGTGACGACTTTTTTTCCGGCGCTCGGCGCCTCGCTCCACGGCGCGCTGGCGCAATCCGAAACCTATCGGGTCGGCGCAACCTCGGAGCGCCTGGTGGCCGAACTCGGTGCGGCGATCGCCCGGATCCGCGCCGCGCTCGAGCTTCCCGGTCTGGCCGGCGATTTCGCGCCGGCCAAGGCGGCGATCAAGGCCGCCATGGCGCTGCTGCTCGAAGAACACCAGAACTGGCATCTGCTGGTGCGCCCGCACGACCTGCCGTTGGCCTGAAAGGCCCGTGCGCTAAAATGGCGGCCGGTCGCCAGCCATGAGATTTCGCCTCCAAGCTTTTGCCCTGCATGTGGCGGGAAGCGCCACGGTGATCACGCTCGTGCTCGGTGCCCTGTATCTGGGCTGGTATCGCTGGCCCGGCTGGTATCTGAGTGGAGCCCTGGGCGTAGTACCGATACTCGCCGGCGTCGACGTGTCGCTGGGTCCGCTGATCACGCTGCTGATTGCGAGTCCGCGCAAGCCGCGCCGTTCGCTGGCCCGCGACGTGTCGATCATCGTCGCCGTGCAGCTCGGGGCGCTGGCGTACGGCGCCGCCACACTGTGGCAGGGACGGCCGCTGTACTACGCCTTTTCAGAGGACCGGCTGCAGCTCGTCCAGGCCTCGGATCTCAACGCGCGGGAGATCGCGCGGGCCCGCGAGGAGAACGCCGTCTTCGCGCCTTACTGGAACAGTCGCCCGCGTTGGGTATGGGCGCCGCTCCCTGAAGATACCGAGCTGCGCGCGCAGATCGTGCGCGCCGCCGTCAGGGGCGGAGATGATGTGATCCAGATGCCGCGGTTGTTTCGCAGCTGGGAGGGCGGCCTCCCGGAATTGCGGGCCCATCTGCAGACGGTCGATGCGCAGCCCGACATCCGCCTGCGAAAGCTGAAACCGCTGCTGCGCCAGCGCGTGGTCGAGCTCGGTTTCGATCCCGACCAGCCGAATACGCTGCTGTTCAGCGGCCGCGGCACCCCGCTCCTGGCGATCGTTGATGGCGCGGGACAGATCAGGGCCATCGTCTGTGCCGAGCGCAACCGCCTCTGCCTGCCCAGCCGATCGGCGCTATAGTTCCAGCGTAATGCTGTTCATCCGCAACGCCGATGTCTACGCGCCGCGCGCCTCGGGGCTGCGCAATCTCCTCATCGGCGGCGGCAGGATCCTGTGGATCGGCTCCCACGACGAGCTGCCCGAGCTCCCCGGGGCCCTGCGCGCCGCGGCCGAAACGCTCGATCTGGACGGCGCGCGATTGATCCCGGGGCTGATCGACGCGCACGTGCATGT
>WNFL01329223.1_pt1 | contig 10442 bp, 6 predicted proteins | sample 5400361 | NCBI WGS metagenome assembly WNFL01 (sample SAMN13153351, study PRJNA577476) | soil metagenome | isolation source: 40 cm soil on Douglas fir-dominated hillslope | place: USA:California | collected 2013-09-17
GGAACCGCGGGAGCCGCATTATTATGTCAACCGCGGGATCGTTAGGGAACATGTCATGGATACTGCCGGCGCGATCACAGACTATAAACGCGCCTTGCTTATTGACCCCTCGGATGGTCTGGCAATTCACAACATGGCTGTCATTAAACGATCGAGGGGCGAGCCGGCGGAGTCTGAAAAACTCCTGGACAATGCGATTGCACAAAGCCCGTCTCTCCCCTACCCCTATACCGCACGGGCTTATTACCGGCTCAGCCATAAAGATCTCAGGGGGGCACTGGAGGATTATAATCGCGTGCTCCAGCTTGACAAGAATGATGAAGAAAGCTGGCTTTACCGGGGCATGGTGAAGGAAAAGCTAAAAGATGATGACGGCGCATTTGTTGACTACACGGAGGCCATCACACTAAAAAATGATTATGCCAGGGCCTGGCTCACCCGTGGGAATTTACTCAACCATCTCAACCGGCAGAAAGACGCGGTGGAAGATTATTCTGTTGCTATCACCTGGTACCCCGAATATGGGTTGGCTTTTTATAACCGCGCAATCGCAAGGCAAAAGCTCGGTGATCTTAAAGAGGCGTGCGAGGACCTTTTACAAGCCGAAAACCGCAATATAAAGATCCAGACCGGGCTGAAGGAGAAGATTTGTAAGTGAGTTGTGTTAAAGGATTAATGTGTTGATGTTGAGAGGTTAGTGAGAACGACTCAAATAGTGATTAGTGAGTTGAGAATTGGGAATTGAGAATTAAGGATCATGACACGGACCGCGCGCGAGGGTCCTCCCTTTAGGGAGTTAGAAGGTCCCCAACCCAATTTGATGGGGATTCTGCTCAATCTCATATTTCCAATTTTAAATTTTAAATCTTTCAAATTTTAAATGATTTTAATCCTTAAGGATCGTAAACTCCACTCTCCGATTAAGTTTCCTGCTTTCTTCGGACTCACTGTTAGCGATGGGATGCTGCCCGCCGTAGCCTTTGCCTTTGATTCTTCTAGCAGGGATGCCCCTGGAAACCAAATAGGTTTTTACTTTGTCGACCCGGCTTTGTGACAACTTCAAATTTTGTTTGGCGTCGCCCCGGCTATCCGTATGGCCTGCCAGTTCGATCTCAATCTTCGGATTTGACTTTAACAGATCCACCACCACATTCAACTCATCGTATGACTCGGTGAGTAGCGTCGTTGTTCCCACGACGAAGAGCACATTTTTCAAATTGACGGTGGCCCCGACTTCGATCGGCTGCAATTTGAAATTCAACTCTACCCGTTGCATTTCAAACGTGTGGATGTCCAGTTTTTCCAAAATGCCAACGTACCCGGCCGCATCCAACACAATGGTATAGACATTCGTAGAAGAAATGCGAAGGGCATATATTCCCTCTTTGTTGCAGGCTACGGTATAAACCGAATCGGACGTGTCCGACAATGACCTGGCGGATCGAAACGCCAGTTTTGCCAAAACCGGTTGGCCCGTTTTGGAATTGGTTACCGTCCCGGTGACGATAGCGTGTTTCGCGTCGTTGCCGATTGCATTTTCGTGTTCGATCTCCACGATCTTCACCAGGGTATCGGGCACATTGGACGGAATCGAGTCAATGTAAAATTTAATGTCACCGTACCCGTCGCTGTTCTGCGTACTGGTGAACAAGGCGAGACGAAGATCCGGAAATGTATGATAGAACAATTCCCTCCCTTCCGTATTGACCCGCGATCCCATATTGGAAGGTGCCGACCAGTTCGTCCAGGTTTCGTCCAACCGTTCTGAAAAGTAAACGTCAAAACTTCCATATCCTTTCCGGCCATTGGATGAAAAGTAAAGGTATTTCTTATCGGCACTGAGCCAAGGGCTTAGCTCCTGGAACGACGAATTAATAACCCCACCCAGGTTCCTTGGTTCACTCCACTGTCCGGCGCTGTTTTTAAGGCTAACGTATAGATCTTCAGCGCCCCGGGAATCGTAGGCTTCCGCCGAATAAACAAAAGCGGTTCCGTCTGTGCTTAGATGCCCCGATAGCGCAAGCGAGCGGTTCAAAAAATATGGAATCGCTATATTTTCCGGAGCCGACCATCCTGCATTCGTTTTTCTTGATACAGAGATTCCCTGGGTCCTGGCGCGTCCTGTTGTGTCGTAATGATTGAAAAGAAACAGTTGGTTGCCGGCGGCAGAAAGGCCTGCCACTGCATTATAGCCGCGGTCGTTTAGCAACGGGCCACCGTAGTTGGGGACCGACCATTTTCCGTTCTCCCAACGGGAATACCATATATCTCCGGGATCTTTTTTACCTGCACTATTTTGCGGGTGGTTGGCGATGGTATACCACAGTGTCTTGCGATCGGGACTCAGAACGGGGTTTTGTTCGTCCCACGCCGAATTAACGGGGAGTAAGGAGAGGGTCGTGAACTCCTGGGCCTTTCCCATAAGGGAATAAAAGGTCCCTGCCAAAAGAAGAAGAGAATACTTCATTTGTTAAAGATAAATGAATGTTACGGCTTACTCACCCATTGGTTGCCTTGAATTGTAAAACGCCACGGCAGCAGGGCATCGCGCCCGGCAAAGTCGAGGCCGATTCGTTTGCTTGCTTTTATCTTATGGACGACCCTCCCGACATCCTCTACCCAAACATCTTCACTTCCCAGATACTTTCCATTGAAACTCCGGTCAATGCCCATGGCTTTCGCCAGCTTACCTGGACCGGATGAAATTCGATTGGAGGATTCCGCTTTCGTGCGCCGGAGCATGTATTCCTCCCCTGTCAGAGGCTCAATGGCCCGGATCAGTACGGCATCCGCCACGCCGTCTACGTTGGTGACGATATTAAATAAATGATGGACGCCATAACACAGGTAAACGTAGGCTATACCCCCCGCTTTGAACATCACCTTGTTTCGCGCGGTCATACCGTTGAACGCATGGCAACCCCTTTCTTGTTGTGAATACGCTTCCGTTTCGACAATAAGTCCGGAAGTCACCTCACCGCGGATATTGGTAAACAGTATTTTCCCAAGAAGTTCTCTGGCAACTTTAACAACATTTCCGCGTAAATAAAATGATTCGTCCAATATCATATCGGGATTTTCAATTAGAATTTTCAAAATGAACAGAATTTAAGGAGGATCACATATTTGTTAATAATTGTTAATAGTTTTTAGTTGGGACCAAAGTGCTTTACATTTACCGTTCGAATTTTAACCATAGAAACTGATATGAAAAACCTTTTAGCGATTTTATTGGCAGCCCTGAGCCTGTGCGCCAGCGCGCAAATTCAGACTCCTGCGGCAAGCCCGGCCGGGTCGGTATCCAGCAAAGTAGGGCTGACCGATGTAAAGATCGAATATTCACGTCCTAAGATGAAGGGTCGCAAGATCTTTGGAGAAGGTGCCGGTTTCCTGGTGCCTTACGGGAAAATCTGGAGGACCGGAGCCAATAATGGTACGACGATTACGTTTTCGGATGATGTAAAGGTGGAAGGGGTAGCCGTACCCAAAGGTACGTACCTGATCTTCACCTGGCCGGGCGCAAACGAATGGACTGTATCGCTTTACAAAGATCTTGGCTTAGGGGGAAATACAGATGGGTACGATACTACCAAAGAGCAATCCCGCTTCAAGGCCAAGGCCGATAACCTGAACGATAAAGTGGAAACCTTTACCATGGCGATCGGTGATATCAGCGAGGACAACACCAGGGCTAAAGTGCAGATCGCCTGGGAAAATACTTCAGCAAAATTTGGTGTGACCGTCGACTACGAAACCAAAATCAAGGACGCTCTGGACAATACCACTATCGTAGCGGCCCGGTATTTTTTTGATAACAAGAAGGACCCGAAGCAAGCGCTCAAGTGGATCAACGAATATTTTGCAGATGGAAAACATGCTGATGAGTTCTGGAATATTAATCTTAAAGCGCAAATACAAAAGGAATTAGGCGATAAAGCCGGCGCGATTGCATCGGCTCAAAAATCCACTGAGATTGCCAGGAAAAATAAGGATGGCGATTTTGGGTACATTAAGAGAAACGAAGAATTGATCAAGTCATTGTCACCCGCAAAGTGAGCACTTTCCCTATGAAACCAAATTTCATTTATCCCTTCGTCGGCAATCTTGTACTTGCCCGGGGTGACATTTCATAGGTAATTGCCTTGCCCTACGGCGTGTCTTTTTTCGTCGCATTTTCGATGGCTTGGAGTACGACAGACACCACCACCACCACCAGGCACCCGATGATGTTATATAACAGAAAAGCTACTTCCGTCCTTTTGAAGAAATACAGATAAAGAATCACCAGCTCTGCCACAATTGCAGAATAAAATACGGCCGTGGACTTGACGTATCTGAGGTAAAAAGCGGTCACAAAAATCCCGAGAAGGGTACCGTAAAACAAAGATCCTATAATGTTGACAAACTGGATCAGGTTCTCGGCCTGGTTTGCAATCGAAGCAAAGAGCATTCCAAATACCGCCCAGCCCGCAGTAAAAACCTTTGAGGCCTTCACATAATGAAGTTCACTGCCGTTGGTCTGGATGGAGCGCTTGTAGATATCCACTGCAGTCGTAGATGCGAGGGAATTCAATTCGGAAGCCATAGAGGACATCGCGGCAGAGAAAACGACTGCCAAGAGCAGGCCAATGAGTCCGTGTGGCAGGTAATGCATCACAAAATTGATGAAGACGTAGTCCTTGTCCAATGTATTCGACCCGGGCACCGCCTTGCCAATAGCAATCTTCACCTGATCGCGTATTTCAGTTTCTGATCTTTGAATTTCCTTTATCTTCCTTTTGTTGACTTCAATTTGGCTCGCGTCCTTCGCTTTCACCGCCTTGGCCAGGCTCTCCATGTTTTGTTTCTTGGCTTCAAAGGCTTTCCCATAATCCAATTCTAACCGATCAATGTCTTTGGCATAAGGCGTACTCATTGCCTTCTCTTTCAGCGGCAGATTGTGAAACACGGGAGGTTGATGAAATTGATAAAAGACAAATACCAAAATGCCGATGTACAGAATGATAAACTGCATTGGAATTTTAAGCAAGCCGTTGAAAATGAGGCCAAGGCGACTTTCGGTAACAGATTTGCCACCGAGGTAGCGGCCTACTTGCGATTGATCGGCGCCGAAATAGCTAAGAAATAAAAATAATCCTCCGATCAATCCCGACCAAATATTATACCGGTCGGTCAGGTCAAACGAAAGGTTGATCAGGTTGAGTTTCCCCAGCGTTCCAGCCAACCGGAACGTATCGGAAAATGAAATGCCGGCGGGCAGCCTGGCAAAAGCAATCAGTCCTGCGATCACCATGCCGGCCATAATTACGGTCAACTGATATTTTTGCGTAATACTGACGGCCGCAGTTCCGCCCGAGACGGTATAAATCATGACCAATGAACCAATAAAAACAGTGGTCAGGTTAATATCCCAACCTATTATAGCAGAGAGAATCAACGAAGGCGCATAAATTGTAATTCCTACCGAAATGCCACGGAGCATCAGAAAGTAAAACGCCGCCAGAGATCTCACTTTGAGGTCAAAGCGTGTTTCCAGGTATTCGTAGGCTGTATAGACTTTTAGTTTATAATACAGGGGTACAGCGGTGATGCTCAGGATGATCATCGCCAGGGGCAAGCCAAAGTAAAATTGCAAAAATCGCATCCCGTCCTCGTAAGCCTGGCCGGGCGTTGAAAGGAATGTAATGGCACTGGCTTGAGTAGCCATGATCGAAAGACACACACTCCACCACGGCATCGTATGGTTACCCAACAGGTAGGCCTGCATGTTCTTACTTCCCCTCGATTTCCAGGTTCCGTAAATGACGATAATTGCCAACGTGCTAAAAAGAACAATCCAATCCAGCAGCCTCATGAGAAGGACCGGGTTATTATGAAATAAAGAATAATTTGGGCCGAGAGGACCGATATCAACAGCCAATACCATCCATTCCACGAATTGAATACCGGTGGTTTTTCTTCAGTTTCCATTACATCAAATTCTTAACCGCGGCGCAAAGTAAGGCGCAAGGCAAAAGACAATTCGGCCAATTTCTTCATCAAGTACTTACGTCAGCTCTATTGATTCTCATGTTATTTTGCTTTAGACTTTCCGTTAACGCTTTCTGGTTTCTTATTTCTTCCAAGAGAGACCAGGTTCGCGAATAGGCGGTACGCTCCAGGCACGCCCTCGGGCAATTGGCGGAAGAATGAAAGTCCGGTATAAACATAATAACCGCTGCCGTAATTTGCTACCAGCAAGCTTCCCTCCCGGGTTGGCTCTCCGGAATCGTGGCACGACAGCAATGCCTCAAAATGAGGGTCCCATTTATCAGGAAAATAAAGACCCCTCTCCTGCACCCAGCCGTCAAAATCTTTGACGTCAATTTTATTCGGATAATTCAAGGCAGGATGGTCCGGCTTTAGAATTTTGACGTTGCAGTTTTCCTCGGTTACCCTGTCCCGCGAAAGGGACAGCGGATAGGGTGCGATTTTGTCGGCCTCTATGTCCAAATCAGAATTGTTATTGTATTGGGTGATTACCGTGCCGCCATTTTTGATGTACTCTAAAAGATCAGGCATAAAATAGCGAATTCGTTCATTCGTATTCAGCGCACGTACACCGAGTACTACGGCATCCAGCTTTTTCAAATTCTCCTCTGTAACCTCTTCGTCTTTCAACTCCCATACACGGTACCCCATGTTTTTCAATCCGGCAGGGATTTCATCCCCGGCACCCTTGATATAGCCCACCCATTCGCCTTCCTTCTTCAGATCAAGCCGCAACACCTTCGCCTCCGCCTTGGGCAGGACGGTTTGGATCGGAATGTGACTATAGTCGACAAGCTGCAGCGCCAGATCATACTGCTTGCCGTCCAATTCACCAATCGCTTTTACAGAGGTGGTTAAGATCTCGTTGCCAGGGAACAACGTAAAAGTTACTGTGCCCTCTTGACCCCGTTTTTTCAATTCAAAGGGAACAAACGCTGGTTCCGACTTCCAACCGTGGGGGATCGATAATTTTATTGTTCCATTGAGTTTTTTGTCTGAAGATGATTTAACAAGAACAGTAATCTCCTTTGCCGTTGAGTCCGGAAAGAGATAGACCTTGTCGGACAGGTTCAAAAATACAGGTGGCACTACCTCAAAGGGGCGAACCAATTCTCCTCGTACGGGGTCTGTCCATTTGTAAATCAGCGGGCAGGATATAAATAGTTTCTCGCCAGCGACCTCAAATGTAAAATTTACAACAACCGCCGGATCATTTTCAGGTTTGCCGATCAGCCGCCGGTCAGAAACAGTAAAAAGACCGGAGCCATGGGGTTCAGTCAACCAATATGGACCCGAGTAGCTCTTGTCGGCCTTTATCAAATTCCTTCTCTTGAAAACAAAGGGCGAGTTGTTCTTCAATGAAGTCGCTATCACCGTGTCAAACAGAAGGTCCGGCGCGCGTATACCAAGCAACTTAACTTCGGTGTCCGACCGGTTCAAGATCTCGTAGCCGGTGGTCACTTGTTCTCCCGGACTTGCACAAAAATTATCCGCTGTAACCTCTGCAAAAAGTCCAAGGCAATTCTGAATCAACTGGTTTACGTCAATCAACTTCCTGGTTTTCCAAACACCGGGTTCGAGCTGAGAAATCTCCTTACGGATTTGCAAGAGTAATGGGATACTTGCCGAGGGACTCTCTTCGCTAAATTCCCGTATGACCCTTTCAACGAATGGTCGAACCTTATCTCCTCTGCTAAGCCGCGACCAACCGGTGTTGACTCCGTCAAGAATATTTTTCTCTGCGCCCTCCCCTTTGGCAAGTTCAAAATAGTCAGGTGCATCTCCACGTCGTCCGGGGACGCCAAAGCCCTGGCTCTTGTGCTGGGTCCGGCTTTCGGCCGCCAATTCGGAATAGGATTTTCCGAGCAACGGATTGTATGTGCCCACATTCATGGTCACCACTCCGGGTGTAGATTCGGTAATGGATTGGTTCCACCACCTGCCGATATTGGTAAACAATCGTTTTGCCTGCCAAACGCCATACTCCTTGACCTGGTCCGGAAATACGGTTGGATCATTCGTTTTTTCAAATGCTTCCTGGGCCAGGAGGGCAGAAGCCGTATGCTGGCCATGCCCAGCGCGCTCGTCCGGCGGGAATCGGGTGAGAATGACGTCGGGCTGAAACTGACGAATGACACGGATTACGTCGGATAGGACCTCCTGCATATTCCAAATTTCAAATGTTTCTTTCGCGCTCTTAGAGAAGCCAAAGTCATTGGCGCGCGTAAAGAATTGCTGGCCGCCATCGATCCGGCGAGCCGATAACAACTCCTGTGTCCTGATGAGTCCCAGCAGGTCCCGCATTTCGGGTCCAATCAGATTTTGACCACCGTCCCCCCGTGTGAGGGACAGGTATCCCGTCGTCATGAGCTGATCGTTGACCAGGAAGGCAATGGCACGGGTGTTCTCATCATCGGGATGGGCGGCCAAGTATAACACAGCCCCTAAGGAATTCAATTTTTTTAATTCAAGCTTGATCTTCGCAGCATCGGGTTGCTGACGGACTTGAGATTGAGAAAGAAAAGGTGCAAAGAATACAAGGAATGCTGCAATTCTCATTATCGGAATACTTTATGCGAATTAACGACGAAAAGTAAAAGAAGGCTAACCGATCAAATAAAAGAGTAGGCAGTAGGTAGAAAACAGTAGGCAGTAGGCAAAGGCAGTAGGCAATAAGCAGTTGATCCCGCCTTGCCTGCACCGACGCATCGGTGGTCGGCGCTGACAGTTGACAAAGTATAAGGTTTCAAGTTTCAGGTTCCAGGTATCTGCGAGATCTGCGTCTGCCGAAGCGTCACGCGTAGGCAGGGGAAATATTATGTTCAGCCGGAATTTAGTTTCTCTACAGAATCAAGTCGTATACTTCGGAAACAAATCAAAACATTTATGAAGAGGATCATGCTATTTTCGGTTATCTTTGCCAAAGCCCAAAAATTAAAGGACAGCGAGGTACCTGCATCGGTTAAGCAAACTTTCGCCAAGAACTTTCCAAAAGCCAAGGAAGTAAAGTGGTCAAAAGAAGGAACTTCCGAGTTTGAAGCGGAATTTGTCCGAGGGACTTCGGACTCCTTCGGAGAAAACGCGGAGGTAGAGCAATCGGCCAACTTCGACAAAACCGGCAAATGGCTGGAGACGGAAACAGAAATAAAGAAATCGGAACTTCCCCAAGCGGTCCAGGCAGCCATCGCAAAAGAATTTGCGGGCTTTACGGTGGATGAGCCCGAGAAGGTGGAAAGTCCTGGCAATGTGTTGCTGTATGAAATGGAATTGAAGAAAGACAAAGTGAAGTATGAAGTGCAATTCTCTGCCGATGGAAAAGTCGTGAAGAAAGAGGAAAAGAAAGCTGAAGAGAAAAAGGAGGGAAAAGAGGACAAGGATTAGGTATCCACTCCCACAGGCATCCCTGACGCTTAGGGTAAATTGCTTTGATGGGCGAATGGAGAGACGTATTTTGCGCTGGTGGAGCTATTACAGCTCCACTTTTGTTCAATTCAAATCAATGTGTGGCAAGGAGGAGACCAAGTCAGTCTTGTGCTGGTTAATAATTAAAATGAAAGTAATTCTATTCTTCCTTGGCATGTCGTGCTGTGTAGACTCAGCGTTTGCACAAATCCAGTCAAAGGAAGATCCGCAAAAAACAAGCACTCCCGTTACAACATCTTTGATTCCCAAGGGAAATGGCCATATTTTCGGAATAGTGAAAGACTCCACGTCCGGCAGCCCCGTCGAATTTGCCAATGTTGCCGTCACCGACCCGGCGACCCGCAAGCCCGTTAACGGAACGGTTTGTGACGAGAAGGGCAAATTCTCAATTTCGAAAGTGGCCAAAGGTCGTTATCAAGTCGTCATTTCATTCATCGGTTATCATACCAAAACCATTGAAGTAATTCTTTCCGATAAAAAGAACAATGCGGACCTGGGGTCGTTAAGATTGGGTTTGTCGGCTAAGGTATTGCACGAAATAATTGTTCAGGGTCAAAAATCGCTGGTCGAGGAAAAAGTTGATCGGACGGTTTATCACGCCGAAAATGATCTTACCACAAAAGGAGGAGATGCAACCGATGTACTCAAACGGGTGCCGATGCTGACCGTGGACATGGACGGAAATGTTTCATTGAAGGGCAGTACGGGCGTAATCGTTCTCATCAACAATAAGCCCTCTACTATCACCTCCAATAGTGTGGCCGATGCCTTGAAACAAATTCCGGCTGATATGATCAAAAATGTGGAAGTGATCACGTCGCCTTCTTCCAAGTACGATGCAGAGGGCTCGGCCGGGATCATTAATATTGTATTGAAAAAGAACACGTTGGAAGGGGTTTTTCTTACGGCGGACGGAAGTGTTGGAAACAGGGGATCTAACATCGGCCTGCAAAGCAGCTACCGAAAAGATAAAATGGGTTTTTCCCTGG
>WNFL01020591.1_pt2 | contig 10441 bp, 13 predicted proteins | sample 5400361 | NCBI WGS metagenome assembly WNFL01 (sample SAMN13153351, study PRJNA577476) | soil metagenome | isolation source: 40 cm soil on Douglas fir-dominated hillslope | place: USA:California | collected 2013-09-17
CGATCGTCACGCCGGCTCATGGACACCTCCCGACTGCAGCTCTTCCAGCGCCTTGAGAATGCCGTCGGCGCCGGGATTCACGCGCGGATCGGAGACGTAGCGCCAGCGGATGTTGCCGTCGCCATCCAGCACGAACAACGCGCGCTCGGTCGTTCCCGCGCGGGCGTCGTACACGCCGTAGGCCCGCGCCACGGCGCCCTTGGGCTCGAAGTCTGCGAGGAGCGGAAACCGCAGCTTGCGGGAGTCGGTATAGGCGGCGTGACACCACACACCGTCGACCGAAATGCCGACCAACTGCGCCCCGTACTTCGCGAACTCGGGCAGGACCTCGTTGTAGAGCGCGAGCTGATCGCCGCACACGGGACTCCAGTCCGCCGGATAGAACACGAGAACCACGGGCCGCCCGCGCAGCTCCTCGAGAGAGAGGTACTTGCCGGGTGCACTGGGTAGACGAAAATCGGGAGCGCGTTTCATTGCGGATGACCTCCATCCTCGCTTGAGCCTGCAAGTATGTCGCACCGGATCGGCGCCGCCAGGGCGGAGTGCGTGAGCGCACCGATCGCAATCAATGACGCGCCCGCCTCGGCATAGGGCCGCGCCGTTTCGCCCGTAATGCCACCCGAGGCCTGGATCGTCACGGCCGGCCCGGCGCGTCGTGCCCAGGCGGCAAGGCGGCTGGGTGGCTGGTTGTCCACCAGCAGATGCGTGACACCCGCCGCGAGTGCCGCCTGGACTTGCTCGTCTGATTCGACCTCGACAATAACCGGAAGGTCGACCGGCGCGTTCCGCAGTGCATCGCGCAGCGAACGGCCGTTGCCGTTCAGCAGCGCCCAGTGGTTGTCCTTCCACAGGATCGCGTCGGCGAGCGACGCACGGTTTTCCACGCCCCCCCCGATAAGGACGGCGTACAGCTCGAGGTTCCGGAGTCCGGGTGTCGTCTTGCGCGTGTGGGTGATCTGTGCCCGCGTGCCCATCACAGCATCCACCGCCTGACGGGTGAGGGTCGCCACACCTGACAGTCGCTGCAGGAAGTTCAACGCCACGCGCTCGCCCGCGAGCAACGCGCCGGCGGCGCCCCGCACAGTCGCGATTGTCGCTCCCGCTTGGGTCCACGATCCCTCCGAGATCGCCGCCGCGACCACGGCCGCGGGATCGAGCTCGTCAAACACGGTCGCGAGGAGCGGCACGCCCGCCACGACCAGGCGGCCCTCTGCCACAAACCGCGCTTCGGCCGATTGGGTGGCGGCCGCGCCGAGCAAGCGCGTGGTGACGTCCTCGTCCGCGCGGTCTTCCTCGAGCGCGCGTCGCACCTCGATCAGACCAAGCTGGTCAGCCAATCGCCAGCATCCGGTCGATGGCGCGGCGTGCGCGCGTGGCGACGTCCGCGGGCACGCGCACCTCGTACTTCAGGTCGCGGAGCGCGTCACGCAGCTTTTCGAGGGTGATCTGCTTCATGTAGCCGCATTCCGCGGACTCGCGCGCGGCAAGGAATTCCTTGTCGGGGTTCTCGCGCCGCAGGCGGTGCAGGACGCCGGTCTCCGTCGCGACTACGAATCGCCGAGCGGGCGAGACCCGGGCGCGCCGCATCATCTGCTCGGTCGACACGATCTGCATGCGGCCGGCGGCGACGTCGCCCTCGGTTTCGGCGTAATACATCGCGCTCGTAACGCAGCCACACTCCGGGTGAACCAGAAATTCGGCGTCGGGATACTCTTCCCGGCGCTGCGCCAGCGTCTCACGCGTGAGCCCCGCGTGAACGTGACACTCGCCGAGCCAGACATCGAGCGTGCGACCGGTCACCTTGCGCAGGTAGTTGCCGAGGAACACGTCGGGCAGGAACAGCACCGGAACGCCCGCGGGGAGCGCCCGAATGACCGCGACGGCGTTCCCCGAGGTGCAGCAGTAGTCGGCCTCGGCTTTCACGTCGGCCGCGGTGTTGACGTAGGCCACGACGAGGCCGTCTGGATGCGTGGCGCGCCACGCCCGTACGTCGGCCGCCTGGATCGTCGCGGCCAGCGAGCAGCCGGCGCTCGGGTCGGGGATGAGCACGCGCTTGTCGGGGTTCGCGATCGCCGCCGTTTCCGCCATGAAGTGCACGCCACAGATCACGAGCAGTGGCGCGTCCAGCTCGGTCGCCCGGCGCGCCATTTGGAGCGAGTCGGCCACGACGTCGGCGACATCCTGGATTTCGGGACGTTGATAGTTGTGCGCGAGGATCGCGGCGCGGCGGCGCGAGCGAAGCTCGTTGATCTCGGCGATGAGATCGCGTGTGGTTGTCGTTGGCGTCGAGGCGTCCATCGGATGCAGCTCCCATTGTTGTGGTGCCGAGGCTTGGGGGGCCGATTGGGTAACGCCTCGGTTCGTCGTAGGGGACGAACCGCTCCCAGCCTGGGGCGCTTATCGCGCGCCAGGCGGAAGGATAATCAGGGATCGGAGCGGTTTGAAGGACCAGCGTTTCAGGTCGCTCAGTTGACCTTCTGCGCCGCAGGCGCGTGCCGATTCGCAAGCTGCAGGGCACCGCCCACAACACCAAACGCGAGCGAGCCCAGCCCCCAACCATACCCGGCGTCGTGCAGGCCGAGCAGGGCGTCGAGCGAGATCGGGCCCGAACCCGTGAAGGCGATCGTCAGCGCCGCGGTCGCGAGGACCAGCGTGTACTCGTAACCCTGATTGTGAGCGAAGAAACCGTGCTTCAGATGCACGCTGACCGCCGCCACCACCATCACGGCAACGATCATTGCCGCCGCAATCGGTGTCGCGAGGCCCAGCGCCAGCAGCAGACCGCCCGCGGTCTCCGCCAATCCCGCGAACAGCGCGTTCCGCCGTCCCGGGACGAAACCGAGCTGCTCCAGGAAGCCAGCCGTGCCGGTCAAGCCATAGCCACCGAACCAGCCGAACAATTTCTGCGTACCATGCCCCGCCAGGGCCAGGCCGACGACGAGGCGCAGGATCAACAGACCGATGCTCATATTCGTGCTCCATCGCTTTCTGAGTGAGTGCTGCTATCGAACAGAAAGCACTGCCTGAATGTTCCTGTCCACCGGCAAGTAGCTTCCCTTTAGGAAGTAACAATGGTATATTGGGCCCGTGGCGAAATCCGTCGACTCCCAGTGTCAGACGTTTCAGACCGCCATCGCCGTATTGGGGCGGCAGTGGAACGGTTTGATCCTCAACGTGCTGCAGGCAGGCCCGCTGCGGTTCAGCGAGTTGTCCGAACGGGCGAACGGCCCCGGCGACAAGGTGCTCTCGGCACGGCTGAAGGAGCTGGAGGGGCGCGGTCTCTTGCTGCGGCAGGTCGACGCCGGGCCGCCGGTGCGCGTGAGCTACGAGCTGACGCGTACGGGGCGCGCCTTCGGCGACCTGGCGCAGGCCATTGAACGCTGGGGACGTGAGCTGGTGCAGGGAGACCAGGCACGCCGGCGTTAACCGATCACCATTTTCCGTTTGGAGCGTGAGGGGTGTGCAGGTTGGTATCGATAGTTTCGCGGCGGCCTATCTCGAGGAGAGCCGCGCTGTAAGTCCATCCGACCGCGTGCGTGAGCTGGTCGAGCAAGTCGAACACGCCGATCAGGTCGGACTGGACGTCTTTGGAATCGGCGAACACCACCGCAAAGATTACCTCGACTCCGCAGCCGCGATGATCCTCGCGGCGGCAGCGGCGCGCACTCGCCAGATCCGGCTCACCAGTGCCGTCGCCGTCCTGAGCGCGGCGGACCCGGTGCGGCTGTTTCAGCAGTATGCGACGCTCGATCTACTGTCGCAGGGACGTGCCGAAATGGTCGTGGGACGTGGCTCGTCCATCGAAGCATTTCCCCTGTTCGGGTTCCGGCTCGAAGACTACGACGCGCTGTTTGCCGAGAAGCTCGAGCTGCTGCTCGAGATCCGCGACCACGAACAGGTCCATTGGTCGGGCAAGTTCCGTCCGGCGCTGACGGGACAGGGCGTCTACCCGCGACCGCTGCAGAATCCCTTGCCGATCTGGCTGGGTGTGGGTGGGACCCCACAGTCTTTCGCGCGCGCCGGTGTGCTCGGCCTGCCGTTGATGGTGGCGATCATCGGTGGCGAGCCGCGGCGCTTCCGGCCACTCGTCGATCTCTATCGGGAGGCTGGCCGGCAGGCTGGTCACGCTCCCGAGCAGCTCAAGGTTGGCGTGCATGCACTGGGCTATGTCGCCGCCATGACAGACGAAGCGGCCAACGAGTTCTTCCCCGGCTACGCGGCGGCCATCGCCACTGTCGCGAAGGAACGCGGCTGGGCCGGCGCGACGCGCGCGGGCTTCGACGCGCAACGCGGACCCGAGGGCGCGTTGGTCATCGGTGATGCCGAGAAGGTGGTCGAAAAGATCCGGCATTATGACGAAGCGCTGGGCGGGATCTCGCGTATCTCACTGCAGATGAACGTCACTTCCCTGCCGCACGCGAAGCTCATGCGGGCGATCGAGCTACTGGGCACGGCGGCGGCCAACCGACCGAGCCGGCACCCAGTAACGGTTAGTGCAAGGGGACGCGCTCGTAGCTGAAGATCTGGCCACCGTCACTTTGGGGATCGATCGTCAGCCGGAGATACTCGGTACGCCCTGCGGCACTGCCTTCGACCACAACGCGGGTCACATTGTCGGCGATCGGCGTAACTGCATGCATCCCGTGTAGAGGGGAGGCAGCCGAGTAGGGATTGTCGACGCGGAAGATGTGCGAGTCGCCTTCGAGCAGCAGTACCGGCTTGCCGAACGCCGCAGAGAGATTGCCGATCTGAATCACGAGATCGTCGAAGCCCGACAGCAACGCGGTCGGATCCCACATATCCGCTTGAAACAGCAACACGACGGCTGCGGCGTCGTTCGCGCTGGCGATAGCGAAGGTCTTGTCCAGCCAGTCGCGGTTCGCCTGCGCGCGACTTACCTGCTCGTCTGCCTGCGACGGATAGTTCGCGGCATCCGCCGGGAGCGGCGTACCCCAGGATGTGCGGTCGTTGTTGGTTCCCGTGGTGTTCAACGCCGCGAAGACGACCTGCGACTCCATCCACATTGTATTCTCGACGTACGCCGAGTTAGCCGGATCGTCCGCCTCGGTGAGCAGCTGCTTCTTGCTTCCGCCCAGACTCTGACCGGCGACCGGGAAGAACAGCGAGCGCACGAACGCCAGCCGCTCGGTGGGCGTGTAGAGGCCGTTGTTCTTGATCGCGACGTGACAGTCGGTCCACTCGTTGTCCCCCGGCGTGTACACGAACGGGTCCTTCAACCGGTCGAACAAGACGCGGATCGAATCCATGTACTCATTCGTGCAGGGGCTGCTCGAGCCGGCTTTGATGTCGCCGAGGTGGGCGACCAGGGACACCTTGGGATCACCGTTGATCAGATCGGTGAGCGCGGGGAACTCGGCGAGCTTCTCGGGACCGTACGGCGTGTCGCCGATGACGGCGAGGGTGTACGGTTCCCTCGAGCCGGTGTTGATGGGAATCCCAATCGACATCGAAGGAGCGGGAGCGGCGGTTCGTTCAGGCGAGCATGCAGCCAGCATGACAAGAACTGCCAGACCTGCGGCGACTCGGCGCATAGGGCCCTCGGCTGGAGTGAATGTGGACGTCCAGCAACAAGAGACCCTACGCTTGCGACTGCTCAGCAACCGTCGAGTAAACGCTGTGTCACGACTCCCGCTCCGTAACGGCAACGTAGAGCGATCCCCCGTACGCTGAGGGACGTGTCACGGTGACCACCGGCTCGGCGAGGCCAAGCCCAGCCACGATCTTTGGCAGCCCCGAGGCGGAGATGGGATATGGCACCCAGTGGCTGGGGCGGCGCCCATCATACTCGACGATCACGACGCGCCCACGCGGACGCAGCCAGCTGAGCAGGCGCGACAATACGACCTGCGGATTCGCGACAAAGTGCAGCGCGTTCGCAAATAGCATCCCGCTGAGTTGACCGGTGCCGGCTCCTGGCAACTTCAGGCGCCGAGTGAAGTCTCCGCTCACGGGAATTACGTCGACGGCATTAGACGCTAAACCTTCAAGCGATGCGATCGCGGCACGATCGCGGTCCACAGCATAGATGCGGCTTCCCGGTTCGAGCCGGTGCGCGAGCGCTCGGGAAAACGTCCCGTGACCGGCCCCCAGATCGGCCCAGTCTCCGGCGTGCCGCGGGATCGCCTTCGCGAGGAGGGCTTCAGCGTCAGCGATGTTCATCGTACGCAGTCCTCGGGGTCGTAATCTCGTCCACCAGCAATTGCACCAGCAGCTGCGGCGCGAGGGCGCTGGAGCCCATACGCCACCAGGCACCCAGCGCGCGCAGCTGTTGGTAATACTGATCCGCGGGGATTGGGCGGTAATTCATCCCTGTTCCCGCTGATCAGAACGACACCGTCACGCCGCCTTGCCACGCGACGTCGTGCTGCGTCTTGTCGAAGCCGTACCGGTCGAACTTGTAGACGTAGTCACGGCCTTCCGCCCGCACACCCAGGCGGCCGAACCGATACTCGATGCCGGCGCCGAGATTGCCGGCAAACTTAGTCCACGTGCTGTCAGAATCCAGCTGATGGACGCTGATCGCTCCTGCTCCGCCCAGGACGTATGGTGTGACGGTACTCGCGCCCGCCGAGAGCGGATAGCGCAGGACGATGTTCGCGTCATACGCGAACTTGTTGAACTTGCCACGACCCGCGATCGCACCGGACTGCAGGCTGTCTTGTGCCCAGGTGCCACCGATCCGCAGCCCGACGCGGGGGAGGATCCAATAGCTGGCGTCGAGCGAGCCTGCCCAGCCGAGGCGCCAGTCCGCGGTGCCGAAATCGTTCAGATTGGCGGCACCGGATAGTCCACCGAACGCGGCCGAAACGGTGACTCGATCGGCCAGCGGATTCGGGTTCTGCGCGTGCAGCGTCGCCGGTGTGATCCCGAGGGCGGCGAGCGTGAGTGAAAGGGATAGCGTACGTCTCGACATGTTAGCCTCCGAGAAACGGTGATGAGTTGGAACGGCTGGGATGAACCGCATGGTGCCCTGACGCTGCGCCATGGTCAGCGCCGGGCTCCGGCGAGCGCCGTGAGACGCTCGTAGTTGATCCGGAACAAATCGATGACGGCCTGCACGTCGCTCGGTGCCTGTATGCTCCGCGCCGCCGGCCCAACCAGATCGATGAAAACGGGGTGCCGCTCGATGCGGCCTTCCCTGCGCAACGTGATCCACACGTGCCGCGGGAAGGCGAAATGCGCGGCGGTGTCGCCGTGGAGGTGGCCGATCTCGCGCCGGCCGATCCGGAACGAGAGCTCCCCGCGACTGCCCAGAGCGGTGGTCATGCCGGGCCAGGACGTCACGACGTCGATGATCTGTTGACCGGGACTGCGTTCGTTCGCTAGCGCGTACTGGTGCGCGGCAGCGGCATCGAAAGAACGATTATCGGTCGGCACGGTGTTGGCTCCGTCTCAGGGACGACCCGAGAACGTGTGCACAACACACATTGTTCCAGGTGGGCTCAGCCGGCTTGGTCTGCGAGTGCCTCGGTGAGACGCGTGAGTTGCTGCAGCTCCGGGCCGCTAAGCGGTTTCGTCATCCGCCGGGCGGCCGCGGCGATCTCCGGATCGACGCGATTCAGCACCGCGAGCCCTGCTCTGGTGATGGTCGCGATGGAACAGCGCCGGTCGTCAGGGTCCAGGCGACGCCTGGCGAATCCGAGCCGCACGAGGCGATCGAGCATCCGCGTCATGTCTGGAGAGCGGTGCATGCTGCAGCGCGACGTGACCTCCCCGCGCGCGTAGCCGGCGGGGGGGGCGTCGCGCAGAATGCGCAGCACGCGATACTGATCGGTGGTGACGCCATGCCGCTCGCAAGCCTCCGCGAACGACTGCTGCAGATGTTCGGCGGCGATCAGCACACCGATGGCGGCCTGTTCGGCCGGACTCACAGCTCGCTGCTGTCTCACACGGTGCCGAACGGCCATCCCGCAAAATCTGTTCCCAACACACAATGTCAAGACCCGGACCCGGGGGAACAATTTCGTGTTCTAAACACGTTCTTGCGCAATTCGGGAATCAGCCAAAGGTGTCGGCGTTCACTGCCGACAGTGCCGTGACATCGCAATGATTTGTCGAATTGAGCCGCTGTCATACGACGATCTCTGTGAGTCACCCTCATCCATCCGTTGTTCGCCAGGAGGTCGTCGCATATGCGTGATCGCATTCTCGGACAGGCCGGTCGCGGCTCCGCCATCCTCATCGCGGTCGTGCTGGCCATCGGCATCGCGTTGGCCACCTGGAAGGCCGCGACGGCACGTGCTGCGGCCGCCGCGGCGGCTCATCAGCCCGAGCCGATCGAAGCGGTAACCACCGCCGTCGCGCGGGAAGCAGAGCACCGCGCCACGACGACATCGATCGGCACTGTTCTTGCCCTGCGCTCGATCACGTTGCGGACCGAGCTCGCGGGCACGGTACGCGAGGTGGCGCTCGTCCCGGGCCGGAGCGTCGACTCCGGGACCGTGCTGGTCGCGCTCGACATCTCCGTCGAAACCGCAGAACTCCAGGCTCAGCAAGCCCAGGCCAGTCTGGCGCTGACGAGCCTCGCCCGGCTCGAGCGGCTGCGGCTCCATGGGGCCGTCTCGGCCGAAGAGGTCGATCGTGCGGTCGCGGAGCGCGACATCGCCCAGGCGCAAATCGCCCGCACGCAGGCCATCATCGCAAAAAAGACCATTCGCGCGCCGTTTCGTGCGCGGGTCGGCATCGCCGACGTGCATCCCGGCCAGTATTTGAACGAAGGCACACAGCTCACGACGCTGCAGGGCATCGATGGCGCGGCGCACGTGGACTTCGTGGTGGGGCAGGAGGTCGCGGCAGGACTTCGCGCCGGCCAGCCGGTCCAGGTGCTCTCCACGGCCGATTCGACATCGATCGCGGGGCGGATCGTGGCCGTGGACGCCCGCGTGGATCCCACAACACGCACCACGATGGTGCGCGCCACGATCGGCGGACCCAACGCTCCCGCGCCTGGTTCGTCGGTACGCGTGCTCGTCCCGAGCGGACCGAGCGTCAACGCTATCGTGATCCCGGTCAGCGCGCTGCGGCGTGGTCCGTCGGGTGATCACGTCTTCGTCGTGACGCCCGACTCGAGCGGCAAGATGCGCGCGCACATGCGTCCCGTACGCAGCGGCCCGATGGTGGGCGATGAGATCGTGATTCTCGATGGTCTCACGGCCGGTGAGGAGGTAGCGGCGTCCGGCTCCTTCAAGCTTCGCGAAGCGGTTCTGGTGGCCGTTGCTGCACCGAAAACAGGAGGGGCGCAGCAATGAAGTCGTTCACCGATCTATTCATCAGGCACCCGGTGCTCGCGGTGGTCGTGAATCTCGCGATCGTCCTCGTCGGTTGGCGTTCGCTCGCCACGCTACCGGTGCAGCAGTACCCCAACATCCAAAGCTCGTCGGTGGTGATCAACACCGTCTACTACGGCGCGAGCGCCGAGGCGGTGCGTGGGTTTCTCACGACGCCGATCGAACGCGCGGTGTCGGCGATCAGCGGCATCGACTACGTGGAGTCGACCAGTCGCGCCGGCGTCAGCACTGTGACGGTGCATCTCAAGTTGAATCAGAACAGCACCGCGGCGCTGGCCGAGGTGACGGCGCGCCTGCAGCAGGTCCGATCCGAGCTTCCCGCCGAGGCCGAGCCACCGCAAGTGGAGGTGCAGCGCGCGGACCGTCCGTACGCATCCTTCTACCTGAGTTTCTCGTCCAGGCAGCGTGACATCCCGGCGATCACCGACTGGCTGTCGCGCACGTTACAGCCGCAGCTCGCGACGATCGCCGGCGTGCAGCGGACCGACATCGTCGGCGGCCGCGCGATCGCGATGCGGGTCTGGATCGATCCAGACCGGCTCGCGGCGCACAACCTGTCGCCGGGCGACGTCTTCGGGGCGCTGCGGCGCAACAACTATCTCGCCGCCGTCGGCCAGACCAAGGGCAACTTGGTCCAGGTCAGCCTGCTGGCGAACACCGATCTCCGCTCGACGGCCGAGTTCGCAAACCTGATCGTCACCGATCACGACGGTGCCGTCGTGCGCCTGTCGGATGTCGCCAAGGTGGAGCTGGGCGCCGAAGAGCCCGACATGATCGCGAAGTTCAACGACGAAGAAGCCGTGTACGTGGGCGTCTGGCCGACGATCGGCAGCAACGAGATCGAGGTCTCGCATCGCCTGCACGCGGAGATCGCACGTATCACACCGACGTTGCCGCCCGACATCCAGCTCCGGGTCGCCTATGACGGCACGATCTTCATGCAGGACGCGCTCAAAGAGATCACCAAGACCCTGATGGAGACGATCCTCATCGTGGGGCTCGTCGTGTTCCTGTTCCTCGGCTCGATCCGGACCGCGCTCGTCCCGCTGGTCGCGATGCCCGTGTCATTGATCGGCGCCGGGGCCGTGATGCTCGCGTTCGGATTCAGCCTCAACCTGCTGACCATTCTGGCG
>WNFL01341003.1_pt1 | contig 10441 bp, 10 predicted proteins | sample 5400361 | NCBI WGS metagenome assembly WNFL01 (sample SAMN13153351, study PRJNA577476) | soil metagenome | isolation source: 40 cm soil on Douglas fir-dominated hillslope | place: USA:California | collected 2013-09-17
AAGCGTGTTCGCGTTCCCGCTGGTCGGTGAGCGGATCGAGGCTGGCAAGGGTTTCGTCGACGAAACCGGGATGACACATGATGAGACCGCCTTCCGGTAATCCATCGAGAAATTGTCGCATCAGCGCGCTGAAATCGGGTTGTTGGGAAAAATCATAAGCACCTGCGAAGGCCGGATTGAATGCAATATTGGCGCGCGCGGCGCGGCGGCGAAATTGCGCGCTCAAGATGTCGAGAAACAACGCCTTGGGTGCGCCGAGCCGACGGACCAAGGGCGCATCGCGTCCGCCCTGGCGAACCCAGGCGTTGGGCGCAGCTTCCTTCACCGCCGTCAGAAACGCGTCGCGCACCACCGGAAACAGCTGCGCATGCTGATGGCCGTCGACGAAATCCGGGGCGCGGCCAAACAATTCGTTGAAGGCCGAAAGCTGCACCATCAATTCAGCATGGATGATTTCAGGATCGAGCCGCCGCAGCAGGCCCGCGCGCAGCAGTTTTGGAAAGCGCAAGAACATCCCGCCGTCGATCGGTTGAAAATGCATCGTCAGGGGGCGAAACGGCGCCGTCAACGTGACGTGCAGGCCGATTGCGCAGCGGGGGCTGTTGGCGACGGCGGCTCGAAGGGAGCTAACTTCGGCACGGCCGATGGCCGGGCCTACCACCATCACCGATGTGGCATTGAGACGGCCACGTTCGATCAGGTCGCGAATGCCGCGGTTGACGCCGGGACTGAGACCGTAATCATCGGCGCACAGCCAGATACGGCGCGGCGGCGCGGCCTCGTTCATTCGGCGGCGGTCCGTTCGCTGGCGCTTGCGCTTGCTTCCGCCTCGACCCGTTTGACACTGTGCTCAGCCACGAAATAGATCGGGCGGGCCTTCAGCTCCGACAGAATCTTTCCGATATATTCCCCGACAATGCCGATCATGATGAGCTGCACGCCGCCAATCGTCATCAGCCCGACCACCAGCGAGGGATAGCCGGGAACCGATTTTCCATCGACCCAGGTTTCCCAGAGGATTGAAAGGCCGAACAGGAACGCGGCGGAAGCGAGCGCCACGCCGAGCAGGCTCGCAAAACGCAGCGGCGCCACCGAGAACGACGTCAGGCCTTCGATCGACAGCCCGACCAGTCGGCCCGGGCTGAACGTCGTGACGCCGTGCGCGCGGGCCGCAGGCTCGTAGTCGACACGGATCTGGCGGAAACCGATCCAGCTCGCGAGGCCCTTGAAGAAGCGATTGCGCTCGGGAAGCTGCCGCAGCGCCGCCGCGGCGCGCGGCGACAGCAGGCGGAAGTCGCCGGCATCTTCGGGGATTTTCTGCCGCGCGCCCCAATTGATCAGCGCGTAGAAGCCATGCACGGCAAGTCGCCGCGCAAACGATTCGTTATCGCGGTTAGCCTTGGCGGTATAGACCACGTCATAGCCGCCATCGATCCAGTGGCCGACGAGTGTCTCGACGATATCAGGCGGATGCTGACCATCGCCGTCCATGAACAGCACCGCGCCGCGCCGCGCATGGTCCAGTCCGGCCATCAGGGCTGCTTCCTTGCCGAAATTGCGAGACAGCGACACCACCTGAACATCAAGCCCGTCGGCCACAAGCTCACGCGCAATACTGAGTGTCGCGTCGGCGCTGCCGTCATCGACATAGACGGCTTCGCAGGCCAGCCCATAGCGCTGCCGAAGCACCTTTGCCACTTCACCAAGCCGCTCGTGCAGCAATGTCAGCCCGGCCGCCTCGTTATAGATGGGTACGACGATCGACAGCCCCTGCGCCGCGGCGGTGGCCGCGGTGGTTGACAAGCCAGAGACATCGCTACCCAGCAACCCAGCATCATCGATCAGGTTCCACCCATCTGAAACAACAACATATGGCAATCGCCGCGCATTGTCGCCACAGGGATGGGGCTGCGGCCCCCCGCCTCACTGCCGCAGGAACGCCTCAAGTCTGGCGAACAGCGGATTGTCGCGGTCGAGCACGTAATCAAGCGACGCCACGGAAACAGTCTCGGCGCCATGAGCGCGAAGAAAGCTGCCGAGCGCGTAAAGCTGCGCCGGCGGGCAGTGCAGCGTTACCATTCCCGAAGATGTCGGACCGCCGAACGGCGAGACCACGCCGAAGCGATTATGCGCCTCGGCAAGTAGTGCTGCGTCGCAACCGGTAAATCGGGTGCGGACTTCGCGGTACTTGCTGGCGCGAGCGCGGGCCGCAATATGATCCAGGATCACGCGCGCGGTCTCGCGGGCCTCGCTCGACCAGTCGGCATCCTTGGAGGCCACCAGGTTGGCCTGGCTGCGCAGGATCACGCCGTCGTCGAGCACCTTGAGACCGTTGGCGGCAAGCGTCGCGCCCGTCGTCGTGATATCGACGATCATTTCGGCCGTCCCCACGGCCGGTGCACCTTCGGTCGCGCCGGCGCTCTCGACGATCCGGTAATCGACGACGCCGTGGGAAGCGAAGAATGTCCGGGTGAGATTGATGTATTTGGTCGCAACCCGCATCCGCCGGTTATGCTGGGCACGAAAACCGGTCGTGACATCGTCGAGATCGGCCATGGTGCGGACGTCGATCCACGCCTGCGGCACGGCCACCACGACATTGGCGCTGCCAAAGCCAAGGCTGTCGATCAGCAAGACGCGCTTGTCGGCATCGACGATGCTTTCGCGCACCAGATCTTCGCCGGTGACGCCGAGATGCACCGCGCCGCGCGCAAGCTGCGAGGCAATCTCGCTTGCCGAGAGATAGGCGATCTCGACATTATCGTACCCGCCGATGGTGCCGCGATAGTCGCGGGCGCCGCGCGGTTTTGCCAGTGCAAGCCCAGCACGCGTGAAGAAGGCTTCGGCGTTTTCCTGCAGCCGGCCCTTCGACGGAACCGCGAGAACGAATGGCGTCGTCATGACGCGCTCCCGGTGCCGGTTGCGGGCTTGCGGCCCAGTTGCGTCAGGGCTTCGATCCAGACCGAGAACCCGACCGCCGGGATCGGCGTGCCGGACCCAAGCTGCGTCATCAGTCCGTCATAGCGCCCGCCCGCGACCAGCGGCTCGAGGCCATTGCCCTTGGCGTGCAGCTCGAATTCGAAGCCGGTATAATAGTCGACGCCGCGTCCGAATGAAGTGGAAAAGCGTGTCATGCCGGTATCGATGCCGCGCGCGGCCATCAACCCGACGCGGCTTTCGAACTGGTCGATCGCGGCAGTGATGTTGAGTTTGGTGTCTCGAGCCAGCGCGCGCAGCCGCGCGACCGCATCGTTGGGGTCGCCCGCGATCGCGAGGAATCGCTTGATCACGTTAAGCGCATCGCGGGGCAATGCGCCGCCCTTCAATGTCGACTGTTCGAGGAAGCGATCGGCGATTTCAGAGACCGAGCGGCCGCCGACATTGGTGGTGCCGGCGATCGACATCAGATCGGTCACCAGCGCCAGCGCCGCCTTGCGGTCGGAGCCCGCAAGGGCTGCGAGCACACCCTCATATTCGTTGCGGCTCGATCCGGTGGCGAGCGTGAGCCGCTCCAGGTCCTGCTCCAGGCTGATCTTGCGGTTGAAATCCTTGATCAGCCGCCGTCGCCATACCGGGTAAAGATCGAGCGCATCGATCAGCGCAATAAACAGCGCCACATCGCCCGTGCGAATTTCGACCTCGGTCAGCCCGAACGCGTTCGTCGCCTGCAGGGCCAGCGCCAGCATTTCGGCATCGGCTGCGGCGCGATCCTGCCGGCCGAACGATTCGATGCCGGCCTGCAAAAATTCGCTCGGACGGCCGCCGCGATAACGAAAGACCGGCCCGAGATAGCAAAAACCCGCGGGCTGGCCGGCGCGGCTGGAGGCAAGATAATCCCGTGCCACCGGAATGGTCAGATCGGGGCGAAGGCACAGTTCCTCGCCGCTGGCGTCGGTCGTCAAATAAAGGCTTTTCCGGATATCCTCACCCGATAGATCGAGGAACGGCTCGGCAGGCTGCAGAATCGCCGGTTCGGCCTGGACGTAGCCGGCCTGCGCGAACGACAATAGCAGCGCATCCGCCCATGCGGCGGATCCGGTCGCGCGAGGGGCGGCGGTCAGGGTCATCTCGAAGTCCAATTATCCCGGAAAACAGGTTCCGGCGGGTTAAGGCGCAGCCCTTAGCATGGCCCGGGCCGGGTTTCGACCCGCATCGGCCAAAGTGCCTTAATGCCAGTGCCTTAATGCAAGGGCCTTAATGACCCGCCAAGGACGACTGGTTAACGCACCCTATCCGCCTATGCCGGAACCGGTCCAGTCGCCGAGCGCCGACTGCACCAGTGCAAGTGCGGCCACCGCCGCGGTGTCGGCGCGCAGGATTCTCGGCCCCAGGGAAAGCCTCAAGGTTTGCGGCTGCCGGAGCAGGGTAGCGCGCTCTTCCTCGGCAAATCCACCTTCGGGGCCGATCAGTATGTCTACTCCGTTCGAAGCCGCACGGTGGCTTTGCAACGCGTGCAAGGGATTTGCGGCGTCCGCAGCTTCATCGCAGAAAACCAGCAGCCGCTGCCCCTTGCGCTCGGTTAAATAACGGTCGAGCGGAACCGGCTCAGCGACATCGGCAAGGCTCAGGATGCCGCACTGCTCGGCAGCCTCGATGACATTGGCACGCATCCGCTCGCCGTTGACCCTTGAGACCTGGGTGAAGCGGGTCAAAACCGGCTGCAGCGATGACGCTCCCATCTCGACCGCTTTCTGCACCATATAGTCGAGCCGCGCATGTTTCAGCGGCGCAAAGACGTAAGCGAGGTCGGCAAGGCGATCCTGCGGCCGGGTCTGGGCAATGATGTTCAGACTGTCGGGCCGTTTGCGCCCCGAGATCGAAGCCTGCCATTCGCCATCGCGCCCGTTGAACACCAGAATTGTTCCGCCTGCGGAAAGCCGCAGCACATTGCCGAGATAATTGCTCTGGCTGCGCTCAAGCGCGACCGTTTCGTCCGCGGCCAATGCGGCATCGACAAACAGTCGGGGTGCACGGAAATCAAGTTGAGGCATGATCAAGGTTCCACTCCGGGCAGTCTTTTAGTCCAAAGAGCTCGAATTTACCCAATTATCGGCACCAGACGCGGCCCTACGCCGCGCTGTCGCCAAATTCCACGGGTTGTTAAGTACCGGCAGGAATCGTAAATAGCGCTATCGGGAATCGCTCTTATATCGGGAAGAGGTCGGGGACCATGGGCCTTTGCCGGAGGCACACTTTGATCATCCGCCGCTTGATCGTACCGCTAATCGTGGCCGTCTTTATCGCCCACGCCGGGCAGGGCTTTGCGCAAAGCGCATTTCCGGCGCCGCTGCCCGGTCGAGCTGCTGCCCCGGCTAACGATCCGGCATTTCCTCCGGTGAATGGCGCAGCTCCGGCCGCGTCGATCGGCGCCCCTCCAACTTCATTTCCGGTAACCGGCGCGGCACCTGTCACCGGCACCGCGTTCGAACGCGGACCGGCTCCTCAGCAAGGAGCTGCCGCAGATGACTGCATGAAGGGGTTCGTACCCTTGCGGGAAGAGGCGGAGAAGCGCGGCAAGCTGATCAAGGCCGCCAGCGACCGGCATGCGTCCCCGGACGAAGCCTGCAAGCTGATCGGAAGTTTCGGCCAGTCTGAAATCAAGATGATCAAATATGTCGAAACCAATGCGTCGAAGTGCGGGATCCCAACGCAGATCGCGGACCAGCTGAAAAGCGGCCACAAGAACACCGAGAGCATGCAGAAGAAAGTCTGCTCGGTGGCGCAGCAACAGCAGCAGAGAGGACCGGCCGGCCCCAGCCTGAGCGATGTGCTGGGTTCTTCGGCGGCACTTCCGGAGGCTACCGCCATGAAGAAGGGCGGCAGCACATTCGATACCCTGAACGGCAACGTCCTCGCGCGATGACCGCGATCGAATGAGCACCACTGCCGCCCACGTTGCTGACGCGACCGGCAACTGGGTCGACACCCGCGCCCCGCCGTGGTCGCGGCCATATTTGCGGCTTTCCCGTCTCGACCGTCCGATCGGGTCCTGGCTGCTGCTGATGCCATGCTGGTGGTCGGCGGCGCTGGCCGCCGGTGTCGTCGGCGACATCGGCCAATTGCCCCTCATCATTGCGCTGTTCTTCGTCGGCGCATTTGTCATGCGCGGCGCCGGCTGCACCTGGAACGACATTACCGACCGCGATCTCGACGCACTGGTGGAACGAACGCGCTCGCGGCCGATTCCGGCCGGACAGGTGAGCGTACCGCAGGCGGCGGCTTTTCTGGTCGTTCAGGCATTGATCGGATTGGCGGTGCTGCTGCAATTCAACCGCTTCGCCGTGATGACCGGCATCGCCTCGCTCATCATCGTCGCGGTCTATCCGTTCATGAAGCGGATCACCTGGTGGCCGCAGATCGTGCTCGGTCTGGCGTTCTCGTGGGGCGCGCTGATGGGATTTGCGGTGACGCAGCAGCGGATCGACGCGACGGCACTGGCGCTCTACGCCGGCTCGATCGCGTGGGTGATCGGCTACGACACCATCTATGCGCATCAGGATGCCGAGGACGACGCGCTGATCGGAATCAAATCGACCGCGCTTTTGTTCGGCGCGCGCACGCGGCCCGCGTTGATGGTGTTCTACGCAACGGCGGTGGTTCTGATCGGCGTGGCGCTTGCGCTGGCCGGCGCACACTGGCCGGCGTGGATCGGGCTCGCTGCGTTTGCGGCCCATCTCGTCTGGCAAATCGTCCGGCTTGAGATTTCGGATCCGGCGTTGTGCTTGCGCATTTTCAAATCCAATCGCGACGCGGGGCTATTGCTGTTTCTGGGATTGCTGGTCGATGCGGTGATGCGGGCCAGCGTATAGGGTGGGCAAAGGTGTTCTTACGCCGTGCCCACCGCTTATTCTGTCAAAGACATTTTATCTCGCGCACATGTTTCGCGTACTGGTCGGCGTACGGGGTTCATCATCGGGCGCGCATCGGTGGGCACGCTGCGCTTGGCCCACCTTGCGGTCTAAGCACCAAGCCAAGACTCAATCCCTTGCGACGATCTCGCGCTCGCCCTGATGAATATTCGCAGGGTTCAGCAAATCGCCGCGGCGCCGCCGTACCAGGAATTTCGGCCGCCGCGTCCGGATCACGTTGTGGCGCCGGCGTCGTGCAGCGGGTTCGCGCGCCTTGTCTTCCGGCAATAGCGGAAGCGCGAAAATATCGCTCCACATCTGCCATGCGGACGCGATCTCCTCGGGGTCGGAACTGACACATAGGGGAATGGTCAATGACGGATCGCGATGAACCAGCACGAGCATCTGGGCGTTGTCGATGCCGCGCAGCGCAACGCCAAGAAAATCGCGCATACGGACGTTGACCGCCATCCGCATGCCGTGGAGGGCACGACGCACAACGACACGTTCGCGGTGAAGTTCGATGCTGCGCACGCCGCCGTCTGCGCGGGTGTCGTGCGCCTTGAAGCTGATGGGCAGAGAGAGAGGGTCGAGCCGCAATGCGCGGCTCGACCCGGCGGGATTGCTCCCGCTTGTTGCTGTTTGACGCCTCACGGCTTTATCTCCCCGCCGGGATTATGTTCCCGGTCGATAGGTGAGACAGTAGCCGAGGCGTGTCCGTATTGGCTTAAAAAGGCTGGTTAATCGGAGGTCACTGGCGCTGCTTCGGCGGTCATGATTGACAAGACCTTGGCTCACATGATTGACGAGACCTTGCCGCGAAAGCTGAAATTCTTTCTATTCGGACGCAGGAAGTGCTTGAAGTCCGTGTGAATCAGGCACATCTCATGGATCCAGCGATTTGCATTAAAGCCTCCTGAAGTGCCCGTTCTATCCTTGTCCAATCCTCGTCTATCCTTGGGATTTTATTCGTGATCTCTTCACCATCAGCCGCATCGCCGCTTTCATCAAAACCCGCCACCTCCGATCTGTTCGATCAATCCGCCCTCAGCGCGCTGGCGCAGCGTCTCGTTGAGGCGGCCCGACGCGCAGGCGCGGACGCCGCCGACGCGGTGGCCGTGCGCAACGTTTCGCAAGGGGTAGAGGTCCGCGACGGACGCGTCGAGGAATCCGAGCGTTCGGAAGGCGATGATGTCGGGCTGCGCGTGCTGGTGGGGCGGCGCCAGGCGGTGGTCTCAACCAACGACATCAGCGGCGATGGCGTCGCAAAGCTCGCGGAGCGCGCCGTCGCCATGGCGCGCGTCGCGCCCGACGACAAATATGCCGGTCTCGCCGATCCGTCGCTGCTGGCGCGAGAGTTTCCCGATCTCGATCTGCTCGACCCCAAGGTACCCTCGACATCGGAGCTTGAACGCCGCGCCTGTGAAGCCGAAGCAGCCGCGCTCGCGGTCAAGGGTGTGACCAAATCGGGCGGTGCATCGGCATCGACCGGAATTGGCGGCATGGTGCTGGTGACCAGTACCGGCTTCCACGGCTCCTACCTGCGCTCGAGCCAGGGCATCTCGATGACCGCGATATCGGGCGACGGCACCGGCATGGAACGCGACTATGATTTCACCTCAGCGCCACACGCTGCCGATCTCGATTCCCCTGCCAAGGTCGGCCGCACCGCGGGCGAGCGTACAGTCGCGCGCGCCAATCCGCGCAAGGTCGAGACCTGCAGGGTGCCTGTCGTGTTCGACCCCAGGGTTTCGGGCTCGCTGGTCGGCCATCTGGTGGGCGCGGTGAACGGCGCCTCGATCGCACGCAAGACCAGCTTCCTCAAAGACCGTCTCGGCGAGCAGTTGTTTGCGAAGAATATCCGCATCATCGACGATCCGTTGCGGGTGCGCGGATTGCGCTCGCAGTCGTTCGACGCCGAGGGCGTCAAGGTCAAGAAGCTCGCCATCATCGACGGCGGCGTGCTGACGTCATGGCTGCTGGATTGCGCGACCGCGCGCGAACTCGATCTGGTCACGACCGGCCATGCCCATCGCGGCGTATCGTCGTCGCCGTCGCCGGGAGCGTACAATCTCCATCTCGAAGCCGGCGAGCCGACACCGGCCGAACTGATATCCGACATCAAACAGGGATTTTACGTCAGCGACCTGATCGGCTCCGGCGTCAACGGCGTGACCGGCGACTACAGCCGCGGCGCATCCGGCTTCTGGATCGAGAATGGCGAGATCACCTATGCGGTGAGCGAGGTGACGATCGCAGGCCATCTTCTCGAAATATTCAAGTCGCTGGCGCCAGCCAACGATCTGGAATTTCGCTATGGCGTCAACGCTCCGACGCTGCGCATCGAGGGTTTGACGGTTGGCGGACGTTAACGCCGACAGCATGCACAACGAGACCCTGGCGCAAGACGCCGCGTTGCTGACCGATACCGTTCGGGAGGCCGGCGCGCTGGGGCTGTCGCTGTTTCGCACCGAACTGAAAAACTGGACCAAGGGCGCATCCTCGCCGGTGTCCGAAGCCGATATCAGGGTCAACGACCTGCTCGAGAGCCGCTTGCGAACAGCCACGCCGGATTATGGCTGGCTCTCGGAAGAAAGCGTCGACGACGAAGCCCGCCTTGAGAAGCGTCTGGTCTGGATTGTCGATCCGATCGACGGTACCCGGGGTTATCTGGCCGGCCGCGAAGACTGGTGCGTCAGCGTGGCGCTGGTCGAGAATGGCTCGCCAGTGCTGGCGGCGGTGTTTGCACCTGCCAGCGACGAGTTTTTCTTTGCCGCGCGCGGGCAGGGCGCCGTGCGCAATGCTGTGCCTGTGTTCGCAACATCCGGCTCTGCGCTGGATTTTTCCCGCGTGGCCGGTCCTAAACCGCTGGTTGAACGACTGAGCCGGCCATCGGATGAAATTATCCTGCATCCCCGTATCGGATCGCTGGCGCTCCGTCTGTGCCGAGTCGCGGACGGAAGCCTCGATGCGGCTTTTGCCGGTGGCCAAAGCCGCGACTGGGACCTTGCCGCGGCTAATTTGATCGTGCAGGAAGCGAATGGTAACATGACGACACTCTCGGGAGATACGATCCTCTACAATCGCCGCGAGGTGACGCACGGGGTGCTGGTGGCAGCGGGACGCGATCGTCATGCGCGCATTGTCGCGCAGTTTCGAGACCGCACCTGGCCCTGAGCGTCCCCGATGCGCGGCGGGAATCGTGGCTGCCCGGCACCGCACTAGGAAAGACAATCATGCCAGATAGCGCCCAGCCGCAATTGCTCCATCTCGTCTTCGGCGGCGAGTTGACTGATCTCGAGCACACCACATTCAAGGATCTCGATCAGGTTGAAATCGTCGGCGTGTTCCCTAATTACGCGAGCGCCCACGCAGCCTGGAAAGCCAAGGCGCAGCAGACCGTCGACAACGCGCACATGCGCTATTTCGTGGTTCACCTCCACCGGTTGCTCGATCCAGGCCAAGACACGAAGCCTGCCCGTTGAAAAAATTGCTTCGCAATGTGCTGCGCAGCAGCTGGGTTCAGCGCGCTGTGGGTTTTCTGGCGGCCGAGTATCTGCGGCTGGTCTGGCTGACCAACAGATTCAGTTTCG
>WNFL01087328.1_pt2 | contig 10440 bp, 7 predicted proteins | sample 5400361 | NCBI WGS metagenome assembly WNFL01 (sample SAMN13153351, study PRJNA577476) | soil metagenome | isolation source: 40 cm soil on Douglas fir-dominated hillslope | place: USA:California | collected 2013-09-17
GTCACACCGGATGCGCAGGTTGGGACTGGCGACCTGCTCCCGACGCAGTGGTCCTTCTCGAACTACGCGCAGATGTGGTCCTCGGTGAGCCTCGCGCAGGGCATCGTGAACAGCCTCATCATCTCTGGGTGCGCGAGCATCATTGCGGTGATTCTCGCAGTAGGCGCGGCCTACGTGTTGACACGCTTCACGTTCGTGGGACGTCGCCCGTATCTCTACCTCTTGATTGGCGTGCAGGCGGTACCGGGCGTGATGCTACTGATACCGCTGTTCGTGGTCTTCGCCTGGATTCAGAGCGCAATTCTTCACTTCCAGCTCATTGGCACCTACGAGGTGGTGATCCTAACCTATCTCACGTTCGCGTTGCCGTTTGCGACCTGGATAATGGTGTCGTACCTGGGTAGTATTCCGCTCGAACTCGAAGAGGCCGCATTGGTGGACGGTGCCACCAGGCTGCGGGCGCTGTGGCATGTTGTGGTTCCGCTGGCGTTGCCGGGGATGGTCGTAGCGCTGGTGTTCTCGTTCCTCACCGGCTGGAACGACATCTTGTTTGCCAGTGTGCTCACGAACCCCGATACCCGGACACTGGCGTATCAACTACAAGTGTTTAGCACGGCGCAGGAAGGCGGTGCGCTGCCCCTCTATGGCCAGCTAATGGGGGCGGCGGCCATCAGCGCGCTACCAGTCGTGGTGCTGTACATGATCTTCCAGCGGTACCTGATCGGTGGCTTGACAGCTGGTGGTGTGAAGGGGTGACGCGTCCCCATTTGTAGCCGGCGGCGTCGCGCTGCCAGCTAGCCGGCTCAAAAGCTACGTGCCTGGTGCCCTCGGCAACTCCTGGGGAACAGAGCTTTTCAGAAACAAGGCATGAGGAAAGGGAGTCTCATGGCAGAGCAGGTCTGCTTTGGAATCATCGGCTGTGGCGTGATCGGTCCCACGCACGCGAAGGCCATCAGCGGCCTTCCCGATGCGCGTCTAGTTGCGGTGGCCGATGTGATTGCTGAGCAGGCGCAGCACCTGGCGGACCGCTACGGCGCCACGCCATATGCCAATGTGCAGGAGATGCTGGTCAGTGAGCAGCTGGACGTCGTCAACATTTGTACTCCCAGTGGTCTGCACGGCGACGTGGCCTGTCAGGCCATGCGCAGTGGCCGCCATGTCATCGTCGAAAAGCCGATGGAGATCAGCCACGAGGCCATCGAGCAAATGTTGCGCGTCCAACAGGAGAGCGGCGTGAAGATGGCCGTCATCAGCCAGCATCGCTTCGACCCTGCGACCAGGCACGTGTACGAGCTGGTGCAGCAGCGCGCATTTGGCAGACTGGTGCTAGGCAGCGCGCAGATTCCCTGGTGGCGCTCGCAGAAGTATTACGATAGCGGGGCGTGGCGCGGCACCTGGGCATTGGATGGTGGCGGCGTCTTGATGAATCAGGGGATCCACTCGATCGATCTGCTGCAGTGGTTGATGGGGCCCGTCCGCACGGTCTACGCCTACACGGATACACTGGCGCATCGCATGGAAACGGAGGATGTTGCGGTCGCCGTCTTGCGCTTCGCCAATGGCGCGCTCGGGACACTCGCCGGCACGACTGGCGCGTATCCAGGCATGGGAGCCCGTATCGAGGTCTACGGCGATCGGGGCTCGGCGGTAGTCGCGGATGACCGTCTGGCCTCGCTGCACCTGTGGACGGAAGGTGACGAGGTGAGCCCCTACGGCGCAAGCGCTGCGCAACGCGCCGAATCTGTGGAGGACCAGGCCGATATGCCGAGCGCGGCGCGCGATCCGGCGGCGATCGACATAGCGAGCCATGCTGCGCAGATCGCGGACATGATGCAGGCGATTCGCGAAGATCGGCCGCCGCTCGTTGACGGAGAGGCGGGTCGCCGCCCCGTGGAGATCATTCTTGGCGTGTACGAGTCGGCACGCACCCATCAGGAGGTTACCTTGCCGTGATTCGCCTCTCCGCCTTCGCGGACGAGATCTCGCCCCACCTGGATGAACAGATAGCGACGCTCGAACGCGAACAGATTCACTTTGTGGACCTACGCAGCGTGGACGGGACGAATGTGCTCGATTTCACCGACCAGCAGATCGCAGAGATCAAACGCACGCTGGATGGTCACGGCATCGGTGTCTCGGCCATTGCATCGCCCATCGGCAAGGTCCCGATCGACGGCTCGTTCGACGAGCACCTGCACCGCTTCGAACGCGCCATCACGGTCGCGCGGGCCTTCCAGACGCCGTATATTCGGATATTTTCGTTCTATCCACCGGCGGCGTCTGCCGCCGGTGGCGCTGCGCCTGCCCCCAGCAGCTACCGCGATGAGGTGCTGCGGCGCCTGCGCGAGATGACCGCCCGCGCGCGCGCCGCTAGCATCATCTTGCTGCATGAGAACGAGAAGGACATTTACGGCGACACCATCGTACGTTGCCGAGACCTGCACGAGAGCTGTGCCGATGAGCATCTGCGCGCGGTGCTCGATCCTGCCAATTTCATTCAGTGCGCTCAGGAGCCCTATCCAGAGGCCTATGAAGCACTGCATCCGTGGCTGAGTTACGTCCACGTGAAGGACGCTCTCTCCGATGGGCACGTCGTGGTCGCGGGCGAGGGCGCGGCACGCTGGCCAGAATTGCTGCGGCGCCTGCGTGCCGACGGCTATGATGGCTTCCTCTCACTCGAACCGCATCTGGCTTATGAAGGGAGGTTCCAGGGCTTTAGCGGTGTGGAGTTGTTCGGTCAGGCGTCACAGGCGTTGCAGCATCTGCTGCAGGAGGTGGACTGGGAGTATATGTAGCAGTCACGTGAGGGAACGGACGAGACGATGCGCGCGCGAAGTTGGCCCATAACGACGTCGTTCGTACTCCGGACGAGTGCTGGTCTCGTAGAGATCGCCACTCAGCGCGCTCAAACGACCGTTCCCCGAAGGACATGCCGCCCTGACGTAGCGCCCGCAGTGCAATTGACAGGTCTTCTTGTGCTCTGTTATGCCCTCGCCAACAAGGGCACAAGCGCTTACCTCACCAGAAGGGAGACGCTATGAAAGCGTTACAACCAGGCGCCTGGTTGCGCCACAGCCGGTCGCTGTCTATCTCCCTGACGATCCTGCTCCTGCTGGGTAGCCTGGGAGTGCTGCTGGCCTTGCAGATCTCGCACCCGGCCTATGCGGCGGGGAATCTACAAATCAACGCGGGAGGCGGTGCGGCCGCTCCGTTCATCGCCGACACGGACTTTTCCGGCGGCCGGGCAGGCTCTGGTACGACCAAGGCCATTGATACCAGCAAGGTAACGAACCCTGCGCCTCAAGCGGTCTACCAGACAGATCGCGTTGGCAACTTTACCTACACCATTCCCAACCTCACGGCCGGCGCCTCCTACACGGTGCGTCTGCACTTTGCCGAGATCTATTGGACGGCAGCCGGCAAGCGTGCCTTCAATGTCAGCATCAATGGTAGCCAGGTGCTGAGCAACTTTGACATTTTCGCGACCGCTGGCGGGGCAGATATCGCGGTGGTCCAGCAGTTCAGCGCCACTGCCTCGACGACTGGCACCATCACCATCCAGTTCACCACCGTCAAAGATAATGCCCAGGTGAACGGTATCGAGGTGCTTGGGGGAAGCTTGCCCACACCGACGCCGACGTCACCTCCAACGCCGACGCCGACCCCGACGTCTGGACCGCCGAACTTCGGTCCCAACGTCTATGTCTTCGACCCTTCCATGTCCTCCTCGTCGATCCAAAGTACGTTGGATTCCATCTACAATCAGCAGCAAACCAATCAATTCGGCACCAATAGGTACGCCGTGCTCTTCAAGCCGGGAACCTACAACGTCGGTATCAACGTTGGCTTCTATGAGCAAGTTCTGGGGCTGGGGCTCCTGCCCGACGACGTCGTCATTAATGGCTACGTCAACGTGAACGCGGGCTGGAATAACGGGAACGCGACCCAGAACTTCTGGCGTGGCGCCGAGAACATGAAGGTGATCGAGACATCCGGCAGCGCGCAGTGGGCCGTCGCTCAGGCCGGGCCTTTCCGGCGCATGGATGTGCAAGGAAATCTGAATCTGTGGGATGGCGGCTATTCCAGTGGCGGCTTCATCGCCGACACCAATATCAGCGGTACGGTGACGTCAGGCTCTGAGCAGCAATGGCTCTCCAGGGACTCCCAATATGGACATTGGTCAGGGGGAGTCTGGAATATGGTGTTCGTGGGGGTCAACGGCGCGCCTCCGCAGAGCTTCCCCAATCCACCCGAGACGGTGGTCAATCAGGCGCCCGTCGTACGGGAAAAGCCATTCCTCTACATCGACTCGTCTGGCAGCTACAAGGTCTTTGTGCCCGCGCTGCGGACCAACTCGCAAGGCACCAGCTGGGCCGGTGGGTCGGCGGCGGGAACCTCACTCCCGATCAGCCAGTTCTATATCGCGAAGCCGAGTGATACGGCTGCCACGATCAACAACGCCCTCGCTCAAGGGTTGAACCTCCTGTTCACCCCTGGCGTCTATCAGCTCAACGGCACGCTCCAAGTGACCCACCCCAACACGGTGGTGCTCGGTCTTGGTCTGGCCACCCTCACCGCGCAGAATGGCGTGATCCCCATGACGGTTGCCGATGTTGATGGCGTCTCGATTGCCGGACTGCTCTTCGATGCGGGCCCGGTGAACTCCCCGATCCTGCTCCAGGTTGGCCCTACCGGGTCCTCGCTCGATCACTCGGCCAATCCGACCTTGTTGAGCGATGTTTTCTTCAGGATTGGGGGGGCTGGCGCCGCTCAGGCCACGCAGACTCTCGTCGTTAACAGCAACAATGTCCTCCTTGACGACCTGTGGCTGTGGCGAGCGGATCATGGCACCGGGGTCGGGTGGACCGTCAACCCGGCTACCAACGGCCTGATAGTGAACGGAAGCAACGTCACAGCGTACGGATTATTCGTCGAGCATTATCAACAGTATCAGGTCACTGCGTATCGGCATCGTGATGCACTATACTCGCCGACGGCGGAGCATGAACCAGGCGGCCTGGATGAATGGGAGCAGCGATGGATGGGCGGCGTACAAGGTTGGAGCGTCAGTCACCAGCCATCAGGCCTGGGGAGTGGGCAGTTACTGCTACTTCAACGTTGACCCCTCACTGATCGCGGACCATTCCTTTGAGGTGCCTGTCACGTCAGGAGTCGTGTTCCACGATTTGGTCACGGTATCCCTGGGCGGTGTGGGCACCATCAATCACATCATCAACGAAACGGGTGGTCCATCAAACTCGACTCACACCGTGGCCGACCTAACGAGCTTTACGTAATGCGCGGAGTGCAAAGGTGACCAGCTGAGCCGTTGAGTGGCATGCGCTACGGCTTGTGAGGTCGTGGCGCATGCCTGTGTGGCGAGCCGGACAATACGTGTGTGGACAGGTGGGGGCGGTGTCTACGTTGGTACTGTACGAGAGTATTTCATAGCGCCGCCCCCTCCCGATGGTGGGCGGGGACCAGGCGCGGCCCGGCAGTCGGCGCTCGCGCAGGGTGCAGCACTCTGCGTATCGGCATCGTGATGCACTATACTCGCCGACGGCGGTGCATGAACCAGGCGAAGATACCGCTGTACCAATGGTGCAAGCGCTTGCACTCCGATTGGCAAGGGCATATCATATGCTAGCGCTAGCAGTCGTGTCATACTAATTGCGCCCCGATCCAGGCAGTTCGTCAGAGAGTTACGCTCCATGAATGCGGGGGGTGTCCTCATTTTTCTACAACTACATAGGCAGATTTGAAATCAATTGGGGGAGATGCAGCATGCCCACAACAGATCACAATACCACTCCGCAAGATCCACATATCTCCGCGTCGCCAGGAACGTCGTTGGCCCGCCCGCCGACCGCTGCCCTCACGCGGCTCGCACGCGAAGATGCCGTCGGCCAGCTGCGACGACGGGAGGGCAGTATGCTCCGACTGGGGAGCGAGAACGGTGTGCCCATGCTGGATTGGGTGGACGCTGTGCCCCGCTTGCTGGCTGAGCCGACGCAACTCGAGACCGTCGAACAGGAGGCTCATCGCCTGATCGCACGCGGCATCCGGCACATCGTTTGGGCGGGCATGGGTGGGTCGGTGCTGGCGGTGCAGGTGCTGTGTGCACTCGGCTTCTGCGACGAGCCCGTGCGCGTACATCCGCTCGATAGCACCGATCCGCGGGCACTCAATCGCCTGGTGCGCCAGCTGGCCGAGGCCAAGAGCATCACGCTGCCGGCACGCGCAACACAGGTCGCGAGCACGACAGGGAAACAGGAGCCACGCGCCGAGACGCCGGACGAGGACGCTCTGTGCCGCATGCTGCTAGCCGATGTGCTCATGGTCGGCGTGGCAATGGGCAAGACATCGGAGGAGCCGATCTCGCATCTGGACTGGTTCGCCGAGCTGCTGCGGCGCGGCGGACTGCCTGCCGCCGAGCACCTGCTGGTCATGTCGATTCCCGACTCGTATTTGGAGCACTACGCGGAGTCGCGTGGCATCCCACGCTTGCCGTTGCAGCTGGATGGAGGCGCGGGCACACCGGGACGCATGAGTGCCCCGGCGACACGAGTATTCCTGTTGCGCGACGTGCTTGCAAACGCATGGGCGGCCTATGACCTCGACAGTGCGACCACCAACTCCGACCAGCACCCCTTCGTGCGGCTGGCTGCCGCGCTCGCCGAGGCCGCCACCGATGGTGCTTGCGCGCTTCAGCTCGATCTGCCGCAGGAGTTGGATGCGCTGCGCTGGTGGACGGAACAGCTCATGGAAGAGAGCCTGGGCAAGGGTGGGAAGGGCGTCGTCGTCTTTGCCGACCAGACGTTCGGGAGTGCGGCGGACAAGGCCGCAAGTAGCAGCCGCCAGTTGAGCGGCCTGCGTCTGCGCATCGTCGCCGAGCCGCCGCCGGACGGCGCAGGGCCGACAACCACGAATACTAGCGCGGACCGTTCAGTTGTTGACCTGGCAACAGGTGTCTTTACGCTCTACCAGCCGCTCCTCGCAGGCGACAGGCCAGCGGATCAGCTCGCGGGGCTCGCAGCGACTTTTATGGGTTTGCAGCTCTGCATGGCGCTCTACGGCTACCTGCACGATATTCCGTTCGCCGGGCAGCCGGCTGTTGAGCAGTACAAGACGCGGGCGCGCGAGCTGCGGTCCACGGCCGACCCTGTCGCGATCGCGCTGGCGGCCACCACTCCACAAGCGGAAGGGCGCATCCGGCTGCTGCCCCCACCTGGCGCCGCAAGTGCGCACGCGATGATGGCACCCGCGGCGATGCTGGCGGCAGCACTGGCATCGCGACCGACCTATCTCGACCTCACCATCAATGGGGAGATCTCCGAACGGGACACTGTCGCGTTGGAAGCCCAGCTTCGCCAGCTTGGCAACACCGTGCTGGGCATTCCTGTGAAGCTGCGGCGTGCGCCAGCGTCATACCACTCGACCGAGCAAAGCGAGATGGACGGACCAGGAGGACTCGTGAGCGTGCGAGCGCTGGCGGAGCAGAGCGACCCCAGCTTGCTGGGCACCTATGATGCGACCTTTCTGCGGGCACAGGCGGTGGGGACGTGGATGGCCATGAACGAGCAAAGCCGCGCCTGCTACATAATCTTATATGATGGAACCGATGACGAGCTGGGACCTGAGCTCTCCCGCTTCCTTGCCACGGTGACCCAGCATGTTGCGGCGCTGTCATCCGGCGGCGTGGCATGAGTGCGCCTGGCGTAAGCACAACAGGACATGGTGGCATCAGTTCATGAGCCCAGGGACGAACCTGGTTCAATCCTGGCGAAACGAAGCGCTGGGCGGAAGAGTGAGCGGAACAGAACATGCGCGAGCGCGTGATGCGGCACGAAAAAATACCGGTGGACCCCCCGGTCACCCTGGACGACGTTGCGCTTGCCGCGGGCGTCTCGACGGCCACCGTGTCGCGCGTGATCAACAATTTCCCCCGCGTGGCGGACGCAACCCGTCGGAGTGTGCTCGACGCGATCGAGCGGCTGCACTACACGCCCAACTTCGCCGGACGTATGCTAGCGACCCAGCGCGCGCACACGTTGGGTCTGATCATTACCGACATTACGAACCCGTTCTATCCGGCGGTTGTGCGCGGCGTCGAAGCCGCGGCGCTGCATTACGGCTTCAGTGTGCTCCTCTACGACACTGCCGAGAATCAGAAGCGCGAGGCGCAGGCGCTCCAGTTGCTTCGGGAGCGGCAAGTGGATGGGCTCGTGATCTGCTCCTCGCGGCTGGGCATCTCGCGGCTGGAACAGCTCGCACATGGCAAGACGCCGATCGTCTTCATCAACAGTCAGCCAGCCCCATCCACCGTTGGGAGCGTTGAAACGGACCACGAGTTGGGCATGCGAGCCGCCGTCGAGCATCTGTTGCACCTGGGCCACCGGCGCATCGCGTATCTTGGGGGACCGCACACGTCACAAGTCCAAAAACGCCGGCTCAGCGCGTACCGTGACGTGGCCAGAGACCACGGCGTGCGGACGCTGGAGGGCAGTCAACAGCCAACGGTCGAGGGTGGCGAGGCAGGAGCTCGCGAGCTGCTCAGCGAGCTCGATCCAGACGCGCGCTTCACGGCACTCATTACGTACAACGACCTCATGGCGACGGGGGCTTTGCTGGCGGCACGCGCCGGTGAGCTGCGGGTTCCAGAGGATCTCTCGGTGATCGGACACGACGACATACCGATGGCAGCGCTGCTCTCGCCGGCGCTCACAACCGTGCGCCAGCCAATGCAAGAGCTCGGCTCGCGCGCGGTCGCCATGTTAGTTGGGCACCTGCAGAGCAGTACCACCGCAAATCCGACAATCTTGAGCCTGCACCCGCAACTGATGGTGCGCGCCTCGACCGGTCCGCCGCCGGTCGCACATCCGTAGGCGCGACATACGCTGCACCTTAATGGCTTTGATCAGGCAAGTCCATACCGACCGGTGGCACTCGCATGAGAGTCGCCCTATCGCCTATCACGTCCGATGTCTACACACTCGTGCGATTGCGGAGGATACCGTAGCAGGAGCAGGACGCAGCGCCTGCGCAAAACGGCTCGCCGCTTTGCGGGCAGCTAGCTAGCCATGGGCGCACAGCATGCGCCACCAGTGCTGTGGAAAGAGGGAGAGACGTATGAAGCTCGCCTACTCATCCCTGGCGTGTCCGGGCTGGACGGTGGAAGAGGCTGCCGACGCGGTGGCACGGTATGGATTCGACGGGATTGAATGGCGGCTCGCCGACGGCGAGCCGATCACTTCGCAAACGTCCCCAGAGGTGCTACGGCGCGTGGTTGAGGCCACCCGAGCCCGTGGGCTGCGTGTGCCAGCGCTGGACTCCTCCTGCCAGCTGGCACAGGTTGACGACGCTGGCCGCTCCAAGAGCGTGCGGGAAGGCGAGTTCATGGTGAATCTCGCGCTCACCCTGGGGGCGCCTGCGCTGCGTGTCTTCGGGGGACCTCTCCCGGACGGCGTTTCGATCAGCGAGGCGCTGGCGCCGGCCGCGGAGGTGTTGCGCCGTATCGCGCAACACGCAGCCACGCACGACATCCAGATCCTGGTCGAGACGCACGACCCGGCATGGTCGCGCAGCGCCAACGTGGTGGCGCTGACGACTGCCGCGGGCGTGCCGTCTGTCGGCATTCTGTACGATGTCCTACACCCCTGCCGCATGGGCGAGACGGTGGGGCAGACGGTATCCACACTGGGTCGGCTTGTGAAGCTGGTGCATGTGAAGGACGGGCACCGCCCACCAGATGGCGCGGAGGAGTGGCCGTTGTGTGCCCTCGGGGAGGGTGATGTGCCGCTCGACAGCATTCTCGCGCTGCTGCAAGCGCAAGGCTATGACGGCTGGTACACCTTCGAGTGGGAGAAGCGTTGGCACCCGGAGCTGGCCGAGCCGGAGGTTGCGCTGCCGGCGGGCGCTGCGTACGTCCGCGCGCTCGCCGCGTCGGCGTCGGCTTCGGCGTCAGAGTAGACACCCATGTGAGCACGCGCCGCTACGCCCTCAGCGGCGGCGCTGTCTCAATCGCGCCACCGCACGTACGGGGTCGCGCACAGCTCCCCACTATCGAATCTGGCCTCCTGCACCCGTGTGGTGGGCGGAGCCATCCGTGGTACATGCGCCGGCACAAGTGCCGCGTATTCTTCAGGTAAATGTGTCGCACTAAGATGGCCGTGTCAGACGGGGTCGGTGTTGGCTATGCAACCGTGCGGGTGCGCAGACGTAGAGTAGGGCGAGACGTAACGACTAGTTGTGTTGGAGTGAGCAGCGTGAGCATCGAACATCTGCCGGCGCTGGCGGCGCTCGGATTCAGCAATGTCGCCCTTGACCCGGGCGGCTGCATCGCGTGGGTTGTCGCGGCGGGCATTGCCGGCTGGCTGGCCGGCCTGGTTGTGCGCGGCCATAGCTTCGGCTGCCTCGCCAACATCGCGCTCGGTCTGGTCG
>WNFL01327620.1_pt1 | contig 10440 bp, 12 predicted proteins | sample 5400361 | NCBI WGS metagenome assembly WNFL01 (sample SAMN13153351, study PRJNA577476) | soil metagenome | isolation source: 40 cm soil on Douglas fir-dominated hillslope | place: USA:California | collected 2013-09-17
AGACTTAATCTGTGGCAAAACGCGTATTCGATCCCGCAGCATCGTCCAAAGCAGCATGTCGTTTGCCTCCATCATTTCGACCGACCGATGAAATTCGATCGAAATTTGGACGGACGCACCAGACGGGAGACCACGGCAAAAGGCGACATTGCTTTCATGCCCGCTGATGCGCCGACCATGCTTCGCCCAGCGACCGATGACTCGCAACGGATCTTGTCGTTCAGTTACCTCGTTTTCGAGCCCAGCTATTTGGCAGAGCTCGCATTATCGAATGGGATCGGTCGTCCGCTCGACTTCATACCAACATTTTCGACACCAGACCCTTTCCTGCACGAGATCGTCGCTACTCTTGCATCTACGCCGCGAATCGTGGACCCGGCAGCAAATCTCTTTACTGAGGCCTTGCTCAACGCGGCGTGTGCGCGAATTCTGCGCAACTACGCGGAAGTCAGGTATCGGCTTTGCGGTCCACCACGACTCACCGACGATCAACTGCGTGCAGCGATCGATTACATCCATGACCATATCGGAGAATCTCTCGAGCTGCGTTCGATTTCTCGAGCTGCTGGCTTAAGTGAATTTCACTTCGCCCGCTTATTCAAGGCGGCCACCGGGGACAGCCCTTTCCAGTTCGTGACTCGTACCCGGATGGAACGGGCAAAGCAACTTCTCCGCAAAACCCGACTTCCGATCTTCGAGATAGCCGAGCGCGTCGGTTACCAGAAACCGAGCCACTTCAGTGCCCGATTTCGCGTCGTTTCTGGATGTGGTCCGGATGCTTACCGCAAATCCGCTGGACGTTGATCGATGGTCGTGATGCATCTTCGGTGACATTCCAAATTCCGCGTTTCGGCCTCCTGAAGCAGCCGAGCCTGCATTACCCGGAATAGATCTGTCCGCCTGGATCGCTGCGAAGACGACTATTGCCGCAAGAATCAGAAACTATTCAGCAAGCCCTCGGCGCAGACAGTCGACCAGGAGCGTGGAGGTTTAGCGACATTGAAAGATGGTTGATGACAGAGGGAACACCGCCACTCAAGGTGCTGAAACTTGGCTGCGCGCCACGCAGTATATGATTCCAAAGCAGAAGTATGTGGATGGACATCTTACGCTGGTCCCGCCAGTCAAAGTCGAAGTGAGTCAGTTGATGGATCCCGCGGCTCCGCAGTCACCCTTTGCGGCTCCGTGGTCCCTCACACCTCACCCAACGCTGTTCTTCGGTCCGAATGGGGTGACACCCGATTCCAGTCACGCAATCTTCGGACATGCCGCGAACGGAGAAGACGTCCGCGGAGACCTCCATCAAGGCACCCATATGGATGCGCTTGGTCATTTTGGGTTTATCAGCCACTCGGGAGATGCGCCCACATACTTCGGCAGTCTTACGCAGAGTGAGGTTGTGGGTCCAACCGGCCTCAATCGTCTCGGTATCGACAAAGCGGAACCGATCATTACCTCAGTCGTGATGTTGGATGCCGCCACGTATTTAAACAACGGAAACGCTCTCGCGCCGGGCTATGCCATCACGCCAGAGAACATCGAGATGATCCTCTCGGCGCAGGAACTCGCGGAGCGCGGCATCAAAAAAGGTGACGTGGTGTTCATTCACACCGGGTATGGTGCGGCATGGGCCCACAGTTCGTCCACCTATTACACGCAGGGACCAGGCCTCTCTCATGAGGCTGCGGTCTTCCTCGCTGCGAAAAAGATCGTGCTCGTCGGTTTAGACAACCCGTTCACCGACGCCGCAGTAAACGAACCTGGCCTAGGGCCATTCCCTCCCAGGCCGTCTTGGGAGAATGGCAACAATAATCCATGGCTGCCGTTCGGAATACACCACCACAATCTCACGCAAGCAGGTGTGCACCAGATCCAAAATCTGAATCTGACTGATATGGCGCAGAAGAAGATGTACCTCGGTGCGGTTTTCATTCTTCCCGTGCGATTGAAAGGTGGATCAGGAAGTCCTGTCCGTCCGGTCGTGATCGGTCACCCGAACGACTAAAGAGGCTATCTGGGTCACTCAATTTAGCGCTGTTTGTAGGAGGTTCTCTCGGAGGCGAGGCTGACCTCGCTCCCCAAAGTAACACCGTAGAATCTTTGAGTGCTGCATTTTGTACCGAACAGTTCACAACGCATGAATACCATCCAAGTTGATAAGATTGACAAAGCGACATCAAGAGCGCTTCTACTCTTAAGCCTGGCCTACTTCATACAGAGTACGACCTATCTATCGATTATTGGAGCATTTGAGTTCATCTCGGCGGAGTGGCAGCTATCGCCTGCACAAACCGCGACGCTCGTTTCGACCTTCGGAGCGACTTTTGCCATTGCCGCCCCGGTCCTGCAGGTGTTAGTCGGTCATTTGCCACGCCGCACTCAGATCCTGGTGGGACTTTCAGTTATGGCTTTTGGCACAATTAGTTTTGTTGTCGCTCCGAACTACCCTTCCCTGTTTTCAACTCGCATCGTCGCTGGACTTGGAGCAGCCCTCATCAGTCCCGTGCTTTCCGCGCTCGGTTCAACTCTGGTGCCTCCATCGCAGCAGGGCCGCGCCCTAGCGATTGTGGTCATGGGGGTAAGCACTGCGACTGTGGTCGGTGTGCCCGCCTCGGCTTGGATAGCAGGATATATAGGTCCCCGCTGGCTCTTTGTACTGATCGCGAGCCTGACGACCGTGACGGCAGGCTTGATCGCTTGCCTCATTCGGGATCGCTCAACCGGAGGGCGCGTGAGCCCACGGCAATTCATGAAGCTCATCCAGCAGTCGTCCACCCTTAGCGGTCTTTCTGTTAGTCTTTTTACCGTCGCAGGCATCTTCGCGACCTACACGATGATCGCGCCCATTATCCACGATTACTATGGCGGGAGCCCCGGCATGGTTTCGGCCGGTCTCCTCATTTACGGGGTGGCGGGACTTGTCGGTAATCTTTTTGTGCGTCGGGCTTCAGCAGTATGTTCGGCCTACGCCCTAATCGCTGTCTCGGTCCTGGTTTTGATTGCTATCTTCGCAGCTCTCCTCCTTCTGCCGAGATCGCTCGGAATATTGTTAGCCGCCCTGATCCTTTGGCCTTTCGTCTGTGACATTGTCTGGCCGTCCCAGCAGCGCCGGATGGTGGAACTGGAGCCTGGCTTTAGGGGCATCGTTCTGGCGTTTAATGCGTCTTTCATGTTCACCGGGGTCGCTCTGGGCTCGTTTTTGGGTGGAATCTCCTATCCGATCTTCGGTTTCTCATCCGTTCTGGCTCTCTCAATTCTGCTACTCTCGCTGGCTTTCGGCGCTCTCAACTATTCGGAACGATCCAGAAGGCGCCAAATGGCCCAGGCAGAGCCTCTCGCCTCGGCTTCTTAGCGCGAGTGCGCCAACCAAGGCCAGACTTCAGCGCGCTTTATCTTACTCTGCGCTACGTTTTCGGTGAGTGTGGGCATTAGAGAAACATGGGTTTCCGGATGATTCTAGATTTTGAATCTTTAGACGCGACCCCTAAACAGTTACTCTGCTGGATCCCATGTCCGGCGCCCGCCACCAGAACCTTTTGATTATCGAGGTTAAAAATTGTGCCGGCAGACTTACTTCTGCTTTGGCCACACGTCAGGGACCGTGGTCGCCAGGCACTTCACCAAAGCCGAATTCACCTCGACCGGCCTCTCTTGCGCCAGCCAATGGCCTGAGCGAATCGTCTCTTTTGTGAGATTACGACAGTAGCTGCGCATGACCTCAGGCAAGGGCAGGTTGATCCAGTGGGAGGAATATACGCACCAGTCAGCTCCATCAGAGAGGGCTCGCCTCCACAAGAGTGGAGGTTTCGGACTGCGCAGTATGCGAAAAAGAGCAGCGCGGATCGACGCAAACGCCGCTCGCTAGCTAACTAAGTTCAGCAGAGGTAGGAAACTTCGACGGGCACGTTCCAATCTGGTTAAACAGCCCGAGCCAATCCTCCATATGCCAGGTCCGTCCAATGCGACCACCGTCCAATTCGTGGAATTCATCCAGGCAGATTTTGGGTATTGCCCGCGCAAGTTGTGAGGTTTCGGACTTAAATCGAGAGATGGAACTGCTTCCTGAATTATGCTCACTCATCACCCGCCATGCAGGAAGGGGACGGATTGCGACAGCACGAACCAGCATCCCAGGCCTGAAAGTGGTGGCGTCCAGCGTCACTACAGAGCCTATCAACCACGTCTATGAGCCCTTGTTTGGCCTTGTTGTGCCAGGTGCCAAGCGGATTCTACTCGGTGACAGGATGCTTGATTACGGCGCGGGCCAGTACCTGGTCGTATCGGTCGATCTTCCGATCACGAGCCACATTGATGTGTCCAGCGCCGAGGAACCTTTCCTATCGATTGGCTTGATGCTGAAACCGGCAGCAATCTCCACACTGCTGTTGGATGCGGCAACAAACGATCGTGCTGCCGTGGCACCATCCGGAATCGGGGTTAGCGAAGCCCCGGTCGAATTGCTCGAAGCCGTCGTTCGTCTTCTTCGTCTTTTGGATCATCCGAGGGACATCTCAGGAGCCGTTCAGGGCGCTCTCTCTCCGCTTCAGGTTCGTTATCTGCACAATCGCGTCGACATGCTGTAATGCTTGTCTTGTTCTTCATAAACGGGGTGCTATCGGTTTCCTTGGTTGCATTCGAATAGCGGCGCATCGACCCGGTTTGCTTGTACAATGGCCGGCAATGATCCCGTTGCGGATCTGATTGCTGCGATCAGGACAAGCAAAAGCCAATCCCTAGCGAATTCGCAATTTGCGACAAGAGCAGCCGATGCTTAGACTTCAATTGTGGAGAAATTGAAGAATTGACTTGTTAAATGTTGTGGGATCCTGCCAAGGAGCAAAGTGGCTCACGTTGGGAAGGATGATTAGCTTTGCGCCAGGAATGGTGGCTGCAAGGTAGTCTGTGTGAGCGCGGATAATGAATTCCTCATGATCGCCCTCGGCGATGGCGATCTTAAACACTTTGATAGCAGCGAGTTCTTTCGTTGTGTAGTTAGGCTCTTTCTTCTGCATCGCTTCGAGTGCTTGGTGAAGAGTGTTGAACCCGTTGGGGGTGGGCGAGATGCGAGCATAGTCTTTCGCTAACCTTGCTGCCGCTTCAGAAAGGATGGGCGAAGTGAAAGTGCCTGGCACGATAGCATCAGTATTCATGTTTGCGCCAAAAGCGTACACGCTGTTGACTCGTTCTGGATTCTTCATTGCCATGATGAGGCTGATGTTTGCTCCGTCACTCCAGCCAACGAAGGACGCTTTCTTAAGATGTAGCGTATCCATTACAGCCACGACGTCGCTCTGCATCCTCTCAAAGGAAAGTGGATAGGGTCCTAGCGTACTCCGCCCGTGTCCACGACTATCGATCAAAATGACCTCATGGTGGGTTTTGATCAAAGCTGGAACCTGATTCCCCCAGCTCAGGCTGCTTTCCATCCCTCCATGTAATAGGATCACTGGCTCGCCCTTACCGCGTGTTCCGTACCAGATCCGCGCTCCCTCGTGGTCAACGTAATCCTCCTTTGCCAGTGGCGGAAGGGGTTGCTCCACTGGCAGAGTTTCCCATGTTGGAGTCGAAGAAACATTGCTCATTGTAGGCTGCAGGATAAGTGCGACGGCGAGCGTAGCCGAAGTGACAAACAGCATGCTATCTTATGTGTGGTTCCTGATGGAGCATCACTCCGCCGAACTGGTTCGGCGCAATGTGCAGCAGCACCGCCATCGCTGTGCGACCACGCCGATGACCAGAAGGTCGAATCCGTCGAGCAACGCGGAGGCGCCTGCTGCCGCTAATCCCTTTGCTATGCCTGCGCCTATACCCTTTGAAGCTCCTGTTACCAGTGCAACCCCACTGTCTAAAATGCCCATTCTTCCTCAAGTTTTGTGCGTGTCATCTACTGATTCACTTCCTGATGGTATCCAAGGAATACCTAGTGTCAATCAGGCACCTGTGCTACGCTAAGTGGAATCAAGGTAACTAGCCATGGGTAAAGCAATTGAGATGAGTGTTCGGTTAGACCGCGTGCTTCTGGACCAGATCGCTGGGCGGTGGCACCTTCTGATTCTCGGCGCACTTTGCGATCACGGGCACAAGGCGCGATTCAATGTTCTGAAGCGCGCCGTCCCCGGCATTTCTCAGAAGACGCTTACACAGTGTCTGCGCCAGCTTGAGCGCAGTGGTCTTGTCGCACGACGGGTCCTTACCGATTCGCCTCTCGGCGTCGAATATTCCTTTACTCCGCTCGGGGATACGCTCGAAGCTCCAGTTCGGGCTTTATACAACTGGACACGTCAGTACTCTGCGGCTGTACGGACCGCACAAGAGGCCTATGACGCTGATCGAAGCCGCAAAGATGGCAGATCGGCTAACAAAACCCTCACCGAAAAGACCAACGATACGATTTCCAAGAAACCTTCCTGGAAACCATCGCCACGAAGACCTTTCCTTAGTTAGTTGAGTTTACTTGTTGGTCAGTGCTTTAGGCTTTTCCGCCCAAGGTGACGTAATTGCCGAAACCAACGGCGGCCCACTTGATTTTCTAAAACCCCGAAATGAGGAAAGTTTCCGGGCTCTCACGTGAGATCACCATGTTCTCGACAAAAAAGAGCCGATCAGCGAACCTGGTCGGCTCCTTTACCGCCCTTGAAATGCCGCAAATAGCACAATAAAGCCAGATAGTCGGCCTCTCCGCTTTTGAACCGGTTCACCCTTGCATTCGAAATTGGCCGCAAATAATGCAAACAGGCCATTCGACAGAAAAAGCGTCGCCACCGATTGCTGAAGCCACGAAATTCAGAGCGGTAAAGCCAACAAAGCCACAGCAAGAGCCGGTCGCTTCAAAGAAGGGATTGGAGTGGCCGGTTTCTTTTCGGCTTCTTTCTCTTTGGGAGGTTCATTTGGGGTAGCGTCTAAAGAATCACGAAACATAGTCTTAAGATGTTTTATCCTTTGAATCTTTAGACCCGACCCCTGGCGAATCTCCCTTTCCCTTCCCTTAACGAACGTCCCCTGCTTTCTCATAGCGGACGTCCACGAGGAGGACAATCACCGTCGAACTGAAGATCCATAATTTCTATAGTGAGTGCAGTATTTAGAAGAGTAGTTTCATTCTGACACATGAGTCTGTTCAGAACCATTGGCACAATTACGTGCCAGAGACTCGCGGGTGCGCCTCCTTCTGGGCGTCTCAGGACAAAACGTGCTCACGAAAGGCTTTGGGAAAAGATTCTGTGCCAGACTGAGAAGATAAGGTCTCAATATAAGAAAATCGAGCGCCTGAAAAATCCCTCGGCACTGCGCGCCACGAGGATCAATCCAATCGTAGCGCTCAGAGAATAGTTTTTAAGTTCACTTGACCCCCAGAACCGATGCACGGTTTCGCTGGTTGAAGTTCGAGAACTTCTGTGCGGACATGAGCGAATGGCCACCAGGAAAGTCAATCGACCGAATCGACAACGCCTCGGAGCTTGTGTACTAAGTGGACAACAATTAGCGAGTCTGCCGTAGGTTCGGCCGGGTTACATTCCCTATGGACAACAAAATTCCGATTTACCCATTAACAACCAGTGTGCTTGGCCATCTTTACCAACGCGGATTTACCCCTGAGCGAAAGGCAATCGTGCTTAAGGTTTTCGGCCAGGTAATCTCTCACGAAGCCAGCGTCGATCCTGGCAAACTCCTAGCTCGGGCAGAGTGGTTTGGTCTGGAAGAATCGGTCGAGCAACTCGTCGACGCGGTGCGCCTACAGGAACACTCGAACCGGCGGGCATCAGGCGACCTGAAATAGGGCGACACCGGCCTGCTAGACGATCGGAACTCTCTACTCAGTCGGCGTGAGGTATTGCTTTTCTTGCCTCGAAATCTGTCGGAGGAACAAACGTGTCGGTGTTTGGCTCCATCGCGTCAGGGGCTCGTAGATGAGCACAGGGGAAGTCTTTCTCGATGAAATACCGAATCAAGGGCTCGATCGCCCGTTGGAAATAGATGCCCTCCACCTCAGGGTTACTCAGTCGACAGCAGTCTGCAAGCGACAAAGTAATTTGCACCGTGCCTCCAACACAGGCTAAATCGGTAGTGGCGTCTGAAGGTATTATCGCAGTCTCCCAGCCTTGACCTTCACCGAACTGAAGACGCTCAACGACCGGCTCACCTGCTTCGAGTGCCTCTAGTTCACCCGGTGTAATTCGCAATCGAAGACTAACCTTAGTCCATCTTACCTTCATCTGTCTTAACTCTTTGTTTCCCGGGCACCCACAAACTCGCCGGGGCAATGTATCCAGCGATTTGCCCCGTTCGCCAGCCCCAGCATCTCAAACGCGCCGGGCAATTCCTGTTCGTCTAGGCTCAAGCTCGGACGCGCAGCACCTGCAAGAAAGTCCGAAGTGTTTCACTTTCTGCCGAATTCCTTACACTTAGCGCGTACGGGTCACAAACAGAGACTCGTCTCTGTGGTCACCATTTAATGTGATCAGCTCTCTCTGAAGAAGCTGGCTTCTGCTTTTCCGGTTGCGGTTGCCGTTAGGGCTAAAACATCCTCGTACAATTCGGAACCGCCTTCGATTACTCCAAGATGCAGGTCTCAGCGAGAGGTGATCATGAAGTCTTCCAAACCTGGATCGAACGCGGGTCGATGTTTAAGCGACAAGGCCCGTTTACCGGGTCGGCGCTCCGGTCCGTCAGAACAGACAACGAGGTGTTGCCGAGGCGAACGGAGAGCTGGAGCACGCCACCGAAGGAGGCGATATCCTCAACCATGGCCTCATAGTGGCCATTGTCGCTAAGACGTATGTGCTCTGGTCGAACACTCCAACTTACCCGCTCGCCTTCCAGGATTGGCGGGCCGGCCACGACAAGTCTTACGCCGTTCCCGATCTCAATCTGGTCGTCACCGACTGCGATTCCAAAGGCCAGGTTCTCAGCACCGAGCACGCGCGCCACGGTTTCGCTCGCGGGTCGCAAGAATACCGCCTCGGTTTTGTCCGTCTGAAGAACGCGGCCTTTATCGAGTATAAGGATCTCATCAGCGAGCAGTGCTGCTTCGTCCGGATCGTGCGTAACGATCACCATCGTCGCCGCAATTTCGTGTTGCAGCTGGCGCAATTCTCCGCGAAGCCGCCGCCGCAGTGGGGCGTCCAGTGCAGAGAAAGGTTCGTCGAGCAACACAAGCCGGGCCGGCCGGACGAGGGCTCTCGCCAACGCCACGCGTTGCTGCTGCCCAAGAGACAGCGCGGCCGGTGGTCTCTCCTCAAGACCGGAGAGGCCAAGCCGGTCGAGCCAGTGGCGCGCAGCCGAGACTTCTGCGCCAGCCGGAAAGAGCAGTTGGCGAGCAACGGTCATATGTGGAAACAGGGCGTAATTTTGTGGTACGTACGCGACGCCGCGAGCTTCCGGCGGTAGGCCCGAAAGGTCGCGTTCGCCGAGGCGAAGCGCGCAAGTGTCAGCCCTGTCAAGGCCGGCCAGTAGACGTAACGTTAGCGTCTTGCCCGATCCTGAAGGGCCAAGGATGGCGAGACGCCGAGCGCGGGTCGTCCATGCTACGTCAAGCTCGAAGGAACCGAGACGGCGTAGAAACTGGAAGGTCAGGCCGCTGTCCGAAACCGGCTTGGAGCTTGGTCCAGCGGCCCGCTTCGATCCGCTCGCCTTAGGCGTCGTAGCAGACGATGGGCCAATGGCGATCCGGGCACGCCGCAGTGCCGGCCCGACACTAATGTTGCTGAAGGCAAAGACCGCGACTGCCGCCGCCAACGTCGGAAGCAGTATAGGCATCATCGCTGGCAACCCCTGGCTCCCGAACGCGACGTACATGTAGACGGGCAGTGAGTAGGGATGATAGGCAACCATGACTGTCGCTCAAAACTCGCCAAAGGCGCGTAACCAAGCCAGGAGCAAGCCAGCACGAATGGCAGGCCAGGCGAGCGGCAGACTCACTCTCGCGAATGTCGCCAACCGTCCCCGCCCCGTTGCTGCTACGTCTTCGAGCACAGGATCAACCGAGGCAAAGGCAGAGCGCGCAGCGACGATCAGAAAAGGGGCGGCCACGAAAGTCTCGGCAAGCACGATGCCGGCAAACGAGTCTGTGAGTGCACCGTGGCCGATCAGACCGAGCGGCGCATATGGTCCAACCAGGAAGAGCAGAAGTATGCCGCTCGCCAGCGGCGGCATGGCCAGGGGCAGCTGGACAATGAAGCCAAGCACCGCCATTTTGCGCCCCGGCACGCGCGCAAGACAGTAGCCAAGCGGGACACCGCCTATGAGGATTAACGCGACGGACAGCGTAGCACTGCTCACTGACACAGCGAGCGCGCGCCAAAGCGCTGTCGCGTTTACTGAATGCCAATCTGCAAGCCCCGCCTGCTGAATAGCGGCAACGAAAGGAGCACACAGATAGATGGCTAACAATGCCCCAAGCCAGAGCAGCGGCGCAGGAATACGCCGTGTCACTGGGCAGCG
>WNFL01097656.1_pt1 | contig 10439 bp, 12 predicted proteins | sample 5400361 | NCBI WGS metagenome assembly WNFL01 (sample SAMN13153351, study PRJNA577476) | soil metagenome | isolation source: 40 cm soil on Douglas fir-dominated hillslope | place: USA:California | collected 2013-09-17
CTGCGGGTTCCCGCAGACGTCCCACGAGCCGACCTCGAGCCGTTGCTCGACGGGCTCCGCCTGATCACGATCGCGCCCGAGCTGCCGGGCGCACTCGAGCTCATCGGCTGGTTTCGCGACCGCGGCGTCGCGAGCTCCCTCGGCCACTCCGACGCCGATCTGGACGGGGCCCGGGCCGGTTTCGCTGCCGGCGCAACCGGGACGACCCATCTCTTCAATGCGATGAGTGGTATCGACCACCACCGGCCGGGGCTCGCGGTCGCGGCCCTCGACGAGGACCGCGCGCACGTCGAGCTGATCGCGGACGGCGAGCATGTCGACCCCTCGCTCTGGCCGATCATCACCCGGACGAAGCCTGACGGGCGGCTCGTCCTCGTGAGCGACGCGATCCCACAGGCCGGGCTGGGCGACGGGCGGGCGCTCCTCGGCGGGCTGGAGTGCGTGGTCGTCGGGAATCGCGTCACGCTCGTCGGCACGACGACGCTCGCCGGGTCCGTGATCGCACTCGACACGGCGGTTCGGAACCTCGTCGCGGCCGGCTTTCCGCTCTGGTTCGCGGTGGCGGCGGCGAGCCGCAATCCACTGGCCCTGATCGGTGTCATCGACCGCGGTCGGCTCGCGGTCGGCCAGCGAGCGGACGTCGTCGAGCTGGACGACGAGCTCCAGATCCTGCGGGTCATGCGCGAAGGCGCCTGGATCGCGGGCGCCCCGGGCTGACGTTCAGCGCGCCGGCATCGCCGCGAACGTCCGCTCGATGTCGTCGAGGGTCCTCACGGTCGCCTCGGTGACGACGCCGAGATAGCGCTGCCCGAACTCGACCGACGCCTCGCGCGCGTCGCCCCACGTGCCCGAGTGCGTCGCCCGGTGAACCGAGCCGGGCGTCGTGAAGAAGAACGCCGTGTGGACGGCGGCGCCGTTCGTGACCTCCGGGAACGGCGGCATCTCGGCGTTCGCCGCTGCAAGATCGACGAGGCCCTCGTCGATCGCCATGACGGCCGACGTCTCGCCCCGGTTCGCGTGCAGCCCGTTCGACGGGTCGAAGAACTCGGCGGCCTCGGATGGGGTCATCCCGTCCCAGTAGTTCACGGGGAACGCCCGGACCGCCTCGGGCAGCCGCGGCGCGGCGTTCGCGCAGGCATAGGCGATCGCCATCGTATTGTCGTAATGGCCGTTATCGCGGCGAGCGAGACGGCAACGTCCTCGACGAGCGCCATGAATGTCGGGATCCGGATGTGGACGACGCCCGTGAACCCGACGTGCGGATACGACAGGCCGTAGTTGATCGTCGGCGCGACGACAGCGCCGATCCGTGGGGCGACCCGCCGGGCGACCTCGTTCGGGACGAGTACGTCGGTCAGCAACGGCCCGTGGGGGCCGTGCTGCTCTGTTGAGCCGGTCGGGACGATCACGGTGTCGTGCGCGGCCAGAAAGGCCTCCAGCTCGGGGTTCGTCATCTCGCCCAGGAACACCGTCGGCGGTTTCATCTTGAGTGCCTCCTCGCGTGTCGTGTCAGGCGATCCTTGTCGTTAGCTCGCCGATCCCCTCGATCCAGCACGTCACGACGTCACCTGGCTCGAGATGGCGGTCGGGGCCGGGCGGAGAGGTCAGGCGGGCCGGCGTCCCGGTTGCGATCAGATCACCGGGGCGGAGCGCGAGATGGTGGCTGAGGAACGCGACGATCGCAGCGACCGAGAACCGCATCTGCGAGGTGCGTCCGTCCTGGATCGGGTCGCCGTTGATCGAGCACCCGAGCTGGAGATCGGCGGGGTCCAGCTCGCCGACGGGAACGAGGCGAGGTCCCGCCGGGCAGAACCCGGGCATCGATTTGCCGACGAGCCACTGGTCGCCGTCGAGCCACGCGTCGCGCGACGACACGTCGTTCACGATCGTGTAGCCCAGGATGTGGTCGAAAACATCGGCGGGGTCGACGCGCCAGGCGTCCCGGCCGATGACTACACCGAGCTCGCACTCGGCGTCGACGTTCGCCGTGAGCGTCCGGTCCCACGACAGCGTGGCGCCGTCGGTGGTGAACGAGCTGGCGGCCTTGCCGTAGATCATCGGGCGGTCGGGCCCCGCTCCTTCCGGTTCCCCGGGAACGTGGTAGTTCAGCCCGACGGTGTAGATCGCCCCGGGTCGGAGGAGGTCGAGATGCATCGCGCTCAGGCCGTGACGGTAGGGTCGGCGAGGAGCGGCGCCACCGCAGCCCGCATGACGTCGGCCATCCCGCCGACACCGGTCCAGCGCTCGAACGCGATCGCGGCCTGGGCGATGAGCATCTCGGAGCCGTTCGCCGCACGTAGCCCTCGTGCCCGGGCCGCCGCGAGGAGTGGCGTCTCGGCCGGAACGTAGACGAGGTCGAAGACGGTCGCGGTCGCCGGCAAGGCAGCGACATTCAGCGTCATTCCGGCATCCACCATCCCGACGGTCGTCGCGTTCACCGCCAGATCGGCCGACCGCAAGGCATCCGGGAACGCCGAGTCGTCGAGCGCGACAGCCGAGCCCACCCCGGCCCCGACGCCGGCCATGCGCTCGAGCAGCGCGGCAGCGGAGGTCGCAGTGCGGCTCCCGATCGTGACCCGGCGTACACCGGCAGCGAGGCAGGTGAACACCACCGCGTGGGCGGCGCCACCCGCACCGGCGACGACGACATCGGCCCCCTCGAGGGATCGGCCCATCGCCAGCTCGACACCGGCCCGGAAGCCTGGCGCGTCGCTGTTGAAGCCGATCAGCCGACCGTCATCGGTTCGGACGACGTTGTTCACTGCTCCGATCGCCCGGGCGTCGCCCTCGACCTCGTCCACGAGGCCAGCGACAAGCGGCTTGTACGGAGCGGTCACACCCAGCCCAAGGAAGTCCGGGCCGCGCGACGCCGCAACGGCGCCTGGAACCGCCTCCTCGTCGAGCTCGGCGAGGACGTACTCTCCGTCGATGCCCGCGGCGGCGAATGCCGCGTTGTGCATCACGACGGAGTGCCGCCGCCGGAGCGGCTTGCCGAGGAGGGCGACCCGGCGGGTCACGACGGGACGGCCACCGCGCCGCGGTTCGGCTTGCGGACCGGCCCGGCCGTCGGCGGGAGCGGACCCAGTCGTGGAGCTGCCGCGGATCGGGCGTCATCGTGTGGAGGATGAACTGCTCCACCCCGGCGTCGACCCGCGCCTGGAGCGACGCGACGACCTCGTCCGGCGTCCCGAACAGGTAAACCGTCTCGAGGTATTCCGGCCCGCGCTCGCCGCTCATCACCTTCAGGAACGCCCGGTGCTGCTCCTCGCGGGCCCTGGCCGGATCGTTCGTCAGGACCAGGTGCAGAAAGTTCTCGTGGGCAACGGAGAGCTCGGCGGCGTCCTCGCCGTTCTCGCCGAAGAACGCCTTGAGCTCACCCCAGTCGCGCCGGATGTCCGGCGGCGGGCACGTGGGGCGCGGGATCCAGCCATCCGCGCGGAGGGTCCGCGCTTTCACCGATTCGACGAACCTGGGCACGTCGGGCGACTTCGGGTTCGCGAGCTGCGAGCCGCCGCCCACCCAGAAGGCCGGCCGCTGGCCGGTACGCGGCTCGATGAACACGTCGTCGACGGAGTAGTAACGGCCGTGATACGTGACCGTCTCGCCGGCGAGGAGCGGCAGCATGATGTCGAGCATCTCGTCGGTCCGCTTGCCGCGCTCCGACTTGTGGACACCCACCGCTTCGTACTCGGCGTCGTTCCAGCCGACACCGGCGCCGAGGACCACGCGGTTGTCGGACAGGAACTGGAGTGTCGCGAGCTCCTTCGCGAGGAGAACCGGGTTGCGCAGGGGCATGATCAGGATCGAGGTCCCGAGACGAACCCGCTCGGTCACCCCGGCCGCCACCGCGAGCGACAGGATCGGCTCGAGCCAGTTCACCGAGTAGAACCGCTTCCCGACGAGCAGATGGTCGGTGATGAACAGCGAGTCGAAGCCGAGGTCCTCCACCTCGCGCGCGAATGCCTTGATCCCGCGTGCCCGCTCTGGTCCGTCGCCCGCCCAGACGTAGGAGGGCAGGAACACCCCGAACCGGCCGACGTCGCTCATGTGCTGGCTTCCTCCCTGGGGGCCGGCGTCACCGGCCGTGGTAGTCGGGGTCGCGCTTCGCGAAGAACGCGCGCGCCCCCTCGAGCATGTCCTCGGTTTCGAAGATCCGGACGGACGCCTCGAGCTCGTCGGCGAGCCCGGCGTCAAGGTCGACATCACACGCCGCGTCGATCAGGCGCTTCGCCTCGCGGACCGCGAGCGGACCACCGTCTGCGATCTCCGCGGCAATCTGGTCCGCGCGGTGGCGCGCCTCGCCGTCGGCGACGACCTCGTGGACAAGCCCGATCCGGGCGGCCTCCTCCGCCCCGATCACCCGGCCGGTCAGGATCAGCTCCTTGGCCCTGGCCGGACCCACGACCCGTGGCAGGCGCTGCGTCCCGCCCGCACCCGGCGTCACCGCCAGCCGGACCTCGGGCAGCCCGAGCCGGGCCCGGCTCGCCGCGATCCGGAGGTCGCAGCACAGCGCCAGCTCGAGCCCGCCGCCGAGGGCGTTGCCCTCGATCGCGGCGATCGTCGGCATCGGCAGCTGGGCGAGTCGGCGCGCAACGCCCTCCTCGAGCACGTGCCGGTCGCGCCCTGCCGCCCCGCGCTGGGACTCGAACTCGCCGACGTGCGAGCCGGCGGAGAACGCCCGCTCGCCGCTGCCCGTGACGACAACCACGCGGACGTCGCCGGCCGGTGCCGCCTCGAGTGTCGCCAGCGCGGCGTCCAGATCGGCGAGGAGCTCGCGGGTGACCAGGTTCAATGGGGGGTTCACGAGCTCGAGGTGGGCGACCCGCCCGAGCTGAAGGGCGATCAGTCCGCTCACGACGCGCCCGGTGGCGCGGCGGATGGCTCGGCCGGTGCCGCGGCCGCGAAGTCCGCAGCGAGCCCCATCGGGCCCGCGGCGTAGAGCCGCGAGTCCATCGTCCGGAGATCGTCCGCGACCCGTGGCCGGAACCCCATCCGGCCGAGGACGTCCTGCTCGAGGTCGATCCCCGGAGCGACCTCGGTGAGGACCAGGCCGTCGTCCCCGAGCGCGAAGACCGCCCGTTCCGTGACATAGCGGACCTGCTGCCCGCGCTCGCGCGCGAGCTTGCCGTTGAACGAGATCTCCTTGACACGCGGGACGAACTTGCGGAGGGCGCCCTCCCTGACGACCCGGACTCCGCCGTCGATGTCGAGCTGGAGTCCCTGCGCCGTCAACGTCCCGACGAAGTTGATCCGGGGGGTCCGGGCACTGATGTTGGGGAAGCCGCCCGGGCCACGGACACGCCCCTCGAATGCGTGGACGTTGACGTTGCCCTCGGCGTCGACCTCGGCGAACGACAGGCTCGCGATGTCGAGCCCGCCACCATCGTAGAAGTCGAACATGTACGGCTGGTCGATCATTGCCTGGTAGTTGAAACCGGCGCCGCCCTCGTTGCCGGCGACCGGCACGCCGCCGAAGATGCCCTGCTCGACCGTCAGGACAAGCTGGTCAGTGATCCCCTCCTCCCATGCCACCCGGCCGATGAGCTGGCTGATGCCGAAGCCGAGGTTGCAGATGGCGCCGCGCGGGAACTCGAGCAGGGAGCGCCGGGCGATGACCTTGCGCACGTCCAGCGGCAACGGTGGCTCTGGCCGAACCGGCCGGCGGAGCGCCCCGGCGTAGTACGGCGAGTCCCGGGTGATATATGTCTGCCACTGGTCCGGGTCGACGTAGACGTGGTCGATGAGCGCCCCAGGGACCTTCACGTCTCGCATCCGCAGGCTGCCGCGCGTCGCCAGCTGGCGGACCTGAGCGATGACGATTCCGCCGCTGTTCCGGGCGGCCATGGCCATCGCCAGCATCTCCGCCTGGACCGCCTCGCCCTCCATCGTCAGGTTGCCGTCCTCGTCGGCGGTCGTGCCGCGAATGACGGCGAGATCGATCGGGAAGGCGTGGAACAGGAGCCACTCCCGGCCGCGGAGGGTGACGACCTCGACGAGGTCCTCGGTCGTCCTGGCGTTCTGCTTGCCACCCGTCTGGCGCGGATCGACGTACGTTCCGAGGCCGACACCCGTGACTAGGCCTGGGCGCCCCGCGGCGATCTCGCGCATGAGCTGCGACAGCACGCCCTGCGAGGCGCGGCTCGTTGCCGATGTTGCTCCCGATCGTCCGTCGCTGGAGTCCGGGCAGCCCGAGCTGCGAGAAGCCGCGATCGGCGAAGTCGCCGATGCCGACGACGCGAACGGTAGTCAGGTCCCTGGGGTGTCCCTGTTCGGCGAAGACCGTGGCCAGCTCGTCGATGAAGCGCTGCGGCAGCCCGTGCCCAGCCCCCGAGCCCCCGACCACGACCGTGCTTCCGTCGCGAATGAGCCCGACCGCCTCGCGAACGTCGATGACACTGGTCACGGCATGTAGCCTCCAGCGTTCGGGTTGAGCGTCTGGCCGAGGAACAGGCTCGAGGCGTCCGACAGCAGGAAGATCACAGCATCGGCGACCTCGTCGGCCCGACCGAACCGACCGAGGGCCATGTCCCGGAGGCGGCGCCTGCCCTCCTCGCTCTCGACGAGCTCGGTCGTCATCTCCGTGATCGTCACCCCGGGCGCGACGGCGTTGATCCGGATGCCGCGCGGTCCGAACTCGCGGGCGAGCGACCGGGTGAGGCCGATCAGGCCGGCCTTGGCGGCACTGTAGGCGGCGGTCTCGGCGACGCCCATCTGGCCGAGCCGTGAGGCCACGTTGACGATGGCACCGCTGCCCCGCTCGAGCATCGATGGCAGCGCCGCGCGCGTCGTGTGGAACGCGGCCGTCAGGTCGGTCGCGATGACCGAATCCCACTCGGCCGGGTCGATGTCCAGGAACGGCCCGACCTGGGTGAGGCCGGCGTTGTTGACGAGGGCGTCGATGCGCCCGAACCGCTCGATGACGCGGGTGACGAGTCCCTCTGCCTGATCGCCGATGCCGACATCCGCAGCGAACCCCTCCGCCTCGGCCCCGAGGTTCCGGAGCCGGGCGAGCGTCGCCTCGCCGGCGTCGCCCGCGTGGTGGTAGTGGACCGCCACGCGCGCGCCCTCGGCTGCCGCCTTCACGGCGACCTCGGCGCCGATCCCGCGGCTGCTCCCGGTCACGAGCACGACGCGGTCGGCGAGCGCGCCGTTCATCGGTCGGCCGCGGGGCGGCGGACCGGCGCAGCCGTCGACTCGCGGAGGATGACCTCGGTCGGCAGGATGACCCGCTCCGGCGCGTCGCCGGCGAGCAGCTGCTCCGCATGCTCGAACCCGCGGCGCCCGAGCTCGCGCAGCGGCAGCCGGACCGTCGACAGGCTGGGCGAGGTCAGCGCGGCAGTCGAGATGTCGTCGAACCCCGCCACCGACACGGCACCCGGGACCTCGATCCCGAGCTCGCCCAGCCGCCGCAGCGCGCCGAGCGCCAGGAGGTCGTTCGCGCAGCAGATCGCGGTGAACGGCACCTCACCGTGAGTCAGCGTGTCCACACCGAGCGCGCCGCCCTCGCGATCGAACGTGGTCCGCACGACCAGCCGCTCGTCGAACGCGATCCCCGCCGCCTCGAGGCCGCGGCGGTAGCCGGCGAGTCGCTCCCGCGCGACGAACAGCGACCGCGGGCCGGCGAGGAATGCGATCCGCCGATGGCCGAGCCCGGCGAGAGCGGCGACCATCCCGGCAATACCAGCGGCGTTGTCGACACTGACCTCGGGCTCGCCGAGCGCATGCGGCGACAGGTGGACGATCGCTGCGCCGTCGGCCCTCATCGCCGTGACATGCCTGTCGACTTCCTCGGTGAGCCCCGGGTCGTCCAGGCCGCTGCCCGCGAACACCACCGCCGCCGCGCGGATCGAGCGGAGCAGGCGGACATACGAACGCTCGCGCTCGGCGTCTCGTTCCGAGCTGCAGGTGATCACGAGGAAGCCCGCGCTCGACGCACCGTCCTCCACGCCGCGAACCACCTCCGCGAAATAGGGGTCCGTGATGTCGTGGACGATGACCGCGACGACCGGCACGCGGCTCTTGAGCAGCCCGCGAGCGAGGGCGTTCGGGACGTAGTCCAGCGTCCGGGCGGCCTCGAGGACGCGTTCGCGGGTCGCGGCGCTGACCGGGTAGTCGGACGACGAGACGACGCGCGACGCGGTCGCTGCCGACACGCCTGCGAGGCGCGCGACCTCGGTGATCGATGCCATCGCGTGTGTTCCGCTCAGTAGGGATACGGGTAGGACCGCGGGTCGTCCCGCACGGTGACCCACTGCCACTCGGTGAACTCGTCCCAATTCGCCGCTCCGCCGAAGCGTGCGCCGTTCCCGGAAGCGCCCATCCCGCCAAACGGGATCGTCGCCTCGTCGTTCACGGTCTGGTCGTTCACGTGGACCATCCCGGACTTCATCCGTTGGGCCAACGCGAGGCCGCGCGAGATCGAGTGCGAGTAGACGGCGCCCGTCAGCCCGTACTCGCTGTCGTTCGCGAGGGCCAGTGCCTCGTCGTCGGTGTCGAACACGACCACCGGCGCAACCGGGCCGAAGATCTCCTCGCGCCAAGCCGCCTGGTCCGCGGTGACGTTGGTCAGGACGGTGGGCCGGTAGAACAGGCCGTCGTACGTGGCACCCGTTACGATCCGGGCGCCGCTCGCGACGGAGCGTCGGACGATATCGTCGACCCGCTCGAGTTGCTTCTGGTTGACGATTGGGCCGAGATCGACCTCCTGGCGGTACGGGTCCCCGAGCCGGAGCCGGTCGGCCTTCTCCTTGAGCAGGTCGATGTAGTCGGCAGCGATGCTGCTGTGGACGATGTGTCGCCCGGTCGCGAAGCAGACCTGGCCCTGGAACTGGAACGACGCGAACGCGCCCGCGGAGGCGGCAGCCTGGAGATCGGCGTCGTCGAGGACGACGAAGGCGTTGTTCCCGCCCAGCTCGAGCGAGACCCGCTTGAGCAAGCCGCCGGCGAGCTGGCCGACGCGCCGTCCGGCGCCGGTCGATCCCGTGAAGGACACGCGGTTCACGTTTGGATCGGTGACGATCGCCTCGCCCGTCTCCGCGCCGCCGACGACGATCTGGAGCAGGCCGTCGGGCAGGCCGGCCTCGCGAAAGATCGCCGCGAACACCGCCCCGCCGCAGACCGGCGTCTGCGGGTCGGGCTTCAGGATCACGGCGTTCCCGACCGCGAGCGCGGGCGCGACGACCCGCATCCCGAGGACGGAAGGCGAGTTCCAGGGCGTGATCGCGCCAATCACCCCGGCCGGGACGCGACGGAGCATCGAGAGCCGGCCCGGAACGACGCTCGGGACGAGCTGGCCGTACGGCTGGAACGGCATCGTGGCCGCGGCGTTGAGCTCGCCGGCCGCGAAGTTCTGCTCGTGATGCATCTTCCCGTGGACCGCGCCAGTCTCGCGCTGGGTCCACGTCCCGAATTCCGGCCGGTGGGCCTCGTAGATCTCCGCCGCGCGGCGGAGGATCGCCGCGCGCTGGTCGTAGCTCGTGTCTGCCCAGGCGGGCTGGGCGGCCGCCGCGGCCGCGGCCGCGCGGGCCACGTCGTCCGGGGTCGACTGCGCCAGGCTGAGCAGCGGCCGGCCGGTCGCGGGCTCCCGGGTCTCGCGCGGCGCCCCGGTGCCGGGGTTCCACTCGGCGAGGAACGGATCCAGCCAGCCGGCGCTGGCCGAACCGTCGCCGCCCGTCGTCGTGTCAGGCGCCGTCGTGGCCATCGGATGCTCCTTCCCTGGTTGCGGCGAACCGTTCCGCATACGTCCGTGGCGCATCGCTCACGACCGCGCGCGTGCCGGTCGCAGGGTCGCGCCACAGCGGGCCGCGAGCGAGCACGGCGTCGATGAGGCCCTCCTCGAGATACGCCGGCAGCTCCCAGGAGCGGACCGTCAGCGCCTCCTGCCCGGGGTAGCCGATCAGCTCCCGGACGTGGCTGTCCGTGTAGTACCCGGCGACGATCGCGAGCTGCAGGGCACCGAGGGCCGCCGGATCGTCGCGTCCAAGCGCATCGAGGCGCGCCTGCGGGTCGTCTCCCAGGTCCGCGCGAAGTGCGACCCGGATCGGCCCGATGAGGTCCGGCCGGGCGGTCAGGACGAACCGCAGTCGCGCGTCGGTGACGACGTCGGCCGCCGATGGCATGCCGTGGGCGGCCGGGATCAAGCGGTCGGCCATCGCGAGCAGGGTCGCTCGCTCGGCCGGGTCGAACGAGCTGAGCGGGTCGATCGCGCCCACCGGCTCCGCGGATCCCGCGCTCACGCCGGCACCTGCTGCTCGAAGCGGGTCTCGATCATGTGGTCCGCAGCGCGCAGGGCGATCGAGACGATCGTCGACGTCGGGTTGACACCGGACGACGTCACGAAGCACGAGCCGTCGACGACGTACAGGTTGGGGACGTCGTGCGTCCGGTTCCAGCGATCGAGGACGGAGGTTTTCGGATCTTCGCCCATCCGCGCCGTCCCG
>WNFL01249607.1_pt1 | contig 10439 bp, 11 predicted proteins | sample 5400361 | NCBI WGS metagenome assembly WNFL01 (sample SAMN13153351, study PRJNA577476) | soil metagenome | isolation source: 40 cm soil on Douglas fir-dominated hillslope | place: USA:California | collected 2013-09-17
GTCACGGTGATCGGCCTCATATTCGGTGGATACGTGCTCTACGCCGTGGTCTTCCTGCTGGCCGTGCTGACCAACCTGACCGCGCTGCAGCGGATCCGAGAGGTGTGGCTGCAGGGTCGCGCCCAGCGCCTGGCCATCGAGCGCGAATCCAAGGCTCGGCGATCGGCGCCCCCTCAGACGCCGTGACGGATCTCTTCTCGAACATTGCGGGACAGCCGCAGGCGCTCGATCAGCTGCGCTCGCAGGTCGAGAGCGACCGTCTCGCCCACGCATACCTTTTCGTCGGAGAGTCGGGACTCGGCAAGACGACCGTCGCCCGGCTGCTGGCGCAAGCTCTGCTGCCCGAAGCGCCGCTCGGTCGACACCCCGACTACTGGGAGGACGACCGCATCAAGCCGCTCTCGATCAATGAGATCCGCCTGCTGCCCGAGAAGCCTCCTGAGTTCCACGAGCTGTCACTCCAGGCGTTCTTGAACCTCAAGCCCGCCGTCGGCAAACGTCGCGTCGCGGTGCTGGCCAACGTCGGCCGCCTCCGCGACCAGGACCAGAGCGTGCTGCTCAAAACGGTCGAGGAGCCGCATCCGAATCGGGTGATCGTGCTGACCACGCCGAGCCTCAACCCGTTCGTCGTGCTGCCCACTGTCGTGTCGCGCTGCCAGCGCGTTTTCTTTCATCCCGTGCCTTCGCCGGAGATCGAGAAGCTCCTGGCCGGTCAGGGGGTCGACGCTGGGCGGGCGCGCCTGATTGCCGAGCTTGCGCGCGGCCGCCCGGGTTGGGCGGCGCGGGTGGCCGGCGACCAGGGCGTGATCGAGCTCCACCGCGAGTGGACGCGCCGCCTCGAGGAGGTGTTCGGCGCTCCGGCGGACGTCCCGCTTCGTGTCGCGGCGGAGCTCGACGCGGGACAGATGGCCTGGCGCAGGGTTACTGAAGGGGAGGCCGAAGACCCCGCCCTGTTTGCCATCGCAAGCTGGCAGATCGAGCTGCGCAAGAGGATGCTCGCGAGCCGCGGCCGCGAGCAGGGCCGCTGGGCGCGGTTGATCGAGCTCTCATACGACACGCTCGGCTACCTCGAACAGAATGTCAGCCCACGCCTCGCGCTCGAGACTTTCTTGCTCGAATGTCGAAAAGCTTCCTGAGAAAGAGCCTCGCCGGGTTCAAGCCCTACGTGCCGGGCGAGCAACCGCCCGATGGCGAAGGCTGGGTCAAGCTCAACACCAACGAGTCGCCCCTTCCGCCGTCGCCGAGGGTGATCGAGGCGGTCAAGGCCGCCGCCGACGACTCGCTGCGACTGTACCCGAGCCCGACGGCCGCACCCGCCAGACAGGCCATCGCAGCGCATTTCGGCCTTGATGCGGCGCAGGTCACGCTCGGAAACGGCGGGGACGAGCTGATCGAGATGTCCCTGCGTGCCTTCGCCGGCGCGGGCGATTCGGTGGCCTATCCGACCCCGACGTACCCCTTGCTGGAGCCCCTGTGCCGGCTGCACGAAGCCGTGCCCTCGCCCCATCCGACCAACGAGATGTTCACCTGGTCGACCGAGCTGATGGAGGACCCGGCACCGCTGAAATTTCTCGTCAACCCAAACTCGCCGACGGGGACCTGGCACGGCGCCGTGTCGGTCGAGCACGCTGTCTACCGATCCAAAGGCGTCGTCGTGCTGGACGAGGCATACGTCGATTTCGCCTTCGAGTCGCAGGTGGGGCTGCTGGCGAAACACGACAACCTCGTGATCCTGCGAACCATGTCCAAGTCGTACGCCCTGGCGGGAATGCGCATCGGCTTCGCGCTGGCGAGTCCCGAGCTCATCGCCGACCTGGATGCGGTCAAGGACTCGTACAACATGGATCGCCTGGCCATCGTGGCGGCGACAGCGGCGATAGAGGACGACGACCACCATCGCAAGATCGTCGACCACGTCGTTGCCGAGCGCCGGTGGCTGGAGATGCAGCTCCACGAGCTGGGTTTCCAGCACTCACCCTCGGAGGCCAATTTCGTGTTCGTCAAGCCGCCCACCGGCACCGCTGCGGCCGCCCTCGCGGACGCGCTGCGCGAGCGGCGCATCCTCGTCCGCCATTACGATCGTGACCCGATCGCCGGCTGGTTCCGGATCACGGTCGGCACGCGCGACCAACATGAGCGGTTGCTCGAGGCTCTGAAGGAGATATTGATTTGAGCGCGCCGACTCGAGACGAGGCGTGGGAGCTCGTCACGTCGATGACCAAATCAGATCAGCTGCGCCGCCATATGCGTGCCGTCGAAGCCGCGATGCGAGCCTACGCGCGGCGGTTTGGCGAGGACGAGGAACGCTGGGCCGTGCTTGGTCTCATCCACGACTGGGACTACGAGTCCGGCCCGACGGCGGAGCTTCATCCGATGCGCGGCATCGTCATGCTGCGTGAGCGCGGCTGGCCGGAGGACATCCTCGACGACATCGCTTCGCACGCCGATTACCTCGACGTCCCGCGGGACTCGAACATCCGCAAGGCGCTCAACGCGGTGGACGAGATGTCCGGCTTCATCATCGCGTGCGCCCTGGTCAAGCCCGACAAGTCGCTCAGCGCGGTCGAACCGAGCACGGTACGCAAGAAGATGAAGGACAAGGCGTTTGCCCGTGGCGTGCATCGTGAGGAGCTCGTCGCCGGGGCGGAGTCGCTCGGTATACCCTTCGACGAGCACGTGGAGATCGTCCGCGATGCCCTGAAACCGATTGCACAGGAGCTGGGACTGAATCCATGAGCACGGGTGGGAGATCTCGCGTCCTGCTGATGCATCCCATTCTCGACCCAGGTCCGGCGATCCTGGCCGAAGCCGCGGAGGTCGTCGCCTACCCGGCGGAGCAGCCGCTCGACGAGGCGAGCATCCGGCGCGCGGCGGAAGGCTGCGTCGGAATCGTGAGCCAGCTGATGGATCCCATTCGCGAAACCGTCCTCTCGACTCCGGGCTTGAAGATCGTGAGCAACGTGGCGGTCGGGTACGACAACATCGACGTTCCGACCGCGACTGCGCACAAGGTCATGGTCACGAACACACCCGGCGTGCTCGACGACGCAACCGCCGACTTTGCCTTCACCCTCCTGATGTCCGCGGCGCGAAGAATTGTCGAGGCAGACAGCTTCACCCGCCAGGGACGATTCAGAGGATGGGCGATCGACATGATGCTCGGCGCGGACGTACATGGCGCGACGCTTGGACTGATCGGGGTGGGCCGGATCGGTCGCGGCGTCGCTCATCGGGCCAAGGGATTCAACATGCGTGTCCTGTACTTCGACCCTCAGCCATTGCCTCCTGACGCCGAGCGAGACCTGGGCGCGACGCGGGTCGACCTGGGCAGGCTGCTCGCGGAATCCGATTTCGTCTCGGTCCATGTGCCTTTGACCCAGGAGACGCACCACCTCCTCAGCACCCCGCAGTTCGCGCAGATGAAGAGGACGGCGATCCTCATCAACACCTCGCGCGGACCGGTGATAGACGAGGCGGCTCTGGTCGAGGCGCTCAACGCCAAGAAGATCGCGGGCGTCGCCATGGACGTGTATGAGCGGGAGCCGGCGGTCCATCCAGGCCTCATCCCGATGCCGAACGTCGTTCTGGCCCCGCACATCGCGAGCGCGACCGTGCGCACGCGGTCGGAGATGTCGGCGATGGCAGCGCGCAACATGGCGACGGCAGTGCGTGGCGGCCGGCCGCCGAACCTGCTGAATCCCGAGGTCAAGAGATAGCTCTCGCTCTCAGATACCGCCTGGTTGCCCTCGACCTCGACGGGACGATCCTGGACCTGAAGTTGAACCTCGACCCCCGCGACGTCGAGGCTCTGGGCCGGATCATTTTCGCGGGCGTGACGGTCGTCGCCTGCACCGGCCGGCCCTTTCCGGGCGCGCTGCCCTGGGTCGAGAGGCTCGGCCTTGACGGTCCGATCATCTGCTACCAGGGCGCCGAGATCCGCCTGCCGGACGGGACGAAGATCCTCGACCACGGCGTGAAGCACGAGCTGGCGATGGAGGTCATCCGTTTCGCGCAGGAGCGCGACCTTCACGTCCAGGCCTATCGGGACGACAAGCTGATCGTCGCGAGAGACCGGCCCGAGGCCCACGAGTACGCGAACCACGCCGGGATGGAGATCCACGTGGTCGGCGACCTCGACGCCGCGATGGGACCGACCACGCCCAAGCTCGTGATCGTTTCAACCGCGGAGAGGCTCGAGGAGCTCATGCCTGAGGCGCGCCGGCGGTGGGATCGCCGGCTCAACGTCGCCACCTCGACCCCGACCTATCTCGAGTTCACCAGCGTCGAGAGCGACAAGGCGTCCGCATTGCAGTTCCTGTGCGACAGGCTGGCCATCCCGCAAGATCAGTCGGTGGCAGTTGGGGATGGCCGGAACGACGCGTCGATGATCGCCTGGGCCGGATTGGGGGTTGCGGTCGATGGCTCTCCTCCGGAGGTGATCGCCGCCGCGGACAGGACCATCCCCGGACCCGGCCATGGGGGAATCAAGCAGCTCGCCGACGTGTTGATCGGAGGAGGCGGCTGATGGGAACCCTACTGCTGGTGCACGCGCATCCCGACGACGAGTCGATCTCGACTGGCGGCGTGATGATGAAGGCGAAAGCCCACGGGCATCGGGTCGTGCTCGTCACGGCAACGCGAGGCGAGGTGGGCGAGATCTACAACATGGACGAGGAGTCGTCGCGGCCGCGTCTCGGCGAGATCCGCACCGAGGAGCTGAAGGCCGCCGGTGAGATTCTCGGAGTCGACCGGATCGAGTTCCTCGGCTACCGCGACTCGGGCATGGTCGACACAGCGGACAACAAGGACCCGCGCTCCTTTCACCAGGCACCCCTCGAAGACGCCGCGGCAAAGGTTGCGGTCGTGATTCGAGATGAACGACCCGACGTCGTGGTTACGTACGCCGAAGATGGCGTATACGGACACCCGGACCACATCAAGGCGCACTACGTGACGAACGCCGCGCTGGATCTTCTCGAGCGGGAAGGTTGGGCGCCGAGGAAGCTGTACTACACCGCGATACCGCGCTCGATGATGGAAGCGTTCATCTCGCAGATGCCGGAAGAGGCGCAGCGCGCCCAGAACACGAACATGCGAATCGCCGGCACGCCCGACGAGCTGGTCACGACACGGGTCGACGTCCACGATTACGTCGACCAGAAGCGCAAGGCGTTCGCGGCGCACGTCAGTCAGAACGATCCCAACTCGTGGTTTGCGACGATGGCGGACCAGATCTACGAGCTCGCGTTCGGAACGGAGTACTACCAGCTGGTCCGAGGCAAGCCGGGCTCGGAGCTGCCCGAAGATGACCTGTTCGTGGGGATCAAGTAGCGCTCACGTAAACTCGAAAGAGGATGGAAGTGCTCAAGATCACGCCGCGCGGATACTGCCACGGGGTGGTGGACGCGTTTCGAATCGCCAAGCGCGTGCGCGAGGAGACCAACGGGCCGGTGCACATGCTGGGAATGCTCGTCCACAACACGCACGCGACCGACGATCTCCAGGCCCAGGGCATCGCCCTCGTGGACCAGCCGGACCGTTTTGCCGGGTTGGACCAGATCAAGGAGGGGACCGTCATCTTCACCGCCCACGGAGTGTCGCCGCAGGTCAAGCAGCGCGCCGTCGAGCTCGGGTTGAAGCCGGTCGATGCCACCTGCTCGGATGTCGTCCGCACGCACGAGCTGGTCGCCGACCTCGCCAACAAGGGTTACGAGGTCGTTTACATCGGGCGCAAGGGGCACCCGGAGCCGGAAGGAGTGATGGGCGAGGCGCCCGGCAAGGTTCACCTCGTCCAGGATCCCGAGGACATCGATGCGCTCGACCTTCAGGGCGACCGGATCGCCGTCACCTGCCAGACCACGCTTTCCGTCTGGGACACCGAGGACCTGATCGGCCGGGTCAAGGCCCGCTACCCGCAGGCCGAGGTGCACAACGAGATCTGCCGCGCGACCCAGGAGCGGCAGGAGGCGGCCGTCGAGGCGGCGCAGCACGTCGACCTCGTGATCGTGGTTGGCAGCCCGCGGTCATCCAACTCGCTGCGCCTCGTCGAGGTGGTCAAGAAGCTCGGCAAGAAGCCGGCTTATCTCGTGGACAGGTTCGAAGACCTCGATCTGAGCTGGTTTGCCGGCGTCAAGAAGGTCGGCGTGACCAGCGGCGCCTCGACGCCGACCCAGCTGACCCGGCGGGTGATCGAGTACCTGGAGACGCTGTAAGGATTCCCGGCTTAGGTCCGTCTCGGCTGGCGCAGGCGCCGGATCACCCCGCCCAGGCCGCCGCGGGCGGTTGCAGCCGGGCCGGATGGTGGGGCAGCTGCCGCGGGAGGCGCAGCCTCGGCTGAGGGCGCCGAGCCCCCAGGAGCCTCCGCTTCACGCGCGGCCGCGCCGCCCGACGGGCGCCGCCGCCTCCGCCTTCTCGGCGCGCCCGCCGCCCGCTCGGGCTTGGCGGCAGCTGCGGAGGGAGCCGGCGCGGGAGCGGGTTCTGGCGCCGGCCCGTTGGCGCCGGCCGGCCGGCGTCGCCGGCGCCTCCGGGGCGCCGCCGCCACCGCGCCCGCCGCCGCCGGCGCTTCGGGGGCGCGCTCGCGGTCCTTCGCGCCCAGGTGGCGCCGCACCTTGGCTCCCACCTCGCCTTCGGCGCACAGCGCGCCGTCCGCCATGTGGACATCGACCCGCCACACAACGATCGAGGTGGACGCACCGCCGATCGGGGGCCGTTTCTGGGTCAGCGTCCAGCGGGCGTAGATCGTGTCGCCGGCGTGCACGGCACGGGGAAACTTCCAGTTGAGCCACTCCCATTCCTCGACCGAGGGCACCGGCATGTCGATCGTGCCGAGCCCGACCGCCACGGCGACCAGGAGGGTGGGCGGGGCGACGCGGGCGTGGCCGGGGGCGGATTCGATCGAGAGGGGGGAGAAATCGCCCGAGATCCCCGTGAACAGCGCGATCTCTGATTCAGAAATGGTGCGCCGCCGGGTGGTCCATTCGCCACCTAGCGGGAGGTCGTCGAAGGAGAGGGGCTCGATCGGGCCGAGTATAGCCCGACTGCCCTTTTCAACGAGAAGCCATGTGGAGCTTTAGGCCGGATTTATTCCGGCCGTCACCCAGGCTTGTCACTTTCCAAGCGCCTCCTCGCGTTGCCGAGGAGAGGAGGGGGTCCCGCGGGGGAGGACGACTGTCCTCCCCCGCGCCCAAACTCTCAGGCTCGGGCGTTAACCTATGACAACTTCAGCGCCCGGGAGGGTTTTTCCCTTGGATCTCGCGGCTGTTCTTCTCGTCACCTCCGTTCTGCTCGTATTCGCGTTTCTGCTCCTCACCGTGTCGCTGATGCGGTTGCGCGGGACCACGCGGGAGCTTCAGGCCGCCCTCGATGACGAGAGCGGGGCTCGAGATCGGGCTGCCTTGTTGCTGGCGATCGCGTCGGCGGTCAACTCGTCTCTCGCTCTGGAGGAGGTGCTCAACGTCGCGCTCACGCACGCGGGTCGGATCATGGGGGCGGTCGCCGGGGCCATGTACCTGGTCAAGCCTGGCGGGGCGGACATGCACCGGGAAGCCGAGTACAACCTGACCCATCGCGCTCGCGGAGCGGTCCGCAAGCTCGACGAGGAGCCGGTCCGCACCGCGATCGCCGCCATGCGGCCGCTGGTCGTGAAGCTCGACGAGCGGACCGCTCCCGGAATCGAGGGGGGCGGCCATCCGCAGCACGTGCTGGTCGTGCCGGTGCAGCGCTCGGGCCAGCTGATGGGGGCGATGGAGCTGTACCTCAACGCGTGGCGCGAGCTCACCGAGGACCAGGCCGATCTCTTGAACGGTGTTGCTTCCGAGGCCGCGATCGCCATCCGGCATGCCCAGCTCTTCCAGGCGCAAGAGGAGAACGCGCTCACGGACGAGCTGACCAAGCTGCCGAACCGGCGCGCTATGGCTCAGCGGTTCATGCAGGAGATGCAGCGGGCGAAACGCCACCACAACTCCATCGCTTTCCTGATGATCGACCTCGACCACTTCAAGCAGGTCAACGACACCTATGGACACCTGAACGGCGACGCCGTGCTGGCGGAGCTGGCTTCGATCCTCGTCACCGGCGCTCGCGAATCCGACGTCTGCGCGCGCTACGGCGGCGAAGAGTTCGGACTGATCCTTCACGAAACGACCGAGCCGGGAGCGCGCACGCTCGCCGAACGAATCCGGGCGAAGGTCGCCGCGGCGACGTTCCCGGGAGGGCTGAAGCTCACCATCAGCATCGGGGTCGCCGCCACGGACGAGCCGGCGCTGTTCACGACCTTGATGGAGCGCGCCGACCAGGCGCTCTATTCCGCCAAGCAGGGCGGCCGCAACCAGGTCCGCGTCGCGGACATGAAGGCTCCGGCCAAGCAGCAGCAGCACACGGCGCCCGCGCAAACGTAACCTCCTCTTCTAGAGGCATTTCTTGGGGCACTTCTGCGTCAACTGCGGCGCCGCTCTGGTGATTCGCGTGATCGAGGGTCGCGAGGTGGAGGCTTGCCCGAACGACAGCTTCGTGCTGTGGCACGACCCGAAGGTGTCGACCGCGGTGATCGTCGAAACGGACGGCGGGATCGTCTTGGGGCGCCGCTCGATCGAGCCCGGTTACGGCCTGTGGTGCTTGCCCGGAGGGTTCGTGAACGACGACGAGGACCCCGCTGCCGCCGCCGTGCGGGAATGTTTCGAGGAGATCAGCGCTCCGGTTGAGGTGACGGGGCTGATCGGCGTGTTCCACATTGCAAAGACCGACGCGCCGAGCATGATTGGCATCGCCTACAGGGGCCGCCTGGTCGACGGCGCCCGGCCGTCGGCCGGGGCGGAGATGCTTGAAGTCGGTGTGTTCCCACCAGACTCCTTGCCCTCTCTGGCATTCCCAAGCCACCGCACGATGGTGGCCGAATACCTCAAGTCCCTGGCGCCGGCGGAGGAAGCGGCACCTCGGCCCGCCCGCGAAGTGGCTCCGCGTGCAAGGCGGCCATCACGAGCGCGAGTGCCGAGGCAACCGCGGCGCAGGCGGTGAACCCCGCCGCATAGCCGAAGTTCTGCACCACCGGGCCGAACAGAAGCGGCCCGGCCGCAAGCCCGAGGAACAGGATGGTGCCGTACATACCCATCGTGATGCCGCGCGTCGAATAGGCGGACAGGTCGCCGAAGACGACGCCCATCGCGACAAAGGCTGTAGCCATGAAAGGCGTGCCTGCGGCGAGGACGATGGCGGGACCGACGAACCCAGTTAGGTGACCCAGCACGACGCACGCAGCAGACCAGCCGAGGACGCCGACGAACACGATCGGCCAGCGGTGACGCGCGCGGTCGACGAGCCGGCCGCCTGGCAGTCGGGCGAGTCCATTGACCACCGCCTGGAGGGCGAGCAGGTAGCCCACCTGAGCGCTTGGCAACCCCAGGGCCTCGCGGCCGAACACCGGTAGAAACGCCCCGATCGTGCCCCAGCCCAGAGTTGCGGCCACGAGACCAATCGACACGGGCAGGAAGGAGCGTTGCGCGAACAGGGCTCGCAGGGGAGCTCTGAAGTTCATGCCGCCGGAGAGCTGTCTCGTCCCACTTGCCGCGAACGCTGCCGGGACGGCAAAAATCAGCAAGGCGGTGGTCACGGCGATGTCGGTCCTGATGTCGATCCAGCGCAATGCGACCCCGGCGATCGATGGCCCGAGGAAGAAACCTGCCTGCATGGAAAAGGTCAACCAGCCCATGGCGCGTCCGAGGCGGCTGCCTGACGTGGATTCGGTCACGGCACTGAACAGCGCCGCCTGCTGCGCGCCGCCGGCCAATCCACCGACGATCTGCCAGAGGAACAACGGGCCGATGCTCGGCGTGAACGCCGTCGCGATTTGCGATCCCCCGGCGAGCGCAAAGGAGACGCCCAGCAGCGCCCTGGCGCCAAATCGATCGACCAGGACACCAGATGGAAGGGATAGCAGGGCGCCGGCGAGGGTGGCGACCGAGAACAGAGCGCCGACCTCGAACCTGCTCGCCCCCAGGTCGTGCGCGTACAGCGGAACGGTGAGCCCGCGAGCAGCAAGAGCCGCGAAAGACGCGCCGGCGGCAACATAAAGCAGAACCGTCCGGCGCGAGTCCGGGACGGTCACGCGCACAAAACTAAGATAGCGGCGCATGGTCCGCGAGCGGGTGGGCGACTGGCGCTCGGCGTGGTTGTTCGCGCTGGCCGGGCTGCTTGCGAGCGTGCTTGTCGTCGCGACATCGCAAACGCCTGTCGTCGCACCACTTTTCTACGCGCTTCAGGACCAGCTGTTCCCCGCACCCGAGCCTTCCTCGCAGGTGACGCTGGTCGCGCTTGACTCGACCGCGCAAAGGTCGACGAATTTCGGTCCCTTTCCATGGAGCAACGACGTCCACGCGAAGGTGATCAGCTACCTGGCGAGCCTGCACCCGAAGGTGATCCTGTTCGACGTCATGCTCGACCATTCG
>WNFL01396414.1_pt1 | contig 10439 bp, 9 predicted proteins | sample 5400361 | NCBI WGS metagenome assembly WNFL01 (sample SAMN13153351, study PRJNA577476) | soil metagenome | isolation source: 40 cm soil on Douglas fir-dominated hillslope | place: USA:California | collected 2013-09-17
AACATTGGTCCGGAATTGCGCTTCGAACTGCTCCGCCGTGGTTCCTTCGAGCGGACCAAAGAGACCGTAGCCGGCGTTGTTGACCAGGACGTCGATGCTTCCGAAGCGCTGCACCGTAGCGGCGACGGCAGCCGCGATGGTGTGCTCTTTCGTGACGTCGAGCTCGAACATCGCGACGCTAAGCGGGGTTGGCCTGCTTTCGATAGAGAGGAGGTTGCGGACGGTGGCGGCGACGTTCCAGCCGCGCTCCGCGAAGAGGCGGGCGGTGGCGCGTCCGATTCCGGAAGAAGAGCCGGTGATGAGTACTGTCTTCGGCATGCTGTCCTCACGAACAAGTTAAGGCGGCGGAAGCGCGGGGGCGTGCGAAAATCGGCGAACGGCGAAGAATCCCCGGCGAATGACGGTTGTGGAAGGCGCTAACATTCCTGCATGCCTGAAGACTTGAAAGTTGGCCCGATTATTACACGGCCCGGCGAATTGCGGTCGGGATTTCTAGACGCGGACGGCATTGAGATCCCGGTTACGGTAATCAATGGCTCGAAACCGGGTCCGGTGCTGGCGCTGGTGGCCGGCAATCACGGCTACGAATACCCGCCGATTCTGGCGTTGCAGCGGTTACGCGAGCGAATCTCCGCGAAGAAGCTCAGCGGTGCGGTGATCCTGATGCATGTCGCGAACATCCCGTCGTTTCTGGGCCGCACCGTGTACTTCAGCCCGCTGGATGGGAAGAACCTCAATCGCGTTTACCCCGGGAAGAAGGACGGCACGCCGTCTGAACGGATCGCGTATGCGATCACCACCCAGGTGATCGAGCGCTGCGACTATCTGCTCGACCTGCACTGCGGCGACGGCAACGAATCGCTGCGGCCATACGTGTACCAGACGGTGACGGGCGACGCGGTGCTCGACGCGCGTATTGCCGACCTGGTGGCGCACTGCGGGTTCGATCACATCGTGGTGGATCGCGGGCGCCCGGTGGATCCCGCGGCGTCGCTGTACTGTTCGAACACGGCGATCACGCGCGGTAAGCCGGCGGTGACCGTCGAAGCGGGATTCCTCGGCGTGCCGGATGAAGCGTCCACCAAGCTGATCGCCGAAGGCGTCGAAAACGTCCTGCGGTATCTGAAGATGTCGGCGGGTCCGGCGAGGCGGGTGAAGCGGCCAGTGTTTCTGGATCCGGCGCCAGTAATGACCAGTCCCGTGACGGGGATTCTGTATCCACACGTGAAGCGCGATCAGATGGTTAAGAAGGGCACGGTGCTGGCGCACGTGACGGACTATTTCGGCAAGAAGATCGCGGAGGTGAAGGCGCCGGTTGCGGGGAAGGTGCTGTATATCGTCGCGACGCCGCCGATGGTGGAGGGGCAGCCGGTGGCGTGCGTCGGAGTCGTAAAGAAGGGTCCGATCAAGAAGCAGGCGGGTACTCGACGCTGATCAGAAACAGCCCGCGGGCGGGGGCGGTGGGGCCGGCGGGAATCTTGCAGGCGGGGTCCAGCCGGGCCTCGAAATCGGCGCGCGCGAGGTTGCCTTTGCCCGATTCGAGCAGCACGCCCACGATGTTGCGCACCATGTGCTTGAGGAAGCCGCTGCCACGGACGCGGTAGATTAAGCGGTCACCAGAGCGTTCTAATCGTGACGAGAAAACACGGCGCACCTTCGAATGGTCGAGGTCGTCGCGATCGTCGGAAGCGGCGAACGCAGAGAAGTCGTGTTCGCCTTCGAGTAGCGGAGCGAGCTCGATCATCCGAGCCTCGTCGAGCGGATACGCGTGATGATACACGTAGCGGCGCTCGAACGGCGGGCAGATCTCAGCGCGCAGAATCCGGTACTCGTAAGTCTTAGCGACAGCCTGATAGCGGGGGTGAAAATCGGCGGCTGCATCGGCCAGATCGAGCACGCGAATGTCGGGCGGCAGGAGCCGGTTGATGGCCTTGCGGAGATTCGTGAGCGGGATCGGATTGGTGAGCGAGAAGGCGGCGACCTGAGCGAGCGCACGCACCTTCGATCTCCCCAAGGGCGTGTTCGAGAGTACCTTGGATGGTAGCGAGGCCGGGCTGGACTTGCCAGCCGTGGAAGTCGGTTCCGTCGTAACTGATGGTGGCCCGGATGCGTCGCAAGTTAGTACTATGCAACGAATCTGTTTGGTCCTGCTGGCGGTTGCAGTCGTGTCGACGGCTCAGCCGCAGCCCATCGATCGGGGCATCAACTTCTACAGCAAGGAAAAGGAAGCAGGGCTGGGCGCGACGCTCGCCAAGGATTTCCTGAATCACGCGACAAAGTTCGAGAATGCCGAGGTGCAGGAGTACGTCGAAGGGTTGGTTCAGCGATTGGCCCAACAGCTTCCGCCGGGCGGGTTTCCATTCACGATCGGGCTCATCGGCGATGAGAATCGCGTGACCCACGAGCCGTTCGCGATTCCCGGCGGCTACCTGTTCGTCGAGACCTCGCTGATTCTGGAAGCGCGCAGCGAAGACGAACTCGCCGGAATGCTGGCGCACGCGATGGCGCACATCGCGGCGCGTCACGCTACCCGTCAAGCGACGCGAGGCCAGGTCAGCAATCAGGCCACGATCCCGCTCATCTACATGGGTGGATGGGCCGGCTATGGGGCCCGTCAATCTGCGGAAGTGCTCCCGATGAACATGCGGAGCATTGCGCGCACCTTCGAGATGGAAGCCGACCGGATTGCGGTGCAGGTGATGGCCGATGCGGGTTACGATCCGCGCGCGCTGGCGGCGTACATCGATCGCACCCAGCCCGCTCCGCCTGGAAACCTCACGTTTTCGGCGATGCCTACGAAGGAACAGCGCGCGGCCGAACTGAGCAAGGCGATCGAAGAGCTGCCCGCGCGAACCTACGACGTGCACGAGGGACTCGCGAAGATTCAGGGGACGCTGCGCGCGGCGTTACGGTAAGTACTCGCCTGAAAACGCGGGCTGGGTTACGCTGAATTCAGTACCCTCCTGTGGAAGAAGAAGTCCTCGGTAAAGCCTATGACAGCCGCTTAATGCGCCGGCTGGTGCGCTATCTGCGGCCGTATCGCGGCGCGGTGCTGGTGTCGCTCGCGTTCCTGCTGGTGCAATCGGTGATGCAGGTGGTGGGGCCGCTGCTCACCAAGCTGGCGATCGACCGCTACCTGGCTAAACCCGACCTGCCGACGTCATCGCTCGGGCCGATGGACAGGTGGCTGAGCGCCGACCCCTGGACCGGGCTCACGCAAATCTCGGCGCTGTACCTAGGGGCGTTGATCGTCACCTTCCTGTGCGAGTTCACGCAGACCTACCTGATGGCGCGCACCGGACAGCGCGCGATGTTCGACCTGCGGCGCGAGCTGATGGAAAAGCTGCAGCGGCTGGACCTGGCGTATTACGATCGCAACCCGGTGGGCCGTCTGATGACACGCGTCACGACGGATGTGGACGCGCTGAACGAAATGTGGGCGTCGGGCCTGGTGACGATCCTGGGCGATTTTCTGGCGCTGAGTTTTGTGGTGGTCGCTATGCTGCGGCTTTCGCCGGGAATGACGGCGCTGATGCTCGCGGTGACGCCGCTGGTGATCCTGGTCACGGCGCGGTTCCGCAGTTTCGTGCAGCACGGCTACCGGCGGATCCGAGTGGCGATCGCGCGCATCAACACCTACCTGCAGGAACACGTCAGCGGAATTTCGGTGCTGCAACTGTTCAATCGCGAGGCGCGCAGCAAGGAAGAATTCGAGCGGATTAATCGCGACCACATGGAAGCCTTCAAGGACACCATCTACGGCTATGGATGGTTCTATCCGGTGGTGGAGTTTCTGGGGATGCTCTCATTGGCGGGATTGCTGGCATACGGCGGATTCCGGATCCGCAGCGGCGCGCTGACGCTGGGCGTGCTGGTGGCGTTCTTTCAATACGGCCTGCGATTCTTCCGGCCCATTCAGGACTTGAGCGAGAAGTACAACATTCTGCAATCGGCCATGGCGGCGAGCGAGCGCGTGTTCAAGCTGCTGGACGTGGAGCCGAGGGTCGCGTCGCCTGCGTCGCCCGCGGGGTTTCCGGAAACTGCGTCTGCCATCGAGTTCGATCACGTTTGGTTCGCCTACAAAAACGAAGACTGGGTGCTGCGCGATGTGAGCTTCCGGATCGAACCGGGGGAAACCATCGCGGTGGTGGGGCACACCGGGGCGGGGAAGACCACGCTGGCCAGCCTGCTGCTGCGCTTCTACGACATTCAGAAGGGCTCGATCCGCGTGGGCGGCACGGATATTCGCGAGTTCGCGTTAGACGATTTGCGACGCCACTTTGGAGTCGTGTTGCAGGATCCGTATCTGTTCACGGGCACGGTGGATTCGAACATCCGCCTGGGGACGGCGTCGATTGCAGACCAGGAAGTGGAGCGGGCGGCGGAACAAGTGAACCTGCTCGAGTTTGTGCGGGAGCTGCCGCACGGATTCGCGCAACCGGTGCGGGAGCGCGGCAACGGGTTTTCCACGGGGCAGAAACAGCTGATCAGTTTTGCGCGGGCGCTGGCTCACAATCCACGCTTTCTGATTTTGGACGAAGCCACGTCAAGCGTCGATACGGAGACGGAGTTTCGCGTGCGCGAGGCGCTGGCGCGGCTGGTGGAAGGGCGCACGTCGCTGGTGATCGCGCATCGTTTGTCGACCATTCAGCGCGCCGACCGGATTTTCGTCATGCACAAAGGTCAGTTGCGCGAGAGTGGCACGCATCAGGAGTTGCTCGCACAGCGCGGCATTTATTGGAAGCTGTACCAACTTCAATATCAGGACCAAGAGGTCCTTTCAAACAAGGCCCAGGAGGTGGCGAATGTCCAGCCCGTCGAGCGTTTCGTTGAACTATCCGATCGGTAAGTTTTCGATGCCTGCCGTGGTTGCGGCGGGAGAGCGGCGCCAGTGGATCGAGGAGATCGCGGCGGCGCCAGCGGCGATGCGGAGCGCGGTTGCCGGACTGACGGCGGAGCAGATCGAAACGCCGTACCGCCCGGAAGGGTGGACTGTGCGCCAGGTGGTGCATCATGTTCCCGAGAGCCACATGAACGCGTATCTCCGCTTCAAGTGGGCGCTCACCGAAGACACGCCCACCATCAAGCCGTACAACGAAGCTCGCTGGGCGCTGACTCCCGAGGTGGCGTCGACGCCGCTCGAGGTTTCGCTCGCCACGCTGGAGCTGGTGCACGATCGCTGGGTGCGGCTCTTACGCGCGATGAGCGACGCGGATTTCGAGCGGACTTACCGGCATCCGGAGATGGCTGATCTCGGTCCGATTCCGCTGGCTCGCATGCTGGCGCTGTATGCGTGGCACGGCAAGCATCATGTCGCGCACATCACGGGGTTGCGGGATAGGATGGGTTGGAAGTGAGCCGTAATAAATGGCCACGAATGAACACGAATAAACACAAATAACACGCACAAGAATACCCGCAGAAACACACACAAGAACACAGAAGCAACTAATCGTGGCGGAGTGCGGTCATCGGATCGACGCGGGCGGCGCGGCGCGCAGGCACCCACGCGGCGGCGAGGGCGATCGCAAAGAGGAGTATGACGACGACAGCGAGTGTTGCGGGATCAGTCGCACGGGCTTCGGAGAGCAGGGATTCAAGCGCGCGTCCTGCGAAGAGGGATCCCAAGACGCCGGCGGCAGCGCCGCCGAGAGCCCAAAGTGCCGCGCGGCGGATCACGAGGCGCGCGACTGCACTCGGGGTCGAACCCAGGGCCATGCGCACGCCGATCTCGCGGGTTCGCTGCGTCACTAAGAGCGCCATCACGCCGTAGAGGCCGATGGCGGCGAGCAACACGCCCATCGCAGCGAAGAGTGAGATGAGCATCGCTTGAAAACGCGGGCGGGAAGCGAGCGCGCTAACGCGGCTGCGGAGGGGCGAGAACTCGACCGGGACGGATGGGTCGATCGCCGCGAATTCGGTTCGCACCCATTGCATCACTGCTCTCTCGGCAACCGGAGTTCGGATCACGAGAAACGCATGTCGCCAATGAATCCCCGCGGTCTGGCCGCGTGCGGCTACAGACGTCGAATTGTTGCGCAGGGCGTAATACTCAGGATCGGTGCGATCGACTCCGGCGTTGCGAACATCGCGCGCCACGCCAACGATGGTCGCCCAGTCAGTGGTCTTCATTCGCCGGCCGACGGGGTTTTCGCCGGGAAATAGTTTGCGCGCAAGCGTCTCATTAATGACGATCGCAGACGCATTGCCCGCTCTATCCAGATCCGTGAAGGCCCGCCCCGAAACCATCGGAATCTGCATGACCGCGAAGTAGCCGGGCGTGACGTATCGCCAGGCCACCATGCCGCGCGTTTGCGGATCGAACGGCGGACGGCCTTCCAGTTGAAGGGAGGCGAAGGGCCGCCCGCGGCCGCCGCCCCCTGGCGGAAGTGAATCGGTGATTGCGGCAGCCGTGGCGCCTGGAAAACTCGCAATGCGCTCCTCGAGACTGCGTAAGAATTCGAGCTGTGGCGCGATCTCGGAATAGCGCAATCGGGGCAGCGTGAAAGACGCCGTGACGACGTGCTCCGAATCGAAGCCGAGCGGCGCGGACTCGATGCGCCACAAGCTCTGAAGCAGCACGCCGGCGCTGGAGAGGAGCACTACCGAAGCGGCGAGTTGCGCTCCTACCAACCATTCGCGGAGATGAATTCGCCGGGTGCGAATCGCGGTGGGACGACGTAGCGCGGGCGCGATTCCCAAGAGCAGTCCCGTGAGTAGTGATGCCGCCAGCGTGAACACCAGGACGCGTAGATCGAGCTTCGCCTCCTGAATGCGCGGGATGCCGGCGGGCGCGAGCCCGATGAATAATCGCAGCAGCGCCCAAGCCAGAGCGCACCCCGTTACGCCACCGATCAGGCCGAGCAGTCCGCTCTCGGTGAGCGTCTGACGCGCGAGCCTCCAGCGACTGGCTCCGAGCGCGAGTCGAACGGTCCATTCCTTTTCGCGCGCGGCCATGCGAGCGAGCAGCAAATTCGCAAGATTCGCGCAGGCGATCAGCAGCACGGTGAGTACCGCACCTGCGAGGACCCATGAAGCCCGGCGTACATCGTCCACCTGGCGATCGCGCAAGGATCGCACGACGAGCTTCACGTCCTTGCGGAGCGCGGGAGTCACCGGTTCGAGTGCCTGCGCAAAGACAGACATGAGCGCGGCATGCGCCTGTGCGGGTGACACTCCCGGCTTGAGGCGCGCGAACGCGCGAACCGCGCGGCCGTTGGCTGTCGATTCGTCGAGCTGCGTTGGCAGCACAATATCGCCGCGGCTCAAGGTTGGCGTTTCGAAATCGGCAGGTAGGACGCCGGCGATCCGGACAGACGCGCCGTCGAGCTGCAGGAGCTTCCCGGAGATCGCGGGATCGCCTCCAAAACGCGATTGCCAGAGGCCGTACGAGATCAGCGCAGATCTGGGAGCACCCACGCGGTCGTCGGCCGGCGTGAAATCGTGCCCTAGCACGGGAGTGATTCCCAGCACCGCCAGGAAATTGCCTTCGACCGACAGGCATCCAAGGTGGACCGGATTAATTTCGTTGAGATTGCAATCCGCGACGCCGGCTTCCAAAGATGTGATCGATTCGAACGGTCCGAGGTTGCGTTGAAACGCGAAGTAGGATTGGGCGAGCAGATACTCGTTGCCGTCGAGCGGCGTCAGCATGCCGACGGAGACCAAGAGATCGGCGTGGGTGTAAGGCAGACTGCGGAACAAGATGCGATCGATCACGCTGAAGACAGCGGTGGTCGAACCGATGCCCAGCGCGGCGGCGAGGAGTGCGGTCAGTGCAAAGCCCGGGTTCCGGGCGAGCCCGCGGGTGGCGTAGCGAAGGTCCTGAAGAAGCGTGCCCATGCGAGATCGGCAGGCGGAACCGCCTGCCCCGCCTTAGTGCGCGGTCCAGCCTCCGTCAATCAGAATGTCGGTGCCGGTGATATAACCGGCTTCCTCCGAGCACAAATACAAGGCGAGTTTCCCGACCTCTTCGGGCTTGCCCCAGCGGTTGAGCGGCACGTTGTCCATGAAGAGCTTGGTCAACTCGGGATTGCTCATCAGCACGGTATTCATCTCGGTGGCGAACGGTCCCGGGCTGATCGCGACCACGGTGATCTTTTCGCCAGCGAGCTCTTGTGCCAACGCGCGCGTGAGGCCGAGCAATCCAGCCTTGCTGGCCGAGTATGGGCCGCGGCCGGGCAGCGAAATGTGGCTCATGATCGAGGTGAGGTTGAGGATGCGGCCATACCCGCGTCCGCGCATGTGCGGGACGAAGGCGCGGCAGAGAAGGAAGACCGAGGTGAGGTTGGTATCCATCACCTTGCGCCATTCGTCCATGCTGTACTCGACCACGGGCTTGCGGACGTTGACGCCGGCGTTATTGATCAGGATGTCAACGCGGCCGAAGCGCGCGACGACGTCCTTTTCGAGCTTGGCGACCTGAGATTCGTCAGTGACGTCGGTCACGAAAATCGCGGATTCGGCTCCGACCTTGGTCATTTCCGCGGCGCTCTCTTCCAGCTTTTCGCGATCGCGCGCCACCAGCGCAAGTTTCGCGCCGGCTCCGCCTAATTCCACTGCCATGGCGCGGCCCAATCCGCGGCTTGCGCCGGTGATGACCGCAACTTTATCGGTTAGATTTTTGGTGCTCATCGCACCTGTCATTCTAATAGGCGGACGAGGACGTCCGCCGCGGACCGGGAGGTCCGCCCCACAAGGAGACCGGGAGGTCCCACCTTGCGGGTAAGGCGCCTTAGTTTTGGTAGCGGCGCGGAAACACGTTTAGGCCGATCTGATCGACCTGATTCTTCACGCGTGTATACGACGCCTCATCCGGCAGCGGGCCGATCAATACGCGAAACAGCTTCTCGTTGGGACCGGGCGCGACGAAACCGTCCAGACCGCGATGCCGCAAGCCTTCGGCGAAGATGATCGCCAGCCCTTTTTCGACTGCGGCCATCTGGATATAGATCTTGTTTGGCACGGGAGTGGCGAAGAGCTCGGGCTCAGGACGCGAACGAGGGCGAGCCAAGGTGGCCTGTACGGTCGGAATTGCCGGTGCAGGCGCAGCCGGGGTGGCCGTCGCCGGGATGGGAGTCGCCGGAGCCGCGCCTGAGACTGCACGCGGCGTGGCAGAACGTCCGACCAGATAGGCGAACGCTGAAAAGCACACGATCACGACGACGGCAACGAACAGGATGCTCGACATTTGCCGCCATCCGAGGACGATTTCGAACTCGGAGGATTCGGCCGCGGTTTCGGGCGCATTAGATTCCTGAGCGGTTTCAGAGGCGGGGATGGCGCTGGGAACAGCATCGACGACTGCCGTGTCGCGATGTGAGAAGAGGCTGACCATGACACTCCTCTATCGGCGGGGCTGAGGGAATGGATTAGTACTTACTTAGTTTTCTTCCTAGGCGCGCTGGCCGGCTCGGGTGGCGGCGGGGCGCCATGTAGTATGTGGGCCCTAGCTTCCATTTTGGCGGCGTCGGATTTCTTGTGGAGCTTCTTGAGGAGCGCGGTGTACTGATCGAGCGTTTCGGCCAGTTGCGGCGGCGGCGGATCGGCGGGATTGAGCACCGGCTTGCGCGCCGAGACAAAACCTTTCTTGTCAAGGATCGCGATGGAGATTTTGTAGCCAGCGAATTCATGCTGCTGACGGTATCCGTTTCGCGCGCAGTGAGCATCATGCGGAAGATGGGCTCGGCATCCGCGTGCCGGCCCTGCGCGCCATAGACCTGCGCGACCTCGGTCAAGGAGACTTGCGTGTCCGGGCTGGTGTCACCGTGCAGCTTGGTGCGGATGTACAGCGACCGCTCATAGCAATACGCCGCCTCGGGAAACTTTTTCTGGTCGAAATAGAATTTGCCAAGCTGATCGAGGGTTCCGGCAACGTCGCTGCTGGAGGGACCGAAGGCGCTCTCGCGGATGGAAAGGCCGCGCCGTAGGGCCGTCTCGGCGTCGGGCAACCGCTTCAGTTGGGAGCCGCATTTCGCAACGCCGTCCAGTGCCGGGAGCATAGTGGCGCTGGTAGTGCCCTCACTCTTTTCGACAATCCGAATGGCGCGCTGGAACTCGGTTTCCGCGGGAGCGAACTGCTTCTGAGAGACGAGCAGGTTGCCTACCGTGACCAGGTGCGAGACCAGGTCCGCCGAGTCCGGGCCCTTGCCGCGCTCGAGGTTCGCGATGGCGCGCCGTTCAAAAGGCTCGGCATCGGAATACTTTTCCAACTGGGTGTAGACGTGGGCCAGTCGTGCTAGTTGCGGAACCACCGCGAGATCCTGCCGCCCCTTGGCGGTTTCGGCGATCTGCAACGCGCGCTCATAGTAGGTCAGCGCCTGTTGGTACTTGTTTTGAGCGACGGCCACGCGGCCCAGATCGTTAAGGTCGATCAGCAACTCGGCACTATTCAGGCCGAGTGCGTGCTCGCGCTCCTCGAGTAGTTTGACGTAAAGCTT
>WNFL01441708.1_pt1 | contig 10439 bp, 11 predicted proteins | sample 5400361 | NCBI WGS metagenome assembly WNFL01 (sample SAMN13153351, study PRJNA577476) | soil metagenome | isolation source: 40 cm soil on Douglas fir-dominated hillslope | place: USA:California | collected 2013-09-17
AGGCCTATTACGGGCTCGACCTGCACGTCGATCTTGGGGCCTTCGACGAGCTGCTTATCTTTTACCGTGGCGCCTCGACACGCAAGGACCAGCGTCGTGTCCTGAAGAAGTTCTTCCGCAAGCAGGAATTCGAAGTCCCGATCTTCCGCCGCCTGTTCGTCCTCTTCAAGCTGAAGCCCGAGGCCCAGCGAGTCGAGCAGCTCATGCGCGACCGCCCGATGTCGCGGAGGCAGGCACGGCGCTTCGTCCGGGCCGCGCGGAGCCTTCTGCCGCCGGAGGTCAAGGACAGCTACATCTACATGAAGCTGTTCAAGAACATGCCGCGGACCGACATCGAGATGATCTTCCCGAACACGCAGGTCCAATTGCGGATGTTCGACAAGATCAAGCTCGGAGTGACGGGAGGCGCCGGGCTTGGCGTCGGAGCCTTCAGCGCCGCGGGCAAGATCGCGCTCGCTGCATCGAACCCGGTTGCAGCCGCCGGCGCCGCGGTCGGGCTCGCCGGGATTTGCTTCCGCCAGGCCATGAATTTCTTGAACCAGCGGCAGCGCTACATGGTGATCATGGCGCAGAACCTCTATTTCCACGCCATGGCCGACAACCGCGGGGTTGCGATCAAGCTCGCGGACCGGGCTGCCGAGGAGGACGTCAAGGAGGAGATCCTGCTTTACGCGGTGCTCGCCAATGAGAAGATCAATCGCCGCGATCTCGATGCGGTCGATGCCAGGATCGAGCGGTTTCTCGCCGAGACCTTCGGTGTCACGGTCGATTTTGATCTCGAGGATGCGCTCGGGCGCCTGATAGCTGACGGCATCGTCACAGAAGGATTGGACGGCATGCTCGAGGCATTGACCCCGGCGCAGGCAGCCTTGCATATCGATCGCAAGTGGGATCTGTTTCTCGATGAGCTGCCGGACGGCGCCAGGCCGGAGGGAACCGAGGTAAGCGACGGTTACAGCCTGACGCCTTGAAATCTAGTCAGTATAACCGCGGGATCGGAATGCCTGGAGCGAGTGCGAGAGACCGCCTTCTGCCCTCGCTCAGCAGCACAGGCGGCCAATCCCGGTCACGACCCGAGTCGCTGCGTATGTCTGTCGTCGGCTGATGCAATCTTTCAAGATCATGGTCGAGACACGCGACCTCTCCGAAGCCCGCACGCTCAACGGCGTCCTGTCCGAGCTGGTCGAGCCGACGCCGGCCGCAATCTCGATGTTCGAATCGCCGGTCGGCTGGCGGATCGACGCCTACTACGCCGAAGCCCCGGACATGCAGCTTATGCAGGGCCAAGTCGCCGCGCTGCTACCCAGCCCGCCGCAGCTCAATGTCGAAGCCGTCCCGGACGAGAACTGGGTGGCGATCTCGCAGGCGGCCTTGCCGCCGGTTTCCGCGGGCCGCTTCACGATCCACGGCAGCCACGATCGGTGCAAGGTCATTCGCGGGCCGAATACGCTCGAGATTGAAGCCGGCGAGGCCTTCGGCACCGCCCACCACGCCACAACGCAGGGCTGCCTTCTGGCGATAGATCAGCTGTGCCGCGGTCGTTGGTTCCGGCGCGTGCTGGATGTCGGCTGCGGCTCGGGCGTGCTGGCCATCGCCTCGGCGCGCGCCCTGCCGCGTGCGGCCATCGAGGCGATCGACAACGATCCGCTGGCGGTCGCAGTCGCCCGCGCCAATGCGCGCTCGAACGGCGTCGGGCGCCGCATCCGCTTCAAGGTGGCGAATGGCGTGGCGAACCGAGGCGAACGCGGCCCGCCTTACGATCTCGTGCTGGCCAATATCCTGGCCGAGCCGCTCATGGAGATGGCGCCGGCCATCGCAGCCGCCACCGAGCCGGGCGGAATCATTGTCCTGTCCGGCCTACTGACCCCGCAAGCCGCCCAGGTGACGGCGGCCTACCGGGCTTGCGAAGCCGTATTGGTGGACCATCGCCGGCTGGCGGGCTGGTCCACGCTAATGCTCGTCAGGCGCCGCAGTCGCGCGCGGAGCCTTTCTCGTCGGCCCAGGCCCTCGGCCTGAAGCGCTCCCTGGCGCGAACACGCCCGATCTCCTCCTCGGCAACGCCGATGTCGAGCAGCGACCGGTCACTGAGGCCCGCAAGCTTCTCTCGAAGCTGCCAATCCTCGGCCGCTTCACGAAGCTTGGCCACATAACCCTGGAAGTGCCGTTTGGCAGCGGCTGCCAAGGTAGACGTCGACAAGGCGGGTCCGGAACTTGCGCCGGTTGCGCCCGTGGCGGTGGATGAAAGAATGCTCATTCGTCATCTCCTTATCGGCGCGCCCCAGAGCGGCCGAATGCAAATCGCGGCTGGCGCGAAAGCATCATGGATGAGTGGGAAAGCTAGCTGACTGCCGCGCGGGCCCGCCTCAGATCCAGTAGGACGTTGAACCGGTTCCGCGCTCACGAATCTCGCGGATCTCCGATTTGCCAAAGCCGAGCTGGAGAAGCTGCTCGTCGCTATACCTGGCAAGATGGCTCGATACGTAGCGGAGCGCCTGCTCTTCCCGCGACTTCATCATGGCGGTCAGGAAGCGACGGAAGAGGCTGGGGCGCGCCGGACGCGCTTCAACGGGGGAGAGATCGGCAACGCTGCCGAGTGCGGTATGTGTGCTCATGGTTTTGCTCATCTCAACGATGTTGGCGGTGCCGTGCAGTCTTGTGCCGCACTGTCACCGTACGACTAAAGACTAATACGGTGTTCGCACTTGCGGTAGAGGTTCATGCCGCAGTGCAGCATTGCACAACGCGCATGCCGTTGCCCGAAATCGCCGTTTGCCCCATATCAGGCGCGGGGCTGCGGGCGGCCGTTGCCCGGACCACGCCAGGGGAAGCTCATGTTTCAAGCCTTCGACGCGCCTCCGTCCATCAACGAAACGCCAACGCGCGTCGGCCGGCTTCGCGAGTTGCTTGCACGGCTGAAGATCGATGCTGCGCTCGTGCCGCGCGCCGACGAGCACCAGAGCGAATACGTCCCGCCTTCAGCCGAGCGCCTCAAATGGCTGACGGGGTTCTCAGGTTCGGCCGGCTCGGCCGTGGTCACGCGCGAGAGTGCGGCTCTATTCGTCGATGGCCGCTATACGGTCCAGTCCCGCCAGCAGGTCGACACTGGGCTGTTCGAAATTCTGCAGACCCCACAGAACACTCCGGCCGACTGGCTGGTGAAGACGCTCACGGCGGGCGCCGTGATCGGCTTCGATCCATGGCTGCATACCGTGAGCGACATCGAGCGGCTCGAGACGAAGCTCAGCCGGCATGGTGTCAAGCTGAAGGCACTGTCGCGGAATCCGATCGACCGGATCTGGGGCTCGGGACGGCCAAAGCCGCCGGCCGGTAAGGTTCGCCCGCAGGCTGAGATCTACGCGGGACGCCCGGCACACGAAAAGATTGCCGGCATCCAGGCGGGGCTCGCCGAGGACGGCCAGGATGCGGTCGTGCTGACGCTGTCCGATTCGATTGCGTGGGCCTTCAACATCCGCGGCAGTGACGTCGCCCACAATCCAGTGGCACTGGCGTTCGCGATCGTGCCGGCCGAGGGGGAACCCGAGCTGTTCATTGCCCCGGAGAAGGTCGATGAGGAGGCGAGGGCTCATCTCGCGGCCATTGCCCGGATCAGCGACCCCTCGCAGCTAGCCGACCGTATCGCCGCCCTGAAGGAGGCCGGCAAACGCGTGCGGCTCGACCCCGACACGGCCGCGTGGGCAATCGCTCGCAAGCTCGGCGGCGCGCAAAAGATCAAGCGCGGAGCGGACCCGTGCATCCTGCCAAAGGCGCGCAAGAACCCGGTCGAGATCGAGGGCGCCCGCACAGCTCAGCTGCGCGATGGGGCGGCGGTCACGCGGTTTCTCGCCTGGATCGATCGCGAGGCGCCCTCGGGCAATCTGGACGAGATCACTGCCGCCAAGCGGCTCGAGGAGATGCGCGCGGAAACGCAGGCGTTGAAGGAGATCAGCTTCGACACGATTGTCGGCTCAGGCCCGCACGGCGCCATCGTCCATTACCGCGTAACCGAGGCCAGCAATCGGAAGCTTCAACTGGGCGAGCTGTTTCTGATCGATTCCGGCGGGCAGTACCTCGATGGCACGACTGACATCACACGTACCATCGCCATCGGCGAGCCCAGCGAGGAGATGCGCGAACGCTTTACGCTGGTCCTCAAGGCGCATATCGCGATTGCGACCGCGCGCTTCCCGGTCGGCACGCGCGGTGTCGACCTTGATCCCTTCGCGCGCCGGCCGCTCTGGGAGAAGGGGCTCGACTTCGACCACGGCACCGGCCATGGCGTCGGTAGCTTTCTGTCCGTCCATGAGGGGCCGCAATCGATCTCGCGGCGAGGCATGGCGACGATCGAGCCGGGCATGATCGTCTCCAACGAGCCCGGCTATTACAAGGAGGGCGCCTACGGCATCCGGATCGAAAACCTCGTCGTTGTGACCGCGCCCGAGAAAATCCCCGGCGGCGACCGCGAGATGATGGGGTTCGAGACCATCACGCTCGCGCCTATGGACCGCCGCCTGATCGTCAACGGCATGCTAAGCCCGTCCGAGCGGGCGTGGCTCGACGCATATCACGCGCGCGTCCGGCAGGCCCTGTCGCCGCAGCTTGGACCGCAGGACCAGGCATGGCTCGAGGCGGCAACAGCGCCACTGGTTTAGTTTAGGCCAGCAAAGCCCTGAAGCCGACCGCGGCCAGGACGCCGATCACAACCGCGGCCAGAAGTGGCAGGCGGAAGGCAGCGACCATCGTGACCGCGGCTGCCGCGATGTCGGCGGGCCCGCCCCTCGCGAGCGCCGGGGCAATCACGGCTGTCAGAACCGCAACGGGAACGGCATCAAGCGCAGCCTGCATTACACGTCCGGGTCGCACGTACCGGACGAGCCAGAGCCCACTGATCCGGGTGGCGTAGGTCGCCGCGGCCATGGCGAGAATGGCAGCAATGTTTGCGGCATCAAGCTTCATCGGGTGCGCCCGCGCGGCTGATGCTAAGGACCGCGGCGGTGATCATCCCCGCAATTCCGCCGGCCACCACATGCCATACTCCGCCAGCCCAGGCTTGCACCACGATCGCAACGGCGGCGCTCGTGGCAATGACGAGCCCGGTCGCCGCTCCACGCCAGAAGCCGACGATCAGGCCGATAAAAATTGCCGTGAAGGCGAAGTCGAACCCCCACGCCGCCGGGTCGCGCAGAGCCGTTCCGAGGTACGCGCCAGCTACGGTCCAGATGATCCAGTTCACGTAGAGGGTCAGGGCGAGGCTCGCATAAAAGACCGGACGCAGAATACCCTGTGCCGCGCGCCGCTCGGCCAGCGCCCAGATCTCGTCGGCGAGCAGGAAGACGCTGGCGTAGCGTTGCCACGGCTCGAATGCACCGAGGTGCCGGCTGAACGAGGCGCCCATCATGACGTGCCGGAGATTGATCGTCAGCGTCGTCAGGCCGAGCAGTGCCCAGGGGGCCGGATCACGCCATATGTCGATCGCAACAAACTGCGCGCTGCCGGCAAACACGAGCGCGCCCATGAGGCCGACCTCGAGGGGCGACAATCCCTTCTGCGCGGCGGTCGCACCGAGCAGCAGGCCGAATGGGATGACAGCCGCCACCGCCGGGAAGATTGCGATCACGCCGTCGCGAAATTCCTGCCCGAATGTGAGGGCCGGCGCCTCTCGCGATGACCGCGACGAATCCGACATGAGGACGAACTCTCCGGTGAAGGCTGTAGCCAGCCCATCAACGCAGGGCGAAGGCTGCGGGCGTCACGCCCCGCCGGGCCTTGAAGACACGATTGAGATGGCTTTGATCGCAAAATCCGCAGGCGGCAGCGACCTTCGCCGGCGGCATTCCCGATCGCAGCAGGCCCTCCGCGCGACGGACACGGACATTCGTCAGGTAGGCGTGGGGCGTAAGGCCCGCCGTCCGCCGGAAGGTGCGCAGGGCGTGATGTCGGCTGACACCGGCAATGTCGGCGAGCTGCTGCAGATTGATCGGACTTTCGAAATGCGCCTCAAGGAAATCCCGCATCCGGGCGACGGTGCGGGGCTCGTCGCCGACCCGGGACAAGCCGCCCGCCGCCGTCGAGTGGCGTGCGATGAGATAGGCATAGGCCGCGATCATGGTCTCATCGATGCGCAGCGGGTCGGGACTGTCCTGGAGAGCCCGATGCGCGCGCTGGAACAGCTCGTAGCCGGCAGGGTCCCGCACGACTGTCGGATTGAAGACTAGGGCATCGCTGCGGTGCCGGCCGAGCGTCTCCTCGGCGATGCCCGCCATCAGCGCAACGGTGGGGTAGGTCATCCGATACGAGAAGCCGCCGTTTGCCGGCGCGCCATCATGCACTTCGCCCGGGTTGACAAAGCAGACGTCACCGGCGAAGGCGTAATTGCGGGTTGCGCCCACCGCGAACGACTCGCACCCCTGCTCGATGACGCCGACGACATAGGTGTCGTGCGTATGCGGCCGGTAGCGATGCTCGCAGAACGTGGCGGTGAGACATTCGAGCCCGTCGTGGCGCTCCTCGCGCCAAAACCGGACGCGGTCGGTCAAGCCGAGCTGCGCCTCGTCGATGCCCATGTCCGATGGAACCGAGGTCGAGATCATGGGGGCTCCTAACACGGCGTCTCGGGCACCGTCTTGGACGAAATGGACACCTCGCCATCGGCCACCGGTCAGCCGCCGGCGGTCGAGCCGATCAGCGCGAGCACGCCCAGCTCGCGGGCCTTGGCGAGCTTAGTACCCGCGTCGGCGCCCGCCACCACGTAATCGGTCTTCTTGGATACCGATCCCGCGACCTTGGCACCCAATCGCTCGGCCTGCGCCTTGGCTTCACTCCGGGTCAGCCTCTCGAGCGAGCCGGTAAACACAACCGTCTTATCGCTAACGCTCGATGTCGCGGAGGGGCGCCAGACGAGAGGCTCGACCGTGATCTCCTCGAGCAGGCTGTCGAGGGCGTCGGTATTGTGGGGCTCGGAGAAGAAATCGATGAGGGCATCGACCACCGTTTCGCCGATCCCCTCAATGTTGTCGATATCGGCATAGGCTTCGCTGTCAGGCCCGCCGGCAATGGCAGCTTCGACCGCCGCGCGAAACACTTCCCACTTGCCGTATGCCCGAGCGAGGTCGCGAGCCGTCGTTTCCCCCACATGGCGGATACCGAGAGCATAGATGAAACGATCGAGCGGCACGCGGCGCCGGGCCTCGATCGCCTTGAACAGGTTCTCGACCGACTTCTTGCCGTAACCCTTACTGTTCTCGAGTTTCTCGGCAGCATCGGCTTGGCGCGCCCGCAGCGTGAAGATATCGGCCGGCTGCTTGATCAGGCCCTCGTCGTAGAAGGCCTCGATCTGCTTCTCCCCGAGGCCCTCGATATCGAACGCGTTGCGCGAGACGAAATGGCGGAGGCGCTCCTTGGCCTGCGCCGGACAGATCAGCCCGCCGGTGCAGCGGCGGACGGCATCAAGCTCGCCGGTGGCTTGGTTGACCTCGCGCACCGCGTGGCTGCCGCATGCCGGACAGATGGTCGGATACTCGTAGGGGCGGGCCCACGGCGGGCGCTTATCGAGCACGACACCGAGGATCTGCGGGATGACGTCGCCGGCGCGCTGGATGTTGACCGTGTCGCCGACGCGCACGGCCTTGCGCGCGATCTCGTCCTCATTGTGCAGCGTCGCGTTCGACACCACAACGCCGCCGACCGTGACCGGCTCGAGCTTGGCGATTGGCGTGAGGGCGCCGGTGCGTCCGATGTTGACGTCGATCTCGCGCACGATCGTCGTCGCCTGCTCCGCCGGGAACTTGTGCGCCAGCGCCCAGCGCGGCGAGCGCGAGACGAAGCCAAGCCGCTCCTGAAGGTCGAGGCGATTGACCTTGTAGACCACGCCGTCGATGTCGTAGCCGAGGCGCGGGCGCTGCTCGCCGATTTCGCGATAGAACGCCAGCATCTCGTCCGCGGACTCGCAGAGCCGCATGTGCGGGTTGACGGGAAAACCCCAGCGCTCGTACGCGCGCATCATATCCCATTGGGTCTTCGCCGGCATTTTCGAGACCTCGCCCCAGGCGTAGGCGAAGAAGCGCAGGGGGCGGCCGGCGGTCACCTTCGGGTCGAGCTGCCGGAGCGATCCCGCGGCGGCATTGCGGGGATTGGCGAAGACCTTGTCGCCAGCCGCGGCCTGCGCGGCGTTGAACTTGGCGAAGTCTGCGCGCGGGAAGTAGATCTCACCGCGTACATCGATGATATCGGGGACATCCTCGGCCATGATCCGTCGCGGGATTTGGCGGATCGTCAGCACGTTGGCAGTCACGTTCTCGCCTTCCGTGCCGTCGCCCCGTGTGGCAGCCTGAATCAGCCGGCCGTGCTGGTAGCGAAGTGAGATCGACAGGCCATCGATCTTGGGCTCGGCGACTAAGGCAATGCTCTGTCCTTCTTTGAGGCCGATAAACCGGCGGACGCGCTCGACAAACTCCGGGATCTCCTCGTCCTCGAAGGCATTGCCGAGCGAAAGCATCGGCACCGCATGCCGGACCTTGCCGAAGCCCTTGGCTGGCTCGGCGCCGATCCTGCGCGATGGGCTATCGGGTCCAATGAGCTCGGGAAAGCGCGCTTCGATGGCTGCAAGGCGCTGCCGTAGCACGTCGTACTCGGCGTCTGAGATTTCGGGCGCGTCGGATTGGAAATAAAGCGTGTCGTGGTGGCTGATCTCGGCCGCAAGACGTTTGGCCTCCGACGCGGCTTCCGCCAGGGGCAGCGATGAGACGGGCTTGGCCGGGCCGGGCGTGTCTTTCATGGCGCGTCGAAATCGGGCGGCTTCTGTCGGCTTGATATGCCCCGTATTACGCACGGGTGAAGGCGTGATCAACCCGGCATTGGTCCGGCGGAGCGCATGCCCGTGGAGTATGCCGGGGCAGATACCTGCACGGGAAGTGGCTGGTCAAATCCGGCAGTGCTGGTTATAGCCACCGTTTCGCGTGGGGCCGTGCGCCGGTTTCGGTTTCCCGGCGCCGACCGGCCCTTGCTTCAAGCCCTTTGCCTCAGCTCTGCGTCAACTTGGGGATTTTGATGCTCTTCCAAACCTGGCTCATCCAAGAGCCGGTGTCCTCGCGCGGGGCGAGTCCATCGGACTGCAGGAGCGCATAGGCGTCCTTGTACCACTGCGAGTCGGGGAAGTTGTGGCCGAGCACCGCGGCCGCCGTCTGCGCTTCCTGCTTGATGCCGAGCGCCATATAGCATTCGGTCAGCCGCATCAGCGCCTCCTCGACGTGAGCGGTGGTCTGGTACTCGCTCACGACCGTCTTGAAGCGATTGATGGCAGCCAGGAAGTTTTTCTGCTTCAGGTAATAACGCCCCACTTCCATCTCGGAAGCCGCGATCGAGTCCTCGGCGATGCGCATCCGGTTGTCCGCGTCCTTGGCATACGGACTGTCGGGGTAGCGCGCCTTGAGCGTCTTGAGCTCGGCCAGGGCCTTGCGGGCATTGGTCTGGTCGCGATTTGGGCCGACCATCTCGTCGAAGTAGCAGGAGATGATGATGTTGTGGGCGAGAGCCGCTTCCTTCGTACCTGGATGCATCGTCGTGTACCGCCGCGCTGTCGCGATGGCTTCCTGGTACTTGAACGCCTTGTAGTAGGCGAAGGCGGCCATGACGATCGCGCGCCGTGCCTCCGGAGCATACGGGTGATCGCGATCGAGATCCTCGAATTTCTTGGCCGCATCCTCGTATTTGCCGCGCGACATGAACCCGTCGGCTTGGGCGAACATCTTGTCTGGCGGATCCGGGTTCAGGAGCTTCGTGGTATCAGTGGACGAGGCGCACGCCGACAGCAGCATTCCCGCGGCCATCAGCAGGACTGAGACGCCGGTACGGAATAGGTGTTTGAAAGGGTCTGCCACCGTGATCGTCCCCCGTACCGTTCGTCGGCCCGCCTGAACCTGTACAGAACGCGGCTCATCAAGCTTCAGTCCGTCTACCACACGAGTCGCTCTCGCCGATAGTCAGACCGCGCCTGAGACCTGGAAACCGTAAAGATGTTGAAGCGCGTCTTTGTGGTCTATGTGGGGCGATTCGGCTAATAAATCTAAGGCCATAGCGCTTCAGAGATAACCGTCACAGCCACGGCGCGAGCACGGCCCTACGCATGCAGCCAGCGCGTCGAGCCCGGCCGGCCACCCCGCTTATTCGGCGGCGGCAATGGCCATGGCCGGAGCTGAATGGACAAAGGGATCGCGGACCCGCGGCGCCTGCACCATCGTCCAGGCAGATGCGTCGGCGAAGAGCGCCTTGAGCACGCCCGCGTTGAGCCGATGCCCTCCGCGCACGGAACGGTAGCAGCACAGCAGCGGATGCCCGGCAAGGGCGAGATCGCCGACCGCATCCAGCATCTTGTGGCGGACGAACTCCTGCGGATAGCGCAGCCCCTCGCGGTTCAGAACAATGTCGTCGCCGATCGCAATCGTGTT
>WNFL01250050.1_pt1 | contig 10435 bp, 16 predicted proteins | sample 5400361 | NCBI WGS metagenome assembly WNFL01 (sample SAMN13153351, study PRJNA577476) | soil metagenome | isolation source: 40 cm soil on Douglas fir-dominated hillslope | place: USA:California | collected 2013-09-17
TTAGTGCTTGACACGCAAGGCGCGACTTGCCTATACTTTAGGCAAGTAAATACTTGCGTATAGAACATGACAGAGCGCCACGACACCGACGTGCTTTTCAAGGCCCTGGCCGATCCCAGCCGGCGGAAGCTCTTGGACCTGCTGCACGCGCACGACGGCCGCACACTCAACGAGCTGTGCGAACACTTGGACATGACGCGGCAGGGCGTGACACAGCACCTGGACTTGCTGGAGGCGGCTAACCTGGTCGCCACCGTGCGGCGCGGCCGCGAAAAGCTGCACTTCCTCAATCCGGTTCCGCTACAGGAGATCTACGAGCGCTGGATTGCCAAATTCGAAAAGCCGCGCCTGAAGGCGCTGGGCGACCTGAAACGACGACTGGAGAAAACCAATGGCTAGATCGACCTTTGTTTACGTGAGCTACATCCGCACCACGCCGGAGAAGCTATGGTCAGCACTGACCGACGGGGAGTTCATGAAGCAGTACTGGTTCGGCACGCACTGCGAAAGCGCGTGGACGCCGGGATCCTCGTGGAAGATGGTGTACCCCGACGGGAGCATCACCGACGCCGGCAAGATCGTCGAGGCCGAGCCGCCACGGCGCTTGGTGATTCGCTGGCAAAACCAGAACAAGCCCGAGCTCAAGGCCGAAGGCGAGTCGCAATGCACGATGGAACTGGAACCCAGTGGAACGGCGGTCAAGCTCTCCATCACCCACACCATCGAGCGCGAGCCCTCGAAATTCATCGCGGCGGTGTCCGGCGGCTGGCCGAAGATCATCTCCAACCTGAAGTCCCTGCTGGAGACCGGCTCCACCGTTCTCAAGGACCCGTACCCGACGGCCAATCAGCGGTAAAGTAGGGTGCGTGTTATTACCCGAACGAAGTCGCCGCAACAGAGCTATTATTTGTAAAAGTAAGGTTCCAGAACCCTAACCTCAGTGATGTTTCCGACAGGCAGCTTGCTGCGGGCGGCCGTGCGGCGAATGGCCTCCGGTGAGGGTCCGTCGTACACGCAGAAACTCTTCTTCTTATCGGTGCTGACGTAAGAATGTAACCACGTGACCTGGTCCGCAAGGTTGCTCTCGACGACCCCCAGGCACGCTTTGGCCCCAGTTTCGTCGACAGGAATCAGAAGCCCGTCCGGAAAGTCTCTCTCGATTACGTAGCGTGGCATAGGGCTCACCTAAGTGGGTTGTCGGATAGTCGCATAGCCGATCATACAGATACGTTCTTTCCGCCAAATCCCGCGCTACCCCCATTTTAGGCGTTCGAGTTCCCTATATTGGACCACCCGTACCCAAGCCAGCGGCCTTGGCGGATACTGCCGACCATAACGCCATGGACCTCCTGGAACGCAACACTCAGATTGAGGAACTTTCGCGACACCTGCGTGATGCGGGGACCGTCGCTGGCAAGGTTGTGCTCGTCAGCGGCGAGGCGGGTGCCGGCAAGAGTGTTCTGGTTGAGGAATTCACTCAGGGGGTCGACGGCAATGCGTGCGTGTTGTGGGGTCACTGCGACGCGCTGCAAACCTCTCGCGTGCTGGGGCCGGTCAATGAAGTGGTGGCCGGCCTCTCAGCACTCCCCGATGCGCACCGCGAGAGAGCCGTTACGCGTGAGATGCTCTTCCCCTGGCTCTTGGAACGGCTGTCGCCGCCGAATCCGCTCAGGATTGTGATCTTGGAGGATCTTCACTGGGCAGACGAGGCCACGCTGGATTTTGTACGATTTATTGGCCGACGTATTCAGCGAACACGATGCCTGTTGATCGCGACGTACAGAGACGATGAACTCGCATCGACCCATCCTCTGCGCAGCGTGCTCGGCGATCTCACGGGGCAGCATACAACGCGTATCCATCTGTCCCCGCTTTCGCTTCAAGCAGTAGAACAGCTTGCCCGCGGCTCGGAGCGTAGCGGCCGCCAGGTTTACGACGTTACGGGCGGCAATCCGTTCTTCGTGCGCGAGCTGCTTTCGGCTCCCGCGAACACCGTCCCGGAAACCGTACGAGATGCGGTGCTGGCGCGCGTTCTGCAATGTTCCCCTGCCGCGCGCGAGGTGGCGGAGCTCGTGTCGCTGATGCCCGGTCGAACTGAGACCTGGTTGACCCGCAGCTTACTCGGCGATTTCGGCGGCGCCGCGGACGAGGCGGTCATGCGCGGCCTGCTGCGATATCACGACCACGCGCTTGCGTTTCGCCACGAGTTGGGACGACTCGCGGTGGAGAGCACCATCGCCCAGGGGCGATCCCAAGAGCTGCATCAATGCATTCTGCGAACCCTCATCGAGCACGATGCCGACGTATCGCAGCTCGTGCATCACGCCTCACGCGCGCAGGACGCAAGAGCGCTGCTCAAATATGCGCTGCAGGCCGCGCAGCAAGCCGCGTGCGCGGGCGCGCATCGGGAGGCTGTCGCACACCTGACGACGGCCGTTCGCTTCGCCGATTCGCTAAGCGAACTGGAGCGCGCACGTCTTTTCGAATTTCACGCGACCGAATGCGACCCCACCAATCAGGTCTCGGCATCGATCAGCTCAGCGACCCAGGCGCTTGCGCTCTGGCGTGAGGCGGGCAACATACCGGCCCAGGCGCGTGTGCTATTGCTCCTCAGCCGTCAATACTGGAAATCGGGGCAAAAGGCATCCGCGGATCGGAACGTGGCCGACGCGATCGTCTTGCTTGAAGGTCTTCCAGCTGGACGAGATCTCGCCATGGCCTATAGTGCCCGCTCGCAACGGGCGATGACCTGTGGACTGATGGAGGACGCACTCGACTTCGGTCAACGCGCGCTCGATCTGGCGAACCAGTTTGACGACAACATCATCCGCTCCCACGCGCTAAACAACATCGGCACGGCCCTGCTGCAGTCGGGTGAGTCGGCGGGGCTCGCCAAGCTGGAACAGAGCTTAACCATCGCCCTCAATCACAATTTGCAGGAGCACGCCGGACGTGCGTACGCCAACCTGGCAAGCATTGCAGTGCGACACTATGAGTCGGGGCTGTCGACGCGCTACGTCTCCGAGGGCCTAGAGTACTGCGAGGTGCACGAGGTGCATGACTGTCTGTCGTACATTCGCGCCTTCAGTGCCCACTACGAACTGAACGCCGGACAATGGGACAAGGCCGCACGCGCGGCGTCAGAACTGCTCAAGTGGCAGACGCTGGCGACCCAGCGCGTTCCGGCGCTGACCGTGCTGGCTCTGGTTCGTGCGCGGCGCGGAGATCCGGGTGTTGATGCACTTCTCGATGAGGCGGAGCAACTGGCTTTGCCCACCGGGGAATTGCAGCGCATCGGACCCATCGCGGCGGCGCGCGCAGAGCTCGCCTGGTATCGCGGCGACTTGCTTGGCGTTGCGCAGCAAGCGGCGGTCGGACTGGAGGCAGCCGCGGGCCGCCAGTATGTGTGGATGCACAGCGAGCTTGCCTACTGGAGGTATCGCTCCAACCCTGCAGCAAGCGCGCCGTTGGATCTCACCGCGCCTTATGCGCTCATGATCGAGGGAGATTGGGAGGGCGCGGCCTTGGCCTGGCAGCATCTCGGTGCGCCCTACGAGCGCGCGCTCGCGCTGGCTGACGGACCGGAAGACGCTCTGCGCGAGGCATTGGTGATCCTAGAACAGCTAGGGGCTGGTCCGCTGGCCGCAATCGTGCGGCAGCGGTTGAGGGAATTGGGGGTGCGCGGGATCCCACGCGGTCCGCGTGCTTCGACGAAAGGCAATCCCGCAGGGCTCACCAAGCGCGAAGTTCAGGTGTTGACACTGCTTGTCCGTGGACACACGAACACCGAGCTGGCGCACCGCCTGTATATATCGGCGAAGACTGTCGATCATCACGTGTCTTCCATTTTTGAGAAGCTCGAAGTTCGCTCGCGTACTGAGGCCGTGGCTGCTGCGTTTGGGCTCGGTATCCTAAAGGCAACCGAATAGGGCGTGGTGTGGCGACCGGGCGATGTGAGGCAGGACGGCAAAGCCACCGTCCTGTCTCGGACGCCTACTTGCGATCACGGGCCGACTTCACCCTCATCAGATGATAGCTCGTGAGGGCCGGTGTATTCACGTCGGTCACCGCATGCTCGATCGCCTGTTCCTGGCATTCCTGCGTTTGGGTGCTGAACCCCAGCTCCCGGACGCTGAGCGACGGCTCACAAACCGCCCGGGCCGCGACACTGATTCGCGCGTACAGAGTGGCGGCACCGGCGCGCCGGGTGATGTCCAGGTCCGTGAACCTGACTATGCGCTGAGCCACTTCATAGCGCGGTTCGACAGTGGCAGCAATCCCACCCTGTGAGGCCAGAATTGTCGCCAGCGTTGCGCTCACGCACGCGGTTTGCATCGTAAAATTGCGGGGCATGATACTCATCTCCTAATGTGAGCCGGATGATTCCAGGCGATGATTACGCTACGCCGTGCGGTGTCGGAACGAATCGGTGAGTTTCCCCAATTTGAACGCCGGTCATCCTGAAATTAGGAACACTGCCTCACGGTTTGTAGGGCCGAGACTCCAAGCGGTGCTCCTTGAGCGGATCGCGAGTCGTGTTGCTGCTCGCAGGAGCGCTGAATTGATCGGTGCAGCACGCGGATTACACCGATCCGCTCGGGGATGAGCTTGCTTTCGGCGGGCGGCAGCGAGCCAAGGCCCAAAATTAGGAAACGCGTCCTGAAAGATGGGTAAATCGCCCCATCCGCGCAGCGCTGTTTGCACGTAAGTTTCCTGGGCGATTCAGCCCACCATAAGGATCTCATTCATGCCCCGGTATCGTCGCATCGCGAGCCGCAACATGCTGCCGATCGGTGACATTACCGAGATCTGCGTGTTCGACCCCCTTTTTTTATAATTGCCCTATTGCTTATTAAAGGAAAAGACATGAAGTCAATATCTTCGCACTCGCGCCGTTTGCTTAAAGTCATGACGACGTCCGTCCTGGCGCTGCCGCTGTCCACGGCGCTGTTCTGTGTTGCATCGTCGGCGCAAACGGTCATGCCCAGTCAGTCCGGCACCGACTCGTTGGCCCAACAAGTTCGCGCCGGCACTGCGCGTTTTCGATACATTAGCACCGCCTTCCGAGAGGGCTACGCGGCGGCAACCAGCTGCGTGAGCGGCCCGGATACCGGTGCCATGGGCGTGCACCTGGTCCACATGAACAATGGCCAACCGGATCGGGTTGCCGATGGCAAGCTCATCCCGGGGGAACCTGAGGCGTTAATCTACGAACCGCAGGCCGACGGATCTATGCGCTTGGTCGGCGTCGAGTTCATCGAAATTGCCAGCAACTGGAACAGTCGCAACCCGCAAGGACCACCGTCAGTGGCCGGCAATCTCATGAACCTGGTGGGCGAGCCGAACCGTTACGGCTTACCGGCGTTTTACGAGTTGCACGTTTGGGCGTGGGAAAACAATCCGCGCGGATTCTTCGCTGATTGGAATACGCAAGTGACCTGCGAACACGGGCGAGAGGATTAAGGCAATCCCACCGTCCGATTTCTTCTCCCGCGATTTACCCCATAAACGGCGGGCGGAGCGATGGGACGGTGGGTTGCATGGTGGAGCACGAAAAGAGGCCAGCCATTGGAGCTTCGCTCGAGCGAAGGGTTAGGCATCGTCTAGTCAGGGTGCTCTGGCGTAGAACTTGGAGTCGACAGCCATGACAGGAAAGGTAGACGGCAACTGGTTGCGGCCAATCTCCCGAAAACCGTTCTTCTCGTAGAAGCGATGAGCTGCAAGGTACTTGGCGGTGGTTCCCAGGTAAATTTGCCGCTGTCCGCGGGCTCCGCACCAGGCAAGCAACGTCTCTAGCAAGCGCTTGGCAACACCGTGCTCGGACCCACGATGGCTAGCGGTGACGAACATCTTACGCAGCGCCCCTTCGCGGTCGCCAATGTCGAGGATAGCGACTGTTCCGACGACGGTGTTGTCTGCCAAGGCGACCCAGAAGTTGCCGTCGCCGCGTTGGTAGAAAGCGGGAATGTCGGCGAGATCCGTCTGTTCTTCGCGGGTGATCGGGATCGCGAATTCAACCTGCTGGATGGGAAGAATGACCGAGAACACACCCTCGGCATGCTCGGGCGAGAACCGTACGATGTTAATGGTGGCCACGCTGATGACGCCTAACGAAGATGTAGAAAAAACATGATTTGATATTGCTCCGCGTGCAGCAAATCAGCAACATCGGTGACGTCATGGTGCTCGCCATAGATGAGGAGGGTGGGAACTCTGATCCGCGAGTACTCGCTAGGTGCGTTTGACCAGTCTTCTTCAAAAGAGAGGAGACTTAAGAACCCCTGGTAGTGACCGCGCCGCGTCCCCACGTCGTAGAGTTCCTTTTTAAGCGCCGGCGAGAGTGCGTCAGCGGAGACAACGCCACCTTCCATGATTCGGTTGGAGACGAACCGATTGCGCAGCCGCATCAGCGTGCCGCCCGGGATCGGGACTCCCGAGGGGCCTAGAATCGAGCGCGCCATGAGCGAGCTCTGAGAAATGCGCTGGGAGCTCAAAACGTCGAACCCGTCTATTGCCATGGAAGCCCTTAGACGGGTCATGGTTGAGCGCTTCGGCGATGAAGCCCAGAGGGCTCTGGCGCTCCCAGAAGTGGACCAATTCTTTGAACAGTTGTTTGAGCATCTGTTGCCTGTCTATACTCCAACATCAATTACTTGCGAAAGCATTCGATCAGGCTCTCACGAAGCTAACTAAGGATCTGCAGCGCATTGTCGCCCTGTACCCTTTCTTCAAGCAGATCAAGATTGCGCGTGTCGTCAGGAGTCTTCTAAGCAGGCAGATCGGAGCTCATATGCACTGTCTTCGGGTCCGCGATTGTCTTGCGGAAGGCTGTCCACGCGGCTGCGGCAAAGACGAGAATGTTCGCGACTATCACTGGGGGTGCATTAATCAGTAAGCCGTAAATGATCCATAGCAAAGCCCCGAACATTTGAGCGCCACGCAGTAGAGAGGGGCGGACAAAAAAATACGAGCCCACAAACACGGCGGTTGCCAACCAGCCCAGACACGCGATGAAAAGAGCGCTCATGCGGCTTCGATACGCGCGGAGTGGCTGGATAAGGCGTCACTGATCTTGACGCGATCCGTTCGATCCTTTTCCCATTCGTTTAGGGTTAGGCCGTAAGTTTCAAACAGATTTCGAATATCCCCGGCTCGCCAGCGTAGCAACTGATCAAGTATGGGCACCATGATGCTGAAGGCGTTCTCACTCAGAACGGTATTCTTAGCTATTCGGGCAAGTTGACTGTTTTCGGAGACCGCAATCGTGAAGCCGTCATGATTGTTGACGTGCAACATCACGTGAACATCGGAACTGCCATCGCCAACGTAAATCACGCGATCAGGCGTTATTGCTAATCTATTCTGAAGTTCCTCGATGACGGCCACCTTACCGTAACCGGCTGGAACGCGCCTTATGGCCCTTACTTCCCCCGATCGAGTATCCAAATCCAACTCTGTGCCATATATGTGCTCTGGGGGTATCACGCCGTCAAGGGCGGAGACTACGATGTCACGTGGCGCAGCAGATATAACAAAAAAAGAAAACTTGTACCCGTCCGTCCCGCGGTTCATGAAATCCACCAACGCGGGAATCGCACTTTTCAGGCGAACTCGGCGACCGGCTTCGACGAGATGTTCCCGCCGTATGCCGCGAAATTCTGGGTCATGTCGGATCAGATAGGCGAGTTCACCGCCCTGTTGCACGAGATTGCTTCGGGCAAGTCCCGCGACGCGTTCTTCGAATCCAGATATACCGAGTAACTCGCTTAGCACAAGGCCCGAATCGTTGAAACTGAGCGTCTGATCGAAATCAGAAGCCAGCAAATAGTGCTTGAGGGGTGATCCAGACATATAGAATTCCTATCTGCCGCCTATCCTTATCGGGCGAATACCATAATCAGTTACCTAGCAATAGATGTCATACGATAAATGTTGGGGTATCGAGCAATTCTTCTCACGTGTAAAAAGTCAAGACTGTGACGGGACGAGCGACGTCAAACGAAAATAGGGCGTAGGCAGCATGGCGCGACGTGGCGGCCCGCTGGGAGCAGCTAAGATGCAGCGGGATTTCTCGACGCTCTCACCGGAAAGGCGCTCATCAAGTTGGTTGAATTGCCCGGGGGCGGCGACGCTTGCGGTGATTTGGCTGGTGTACGGATACGGGGGTGACGCTGCTCCGGCGGCCAAGCAGCACGATGGGATGGAGGGGGCGCCGCCGATTTGAGAAGCGGCGTTGGAGCAACTTCCGATGCCAGGGCCGGTGAGATTGCCCCGGTGCAGGGGAAGGAATGTCTTGGGATCGAACTCGACGCTACGCAGATCTTCGTAGCTATTGTAGAAAGTGGACACCGAGATCAAAACGCGCGACGTGGCTTGTCCGCGATAGCTGATCTCATAAGCGGTGAGCTTCTCGGGGTGGAAGTCGCTGCCACCGGTCAAGAAGAGCGTGGTGCCGAGGTACTCCACGACATCTCGATCGAACGGTAGAAGTACAAGGGGCTTCCGTGATATCCGGGGCCGATAGCCCGGCGGCAGCTCGCACGACTGAACTTGGCCGCGGACAAGTAGTTGCCGTGATTGTAGCGGCGATCGAGTACCTCAAAACGGGCGAAGCGGGCTTGAGAGTAAACAATATGGTCCGATCCAACGCACTGACTTCAAACTCCGAGGTGAAGCGCCATGAAGGACCCAATCAGAAATCTACGGTCGGAATTGGAGCGAGGCATCTCTCGCGCTTGGGAAAGCCTTACCGAGGGGTGGCGCGAGGTGCTGATACGCAGCAGCGGTGCGCTTACTCATTTCGTTCGTGCTGCGAAGCGAGAGAAGAGCACTGACACGCATCAGGAGTTCCCCCAATGGGCGTTGTTGGCGGGCGAATCGTGGGAGACCGCCCATTCGGTAATTGTTAAAATCGAAATGCCTGGCATGAGCAAGGAAGACATCGACGTTTCGATTTATCGAGGGAGGCTACGCATCCGCGGGGAAAAGCGCTCCACCGGAGATCTTCAGGGACGGCTCTACCACTTGATGGAGCGCGCCTTCGGCCGCTTTGAGCGGACCATTTCTTTGCCCCATAATATTGATGCGGCGAAGGCCGAAGTCTCGTACCAGGATGGAGTGATTACGGTGATCATGCCAAAGACCGAGGTAACTCCGCCGACGCATCTGCCCGTCAAGTAAGCGGGGATCCTGCGCGGTCTACCCAGGTCAATCAAGTCAGTGGTCACTCGGTCAGAGTGGGCGCCACACAGGATCTTCTGTCTCTCAACATCGATCTAGCATCGATCATGCAGTCGGGCCGTTGGAAGTCGAGCCGCGCGCCAGCGATCCAGGGGCATTGCGGCCGCATCCAACTCGCGCTAGTTTCTCGCTCAGGCACCCCCCATCATGCACGAGGCCGTCGTGATCACGCAGGCGGCGCCGGTTCGCGTGTCTCCCGTGCCCATCGAAGAACCCGTGTTCGTGCTGCCGGAAGCATCGGTCGTCAGGATGATGGAGGAGCACGAGGGCTTTGTGCTCATTCGAACCGAAGCGGGCCGTATGGGCTGGGCGCAGCGGTCGAATCTCGCGCCCATAGTACCTTGCACGCAAGCTAACGGATCAAGTTCGCCCGAAGGCTCGAGCTGCGTCTGGTAACGCCGAGAAAATGGATGACAGAAACAATGCGACGGTGGAAAATCGGTGCCGTTGGACGCGAGCATTTAGTATCAGGCCACGCACCGGCACTCGAGCCCCGATGAAGACACAACGCGCGCTTCTGTCGATTACGGCGGCCCTGGTCGCCGCCACGCTGGGCGCAGATGCGCCGGGTGCGGAGAAGATCAGCACGGTGCTCTCGCCACAGGCCCTGAAGGAAATTGCGCAGCTCGAGGCCGAGATCGACCGCATCGAGGCGCAGTCGATCGAGCGGCTGGCCGTGCCGCCGGACAATCAGGTCCAGCAGATCGAGGTGCTCGGTAAGCTGATGCTGTACGACAAGCAGCTCTCGGTAAACCGCAACGAGGCCTGTGCTTTCTGCCACATGCCCGAGACGGGCTTCACCGGCCCCGTGTCGGAGCTGAACCGGACGACCGGCTCCTATCCTGGGTCGGTGCGCACACGATTCAGCAATCGCAGGCCGCAATCGCACGCCTATGCGCCGCTCTCGCCTGTGCTCCACTACAATCCCGGGCAGGATGACCTCGTCGGCGGCAATTTCTGGGACATGCGCGCGACGGGCCGCCGGCTGGGTAACCCGGCTGCCGAGCAGGCCGAAGGGCCGCCGATCAACCCGGTCGAAATGGGCCTGCCGGATATCGCCTGTGTGGTCTATCGCGCCTCGCAGCGACCCTATCGAGCCCTGTTCGAAAGCGTATGGGGACGGCAAGCCTTCGCGATCGCGTGGCCGCGCGATGTGGAACAGGTCTGCGCCCGCCCAGGGCCGCCTCCCGCCGGC
>WNFL01276101.1_pt1 | contig 10435 bp, 8 predicted proteins | sample 5400361 | NCBI WGS metagenome assembly WNFL01 (sample SAMN13153351, study PRJNA577476) | soil metagenome | isolation source: 40 cm soil on Douglas fir-dominated hillslope | place: USA:California | collected 2013-09-17
AGCCAGCTTCCATTTGTCCTTGCCGGAAAGAGGCTCGACAGCGTGCGCCAAATTGACGATAAGAGTTTGTAGATCGTCCGCCGAACCTTGAGGAGCCTGGGATTGCCAGAGATCGGAGCGAAAGTCCAAATCCTCCATGCCAAGACGATTCTGTTCATTTACGGCAGCGTCGAACTCCTCAGGGCCAGGAAGATCGTGGAGCTCCGGTAGATGGCCGGAAAGCTCATTTTCGTCCTCGCGGGAGACGGAGGCGTTCGTGCGGTAAAGGTCAGCCAGTTCACCTGGCGAAAGCGGCAAAGGGGCTACGGCAGCGACAGGTCCGGGAATCCAGCTACAAGTGTCTTTTTCCTGCGCCGCTTTGCGGGCAGCGTCGGCGGGCGCCCAGGATTTTCCGCCTAAAACGACGTCGCGATACTCATCCGCGCGAGCTTCGCTGAGCTGATTCCGAATTTCATCCAGCTTTTTGAGAAGATCGAGGCGCTGAGATGCTAATTTTTTTGCCTCCGTCTCAAGCGCGCCGGCGTCGGCGCGAGAGAAACGCTCCGCGATCGAGCCGACTGCGCTCTCTAACTGTTTACGGCTGTCCAAGTCGCTTTCTAGGACGCTGACGCACAAGGGACGCAGTTCAGGCACGATGTGATGCCGCACCATGCGCAAGGCTTTCGTTGTGTGGCTCGTAACCAGAACGCTCTTGCCGTGCGCAAGCAAATGGCCGACGAGATTGCCGATGGTGTGGGTCTTTCCTGTTCCCGGCGGGCCTTGCACGAGGACTCCACCATGTTCTTCCAGCTGTCTCGCGATTCGGATCTGTTCAGGATTTGCGGGCTTGCTCAAAAGGACGTCAGCGTCGGTCTGGCCACCGCCTCCCTCCGGCCTGTCTGCTTCTCCGGCATCAGGAATTGGGGATTCTTCGCCGACGATGTTCAGAAGAGACCACGGCAAGTCTTCGCGCGTGCGGAGGTCCGCAAGGATTCCTTCGATTGCTGCCGCGAACCCCAGCGTACGGGCACGCAAAAATATAACCGGGTCGCGGCCGATGCGAGGATCATTTTGTTCCCCGTCCGGTGCGCCTTCCTCGATGAATTCTCCACGCGGCGAGAGCTGCACAACCAGGCGTTTCAGGAATTCAGAAGCCGTGCCATTGAACAGCGGATGAAATCCTTCCCGCTCCAACTCTTCGCGGCAGCGTCCGATCGCGCGCCCGTCCACGTCAGTCATCGATTGGAACAAAGCGGAGTAAAGCTCGGACGGATGGTCGGCTTCCGAGAGCGTGAATTCGGGTACCGAAGCGTTGAACTGCAGTTGAAGGCGCTGAAGAAGTACGGGGTGGTAGATGCCGCCCTCGGGGCGGCTCCAGCTCAAAATGCCGTCCCCCAAAACAAGCTCGACGCGTTCGGCCTCGCGATCGATGCGGCCGTACAGCGCGTAAAGCGTCTCGAAGATTTTCATGCAAGCACGAGCGGGCTTTTCATTTTTTGCCCATTCATCGCGGAGGGACTTCCAGCGCTGAAATGCCACGGGTCTTTCGGCGCTGTCGGCGAATCTCACGACTCGAGATTCGATTTGTTCCTCGGGCTCGGGCCGGGATTCGGGGACGGAGATCCCACGCGAGGGATCTTCCCAGCCTGTCTCCAGCCACTCCGCAATCTCTGGAGGAGGCGTGGGAGGAGGCGTCAGCGCCGGCCGTTGGACCTTTAGAACAAAACTAGCGCCGCCGGTCTCGCCGTTCTGGCTTTCCGCGCTCGCAACTTTCGATGCCCTGGATTTGACCCCGCCTCGCTTGATGGACGGATGATCAGGAAGGTCGTGCAGCCACAGGTTCCAGAGTTGCTCGCGAATCTGCCGTTTGGCCGGATTGCGATGCTGGTTGAGTGCTTCAAGGTAGCGGAATACGCGCGTGAGTTTGTCACGGCCGCTCCGGAGTTTGTCGGCATCCATGTTCAGTTGCCTTTTTGAGGACACGTGTAGAAGCTGGGCAGGCTGGTGGAAGGATTAGAATATCAGGATTCAGCGGACATTCACAACCTCCCAAAGTAAAACATGGGCTGCGAGCCCACTTGCTTGTTATTCCCATCCCCGTCGTCAGACTAGGAGATAATTGCAGAGGATGTAGCCTGATCGAAAGTCACTCAGAGCTCACACCGACAATGTCTTCTGGTAATTTGGCTCCGCGTGCACTGGATGTCTGTGTGGCAGAAAGCAAGGTTCCGAGTTTGGAGCGCGCTCTTCCAAGGCGAGACATGACGGTCCCAAGCGGGCAGTTCAACAAGGTGGCGATCTCTTGATAGGAAAGCTCAGCAAACTCGCGCAGGGCGATAATCTCGCGAAACTCCGTGGAAAGTTGTTGGATCGCTTGTCGTACCTGCTCGCGCTCCACTTTGCTCACATAAAGGGCGTGAGGGTCTCTGGCAGAGTCTATGACGAGGTCTGCGGCATTCTCATCAGCGTCAATTTCGACTAATTTCGGCCTGGTACGTCGTTGCCGTACTTGGTTGAGCCAAATGTTTCGCAAGATGGCGTACAGCCACGCCTTTACATTACTGTCTTCGCGCAGCCGTCCCATCGCCTCTATGGCGCGAACGTACGTTTCCTGTACCAAGTCCTCGGCTTCGAAAGAGTTGCGAGTGAGCACTATCGCATAGGCGAACAGGCCATCGATATGCTCGAGTGGAACCATGGACAACGATAGACTTTTTGCGGCGACGTGTCTTACAGAGAAGTGAGGTTTTTTCAGGATCGTGTTACTGATTGCGACGGTAGTCGCCTGGGGTGACTCCGACATGTTCACGGAAGACCTGAGTCAGGTGCGCCTGGCTGGAGAAGCCACAGTCTGCAGCAACGTCAATAATGCTTATTTCCGGCCTTTTTAAGAGCGATCGAGCGTGGTCGATCCGGCGCTTCAGTAGATATTGATGTGGTGTCATGCCCGTCGAGGTGCGGAACATTTTAAGAAAGTGTCCACGGCTGTAACCCGCCTCTTCTGCGAGCGAGGCGAGGCTGACCTCGGACTGGAAACTATGCTCGATCCGTTCTAGAACACGCTTCAACGCGTGGGGTGGAAGCGCAGATACGGCCGAATCCGCTCTTTGGTGCTGCGGACGTTCACCCAACAGAAGGTATCGGATTGCGAGCGCATGACCGAGCGAATCGCAATATAACTTGCCTGAAGGACCGCCAGCTCGAACTTCTTCCAAGAGAAGTGTCATGAGCCGTCGAATAGCTGAGTCCTCTAACTTAGGACGGATGATGGGTTCAGTCGTGGGCTGTCGATCCAACTCCGACAAAATGCTTCTTATGAAATGTGAATCCAAGGCACAGAGGGTAACTTCCGACCGCCTATAAGAGTGCAACGTTGGGATGAGTCCGACCGGCGTCACAGTGATTGCTCCGCGCCCTTTCGAACAACGAACAAAGCGCCCACCATGGCCCGCATATTCGCCGGAATAACCCGCTGTCCAAAGCCACAGAACGTGCCGATCAGTTACAGTTTCTATCCGCTCGCCTTCAGGAATCCTGTGATGCTCAAGGATAATGCCGTCCCAGGAATAGCCATCGCTTGAATCGACAACGGAAGAAGGACAAGTTAGATGAGCGAGGCGAGAAGATGGATTGTTAGGGTTAGATGCCATAAAGATTTCCTCTGTTAGCCCACCTCAATAGAACCTGGCCGCGTAGAAGAGAAATGTGCGGATTCCGGACACAACCCAAGCTCAATACACTGCGACCTCATCTTTGCCTCTTTACATGCCCATCCGTTTGATGCATCAGGGGCGCCAATGGACCCAAACGTTGAAGACACCCACGGTCTTCGAATTGGAGGACCTCAGACTGGATGACAAGACCATCAGCGGAATGCTTCTGTCGTCGCTTTTGCGGAAAGTCAGGAGAGGGGCACTCCGTGAATCGTCCGGAGCATAGCTCCACGCTGCTTGCATGACAGCGATGATCTCCGGGCCCAAATACGGAAGCACGTCAGAACTCCATCGTGCGGCGGACGCAACCGATCTCGCGCACGAAGGCAATACAAGTCGCCCGTCATATTATTCCCCGAACGGAAGAAGAAAATGTGCGCACATCCGAAGAAAGGCCCGCTAGATTTCGCATAAACGTGTTTTGGTCCTGGGAATAGTCCCGGGAATAATTGTCGAAGCTCGGTGTTATATAGAGCGAAGCATGTCAACGCCACTTGGGAGTTGCGTCCGAACCATGGCAAGTTCCACCACGCTTTTTGCGGCCTGCTCTGAGACAGCATTCTCAAGGGAGGGTTTCGGCCACGATTTCGTCGACCCAGAGCCGTCTGCCAATAGGGCGGCAAAAGAGAATTCCACAAAACGAACTAGCACCGAGGACAACTATTCTTCGCCCGAAAGGAATGGTCGCTTTTATGGACGATATGATCATCAAAGTTCTACTCGCTCAGTTCCCGCCTTTTTCGGTGTGTCCTACATGGGTGTGACATTCCCTCCCGAGAAACGCCTTTTCCTTAGTCAGGTTCTCGATGAAGTGTTCGATGGGCTCTACGGTTATGCCATGGTTCTCAGCCGTGACCGCACCGAGGCAGAGGATCTTGTGCAGGAAACATGCGTTCGTGCCGTCCAAGCGATAGAAAGTCTGCGGCCTGACAGTAATGTGAAAGGTTGGCTGTTCACGATTTTACGAAACATCTGGCTCAATCAGCTGCGACGACGGCGTGCCGCGCCCAAGATTGTCGAGCTTGATGTGGACGAGAGCACTGCGGAACTCGCTGTGGAAACATCCAAAGATCCTCATGCTCTTTATGTGAGCAAAGTGGAGCGCGAGCAGGTACGCGAAGCGATACAGCAGCTCTCCGAGGAGTTTCGCGAGATTATCGTGCTGCGGGAGTATGGAGAGCTGTCCTACCAGGAAATCGCCAATGTTTTGGGCTGTCCGGCCGGCACAGTGATGTCGCGCCTCGGAAGAGCGCGATCCAAACTCCGATCACTTCTTTCCGGCAGTTTACGCACCCCAGATGGACGAGCGAAAGGAGCCGCAGAATGAACCGGTGCGAAGAGCGAGCCAGCGATATCCTGCTTTACCTTGACAATGCATTGACTGGCCAAAAGCTTGAAGACTTTCGCGCGCACTTGGCAGGCTGCTCTGATTGCGGGGAACGCTTGGAGGAAGAGCGAGCGCTTTCGTGCCTCTTGCGTGAAGCACGGCCATTGTATTTGGTGCCACTGACACTTCGCGCCCGTATAGCCGCGGCCGCCACAGAGCAAGACTCCGGGCTCTCTCCTGCCTCTGATCACAGCCGCAAAACGCGCATGCAAAATTTGACGCGATGGTGGCGAGACGGCACTCGGACTGTTTTCAGTTGGAAGCCTCTGGCGGCCATGACACTAGTCCTCGTTCTAAGTTTGGTCTTCACTCCAGGTGCCGTCGAGAGGGTACGCGCCAGGGACTACGTAGAGGCCGCTACTGAGACTCACCGAAGTTACCTGGAAGGGGCCCTGCCACTCCAATGCCGCTCCCACTCGCCCGAGGTAGTCACGGCTTGGTTTGCAGGCAAAACTCCATTCCACTTTCAGCTGCCGACCTCGCAGTCTGAGCCGAACGGCAAAGCTGTCTATTGGCTGATAGGTGCACGCCTAGTGAGCTACAAGGGTAGTCCAGCCGCACTCGTCGCCTACGAGACGCCTACGGAGAAAATCAGTCTTCTCGTTGCTTCCAGCAAGTCTGCGATTGTGGCAGGCGGAGATGAAGTCCGCTCTGGCAATCTCACATTTCACTATCGGAGTGGCGCAAACTCCGAGGTGATCACTTGGACCAATCACGGTCTTGCGTACGCACTAGTGTCGCCTTTAGCCGGTTCGCCGCAACATTCCTGTCTCGTGTGCCATCAGAACATGGCGGACAAGAATCTCTTCAAACAGTAACGGGAGCGGAGCGAGGCGATTCAGTCCCGAGCTATTTCGTTCGAAGTGTCAATCGGCTAACAAATGGCAAACTTTCACTGCGAGCGCAGTGCGAGGGAATAGAACCTCGTATCGCGTGTCCTACTTCTAGCCGTAGCTGAGCGGCAACAAGACGCAATAACGCAGAGCGCCGAACTTAGCAAGTAGAAGTGAAAGTGAGGTCCACATTGAACTCGAAGCTGCACTCACACGAAGCTATTCCCGCCTCGAGAGTTTCGGCGGATAACCGTAGGTCTTCATATGTCCGGGCGACGCGATATCGCCGCTTGCTCCATTCTGTCGCAGACCGTGTGCTTGGCAGTCCTGACAGAGCCGCCATTGCTGTAGAAAATTGCCTGTTCTCGGCCTGTCACTACGTACCGGCATTTGATTGCGAGGGCGCCTTCCGCAGTTGGCTGGTACGGCTTGCCATCGACGAAGCTCTGGCGATACTTCATGGGAGAAGTATTCCCGAGCATCGGCGCGAGTGGTTGCTGCAGGAAGCAGCACAGCGTTGCTAGACCATCAGAAATTCCGCAATGATCGCGATCCTTGTATCCAACTGCTTTGCATTGGCGTCGGACTGAGTTCACGGTAGCGCCATAAGGAGGAATAATCATGAATTCCAAGCAAGTGGTTCTCATCACCGGTTTCCAGCACCGGATTCGGCAGACTATTCACCGAAACCCTGGCTCGCAAAGGGCACACCGTTTTCGCGACGATGCGTGACCCCGGAGGCCGCAATGCCAAGAATGCCTCGGAAATCCGTACGCTTGCGGAAAAGGATTCACTGCCCATTCACGTCCTTGTGCTGGATGTGACCAACGACGCCTCGGTCGAGCGCTGTCAAGCAGATCCCTGCGAAGATCCGCGCGGCACTTTCCTCAAACGCCGGCAATGCTCAGGAAGTCGCGGACGCCGTTCTGCGGATTATCGAGACTCCTGCGGGAGAGAAGCATCTGAGGTATTTCGTCAGCCCCCAGGGCTACGGTGTCGACCAGATCGACGCCCTCTCGAAGCAAGTGCAAGGCAAACTGCTAGAAGCCTTCGGCCTCGCTGCCGACACCAAATTCCTCAAAGGTAAAGCAGTTGCCTCCGTTTAGACTCTCTCGATATTAGGACGGTCATCTAAACACCAAGGCGGACAAACTCGGGAATAAGCCCTCCCCTTTCGTGTCTAACTCTAGTCAGTACCTGTGATGTCCGAACTCGGTGGCCTTGCTCATGAGACCGAGAAACATCGGAGGCCCATTTTGATGACATCCTCGACTTCCACCACAACCCCGACACGAGCAGCCGTTCTTCCGCGGGGATGCACCTTTACGGACACGGATTGGCAGGCGCTTGCCCCATTCTGGTACCCGGTCGCTTTTTCCCATGAGATCGTACACACGCCCTACGCAGCGACGCTGCTTGATGAGCGGTTAGCGGTTTATCGACTTTCTGATCGTTCTTTGGTCGCAGCACGAGACATCTGCCATCACCGTGGAGTTCCCCTCAGTCTCGGCCACGTCGAGAGAGATGAAATCGTCTGCAAATACCACGGTTTACGATACGACCGGGAAGGCAGATGCACTTGTATTCCCGCCCATCCGGGCGGCACAATCTCGCCTCGATTGCGCCTCCAAATATTTCCAGTTCAAGAGCGTTACGGTCTGGTTTGGGTGCGACTGGTGGATAATGGCGCGGTTCCTTTTCCTGAGATGGAAGAGTGGGATGATCCAGGCTACCTCCAGGTACTCCCTGAAAGCGTTGCCATGGAGGCTTCCGCAGGGCGACAGGTCGAGGGATTTCTTGACGTAAGTCATTTTGCGTTTATCCACGCGAAGAGCTTTGGAGAACCAGATAATCCCGTTGTGCCTGATTATCGAGTAACGAAAACCTCTGCCGGCTTTGTGGCAGACTACATCAGCACCGTGAGCAATTATTCTCACGAGCACAAACATCTCAATCCACCGGGCTTTCTCTGGCGCAGGCGGTTTGAAGTCTTCCTCCCGTTTGCTGCAGAATTGACGGTGTTTTTCCCCAAAAACGGACAGCTTCACATCCTAAACGCGGCATCGCCCCTGTCCGCGCGAAAGATGCGGCTCTTCGTTCCCATCTGCCGGAATTTTGACCAAGATGCTCCGGTTCAGGCGACCCTCGATTTCAATCACCAAGTGTTTTCGGAAGATATGGCAATTGTCGAGCGCCAGTTCCCAGAGGATCTTCCACTCGATCTGAACGCGGAAGCTCATTTTCCTGCGGATCAAAGTTCCATCGCATACAGACAGGGTTTGGCCGCTCTCGGCTTAGGGCGAAGCTTCACCACCTAGGGTGAGATGCCTGGGAGCGTTTCCCGGCCGAATCCAGGGACCGATTCCTCCCAAACGCCTGCTCAATCATGTCGGCGGCCATGTCCAGCCCGGAGAGGCGCCAAGCTCAGTACGCTGCGCCCTCCATGCTAATCCGTTTGATGCGCTTCTCGCTAAAGGGAACTCACACACCCGCTAGATTCCGCATAACGTGTTTTCGTCCTGGGAATACTTGTCGAAGCTCGGTGTTATACAGAGCGAAGTATGAGAATCCACTAAGGCGGACAAGCCATGGTAAGCCTCACACGAGCAAGGAGCACTGAGATGAGTTCGAGTAATGGAAAACTATCAGCAGTGGATTTCGTGGAGCGCGTTCGCCCGAATCAGCAGAAGCTCAGGTCTGGTCTAAAGTCACATTATGACTTCATCGTTTGTGGATCAGGCTCCTCTGGCTCGGTGGTGGCGCGCCGCCTGGCAGAGAATCCCGATGTCAGCGTGCTCATGCTCGAAGCAGGTGGCAGCGACGATGTGCCAAGCGTGACAGAAGCGGCTCGGTGGTTTGAAAACCTCGGAACCGAGCGCGATTGGAACTTTGTGGCCCAGCCCAATCCGCACCTCAAAGGGCGTTCCATCCCGCTAGATATGGGCAAGGTGCTCGGCGGGGGATCAAGCATCAATGTGATGGCTTGGGTGCGTGGCCATAAGAACGATTGGGATTTCTTCGCGTCCGAGTCCGGCGATCCGGCATGGAACTACGAGTCGGTACTCAATATCTACCGCCGGATTGAAGACTGGCAGGGCGCACCAGATCCTACGCGCCGTGGAACTGGCGGGTTGGTTTTTGTACAATCCGCGCCTGATCCGAATCCAATCGCTCCCGCCATGGTGGAAGGAGCGCGTTCCATTGGGATGCCGACCTTCGATAGCAACAACGGCCGTCTGATGGAAGGCGATGGCGGCGCCTCTATCATCGATTTGCGCGTACGCTATGGAAAGCGTTTATCCGTCTTTCGAACTTATGCTTTCCCCTACATGGACCGGCCAAACCTGACAGTTCTTACGCACGCATTGGTTACCAAGCTTACCTTGGAGGGAAAGCGAGCCACCGGTGTGGAGGTCGCTCTTGACGGAAAAATTCAACGCATTACGGCTGGACTCGAGGTTGTTCTGTCGTTGGGCGCGATGCACACGCCGAAGGTGTTGATGCTTTCTGGCATTGGCGATGAGGAGGAGCTGCAACGCCTGGGCATACCGGTCGTCCAGCATCTTCCAGGTGTAGGACAGAACTTTCAGGATCATTTTGGTATTAGCTGTGTCTGGGAGTATCAGCAACCGCTCGCTCCCCGCAACAACGGAGGTGAGGCAACGTTCTTCTGGAAGAGCAATCCTGGTCTTGACACCCCGGATTTGCAGACATGCCAAGGTGAAATGCCGTTCTGCAGTCCCGGGACAGCCGCCAAGTTCAATCCACCGGCGGCTTCCTGGACATTGTATGGAGGTGTCGTACGGCCGAAAAGCCGAGGTCAGATCCGCTTGACGGGACCTAGCCCGAACGATCCTATCGAGATCGAGGCCAATACGCTGTCCCATCCAGACGACCTGAAGGCTGCAGTAGCGTGTGTGGAGCTTTGTCGGGAGATTGGAAACTCCGCGCCGCTTCGTGCATACAGCAAACGCGAGGTGATGCCCGGCAACTTGAAAGGGGCTGAGCTTGAAGACTTCATTCGCGATGCGGCCGGTCCTTACTACCATCAGACGTGTACTGCAAAAATGGGGCGCGATTCGATGTCGGTCGTAGACGCCCAACTCAAGGTCTACGGAATCAAAAACCTTCGTATCGCAGATGGCTCGATCATGCCGCGCGTAACGACGCTCCCTGCATCATCGTCGGCGAGCGCGCTGCGGAAGCCTTGCGGAACGAGCACAGGTTAGAGACATCGTCCGTGGCGCGTTCTGCCCGCGTTTGAACGACACCCTGCAATAAAGGAATTCTGATTACTCAGCTGGCGGGGGAGGCAGACACCGGCGGAGCTTTTGATCTAGTCTCAAAGATGAGAAAGGGAACTGAGCCCCCACCGCATGTTCATTCGCGTGAACATGAGTTCCCGTCTCTAAGAAGGATAATCCAGGCTCAGGTGAGCTAATGGATTGCTCCGCTAAGTATTTGAAAAGTTTGGTCGGGGCGCCCGGATTTGAACCGGGGGCCTCCTGCGCCCAAGGCAGGCG
>WNFL01311979.1_pt1 | contig 10435 bp, 10 predicted proteins | sample 5400361 | NCBI WGS metagenome assembly WNFL01 (sample SAMN13153351, study PRJNA577476) | soil metagenome | isolation source: 40 cm soil on Douglas fir-dominated hillslope | place: USA:California | collected 2013-09-17
CGGAGAATCCCGCCACCACGCGGCCCTTCGCGGGCCAGATGAAATCGAGCGCGTCGGCCGCGCGTTCCACTGCCGGCTTGGGCGGTTCCGGTTTGGCCTCCGGCTTGAGTTCCGGCGCCGGCTCGGGCCGGGAATCCAGTCTCGACAGCGCCGCGAGGTTCTGCTCGGAGTACGGCAGCCGCAGCGCCTTGGGCGAGGTCTTCATGCCGCCCTCGGCCGCCGGGGAGCCGGGCGTCGAGCCGAGCGGACGCGCCTCGACTTCGCCGGGCTGGCGCACGCTGCCGACCTGCACGCCCGCCCGGTCCTCGGGCGAGGTCACGCGCAGTTCCTGGCCGACGCGGATTTTCGCGGGATCGTCGAGCTTGTTCCACTGCGCCACTTCGCGGTAGTCTACGCCCTGCTCGAGCGCGATCGAATACAGCGTGTCGCCGCGCCTGACGGTGTAGTAGCCCGGGCGCGCCGCCTCCGCAGCAGGCGCCGCCGCCGGCACCGGCGCCTGCTCCATGACCGGCGGCCTGGGCTGCGCGAACGGCGAGGGCCGCCGGTCGTCCACCGGCGCAGGCCCGCGCGACGCGCAGCCCGCGGCGAGGACCAGCAGCACAGCGAAGGCAACTCTCATCATGCCTTTCCCGCCTTGAGCGGAACGAAGCGCACCGGGTCGAGCGTGCTCTCGGCGTAGCCGAGCCGGCTGCGCTCGACCAGCACCAGCCGCTGGGCGTCCGCTCCCGGCTCGCGCAGCGGCAATATCATTCTGCCACCCCGCGCGAGTTGCCGTAACAGGGCCTGCGGCATCTCGCGCGCGGCCGCGGCGACGATGATCGAGTCAAAGGGCGCGGCCTTTTCCAGGCCCGCGGCGCCGTCGCCGTGCGCGAGGCGCAGGTTGCCGAGCCGCAGGTCGCGCAGATTCGCGCGCGCGCGGTCCAGCAGCTCGCGGATGCGCTCGATCGAATACACCTCGGCGGCGAGGCTCGCGAGCACTGCCGCCTGGTAGCCGCAGCCCGTGCCGACCTCGAGTACTTTTCCCGGTTTTCGTTCTCGAATGAGAATTTCAATCATCCGGGCAACGACATAGGGCTGCGAGATGGTCTGGCCGAAGCCGATCGGCAGCGCGCTGTCCTCGTAGGCGCGGCTGGCGAGCGCTTCCTCGACGAAGAGGTGCACGCGCGCGTCGCCGATGCCCTGCTCGCGCAGGCGCGCGACCATGCGCTCGCGCGTGCGCTGCGAAGTCATGCCGATGCCGGCGACGTTGCGGCCCGGCCGGACCGCGCTCATTTCTTCAGCCATTCCCTGACCAGCGGCAGCTGCTGGTGCAGGCTCAGGTCGATCTGCAGCGGCGTCACCGATACGCGTCCGGCGGCGACCGCGTGGAAGTCGGTACCGGGGCCCGCATCCTGCGCGTCGCCGGCGGCACCGATCCAGTAGCCGGTCTCGCCACGCGGCGTCTGCATCTGCACCACCGGCTCGGCCTTGTGGCGCCTGCCGAGGCGCGTCGCTTCGAAGCCGCCCAGCTCGGCGAGCGCGAGGTCCGGCACGTTGACGTTCAGCAGCACGGGCGGCGCAAACGGCGCGCGCGCGAAGCGCTCGACCAGCTGCACCGCTACTGCGGCGGCGGTCTCGAAGTGCTTGCCCTCCTTGCCGACGAGGGACACCGCCAGCGACGGGATGCCGAACAGGAAGCCCTCGGTGGCGGCGGCGACGGTGCCCGAGTAGATCGTGTCGTCGCCCATGTTCTGGCCGTCGTTGATACCGGACACAACGAGATCCGGACGGAAATCCAGCATGCCGGTCAAGGCAACGTGCACGCAGTCCGTGGGCGTGCCATTGATGAAGTGAAACCCGTTGTTCGCGCGCCGCACCGTCAACGGCCGTGACAAGGTGAGCGAGTTGCTGGCGCCGCTGTGGTTCTGTTCCGGTGCGACAACCGTCACCTCGGCCAGCGTGCGCAACGCCTGCTCGAGCGCAGCGAGGCCGGACGCCAGATAGCCATCGTCGTTGGAGAGAAGAATGCGCACGAGGGCAATGGCCAGGTCAAGGACAGCAGCGCGGAAGGAAAAAAACAGGCTGCACGAACATCAAGTTCGCGAACGGCGCGGACGGCGGCAAACGAACCGTCGGCCGAGAATCGCCCCGCAACTCGCTGCACGCACGGCAGCGGAGCAACGACCGCGCAAGTACGACCTGCGGCAATATGGTCGGGGCGGCGGGATTTGAACTCGCGACCCCTTGCACCCCATGCAAGTGCGCTACCAGGCTGCGCTACGCCCCGATCCGAATTGCATTTTACACGGCGCCGGCCGCATCCATTGATTTGCGCTGATCGCCGGCTCAGTCCGGCACGACTATTGGGTTCCGTCGAGCAAAGCGCGGATTGCGGCGAGCTCCGCGCGCAGCGACAGCGCCGGCGTCGCGTTGCCTTTGTCCGCGCCAACATCGGCGCGCGGCGCGTTGTTATTGACCTCAGAGCGCAAACGCGGCGTGCGCGCAAATTCATCGAGCCGGTTGCGGGCGCCGCTGATCGTGAAGCCCTCCTCGTAGAGCAACTCGCGAATGCGGCGAATCAGCAAGACCTCGTGGTGTTGGTAGTAGCGCCGGTTGCCGCGCCGCTTGACGGGCTTGAGCTGGGTGAACTCCTGCTCCCAGTAGCGCAGCACGTGCGGCTTGACGCCGCACAGGTCGCTGACCTCGCCAATCGTGAAGTAGCGCTTGGCCGGAATCGGCGGCAACGCGGCCGAAGCGTCTGGACGCTGCATGGGACAAGCCGGCGGAATCGGCGCGCGCTACGCGCATCAAGTCAGGTGGGCGGGCTGTTAGGCGCCGTGCAATTCGGCGACTGCGGACTTTACTTTTTGACTGGCGTGAAACGTCACGACCCGGCGTGCGGTGATCGCGATTTCTTCACCCGTCTTGGGATTGCGTCCGGGCCGCTGCGGCTTGTCGCGCAGCTGGAAATTGCCGAAGCCGGACAGCTTCACCGATTCGCCGCGCTCGAGCGCGCTGCGGATCTCGTCGAAAAATCCGTCGACCATGTCCTTGGCCTCGCGCTTGTTGAGGCCAAGATTTTCGAACAGTGCATCGGCGAGTTCCGCTTTGGTCATCGTCCGCGCGAGACGCTGATTGCCGCCGGCACCGCGGCCGGCAAGCGGAACATCAGGAAACTTGAACGAAGCGACTTGTTGTTCGTTGGCCATGGCGCATACGTTTCAATCAGCCTCATTGCCGCAGGCTTGCTCCCAGCCGCTCCTGCAAGCCAGCAATCAGGGCAGCCATTGCAGCGTCGGCGTCAGAGTCACTCAAAGTTCGATCAGTATCTTGCAGAACAACCCGGAAGGCAAGGCTTTTCCCTTTATTTAACAATACGTTAGCATCCGCTCCCGCGACTTTGCTTGAATCTTCGGCCCGGCCTCGATAAAGATCGAACAGACGAAACCCAATAAGGGGACGAAGTCGCGGGTCGCTGGCGGCGAGCGCCGCGACCGCATCGAGTACATCTTGGTGCCGAACCGTCTGCTTGAACCACAGCGCCAAGTCACGCTGCACGGCAGGCAGACGCGGCACCGGAGCAACGCGCGGCAGCGCGTGTTCCAGCACCGCGGTCATATCGACCTCGAACACGACCGGCGCATGGGGCAATTCATAGACTTGGCACAAGCGCGGATGCAATTCGCCGATCCAGCCGATCTGCTGCCGCTCGCTCTCTCGCTTCGAGGCGTCCGACCGCGGCCGGCGCAGCACGCGCGCGCTGCGACCCGGATGCAGCGCCGGATGCGGCGCCGCCTCGAAGCGCAGTTCAATGCCCGCGAGCAGCTGCTCCAGATCGCCCTTGACGTCGAAAAAATCGACCAATTCTTTGCGCTCGCCCCACTGCTCGTCGACAGCGGTGCCATAGGCAAGACCGGCAATGCGGTAGGGCTGATCGAGTCCGGCGACCGTCAGCGGCCCGTCCACGCGCTGCGGATCGCGCAAATAGGTCCGGCCGATCTCAAATATCCGGGCCCGTGCGGCCTTGCGGTTCAGATTGAATTTCAGCGCGTTTACGAGGCTGCCGACCAACGTCGTGCGCATCACCGCGTGCTGACTCGCGATCGGATTCAGCACGCGGATCGGGGCGCTATTGCCGGCGAAGTCCTGCTCCCAGGATTCCGGCACAAACGAGAACGTGATCAGCTCCTGGTACCCGAGCGCCGCCAGCACACCGCCAAGGTCGTGCATTGAGCGTTCGCACTCGCGGCGCACGCGCATCGCCGCCGGCGCCAGGGGCGGCAGCGCGGGGATACGGGCGAAGCCCCAGAGACGCGCCACTTCCTCGATCAAGTCCTCCTCGATTTCGAGATCGAAGCGATAACTCGGCGGCGTCACGACAAAATCGCCTGCCGCATCGCGCTCGAACGGCAAGGCCAGCGCCGAAAACGCCGCGGCCATCTCGTGCTCTTGAAGATCGATGCCGAGAATCCGGCGACAGCGCGCAACGCGCATGCGCACCGGCGGCCGCTGCGGCAGTTCCAGCAACTGGTCATCGATCGGCCCGATTTGCGTCTGCGGCGTGCCGCAGATATCCACGATCAGGCGGGTAATGCGCTCGAGATCCGCCACCGTGGTTGCGAAGTCAGTGCCACGCTCGAAGCGATGGGCCGCATCGGTCGTGAAATTCAGGCGCCGCGAACGACCGCGAATCGCCTGCGGCCACCAGAACGCCGCTTCGAGATAAATATTGCGCGTCTCGAGGCTGACCGCGGTGCGCGCGCCGCCCATGATCCCGGCGAGCGCGACCACGCCACCATCGTCGGCGATCACGCCAAACGTATGGTCGACTTCGATCGACTGCTCGTTGAGCAGCGTCACCGGCTCGCCGCAACCGCCGGCGCTGCCGCGGCCCCAGCGCACTTCAAGGCCACCGCGCACCTGGTCCAGATCGAACACGTGCGACGGCCGTCCCAACTCCAGCAGCACGTAGTTCGAGATATCGACCAGCGCCGAAATCGGCCGCTGGCCGCCGCGTTCGAGCCGCTGCTTGATCCAGTCCGGCGTTGGCGCGCGCGCATTCAGCCCGCGAATGACGCGCCCGGAAAAGCGGCCGCACAGATCACGGGCGTGAATCGCGACCGGCAGCCGCTCACCGCTGGTCGCGGCAACGGGCGTATCGGCCGGCGGCTTGAGCGGCGCGCCGGGCAATGCAGCAACTTCTCGCGCGACACCGAATACGCCGAGACAATCGCCGCGATTGGGCGTGAGCTTGATAGTGAACTTGTGGTCATCCAGCGTCAGGTAGTCGCGCAGCGATTGACCGATCGGTGCATCGTCGGCCAGCAACAACAGGCCGCCGTGATCATCGCCCAGTCCCAGCTCGCGCGCCGAGCACAACATGCCGTGTGAGGCGACGCCGCGCATCGTTGCCGTGGCGATCTTGACGTCGCCCGGGAGCAGCGCGCCCTCGAGCGCACACGGCACCTTGACTCCGGGGGCGACATTCGGCGCGCCGCAAACAATTGACAACGAGCGGCCGCCGCCAATCTCGACCTCACACACGGTGAGCTTCTCGGCATTCGGGTGCCGAGTTACCGCGCGCACCCGCGCAACCACGACAGCGGAGAATGGCGGCGCGACCGGGTCGATCGCTTCGACCTCCAGCCCGCCCATCGTCAGGCGCGCGGCCAGCTCCTCGCTCGCCAGCGGCGGGTCGGCAAACGTGCGCAGCCAGAGTTCGGAAAATTGCACTTGAGCGTTCCAGTCTAGTTGAACTGCTGCAGGAAACGCAGGTCGCTGTCGAAAAACTGGCGCAGGTCATCGACGCCATAGCGAAACATCGTCAAGCGCTCGAGGCCGGAGCCAAAGGCAAAGCCGATGTGGCGCTCGGGATCGAGCCCGTAGTTGCGGATCACCGCTGGATGCACTTGGCCCGCGCCGGAAATTTCCAACCACTGTCCGGTACGCGGCCCCGAGGTGAACATCATGTCGATTTCGGCGGAAGGCTCGGTGAACGGAAAATAGGACGGACGAAAGCGGACCTGCAGATCGTCGCTTTCAAAGAAGCGGCGCAGGAAGTCCGTGTAGACGCCCTTGAGGTCGGCAAAACTGATCCGCTCGTCGATCCACAGTCCTTCGACCTGGTGGAACATCGGCGAATGGGTCGCGTCGGAATCGACGCGATAGGTTCGCCCGAGCACGATCACCTTGATCGGCGGCTGATGCATGCGCGCATAGCGCACCTGCATCGGACTGGTGTGCGGGCGCAGCTGCAGCGGTCCGCCGTCGGCGCCGATGCCCTCGACGTAAAACGTGTCCTGCATCGAGCGGGCCGGGTGATCCGGCGGGCTGTTAAGCGCGGTGAAGTTGTACCAGTCGGTTTCGATTTCGGGCCCGTCGCCAACGTCGAAGCCGATCGAGCCGAAAATCTGTTCGATCCGTTGCCAGGTGCGCTTGATCGGATGAATCCCGCCGGCGCCGCGCCGGCGTCCAGGCAGCGAAACATCGATAGCCTCGGCGGCCAGCCGTTGATTCAACTCCAGCTGCGCAAGTTCGGCGCGGCGGCGCTCGAGAAGTTCTTCGATTGCGACCTTCGCGGCGTTGATTCGCGCGCCCTGCGCCCTCCTTTCTTCGGGCGGCAATTGCGCGAGTGACTTCAGCAACGCGGTGACGCTGCCGTTTTTGCCAAGAAAGCGCGCCTTTTCATTTTCCAGCGCCGCCGGCTGCACGACCGCGGCAAAGATTGCCCGGGCCGATTCGACTAGCGCATCAAGCTCGTTCATGTTCGGTGCTCGCCGTTAGCAAATGAGGCTCATCAGGTCAGGGTCGGCAAAAAAAACGGGGCCCGGCAAATCAGCCAGGCCCCGACTTCTCGCTCAACCGTCAAATCGTGTCCGGCGGGACGCGGCGCTCAGCCAGCAGTCTTGACCTTATCAACAATCGAGGCAAAACCGGGCTTGTCGAGCACCGCCATGTCAGCGAGAACCTTGCGGTCGAGATCGATCGCCGCCTTGCGCAGTCCGGCGATAAAAACTGAATACGTGATGCCGTGTTCTCGCACAGCGGCATTGATGCGTGCGATCCACAGGGCACGAAAGACCCGTTTCTTGTTGCGCCGGTCGCGGTAGGCGTATTGGCCCGCCTTCATCACCGCCTCCTTGGCAACCCGGAATACGTTCTTGCGCCGCTGCGTATATCCCTTGGCCTGCGCGATCACTTTCTTGTGGCGCGCGCGCGAAGTTACTCCACGTTTTACTCGAGGCATGATTTGCTCCCCGCTACGCGTACGGCATCATGCGGCGAACCGATTTGACATCGGCTTCGTGCACCTGCACCGAGCCGCGCAAGTGGCGCTTGGTCTTGGTCGATTTCTTGGTCAGGATGTGGCGCTTGAACGCCTGGCCGCGTTTGATCGATCCGCTGTTGCGGATCGTAAAGCGCTTGGCAGCACTTTTCTTGGTCTTCATCTTCGGCACGATGGCCTCCATTTTTTTGCCGCCGCAGGTGGCTCCTGTTCGGAGCGCTTGACAACCCGGGCTTGCTTGTAAAAACCCTTCAACTGCATGTACCGCGAGCGACAAATGCGCTGCGATCAGCGAGTCATTTCTTCTTTGGCGTCAAAACCATGATCATCTGCCGCCCTTCCAGCTTCGGCATCGCTTCAACCTGGCCGACGGTTTCCAGGTCGCCCCGGATCCGCTCCAGCAGTCGCATGCCGAATTCCTGATGCGCCATTTCGCGGCCGCGGAACCGCATCGTCACCTTGGCCTTGTCACCTTCGCTTAGAAACTCGGAAAGCTTGCGCACCTTGGTCAGGTAGTCGTTCTCGTCCGTTTGCGGGCGGAACTTGATTTCCTTGACCTGAATGATTTTTTGCTTGAGCTTGGCCTCGTGCGCTTTTTTCTGTTCCTGGTACTTGAACTTGCCGTAATCCATCAAGCGACAGACGGGCGGCACCGCGGTCGGTGCAATTTCAACCAGATCCACGTCGGCTTCTTCTGCCATTCGCAAAGCGTCCGGCGTTTTCACCACGCCGATCTGCTCGCCTTCGATGCCGACCAGTCTGACTTCCGGCGCGATGATCTCGCGGTTGATCCGATGCGATCGTTCCAGTGCGATGAGCGTTCTCCAGTAAATTGAAAATCAGGCCGTGCCACCGACATTGCGGCGTTGCTCGACGTCGTCCCGCAAACGCTGAACAAATTGGTCGAACGGCATCACGCCGACGTCGACTCCGCCGCGGGCCCGCACAGCCACCCGCATTACCCCGTCCGCCGCCTGCGCCTCCGCCTCCTTGCCGCCAACGACCAGGATGTATGGAATCTTCTGCAGGGAAAGGGCGCGGATTTTATAGGTGATCTTTTCGTTCCGCAAATCCGCGTGAACCCTAAATCCTTGTTTTTTCAATGCTTGCACAACGGTTTCCGCATATTGGAGCTGGTGCTCGGAAATATTGGCCAGCGCCACCTGCACCGGCGCCAGCCACGGCGGCATGGCGCCCGCGTAATTCTCGATCAACATGCCGATGAAGCGCTCGAGCGAGCCAACAATCGCCCGATGGAGCATCACCGGGACCAGCCGCGAATTGTCTTCTGCCACGTATTCGGCGCCGAGCCGGCCCGGCATGGAGAAATCGACCTGCATCGTTCCGCATTGCCAGGTGCGGCCAATGGCGTCTTTCAGGTGATATTCGATTTTCGGGCCATAAAAGGCGCCCTCGCCCGCGATCACCGAAAACTCGCATCCCGACCGCCGCAATGAATCCATCAGCGCCACTTCGGCCCTGTCCCAGCTCTCATCGGAACCGATACGTTGCGCCGGCCGCGTGGCCACTTTGTACTGGATCTCATCGAAACCGAAATCGGCGTACACCTTCTGCAATTGCGCGGTGTAGGCGACACACTCGGGCAGGATCTGGCCCTCGGTGCAGAAGATGTGGCCGTCGTCCTGCGTGAAACCGCGAACTCTCATCAAACCGTGCAGCGCGCCGGACGCCTCGTTGCGATGGCAGGCGCCGAATTCGCCGTAGCGCAGCGGCAGATCGCGATACGAACGAAGGTCGGAGCGATAGATCTGCACGTGTCCCGGGCAATTCATCGGCTTGACCGCGTAAGTGCGGTTTTCCGACTCGGTCGTGAACATGTGTTCACGATATTTTTCCCAATGCCCGGAGCGCTCCCACAGCGAGCGATCGAGAATCTGCGGCGCCCGCACTTCCTGGTAGCCGCAATCGCGATAGACCGCGCGCATGTATTGTTCAACCGCCTGCCAGATCGCCCAGCCGCGCGGGTGCCAGAACACGAGACCCGGCGCTTCCTCCTGCATGTGGAACAGATCTAGCTCGCGGCCCAGCTTTCGATGGTCGCGTCGCTCAGCTTCCTCGAGCATCTTCAGGTACGCGTCCTGCTCCTCCTTGCGCGCCCAAGCGGTGCCGTAGATTCGCTGCAGCATTTCGTTCTTGCTGTCGCCGCGCCAATAGGCGCCGGCGACCTTCATCAGCTTGAATACCTTCAAACGGCCGGTGTTCGGCACATGCGGACCGCGACACAGATCGATGAAATTTCCCTCGCGATAAAGCGAGATCTGCTCGCCCGCCGGAATCGAGGCGATGATTTCCGCCTTGTACTTCTCGCCCATCGAGGTGAAAAGCCGGATCGCGGCATCGCGCGCCCACTGTTCGCGCCGCACCGGTTCGTCGCGCTTGGCGATCTCGTTCATTTTCGCCTCGATCGCGGCCAGGTCCTCCGGCGTGAACGGCCGCTGATACGAGAAGTCGTAATAGAAGCCGTTTTCGATCACCGGACCGATCGTCACCTGCGCCTCGGGAAATAGCTCTTTGACCGCGTACGCGAGCAGATGCGCGGTCGAGTGTCGCAAGATGTCGAGGCCGTCGCTTTCCTTATCGGTCACGATCGCAACCTTGGCATCGCGCTCGATTACGCTTGCAAGATCGACCAGCTTGCCGTCGACGCGGCCCGCCAGCGCGGCCTTGGCGAGCCCCGGGCCGATCGCGGACGCCACCTCGCTGACCGTCACCGGTCGGTCAAAGGACCGACGCGACCCGTCGGGCAGTTCAATCGAAAGCATCGGTGTCAGCCACTGATTGCGGGCGCGAAAACGGCAAGCAGGCTACAAGCATCGGGGGTCCGAACCAAGACGAAAAAAAAGTGCGGAGCGAGCCGCACTTTCGTTTTCGGAAAGACTGACTCGTCGGCATCAATTCAACGGCCGGTGAAGGCAGTTCGAAAAAGTGTCCCAGCCAACATCGCAATCGCCCCCACTGTTGTCGCGCAACGCCTTGCACCCGCGCATCGGCGCTGGTCGCGGCAGCCTGAACCGAGGTGGTAGGCGCGATTGGACTCGAACCAACGACCCCCACCATGTCAAGGTGGTGCTCTAACCAGCTGAGCTACGCGCCTGCGGCAACAGCAAATAATACACGAGCGTCGCTCTCGACCGAGCGCGGCAGCCCTGC
>WNFL01083730.1_pt3 | contig 10434 bp, 8 predicted proteins | sample 5400361 | NCBI WGS metagenome assembly WNFL01 (sample SAMN13153351, study PRJNA577476) | soil metagenome | isolation source: 40 cm soil on Douglas fir-dominated hillslope | place: USA:California | collected 2013-09-17
GGCTTGTGCGCATAGTCGACAAAGATCGGCGCGCCGGATTTGCGGCCGACCAGCTCGAGCCGCCCCTTGGCGCCGACCAATCCCTCAAGCGCGGCAAAGACGGCAGCGGCATCGCCGCCGGCCGCGATCGCCTGACCGGCCGCAACCAGGGCGTTTTCGACTTGAAACGCGCCAACCAACGGCAACTGCACTTGATACTTCACGCCACCATACTCAAGCGTCAAAACTTGCGAAAATCCAGCGACGGCAGACGAGATGAGCCGGATATCCCGGGCCGTCCGTCCGACCTCGATGATGCGCAGGGAGCGACCGCGCGCTGCATCTTTAACTTCTGCGGCGAACGTATGATCGACTGCGACTACTGCAACGCCGTCCGCTTTCACCAGGTTCCGGAACAGGATCAGCTTGGCTTGGCGGTACGCTTCCTGCGTGCCGTGATAGTCGAGGTGGTCGCGGCTGATATTGGTAAAGCCCGCGATGCCGACGCGCAGGCCGTCGAGGCGGTGCTGATCGAGCCCATGGGACGACGCCTCGACCGCGAGGTGCGTGATCCCCTCGCCGGCGATGCGGTCGACGATGCGATGGAGCTCGACCGGATCGGGCGTCGTCAGCGCGCCGTATTCCTCGCCGGCCGGCGTGACCACCCCGACGGTGCCGATGCTGGCCGCGGCATGTCCGAGCGCGGTCCAGATCTGGCGCGTGAAGGCCGTGACCGAAGTCTTGCCGCTGGTGCCGGTCACGGCCGCAATGGTTGCGGGCTGCCGTGGATAGAACTTCGCCGCCGCAAGCGCGAGCGCGCGCCGCACATTGGGTACGTTCACCAGGGCGACATGGTCCGGCAGTGGAGCAGGCGGCTCGCATTCGGCCAATACGGCGACCGCGCCCCCTGCCACCGCCTGCGACAAGAAGCCCAGCCCATCGACCTTGGTGCCGGGCACGGCGACGAACAGGAAACCGGGTTTCACGGCGCGGCTGTCGGCCGAAATTCCGGTCACCGCCAATGTCGCAAAACGCCCGTCGCAGCGGGCCTCGCTGGTCAAAAGGTCACGTAGCATCATATGCGTCGCCGAGCCCTCGAATCGAGCTGGAGCCGCCCAGGGGCTCATTTATACCAACAGGGATTCGCTGCAACTGATCCTATTATCAGAACACGTTCCCTGGGGGGTCCTTAAATATGAGGACGCCCCACAGGGCTGGCGGCGGGCCGAAGGGCGCGGAGCAACCCCGCATATAGCACGTCCGCTTACCTCCGATGGCGCCGCGATGCTGCGGTGCCGCAGATTTCAGCCTTGGGCTAATTGCAGAACTTGCGCAGAATTCGATGCACGCCATTGTCTCGCGTTCGATTTCCGTAGCAGCAATGAAGTGTGATTTACCTCACACTCGGAAGCCCTTTCCTCGAATACAATTAGCTTAGCGTGAGGGGCGAACGGGTATGACTGGTTCATACAGCGAAATCCGAGCGCCATCGACAATTGGATCTCATTTGATCGAGCCGAGGCTCAAGGAGAAGGCCTATGTTTGACGGCACGTGTGAAATACGCCGCGCCAACGTTCGCGGCGATGGGCGGGCGCAGCTCGATTTGAAGGCAGACAACGGAGCGTTTGACTGGAGCTGGTTTGTCAGCTCGACGCAAAACGTCAACGCGGTCCTGGCGGCTGCATTTACGGCGCTCGCTACGAATAAGAAGGTCTACTGCACGATCAACGACCCCGTCCAAGCCTGGGCAGAGGTTGTCAACTTCGGCGTCGCCAAATAGCGCCGACGAGGCGCCGCTTGGTCGCTCGTGTGATCAGCGCTAGCCCGGGTGCCGCCGGCGCAGGCCTCGCATGGCACCCGGTGCAAGGAGCAACATGGCGGAGAATCAGACGGGCCCCTCTACATGGACCAACTGGTCCGGCCGCTTCAGCGGCCCTGTAAGCACGTCCTTTGAGCCCGACACGTACGCGGACCTAGTTAACGTGGTGCGGCGGGCGTCAGCCGAGGGGCACACGCTCCACGTCTCAGGCAGCAGCTGGGCGTTCGAGAACAGCGCGTATTCGCCTGACTGGATGGTGAGTCTGCGGCGGCTGAACAAGCCGTTGTCGGGCGTGACAGACGGTGCGCTGAACGCCCAGTGGGCGGCGAACCAGGCGGCTGGCCAGGACGTGCTCTTCCATGTCGAGACCGGCGCAACGGTCGCCGACGTCAACGACCTGCTTGCCGAACGCGGTCTCGCGATGCCGACGCTCGGCGGGGCAAACGGCCAGGCGATCGCGGGGGCGATCAGCACGGGAACACATGGCGGCGACGTCGAAGTGCCGCCCCTTGCAGACGCGGTGATGGCGATGCACCTCATCACAGAGGGCGGGCGCGAGCTGTGGATCGAGCGCGCGTCTCAGCCGATCACCGACGACGCTGCACTTGGCGTGGCACTCGCGCGTTCCAGTCCCAGCGCGGAGATCGTGCGCACCGACGACATCTTCAACGCGCTGCTCGTCGCAGTCGGGCGATTCGGTGTCATCTACTCATATGTCCTGCGCGTTCGACCGGCCTTCCGCCTTGCCGAATGGACGACACGGATCACTGCCGCTTCGTTGACCGCCGCCTTACGGAACGGCGTCGCCCACGGCACGTTCCTCGCACCGCTGCTGGCGATGCTCCCCGCGCCACCGACTTCCCTGAACGCGATAAATATCGCGGACCCACGCGGCGTGGAGGTCGCATTCGACACGAACAACCTCGGCATGTGCTTCGTGAAGCGGCGATGGTTGACGAACGACATGACCGATCTGGGAATGTCGAACTCTCAAAACCCGCTGTGCGCGATCGGCGCGGCCGGCGTGCTCACAGCGGCAATCGCAGTCCTCGCGCCATTCGCAGGCATCCCGTTCTACGGCGCCGCCGTCGCCACGCAGATTGGGATACTGAACGCGAGCCTCTTTACGAACCCGCTGCAGCCGGCGGGCGAAATGCTGGCACGCGTGCTGTCAGCGTTCTGGTCCCTCGGCCTAGGTTGGGCGATCCCTCAGATCAGCGGCATCGAGTTCGGGCTCCAGTACCAGGATTCGATGGGCAACGGCAAGCGGGGGCCGTCGAACCTGATCATCTCGGGGTTCCGAGAGCAAAGCCTCCAGGGCTGCTACCGCGTAGACTCGATCGAGCCGATCTTCGACGCGCATTCGACGGGCTATATTGACTTTCTGGATGCGATCCTGGCAGCAGCACCGAATTCGAAGCAGGCCGGCTATATCTCGCTGCGCTGGTCGGCGACGTCCCGGGCGACTCTGAGTATGCACAATTTCCCGAGCGCACATGCGGTCGCGATCGAGGTGCCGTCGCTGCGCGGGCTGCCGGACAACGCGACGTGGATGGCGTTCCTCGAAGCCGCCGCAGTATCACGGGGCGGGCGGCCGCACTGGGGGCAGATCAACAACCTCAACGTCTCGTCGACGATCAATCTGTTCGGGGGCAACGTGGGCGCGTGGCGGTCCGCGTTGGGTTCTGTCGTGGGCAGCGCGATGACGTTCAGCAACGCGTTCACGACGCAGCGGGGCCTCGAACCAACCGCGGGCGCGACGGCCACGGTGTCGGGTCAGCGTGCTGTCGACCTTGCGGGCGGCGTAGCAGTAGTGCCGGCGATCTCACTGCTGCTCAAGACGGAGCCGATTGCGATCAGACCGAAGCTGGGGCCAATCGGGTCATCCGTGCCGCCGTCGAGGCTGGTTTAGCCCTTTTATCGGCCCTAGCAGAGTACGAGGACTTCGCGGAGGCCGCTCCAGTCGCGGGCGATATTCCATAAGTCCCATTCCGCGAAATGCTGCCAGCCCCGTGACCGGTATGGGTCACAAAGAGCCAAGCCACCCTTGCGTCCGCCCGGCAGGACTTCCTTCGATAGCTGACGCGGCTGTGCACGCAACCGCCCGGAATCAGGCAGGTCTTTTCCGATCCCACGCGGATGCGGCGATGTTGGGCACGCTCCACCCTACAATGCGTGGATTTCAATGGAACGTGCTCTGGCGATAAGCGCGAATGCGGGCGCGCCCGCGCCCTGCCTTCCGGTGGCCGGTGCGGTGGTGTAAACTTGCGCACAGCCGCCCCGTGAACGAGATCTGCCGGTATCTCCGATCCCCCAACGGGCAGGCGTGGTGCCACCGGCGGGCATCGCCTCCGCAATGGCCGGCCTTTTTTGGTGCTGCTGAAAAACTCCCTCGCGACGCTGCGCACGCGTCGCGGGCCACAAGAATGCAGGGAGGACCACATGTTTTTTCGAGGCTCGATCGGAGCGGCCGCGCTCATCGTGGCGCTGCTGACCGCAACCGCCGCGCAGGCGTTCGATGACGCCAAGTATCCCAACCTCAAGGGCCAGTGGCACCGCGCCGAAGGCAACGCGGGCGCTGGTCGATTCGATCCGACCAAGCCTCCCGGCCGGTTGCAGGAAGTACCGCTGACGGCGGAGTATCAGGCCATCTACGAGGCCAACCTCGCCGACAAAGAGGCGGGCGGACAGGGCAGCGACCCGACCTACAAATGCCTGCCGCCCGGCATGCCGCGAATCATGCACGCCTATGCGCCGATGGAAGTCGTCGTGATGCCGGACACCACGTATATCCTGATGGAACACATCCACGACAATCGCCGCATCCATACCGACGGGCGCGACTTTCCCGACAACATGGATGCCGACCCGATGTTCGCGGGTTATTCGATCGGCAGATGGGTCGACGAGAACGGCGACGGCCGCTACGACGCGTTGCTGGTCGAGACCCGCGGCTTCAAAGGCCCCCGCAACTACGATGTCAGCGGCACTCCGCTGCACCGGGACAATCAGAGCATCATCAGGGAGCGCATCTATCTGGACAAAAACGATCCCGACATGCTGCACGACGAAATCACCATCATCGATCACGCGCTGACGCGCCCTTGGACCGTCACGAAGAACTACCGTCGCGCCCAATCAAAGCAGCCGATCTGGTGGCACGAGGACATTTGCGCCGAGGCCAACGTCCATGTCGATATTGGAGGGCAGGCCTATTTCCTGAGCGCGGACGGCCTGCTGATGCCCACCAAGAAGGACCAGCCACCGCCGGATCTGCGCTATTTCAAGCAGACCCGGAAGTGACCGGATTTCAAGCAGACCAGGAAATGACCGGCGGCGGGTGTCATACTGCGCCAATGAGCGAGTGAAAGAACTCGTGCCTCATCCTGAGGAGCCCGCCCTCTTGGGCGGGCGTCTCGAAGGATGGATGCACGGCATTGACTCGCTGCCATCCTTCGAGACGCGCGCAAGAGCGCGCTCCTCAGGATGAGGGCTTTTCTGCTGAGTGCGCCAGCCGGCCTCCGGCCTTCTTCCAGGCATCGAGGCCGCCGTTGATGTGGCAGGAAGCCGCGAGGCCCGCCTCCTGGGCGGCCTGCACGGCCATCGCGGAGCGCTCGCCATAGGCGCAGTAGAACATGAGCCGCTTGCCCGTGGATTTCGCCAGCTCGTACAGGATGCCGCCGCTTTGGATATTCTCCTTCAGCGACGGGTAGGGCACGTGCATCGAGCCCGAAATCTCGCCGTGACGCTCCCGCTCGCTGCGTTCGCGCAGATCGATGAGCGCCACATCGGAGAGGCCGATCAAGCGCTGTGCCTCCTGTGCCTTTACGGCCCAGCCGCGACGCGCGATCTCCTCCTGCGCCAGGCCGATTTTCATGTTGGCGGGCACGGCCACGTCCATCATCTTCGGATTGGGGAGATTGAGATTGTTCATCAGGTCTGCGAATTCCTCGGCCGACTTGACTTGAAGCCGCGGGTTGAACGCCTTCTCCTCGCCGATCGTGGAGACGGTGTCGCCTTTGTAATCATGCGCCGGATAGACCAGCGTCGTGTCCGGCAGGTTTAGAAGCCGCCCGAAGATCGACTCGTATTCCGCGCGGGGGTCGCCGTTCTGAAAGTCGGTGCGGCCGGTTCCGCGGATCAGCAGGGTGTCGCCGGTGAACACCCGGTCCGGCATGACAAAGCTGTAGGAATCATCGGTGTGGCCGGGCGTATAGATGGCCTTAAGCGCCAGCCCTTCGATCGTGAGCCTGTCGCCGTCGCCAAGCCGCATCGACACCACGTCGGCTTTGGTTTGTTCACCCATCACGGTGATGCATTGCGTGCGGTCGCGCAACGCCCCAAGGCCCGTGATGTGGTCGGCGTGAAGATGCGTGTCCAATGCCTTGACGAGCTTCAGATCAAGTTCGCTTACGAGTTGCAGATAGCGGTCAACCTTTTCGAGCACCGGATCGATGATCAAACCCTCTCCGCCGGGACGGCTGGCGAGCAGGTAGGTGTAGGTGCTGGATGCCTGATCGAAGAGCTGGCGGAAGATCACGGCGCGATCCTTTCTTCTGCCTCATATGCCATAGCGTCTATTCGGGCGATATTGTCGATCTGAATACTATTCAGCGATGATCGCCGCCGCCCGACTCTCAGGTAAGGCAATTGGCGCTAGCATGCGAGATGAGCTGTCGTGCGTTGCGCAGTCGCACGCAATCCTTTGTGGAAAGTGGCTCCAGCTAAAACTCAGCCCATGACCTCGTCCCTTGGCCCGCCTTACCGGATCGGCGTCCGCGAATCGATGATTGGCGCACCGGTGTCGCGCGCCTTCCTTTGCGCTTTGCCCGCAAGCATCGTCCGGAAGGCTTTGATCTCGGTGGCGACGAAATCAAAGAAGGCGCGCACGCGCGGTGCGCGTTGCAAGTCTCGGTGCGCGAGGAGATAGTAATTTGTCACCAAATCCGGGACATCGTCGATCAAGCGGACCAGTTCGCGGTCGCTGTCTCCCTCGATGATCAGCAAAGGCGCAAGTCCGGCGCCCGATTTCACGGCTAAAACGAAACCGGGCCAGTTGTCACTGCGGGCAGCGATTGTCGCGTGTGGCGCAATGGCTCGAAGCCATTGCGCCACCGGATAGTGCGCAATGGCGCCATCGGGTGCGACCACGAAATGACGGTCGATATCCTCGAGGCGTTCGGGTCGGCCATGGCGTTCGACATAGGAGCGGCTCGCATAGATACCCCAGCGTCCTTCTGCGATCTTGCGGCCGACAAGAGAGCCGTCCCGGGATTCACCGGCGCGGATAGCGATATCGGCCTCTCCTTTCGACAGATCGAGAAACCGGTCGCTCATCACGAGTTCGACCCGCAGGCTTGGGTAGCGTGCGTGAAAGCGGTCGAGCAGGTGCGTTCTCGCCAGACGGTCAGCGACGGACGCAGGGCAGGTTACGCGAATGGTGCCGGTGAGGTCTTGGTCGCACGATGCCAAGCGCCGTTCCAACGCCGCCACCGCATCCTCGACGCCCTCGGCATAGGGCTGCAATTCCTCTCCGAGCTCGGTGAGCCGGTAGCCCCCGATGTGGCGCTCGATAAGCCGGCGCCCGAGACGCCTTTCCAGCTCCACGAGACGACGGTGCACAGTGGACTGGTTCACGCCGAGCGTCTTCGCCGCCGCCAGCGTGCTGCCTTGGCGAGCGAACGCCAGGAGGTGTTTGAGGTCGTTCCAGTCGAACACGCCTGCAGTATGCAACTTTGCGGCGCCATCCGGCAATCTTGCGGCTGTTCGGGGGCGGTGCGCAAGCCTACGAATCATCACGATTGTCCGGGGTTGTTCGACGGCCTTGGAGCGTGGCCGGACTGCGCCACACGCCAATTGCGGGATCAAGCAGAGATTACCGATATTGCAAGCCCACGCGGCAAAGAGGGTCACATGACCGGCACGTACGACGTCATCGTGGTCGGCGCACGTTGCGCGGGCGCATCGACCGCCATGCTGCTTGCGCGCAACGGTCTTAAGGTCCTGTTGGTGGACCGAGCCAAATTTCCAAGCGATATCCCGCACGGCCACCTCATTCACCGGCATGGACCCCGGCGCTTGCGCGACTGGGGCCTGCTTGAGCGGCTGGTTGCCACCGGATGCCCGCCGATCACGACAATCACCCGGGATACTGGACCATTCCCGCTTGTGGGCCGCGACCTGGTGATCGATGGCGTCGCGGCGGCCTACGGGCCGCGACGCATTACGCTCGATAACCTGCTCATCGATGGCGCGCTTGAGGCGGGTGTTGAGCTGCGGGACGGATTCGCGGTCGAGGAATACACAGGCGACGGAAATCACGTGACGGGTGTCCGCGGCCGCGATCGCACGAGCGGGGTGCGAGTAACGGAGCGCGCCGCCGTTACGGTCGGAGCCGACGGCCGCGGCTCCCACCTCGCCCGTACCGTCCGGGCAACAGAATACGAAGTCACACCGACGGTCGCCTGCTGGTATTTCTCCTACTGGAGCGGCGTGCCCGCCAATGGCCTGGAGCTTTACGAAAGGGGCGAACGGGCCATCTTTGGCCATCCCACGAACGATGGCTTGTTTGCCCTCTTTGTCGGGTGGCCGATTTGGCGACAGCAAGCCATTCAGTCGGACCTCGAACGATCGTTCATGGCAGTTGTCGATCTCATTCCCGGGCTTAGTGAGCGCGTTCGCGGTGGGCGACGCGAGGAACGATTCTACGGCGCCGCCAACCTGCCGAACTTCCTGCGCAAACCCTTCGGCCCGGGTTGGGCGCTCGTCGGCGATGCAAGTTGCCACAAGGATCCGTATCTGGCTCTGGGTATCTGCGACGCATTGCGCGACGCGGCGCTCCTCGCCGAGGCCATCAGCCAAGGCCTTTCGGCACGATGCTCGGTCGACAAAGCGCTGGCGGACTACGAGCGGCGTCGCAACGAGGCGACCCTGGCGGACTACCAGCTAAATCTCGAGTTCGCCCAATTCAAGCCACGCCCTCCCGAGGAGTGCGAGCTGTACGAGGCCCTGCGCGGAAACCAGGAGGCGACCAACCGGTTCTTCATGGCGCGTGAAGGAATGATCCCGCCCGCGACCTTCTTCGATCCACAAAACCCGAAATGCCTCATGGCGGCGGCCGGCGGGAAGACGCAGTGAGGGGAAGATGACCGTCAATTCCGACGCACAAGCAGTGAACGCGGCGCCGGTCGGCGCCGATGTCGGTTCGAGCGGCGCTCGGCTTCGACGCCTCGTTCTCGTCGCCACGATTGGAAACACCCTCGATTGGTATGATTTTTTGATATACGGATTTCTGGCCGGCACGATTGCGAAGCTGTTCTTCCCAACGGAAAGTGAACTCGCTTCGCTGCTCCTTTCGGTGGCGACGTTCGGTGTCGGCGCCGTCGTGCGGCCGATCGGCGCCCTGGTTCTCGGCATCTACTCAGATCGCGTCGGTCGCAAGGCAGCCTTGACCCTGACGATCTTCCTCATGGCCTTGGGGACCGGACTGATCGCGGTTGCACCCACCTACGCGTCGATCGGGATCTGGGCGCCGCTGCTCATCGTGATCTCGCGCCTGCTGCAGGGTTTTTCCTGCGGCGGCGAACTCGGCGGCGCTACCGCAATTCTGGTGGAAAATGCGCCGGACGACCGGCGGGGCTTGTACGGGAGTTGGCAGACTGCCAGCCAAGCGGCCGGCCTCATGCTCGGCACCATGATGACGACGCTGGTTTCACTCTCGATGACGCCGGCTCAGTTCGAGGCTGGCGGATGGCGCTGGCTCTTCGCAATCGGTCTGCTCATCGTGCCGGTCGGCTTCTATGTAAGATCGAAACTCGACGAGCCGGAGGTGTTTCTGAAGGCCCGCAAGGAGGCAGCGGTCTTTTCCTTCACGGAGACGGTGCGGGACCAGTATCGACCGCTGCTCACCGGCACAGGAGTTGGGGTCCTGTACGCGGCGTGCGCTTATGTCCTGTTTATCTACATGCCTACATTTGCGGTCCGGCAGCTCGTGCTGCCGTTTTCACAGGCTCTGATCGCGACGACTGTCGCCGGCCGCGTGGTGTTCGTGGGCAGCCCCGTCCTGGCTGCGATCTCCGATCGATACGGCCGAAAGCCGCTCCTCCTCGTCGGCGCACTGGCCTTCGCGCTGTTAACCTATCCGGCTTTCGCTGCGATCAGTGTCCAGCCGAGTCTCGCCAAACTCGCTGTCGCGCAGTTGGTGTTCGGGCTGGCGATGGCGGTGTACGCCGGGCCCGCCATCTCGGTATATGCGGAGCTATTTCCAACCCGCCTGCGCTCCACCGCGGTGTCGTTGGTGCACAACATCCCGGTCGCCGTGGTCGGCGGATTTGCACCCCTCATCGTTACCTGGCTGATCGCCGCTACCGGCAATGTGCTCGCCCCAGCCTTTTATGTGGTTGCGGCTGCAATCGTCAGCACGATCGCCGTGCTCAGCCTCGACGACCGCTTTCGTGAACCGCTGCGGTGATGGTGCGATCGCCAGCGGCGGGTTAAGGAACCGGCAAGGAAAGGGAGATCACGCGGATTTTGCAAACCCGTAGAGATTCTCCGGATTGTCGACCAGGATGCGCTTGCGCGTTGTCTCTTCCGGCGCCCACACGGCCAGGAGATCGAACAGCAGGGCGTCATCCGG
>WNFL01440603.1_pt1 | contig 10434 bp, 8 predicted proteins | sample 5400361 | NCBI WGS metagenome assembly WNFL01 (sample SAMN13153351, study PRJNA577476) | soil metagenome | isolation source: 40 cm soil on Douglas fir-dominated hillslope | place: USA:California | collected 2013-09-17
GGGCCCAAGCGCACCACCGAATTGCTTGAAGATCTGCATCCGATCAGCAGCCGCACATTGATGGGGCGCCTGCGAGAGATGGAGCAGGACGAGCTGATCTTGAGAAATAATTATGGTGGCCTGCCCCGACGGGTCGAATATGAACTGACCGAACGTGGACGCCGCCTGATTCCTTTGCTGGATGCGTTGATGAAAACGGGCCAGGCCCTGGATTGCAACGAGTGCGAAGATCGTAAAAAGAGCGCCGGTTACTATTGTGACTTCTGCCCGCTCAGACGCAGCGAACCACCCTCAGTTTCGGAACCTCCACTAATCGTGGAACCTGCGCCTGAGCGAACTCGCCGCCCCAAAGATGATTCGATTGTCTTGTTGTAGCTGAGGGGCTCTTGAAGCCAGGAGCGCGTCCTTACTCACCTTCCGCAAATGCAGCTTCCGGTTCGTTCGAAATCACCTCGCCCGAAGGCGTAATGATCAGTTTGTGATCCGGCGTAATGTGTTCACCTTCGATCGTGACTTCCTCACCGCTCGGCAATTCAATCGGCAGGTGATCCAGGAAGCGTTCGGCGTCGATCGCCGCCATGCAGCCAGTGCCCGCTGCGGTTACTGCCTGGCGATAGACTGAATCCTGCACGTCGCCGCAGGCAAAGACGCCGGGGATGTTCGTCCCCGTTGAGTGGCCGTTAGTAATGATGTAACCAACCGCATCCATCTCGATTTGACCCTTGAAGAGATCAGTGTTGGGCTTGTGGCCAATGGCCACAAAGACTCCTTCACAGTTCAAGACGGATTCGGCGCCACTCTCAACATGCCGCAGATCCACGCCGGTCACTCCCTGCTCATGAGTGCCGATGATCGCCGAAACGTCTGTATTCCAGATGAACTCAATCTTGTCGTTGTGAAACGCTTTGTCCTGCATGATTTTTGACGCGCGCAACTTGTCACGGCGGTGAACTACGAAAACTCTTTTGGCATACCGCGTCAAAAAAGTCGCCTCTTCCATCGCGGTGTCGCCACCACCGACTACAACCAGGTGCTTGTTGCGAAAGGCCGGCAGAGGGCCGTCACAGGTGGCGCAGGCAGACACTCCATTGCCGCCAAAGCCGTGCGGCGTTTTGGCCTCGCCGGGAATCCCGAGCCACTTTGCCGATGCGCCGGAAGCGATGATCAATGTCTCGGCTTTAATAATTTTATGGTCGGTGTGCAAGGTGAAGGGCCGCTGCTGCAGATCGACCTGAGTAATCCACTCTTCCAGAAATTCAGTCCCGAACCGCTCGGCTTGCTTACGGAATTCCACCATCAAATCCGGCCCCTGAATGCCCTCGGAAAAGCCGGGATAGTTTTCCACGTCAGTAGTGATCATTAACTGCCCACCGGGTGTTGTTTGCTTTTCGTGATCAGTGGGCGCGTCAACCAGCAACGGGGCGAGGTTTGCTCGCCCGGTGTAAATTCCGGCAGTTAGTCCGGCGGGTCCTGAGCCGATAATCACGACCTGACGGCGAAGTTCTTCTTTGGCCAAGCTGCGTTGGTCTCCTTCCGACCTGGTGTTGGGAAGTCTCAATTCACAGGAAATGTATTGGCGTTTTCGGTTGCGCGTATAGTATAACTAGGACTGTACGAGTTAGTCGAACCAGGCCGGCCCCAGCCCGACCCGTGGCCAATCAGGATCCACATTTCCAGGTTCGGCCACGTTTTTCGAGAGCATTTTGATCAAAAGCTCGGACGAAAGCAAAAACATGGCCTCGGCTCGCCCAATTCATGCCATAGCCGTGCTCGGCGCGGGCACCATGGGGCATGGCATTGCCCAGGTGGCGGCGGCCGCGGGGTATGCCGTGATTCTGCGAGACGTTAATCCGGATGCGCTGGCTCGCGGCGGGCAAGCGATCGAACGGAACCTTGCCAAAGCGATTCAACTCGGGAAGATTTCTGAGCAGGATCGTAACGAAACACTACAGCGCATTTCCCGCGTAACGCGACTGGAAGAAATTAGTCGTGCCGATCTGGTCATCGAAGCCGCGCCAGAAAATCTCGAGTTGAAGCAAAATCTTTTGCGCGAGGCTGAAGCGCTGATCGCCGGTGGCTGTATTTTCGCAACGAACACTTCATCCCTTTCCATCGCCGAAGTTGCCGCAGCTTCCTCCAGACCAGAAAATGTCGTCGGTATGCACTTTTTCAATCCAGTGCACATCATGCGACTGGTTGAAATCGTCGTTGGTAAACAGACAAGCCCCGAGGCCACCGCAACCGTTCGCGAAGTCGCGGTCCGCATGAAGAAAGAGCCAATCGTGGTGCGCGATGTTCCGGGATTCGCGTCAAGCCGGCTGGGTGTAACCCTGGGACTCGAGGCGATGCGGATGCTTGAGCAAGGCGTGGCCAGCGCCCGCGACATCGACACGGCCATGGAACTCGGCTATAACCACCCGATGGGCCCTTTGCGGCTGACTGATCTGGTGGGACTTGATGTGCGCTTGAATATCGCGGAATACTTGCACGGAAAACTGGGTTCGGAAACGTTTCGCCCGCCTGAGATCCTGCGGCGAATGGTTAACGAAGGAAAACTGGGAAAGAAAAGCGGCGAAGGCTTTTACAAATGGAATGAGCAGGAAACGGGTCAACGATCATATACTACGTAACCTGGTATGGTAGACGGATCAGTATGAGTTCAGAGGTCAACCTTAGGTTGTTTATGGCAGACGCAAGCTAACGCTTGAACTCTAAACTGCCCGGCTTTGATCAACGGGCAGAAGGCAACTGTGGCGACTGTTATGAGCACGCCGTATCAAAACGAAGAAAGACGCTTTGCCCTGCGCATGGCGCTGCGGCTTCCCATCGTCGTATCAGGACGCTCGGAAGACGGCGCGGCCTGGAGTGAGCCCACTGAGACTGATGATATTTCCACGTCGGGCGCCCTGTTTCATCTCAACCAGAAAGTGAGCATTGGAGAGAATCTGTACATCCGCGCTCACCGGCCCGACGGTTCCGCGACCGAAGCCACCGCCACGGTGGTAAGGCTCTCGCCAGCCATTTACGGCACCGCGCGAGTCGGCGTCCAAATCGCCGAGCCCGCCGAAAACTGGACCCGCTTGTTTGTTTCCTGGGTTGCGGATGAACAGGCCGCCGCACCGGGTGACTCTCCACCTTCGACCTGAGTGACTAATCACCAAGTCACAAAGAACACCAAGGAAATGAAATTGGACCAGTCGAATTTCAATAAGCATCTTTGTGTCCTTAGTGTCTTTGTGGTTTACTTTTCTGAATTCAACCTGTGGAAACTGGAGCATCAAAGTGAGCCAAAGTAGCGAGACGATTCTGCTTGAACGCCGCGGACGCGTGGCCATTGTGACCATCAATCGGCCCGAAAAGCGGAACGCGCTGAACATACAAACCAGGGCGGAAGGCGCGGCAGTGCTTGATCAATTGCGCGTTGATGAGTCCGTTAGCGTAGTCATACTCACCGGCGCAGGTGACAAGGCTTTTATCGCGGGTGCAGACATCGCCGAATTTGCCGACCGCAGCGCGATCTCGCAACGCGAAGTAATGCTGGATCGTTCACTCTTCAATGCTATCGATACTTTTCCCAAACCGATTATCGCGATGGTTAATGGCTATTGCCTCGGTGGCGGATGTGAAGTGGCGTTGGCTTGTGACATTCGCGTTGCCAGCGAGAAAGCATCTTTCGGGCAACCCGAAATCAATCTTGGCATCATGCCGGGTGGCGGCGGCACGCAGCGTCTGACGCGTCTGGTAGGCGAAGGCAAATCGATGGAATTGATCTTGACGGGCGAAATTATCGATGCCCAGAACGCTTTGGCTATTGGCCTGGTGAATCACGTCGTACCGGCAGATCAGCTGGAGACAAAGACGATGGACATCGCGAATCGGATTGCGGAAAAGAGTCCGATTGCTTTACGTCTGGCGAAGGAAGCTATCAGGCTTGCCTCGCGTTCAAATCTGGACGAAGGTCTGCGCCGCGAAGTCGATCTCTTTGCCCTTTGCTTCTCGAGTGAAGACAAGGACGAAGGGGTGAAAGCGTTTCTGGAAAAACGGAAACCCGAGTTCAAAGGTAAGTAATGGAGCGCGGGCATCCCTGCCCGCATTTCTTAACCCGATGACGAGCGAACTAGGGAAAGAAAAATGGGCCGTAGTCAGTGACCGCGGATGTGAAGCGGCCGGCCTTACTCACGAAGATGCCCGGAGGCTGGTGCACCGCCTGGCGGGCGAAGGACGACACGGCCTTTGCATCATGAGCGACGAGGCCGCGAGCCGTTATAATTCTTCTGTGAAGCCCGCGGAAATTCCAGGTCGAGTCTAGTAAGCGTGCGTGTTGGGAGTGCGGTAACTTGTTACCGCTTTCATAGGCTGCGACTTGTCGCGGCCTGATAAAAGCCGGACTCACGGCCTTGCGGCGACAAGTCGCCGCGTACCAAAGCGCTGACAAGTCAGCGCACTCCAAAGTCACTCGATCAGCAACACCACTTTACCGAAACTCCCGTTCGACTCGATTCGCTCGTGTGCCGCGCGCACATCCTTCATCTGGAAAACTTTGTCGATAACCGGACGCACAGCTCCGCTTCTAAGTAACGGCACCACGTGCTCTGCGAATAGCCTGGTCGCTGTGGCCTTCTCTTCCGCCGATCGAATGCGCAATGAAGTTCCCATGATGCGCAGACGCTTGTGCATCGCCACCGAAAAATCGATCTCCGCTTTTGAGCCGCTGGTGGTGCCGACAAAAATCAAACGGCCCTGCGTTGCCAGCGCCGCGAGGTTCGCTTTCAAGTAGGCAGCACCCACCAGATCGAGCACCACATCCACGCCCGCCTCCTTTGTCCAGCTATTCACTGGCGCCACAAACTCCATCGGGTCAGCGCCCGCAACGACCGACTCTGTCAAACCGAACTCTTTTGCCTTTCCGAGTTTGTCCGCCGTGCGCGACGTGCCGTAAGCGAAGGCGCCGGCGGCCCGCACCAGCTGAATCGCCGCCGTGCCCACGCCCGATCCAGCGGCGTGAATCAATACGCTCTCGCCGATTGTCAGGCCGCACTGGGTAAAGAGAGCATCGTGCGCGGTCATAAACACTTCCGGTACCGCCGCCGCTTCGGCCCAATCGAGATTTGGCGGAATCGCGGCTAAATGATTTTCCGGGACCGTTAGGTACTGTGCTTGTCCGCCACCGCCGATGATGCCAAACACGCGATCGCCGACGTTCCACGTCCGTGCATCATCCCCGACTTCAGAAACTTCGCCGGCGAATTCAATTCCGGGAATGTCCTGTGGGTAACCGGGCGGTGCGGGATAACGACCGAGGCGTTGCAGGATGTCGGCGCGATTCAACCCGGCGGCGTGGACTCGTACGCGAACGCGATCAAGAGTTGCCGGCGGGGCATCGGGCACCTCGCGGAGCTCGAGGCCGTCCACGCCACCGAATGAAACGATTGTGATTGCTTTCATGTTAAATCATTTGCCCGTGTCCTGGTCCGCGCAACTCGGGACAAAAGATTGAAAAGTGTTACGGCTTCCTGCCTGCCACGATAATCATTTGCGCCGGAAAGTTCATCCGGCCATTGGGAAAGAACTCCCGTGCTTGTTCCTGGGCTTCGCGTGCGATTCGATTTCTTTCTTCAAACGGCAGCTTTGCCAGGTTCTCTCTGAGTGTTCCGGAAGTCTCCGCTCGCATTCGCCAAAACTCTTCTGTAGAGATTGGTGCCTGAATGCGAAAGTCGAACAGCCGCTCGCGAACGTCGGCGACGCCCGCTTCTTCCATGACTTGAATCAGCTTGCCAGGCTCAGCAAAGCGGAACGCTCCCGGCGCATTCGCATCAACGGGAGGCAAGTCGATGTAACGTGCCGCAACGTTGTTGATGATGTACGAAAACGGGTTGAGGTCGCTTCTGCCCCACACCGCTAGCGACAGCACTCCGTTCGCACGAACTACTCGCAACATCTCTCGCAGACCGGCGATCGGATCGGGAAAGAACATAATTCCCAGCCGACTGACTGCGGTGTCGAAGCGGTCATCGTCAAACGGAAGCGAATCAGCCGCGCACTGTCGGAATTCCACATTGGTCAGCCCGCGAGGTCGGGCTTCTTTTTCTGCGGTCTTGACCATCTGCGCCACGGCATCGGTACAGGTAACTGAGCCTGCCTGTCCCACTACTTCTGCTATCGAGAGCGAAGGCTCGCCGGCGCCGCCAGCCACGTCCAGCACTCTTTGACCCGGGCCGATGCCGGCTTCCGCGATCAGTGCGCGGGTGAGCGGCGCGAAAATGGTTCTGATAGTTGGGGCGTGCTTTTCCCAATGCGGCGCGGTCTCACGCCACTCCTTTAAAACGCCAGTCTCAATTGTCATCGGGATCCTGTTTCTGACAAGAGGGTGCGGGCACGCTCGATCACATTCTGAACATTAAATCCCAGATTCCGTAACGCTACTTCACCCGGAGCGGACGCGCCGAAACGATCGAGACAAATCGCGTCGCCTTTGGGCCCGACGTAACGATCCCAGCCTTGCCGCACCGCGGCCTCGATCGAGAGTCGCGCAGTTATCGATGGCGGTAGAACTTCATCGCGGTACTCCTGCGTCTGCTCCTCGAACAATTCGGTGCAGGGCATTGAAACGACGCGCGTGGGTATGCCGTCCTGCTGCAATTGCTGGCGGGCCGCGAGGGCAAGGGAGACTTCGGAACCCGTCGCGATCAGGATCAGCTTGGGTGACGCTTGAGTACGTAGCCACCGTGTCGCAGCCCTTCTGCTGAACCATAAACCTGACGATCGATCAAAGGAACTTTTTGCCGCGTCAAAGCCAGCGCGGTGGGCGCGTGTCGCCGCAGGATGGCCAGCCGCCAGGCTTCGCGCGTTTCGTGAACATCGGCAGGACGCACTACAAATAAATGCGGAATGGCGCGGAGCGCGGCCAGATGCTCGACTGGCTGATGCGTCGGGCCATCTTCGCCAAGTCCGATCGAGTCATGCGTGAAAACATAGATGACCTGCACTTCCGAAAGACAGGCAAGCCGAATCGACGGCCGCATGTAATCTGAAAAGCACATGAACGTCCCACCATAAGGAATCAGCCCGCCGTTGAGCGACATGCCCGTTAGGGTCGCGCCCATCGCGTGCTCACGCACGCCAAAATGCACGATGCGGCCGCCGTAAGTTCCGGCTTCAAAGCTACCGCCGTCTTTGATGTCGGTGTTGTTGGAGACGACGCGCGTCGCGATGGCTTCGGCGGTTTCGAATGTGGGCAGATGTTTCTCCCAATCTTCCGGCAGCTCGCCGCTCATTGTTTGCTGCCAGAGCTTGCCGAGTGCCGCATCCTTCTCTTCGTATTTACTGACCAACTCTTTCCATTCATTTTCCTGTTGCGCGCCGCGATCGATTGCCTTGCGAAAATGCGCCATGGCCTCATCCGGCACGTAGAACTGTTTGTCTTCGGGCCAACCCAGATGTCTCTTGGTTTCGCGCACGGCTTCTTCGCCGGGCGGATCGCTATGGGCTTTGCGCGTGCCGGCTGTGGGCATGCCGTAACCAATTGTCGTCTTGACAGAAATCAGTGAAGGACGATCAGCGACTGACTGCGCGTCGCGAATTGCAGCTTCGATGGCCGCGAGATCATTTCCGTCTGCCACTGTTGAAGTATGCCAGCCATACGCTTCGAATCGCTTCGGCACATCTTCACTGAAAGCGAGATCGGTAAAGCCTTCGATGGTGACGTGGTTGTCGTCGTAAAGATAAATCAGCTTGCCGAGTCTTAGGTGACCGGCGAGCGAGGCTGCTTCGGCCGCAACGCCTTCCATCAAGTCGCCGTCGGAAACGATCGCATAGACATAATGGTCGATGAGCGGAAAATCCTGCTGGTTGAATTTCGCGGCGAGGTGCGCGGCCCCCATCGCCATGCCGACGCCGTTGGCAAAGCCCTGGCCGAGCGGCCCGGTGGTAATCTCGATCCCGGGCGCCAGACCGTATTCAGGATGGCCCGGAGTCTTCGAGCCCCATTGGCGAAAGCTCTTGATGTCATCCAGCGAAAGATCGTAGCCGGTAAGATAGAGCAAAGAGTAGAGCAACATGCAGCCGTGACCGGCTGACAGCAGAAAGCGATCGCGGTTTTCCCACTTCGGGTTCCGCGGGTTGTAGCACATGAACCTGGTCCACAGCACGTAAGCCATCGGTGCTGCGCCTAAAGGCAAACCGGGATGTCCCGATTTGGCCTTTTGCACCGCGTCAATTGTCAGTGCGCGGATGGTGTTGATACAAAGTTGGTCGAGTTCCGGTGTGGTGTTAGTTTCTTCCTGCATTCTGGCGCTCATGATTGTTAGTTTCAGTTTTCAGGTTTCAAGTCCGATCTTCTTTGCGCCTTTGCGCCTTCGCGTGAATTATTCTCTCGCAAAGTCGCAAAGAGGCAAAGAAAGAGTAACCGTAACTTGAAAGCTCAACACTATTTGATCAGTTTTTCGTAAAGCTTCTGCTGACGTTCGATGGCCTCAGCATAACGCAGGTGCCGCCTCATGTCTGGTTCATAAGCAACGGGGGCCAACTCCGGATCGAATATTTCGATACTATCTATCTTGCCCGCAGCTTCAAGCGCGAGCAAGGCGGCGCCGCGACTCGACGCTTCGTTGGTTGCGGAAAGTTCAATCCGCCGGCCCAGCACATCGGCAATCATCTGGGACCAGGCCGGAGACGAGAGCAGGGCATTACCCGCTGCGACGATTTTGGCGTTGGCCGCGACGTTGTCCAGCGCCCTGGCCAGCAGGGCGAAGCGATAGCAAACAGCTTCCATGCCGGCGCGTAAAATGTCGATTGGTTTAGTCTCTGACGTCAGTCCGACAATCGAACCCTGCGCCGAACCTGACCACCCAGTTGCCCGCTCCCCGGACCAGAAAGGCAAAACCGTTAAGCCGTGCGCAGCGGGTTCCATCGATCGAAGCATCGTTTCCAACTCAGCATCATCGTAATTCAAAGAGAGGCTATCTTTCATCCAGCGGTAAAGTCCGCCGCCGTCAGACAACGCTCCACCGATCACGATGCGATCCCGATCGGCACGATAACAGAACAATTCAGGGGGCAAGGTTGCGGGAGGCGTTCCATTGCACAGCACGCGCATCGCTCCCGAAGTTCCAATCATCAAGGCCGCGCGGCCGGAATCGACGCAACCGGCGCCGATGTTATTGGCAGCGCCATCGCCAATGGCAGGAAACCAGGCAGCGCCGTCAAGCAGCGGCCAGCGCAACGCATAATCTTCCGAGAGTCGCTGAAAGGTTTCGCCAGGCCCGGCGATAATTGGTAGTCGATCCAGCGAGATGCCCAGGCCTTCGAGCAGTTCGCGATCCCATTCACATCTGCGCTGGTTGAAGAGTCCCGTACCCGAAGCCATCGAGACACTGGTGCGGGTATCGCCGAACAAGCGTAGAAAAAGATAGTCGGAAAACGCAAGCCAGTATTTTGATCTGGTGAAGAGCCCGCTTCGTTCCCTTTCCAGCCACAACAACTTCGCGGGCCAGTAGCTCGGATGAAAGCGAGCCCCAGTGCGCGGATGGACGTCTTTCTCATCAAATCTCGATCTGAGTTCTGAGACCGCCTGTGCAGCCCTCGTGTCGGACCAGCCAAGCAGAGGGGTTACCGCGCGGCCCCCAGTATCAACGCCCAGCAGACCATGCCAGAAACACGATCCAGCGACGTAATCGATGCGCGAGACTAAACTTTCGGCGCGCGCGACGGCTACGTCGAGCGCCCGGACTGCGAACTCAATTAAGTCGTCAGCGTCGACATCACTTCCGCTCGCCAAGCCGGAGAATTCATTCGCCAGCGAAACTTGTGAGCCCGCGATTTCACCTCCGCGGTGATCGAAGAGGCCAGCGCGCACGCCGGAGGTCCCAATGTCCAAAGCGAGCACCACTGATCGTTCAGGCTCGACGCGCAGAGATGCCGCAAGCACCGAAAGATCGACTTCCGGCCGGTCTTCGAGAATGGCTTCGTCGAGCACCGTGCTCATGCGATTAGCGCGAGAAGGACAAACAAAGTAATTGCTATTTACGAGTGGGTCTTGAAGCGCCAGCATCGCACAGCAGGAGTTGGTTAGTCCAGTAAATCTCATAGGCGGGTAGTCGCAACTTTTGAATTAGTGGCGGTCTTCTCGTTAGCACCATGGCTTCAGCCCGGTGATCCATGCTTCGGTTTGGAGTGGAAACCGTTTAGACGGTTTCCGATTGTGGTGGGTACCAAATTCACCGGGCTAATGCCACGTTGCTAATGACATGTAAACCGCAATCACAGCAGGCAAATTTTTCCGTGGCCGAGGCCCAATCGGAATGCTAAGCTGTAACGCGGTATGCAGGCCCAAACACTTAACTGTCCCAACTGTGGCGCGGCGATTTCCTCCGACTCCCCGCAGTGTCAGTATTGCGAGTCAAAGCTCGCCACGATTGCGTGCCCATCATGTTTCGC
>WNFL01076382.1_pt1 | contig 10433 bp, 10 predicted proteins | sample 5400361 | NCBI WGS metagenome assembly WNFL01 (sample SAMN13153351, study PRJNA577476) | soil metagenome | isolation source: 40 cm soil on Douglas fir-dominated hillslope | place: USA:California | collected 2013-09-17
CCTCGCGATGTGACGGCGATCACAAAAAAGCGCTTTATCGCGCGGCTGGCACCGCCGCCTTGTGATGGGCTCTCCGGCCCTGGACCGAGAGCGGACATCAGTCGATCGACCGACCCGTATGACGGAACGGGTTCTTTGTTTGGTCGGGGCTCGCTGCCGATAGGTTCGATAGAACCGCCGCACATGCCAGCCCAGCGCGGAGGTTAACCTTAAAGATCAAAGGTGGAGATGGAAGTCCGGGCGCGGGTGATCGCTTTTGCGGAATAAGCGCCGTTTATGGGCTCACGCCCTCACAGCACGCACCCGCTCGCGTCGTCGATCAGATGCATGTGATCGAGGCTCGCGGCGAGCCGCATGCGCACGCCTTCGCGCGCACCGGCATCGGGGCTCACGCGTGCGCATACGTCGATGCCATTGACGCGGAAGAACACCAGCGTTTCCATGCCGAGCGGCTCGGTGACCTCGATCGCGGCGTCGATCGTGGCGGGCTGCGGCGCGCCGTTGGGCTTGCCGTCCGTCAAATGTTCAGGGCGCAGGCCGAACGTCAGTCCGGGGCGTCCGGCGTGGGAGCGGTAGCGGCCGGCATGCAATGGCGGCACCGGCAACACGATGTCGTCGCTGAGCCGCACACGCAAAGCGCCAGCGGCGTCCTCCAGCCGGCAGGGAAGGAAATTCATCGCCGGCGAGCCGATGAAGCCGGCGACGAACCGCGTCTTGGGGGCGTGATAGAGATCGTTGGGCGTCCCGATCTGCTCGATGCGGCCGCGGTTCATCACCACCACCCGGTCGGCGAGCGTCATCGCCTCGACCTGGTCATGGGTGACGTAGACCGTGGTGGTGCGCACCTTCTGGTGCACGCGCTTGATCTCGATGCGCATCTGCACGCGCAGCTTGGCGTCGAGGTTGGACAGCGGCTCGTCGAACAGAAACACCTTCGGGTTGCGCACGATCGCGCGGCCCATGGCGACGCGCTGGCGCTGGCCGCCGGAGAGCTGCCGCGGCTTGCGGTCGAGCAGCTCGGTGATGTCGAGGATGCGCGCGGCGTCGTCGACCCGCTGCTTGATCTCGGTCTTGGGGAACTTCTTGAGCCGAAGCCCGAACGACATGTTCTCGAACACGGTCATGTGCGGGTAGAGGGCGTAGTTCTGGAACACCATGGCGATGTCCCGGTCCTTGGGCGGCACGTCGTTGACCAGATCGCCGCCGATCATGACCTCGCCGTCGGAGACCTCCTCGAGCCCGGCGATCATGCGCAAGGTCGTGCTCTTGCCGCAGCCCGACGGCCCGACCAGCACCGCGAACTCGGTGTCCGCGATGTCGAGATTGATGCCACGCACCGCTTCGGTCCGGTCGAAGCGCTTGACCAGATTGCGCAAAGTGACCTGTGCCATGGGTTCCCCGCTCAGCCCTTCGTTGCACCCGCCGTCAGGCCGGCGATGTAGTAGTCCATCAGGAAGGCATAGATGATCAGCGGCGGCGCAGCACCAAGCAGCGCGCCGGTCATGATCTGGCCCCAGTTATAGACGTCGCCCTTGATCAGGGTGGTGACGATGCCGACGGGCAAGACCAGCTGATCCGCCGATGTCGTGAAGGCCAAGGGATAGAGGAAGTTGGCCCACGACACCGTGAAGGCGAAGATCGCCGCGGCGATGATGCCCGGCAGGGCTACGGGTATGAAGATCCGCGTCAGCATCTGGAAGTAGCCCGCGCCGTCGATCAGCGCCGCTTCATCGAGCTCCTTCGGGATGCTCGCGAAGTAGCCGATCATGATCCAGGTGCAGAACGGCACCGTGATCGTCGGGTAGATGATGCACAGCACGTACCACTTGTTGATCAGCTCGATGCCCGTGAGGTCGCGCAGGAACGCCATCATCTTGAACAGCGGGATGAAGAGCAGCGATTCCGGAATCAGGTAGGTCAGGAACACGCCGGTCGCGAGCGCGGTCGAGCCCCAGAACTTCATGCGCGCCAGCGAGAACGCCGCCAGGATGCTGACGACCATCGTGATCGACACGACGATCAGCGACACCAGGGCCGAGTTGCGAAAGAACGTCAGGTACTGCTTCGAGGTCAGGAGCTCGATGTAGTTCGCCAGGGTCGGGTGGAAGACGAACCACGGGTTGGTGACCGCCGAGATCTCCGCGCTCGACTTGAGCGAGGTGATGAACATGTAGATCGGCGGCATCAGGAAGAAGATCGCGAACATGACGAGGAAGACGTAGGACCAGATCAGCGCCTTCTTGCGCGAGCCCGAGATGCTGCCGCGCGCCACGACGCGCGTCGGGCCGCCGGCGGTGGCTGCGGTTGCGGTCATCGGATCAGGCCTCGTTGCCGCGCTTGGAGATGCCGCGCAGGATGAAGATCGCGGCGAGCCCGAGGATCGGGAACATGAACAGCGACACGGTCGCGCCCAGCGGGATGTCGTTGCCCTGGATGCCGAGCACGAACGACCAGGTGGCGAACACGTGGGTCTGATCGACCGGCCCGCCGTTGGTCAGGATCTTCACGATGTCGAAGTTGGCGAAGGTGACGATCAGCGAGAACAGCACCGTGATCGAGATGATGTTTCGCATCATCGGCAGGGTGATGTACCAGAGCTTCTGGGCCCAGTTGGCGCCGTCGATCGACGCCGCCTCGTAGAGCTGCTCGGGCACCGACTTGAGCGCCGCCAGGTACATGATCAGGAAGAACGGCGAGCCGACCCAGACATTGTCGAGGATGATGGCGAAGCGCGCCCAGTAGGGGTTGCCGAGCCACGGCACGGTCGGCAGGCCCATGTTCGCGAGCAGCCAGTTGAAGGCGCTGTAGGACGGGTCGAACAGCCACAGCCAGGCGAGCGTGCTCATCGCCGGCGGGATGACCCACGGCACCAGCAGCATGCCGCGCCACTTGCGCTGGCCCTTGGCCGGGATGTTGTGGACGAAGTGCGCGACGATGAACCCGATCAGCGCTTTGAAAATCACCGCCGTGACGGCGAACATGATCGATTGCTCGACCACCATCCAGAAGGTGTTGCGCTTGAACAGGAACTCGAAGTTGCCGAAGCCGACGAAGCGCACCATCGACTTGTTGAGGGTCGCGAGATGGATCGAGTAGAACGCCGGATAGGCGACCAGGCACCCGATGATCAGCATCAGGGGCAGGGCCATGAAGAAGGCGATGGTCGACTTGCGGCGCATGAAGACGTGCAGGGTGCCGCGTCGTGTGACGACGGGCATGCCATACGAGCGAGCGGCAGCGTCGGCCATGTCTACTCCCCGATCTTCGTGCGCGGCCCGCCTTTGCCGGTGCCGCGATCCGGTTTTACGTCCCCGGCGCTCCCCGCAGCGCCGGGGTCGTCGACGTTCTGACTAGGTGCGCAAGAACCCTTCGAGTTCGTTGGTCGCCCAATCGAGGGTCTGCTCGATCGTCTTGCCGCCCTGGGTGCACTGCGCGACCATCTTGGTGTTGGTCGCCTGCACGTAGGCCTGGTTGGCGATCTTGGGTGGCGCCGGCGCCACCGCGATGTTGACGATCTGCCCGTGCTTCGGCGGGTAGTTGTAGAGCGTGCCCTTGGGCGGCTCTTCTTCATCCCAGGTCTTGAAGTCGAGCAGCTTCGAGAACTGCGGCAGGTCGTAGCCGCCGCTCGCCTTGACGAGCTGCTCGACCGAGGAGCGCTGCGACAGATAGGTCAGCAGGCTCTTGGCCGCCGGCTTGTTGGAGCCGAAGTTCCAGATGCCCCAGAAGTACGGCAGGCCCGGGATGTAGCGGCCCTTCGGCCCGGCCGGCGCGTCGAACGTCCAGCAATTCGCGGCGACCGTGTCGCGGGCATCGCGCTTGGCGACCGCCCAGGCCGATGGCGGATTCATGATCAGGGCGCCCTTGCCCGAGATCAGCCACTTGTTGTTGCCGGCGTCGTCCCAGGCGAACACGTCGGCCGGGAAGAACGGCACCGCCTTCTTGAACCACTCGAGCACCTGGCGGGTCGCGTCCGACTTGACCGTGATGCGGCCTTCCTCGTCGACCAGCTGGGCACCGTAGGCGGCGAACACCGCGCCGACCCAGTCGACCGAGTCCGACTGCTGGCCGAGCGGCATGCCGAACGGGAAGCCGGCCTTGTGGCAGGGCTCGGCGGCACGCAGGAATTCGTCCCACGTCCACTTGTCGGTCATTTCCTTCTTGGGCTCGGCGCCCGCCGGATACATCTCGCGCGGGTCCCAGCCGACATGTTGCTTGAACAGGTCGACGCGCGCGCACGGGCCCTTGACCTGGCTGCCGCACGTGGCCGGGATCGCCACCCAGTGGCCCTTCACCTTGCCGAGATACTCGGAGACCTTGGTGACCTCGCCGTTGGCGGCGATCAGGTCCTTCATGATGTCGTCGACCGGCTCCATGCGCTCGGCATGATCGCTCGGCCACCAGGTCGGCATGGCGACGATGTCGTGGCCCGACTTCGCCTGCGCCTCGGCGGCGATCCCGAGCAGGATCTTGTCGCCCTGCGAGGTGACGTAGTCGATCGCGACCTCGACCTTCTCCTTGGCGGCCCATTCCTGGACCAGCTTGGTCGACATGTCGTTGGCGCCCGGCACCCAGTGGTCCCAGAACGCGATCGTGACCTTGCCCGCGGCGTACGCGCCGTGGACGTAGGGTGCCGCCACGGCCGCCGTGGTGGCGAGCGCGGTGTTGGCCAGGAATTTACGACGGGAAAGCTTGCGAGCCGGCATCGATACGTCCTCCCACGCAACAGTCGTTTCGACCGTGGGGCGCCGTGCCTGATTTACCGGGTGCCCATTTTCTGAGCTTTCCCGTTGATTTTGCGGATCTTACGCCCCACCGGCACTATACCGACATCGCCGAGGGCCGCAAAGCCGCTCTTGTCGCAGGAGGTGGTGCGGGGGGCGGGCGTCAGTTCGCCGTGCGCGCGACGCCGACGAAGTTGTCGGCGAACGCATCGGCCGCGTCCTTGGACGAGAAGCCGAACTCGAACATCGCGGCGCGCGCCGGATACGACGTCTGGGCGACGTAGTCGATGTTCCGCGTCTCGAGCCACTCGCCCATGGTCGTCTCGTCGACGTGGGTTCGCGGCACCTGGACGACGAAGGGATAGCCACGGTGCATTGGACACGTCGCGCCTTTACAATTTGCGGCGCGGAAACCTCGACATTTCGATCAATTCTCGCGATACCGAGTATTCGCACGTCGTGACAACTCACGCGCCGCTGGCGCGGCGGGCTCTCTAGCTGCTCGCGCGGGCGCGGCGGGCCCTCTAGCCGCTAACGCGGCGGGGCGCGCGGCTGTGCTCGTTGTTGATGTCGACCAGCTGCTCGAGCAGCGCCAGGAAGCGCTTGCGGTCGGGGGCCGGCAGCGGCGCGAGGATGCGGGCCTGTGCGCGCTCGACCGCCGGCTCGACCGCGGCGAGCACGCGGCCGCCCTCGCGCGTCAGCGCCAGGCGCTTGACCCGGCGGTCCTGCGGGTCGGGCACGCGCTCGACCAGCCCCTTGCCGACCAACCGCTCGATCACGTCCCCCAGGGTCGAGCGGTCGAACGCGATCATGGCCGCGAGCGTCGTCGCCTCGATGCGCGGCTTGGCCTGGATGGCCACCAGGGCGGCGTACTGCACCGGCGTGATGTCGTGGCCGCCGGCGCCGACCTCCTCGATGAACAGCGCGACCGCGATCTGCTGGCAGCGCCGGATCAGGTGGCCCGGCTTGGCATACAGGTTCTTGTCGAGCGTCATAATAGTAAGTATACTGAATTTGAGTATACGGAGCAATCGCCGTGGCTCCCACAACCTTCACTTCCAACACCTCCACCTCCACCTCCACCTCCACCGCGACCTCCGATCACGACACGCTGATCGTCGGCGGCGGCATCGGCGGCCTGACGGCCGCGTTGGCGCTCGCCCGCACGGGCCGGCACGTCCACGTGATCGAGAAGGCGCCGGCGTTCGGTGAGATCGGCGCCGGGCTGCAGCTGGCGCCCAACGCGATGCGCCGGCTCGCCCGGCTCGGCCTGGTGCCCGAGCTGCTCAAGCACGCCGTGCAGCCGGCCCGGTTGGTGTGGATGGATGCGCTCGAAGGCGTGCCCGTCACCACGCTCGATCTCGGCCCGGCGTTCCGGCAACGCTTCCGCCAGCCCTACATCGTCATGCATCGCGGCGACCTGTTGAACGTGCTGCTCGCAGCCTGCGAGGCCGAGCCGCGCATCACCCTGGCGGCCGACCGTCCCGTGGTGGCGCTCGAGGATCGCGGCGAGGTCGCCGCGGCGCGCCTGGCCGACGGCACGGTCGTAACCGCGCGCCTGCTGGTCGGCTGCGACGGGCTGTGGTCGACCACCCGCAAGGCGATCGTCGACGATGCGCCGCTGTGCTCGGCCTACGTCGCTTATCGGGGCACGGTGCCGATCGAGCGCCTGGCCGGCAAGGTCGATCTCGACACCGTGGTGATGTGGATCGGCCCCGACATGCACTTCGTGCAGTACCCGGTGCGCGCCGGCGCGCTGTTCAACCAGGTCGCGGTGTTCAAGAGTCCGAGATATCGTCCCGAGATCGCCGAGACCGAGGACTGGGGCACGGTCGAGGAGTTCGACGCGCACTACGCCCAGTGCTGCGCCTTCGTGCGCGACTGCGCCAAGCTGATGGGCCGCGAGAAGCGCTGGCCGATGTTCGACCGCGCGCCGATCCCCACATGGACGCGCGGCCGCATCGCGCTGATGGGCGACGCCGCGCACGCCATGCTGCAATACGCAGCCCAAGGCGCCTGCCAGGCGATCGAGGACGCGCTCGCGCTGGCCGACCACGTCGCCGCGTCACCCGACGACATCGAGCGCGCGCTCGCCGGCTATCAGGCCGATCGTGCCCCGCGCACCGCGCGCGTCCAGCGCGTCGCGCGCGACATCGGCGATTATTTCCATCTGCACGGCGCCGCGGCGGCGGCGCGCAACACCGCGATGCGGGCCCGCGCGTCCGACGACTACGCGCCGATCGACTGGCTCTACGGCGATGATGTTTAAATCCGAACCGTCATTGCGAGCGCAGCGAAGCAATCCAAGGGACGTGCCGTTTGCGCGGGCCGATGGATCGCTTCGTCGCTGCGTGCCTGGCAATGACGGTGCTTAGGAGATCCGCGGCATCACCTGGGTCCAAAACCGCTCGATCGACTTCATGAGCACGGCGTGCGGCACCAGGCTGTTGTAGGTGTAGCAGAACAGCCAGTCGATCGGCACGCGCTTGCGGATGCGCTCGAGGTTGCGGGTCACGGTGTCGACCGTGCCGACCAGCGCGTAGCCGAGCGCGATCGACTCCTCGAGCGTGGGATACGTCCCGGTCTTGGGATCGGCGATGCCCTTGCGGAAGCCGAACGGCTCGAACCAGGCGCGGCCCGAGAACACGCCCGAGTCCTCCCACAGCTTGATCGCCTCGGCGTCGGTGTCCGTGATGATGACGTCGCGCAGCAACCCCATGCCCGACCCGCGCGGCTTGCCCGAGACCTCGGCGTAGACGTCGAACAGCTTGTCGGCGTGCTGGTCGTGCATCGCCGGCAGGACCGGCGTCACGCCCTCCTTGGCGCACCAGCGGATCGTCGACTCCGAGCTGGCGAACGGCTGGAACAGCGGCGGATGCGGTTTCTGGAGCGGCTTGGGGATCACGCCGACCGACTTGAGGATCCCGTTCTCGACGCCCTTGCCGTATTTCGCGGTGGTGTCGAGGGTCCACGGCGTGTCGCCGGCCGGGATCTTCCAGTACTTGCCCTGGTGGACCAGCATCTCCTCGGTCCAGCACTTCTTGATGATCTGGAAGCACTCCTCGAAGGCGGCGCGGTTGGCGTCGTCGATCTGGTCGTGCTGGTGGGGCAGGGCGCCGTGGATGCCGTGCATCTGCTGCGCCATCACGTCGACCCAGCGTCGCTGGTAGCCGCGCGCGAAGCCCGCGCAGGCGCGCCCGCCGGTCATGTGGTCGAGCATCGCGATGTCCTCGGCGACCCGGATCGGGTTCGACGCCGGCAGCACGATGCCGAGCTGGCCGACCCGGATGCGCTTGGTCTGCATCGCGAACTCGAAGCCTTCGATGTGGAAGTGGTGCTCGGTGAAGCTGACCGAGTCGTAGCCGAGATCGTCGGCCAGCCGGATCTGCTCCGACAGCTCGCGCAGCATGCGCTGGTAGAATTCGCCACTCATCCCGGCCATGCCGCGCTCGATCTCGGGCCGGCTGGCGATCGTCGGCAGATAGAACAGCGAGGCTTTCACGGACGTATCCTCCTTGTCGTTCAGCGCCGGCTTGCGCCGGTCACCCCGTTAGCGCCAGCTGACACCCGTAACATCGTTTGCCTGCAGGGGGCTGTTCTCCCACAGCCCGTCGAGCTTGGCGTTCCACACGCCGAGCTTGGGCAGCTGGAACAGGAACACGTTGACGCAATCCTCGGCCAGCATCCGTTGCGCATCGCCGTAGAGCTTGTTGCGCGCCGGCGCATCCAGGGTGCGGTTGATCGCGGCGATCAGGTCCTTGAACGGCTGGCTGCGATAATTGAAGTAGTAGTCGTCGCGCGCGTAGATGTCGATGTCGAGCGGCTCGGTGTGCGCGATGATCGTGAGGTCGTAGTCCTTGCGCTTGAACACCTGGTCGAGCCATTGCGGAAACTCGATCGGCACGATCTGGACCTTGACCCCGACCTGGCCCAGATAGGCCGCGACGATCTCGCCCGAGCGCCGGGCATAGGCGGGCGGCGGCAGATGCAACGTCAGGCTCAGATTGCTCTGCCCGGCCTCGGCCAACAGCTTCTTGGCCAGCGCGGGGTCGTAGGGGTAGCGGCCCGTGAGATCGACATAGGCCGGGTGCAGGGGCGAGAAATGGCTGCCGATCGGCGTCGCGCGGCCCGACATCGCGCCCTCGATGACGGCCTTGCGGTCGATCGCGTGGGCGAGCGCGCGGCGCACGCGCACGTCGCTCAACGCCGGCTTGGCGTTGTTGATCGCGACGATGGTCTCGCCCTCGGTGTTGCCGACCACGACCTTGAACTTTTGATCACGCTGGAGTTCGTCCAGCGCCTCGACGGCCGCCACGTTGGCGAACGCATCGATGTCGCCGGCCTTCAGCGCCGCGATGCCGGCCTGCGGGTCGGCGATGAAGCGGAAGGTGACCTTGGCGAGCTTGATCGCGGCGGCGTCGCGGTAGGCGGAATTCTTGACCAGCTCGATGCGGTCGCCGCGCGCCCAGCGCTCGAACTTGAACGGCCCGGTGCCGATCGGCTTGGCCTTTGGCGACGCTGCCCGGGGCCATCATGACGGCGTCGCCCCAGCCCATGTTGTAGAGGAAGTTCGCGGTCGGTTGCTTGAGCGTGACCACCGCGGTCAGGGGATCGGGCGTCGCGACGCTCGCGATCGGCGCGAACAGTTGCTTCTGCGCGTTGGTCGAGTCGGGCGCCTGGGCGCGGTCGAGCGTGAACTTGACGATGCTCGAGTCGAACGGCGTGCCGTCGTGGAACGCGACGCCGGCGCGCAGCTTGAACGTGACCGTCAGCCCGTCGCCGGACACCGACCAGCTCTCGGCCAGGCTCGGCTTGACCGCGCCGGTGCGGTCGATGCGCGTCAGGCCTTCGTAGAGATTGGCATAGGTGACCTCGCGGATCGCGCCGGCGGCACCCGCCGTCGGGTCGAGATGCGGCGGCTCGAGCTGCATGCCGAGCACCACCGTGTCGGGCGGTCCGGCGGCCGCCGGTGTGGCGACCAGCGCCAGCGCGAGCAGCGGCGCGATCCAACGTGTCATGTCGTCCCTCCGGGATGTCGCAGCGCCGCGCCGTGGCGGTCGCGGTAGCTCGGGAATTGCGGCGTGGCGGTCGCCGCGTAGACGGCGCGCGCGATCGGCGCGCCCGCGCCGCCCGGTCGCCAGCGCGAACACGGTGTCGCCGTCATAGGGCGTGTGCACCGGCCGGATCGCGCGTGCGAGGCCGGTCTGCGCCATGATGGCGAGTCGGCGGCACTCGACCTTGGTCAGCGCCGCGTCGGTCGCGACCACGGCGATCGTCGTGTTGGTACCCGCACGGGGCGGCGCGCAGTCCGAGAGATCGCCGAGATCGATCGTCGTCAGGTCGGGCATCGGCTGGCCGCCGAGCTCGCGGTCCTGCTCGAGCGCCCAGGCCCAGAAGCACGGCGAGCCCGGCATCACGACCGAGCCCCACGGGTTGGCGGCGACCAGCGCGCCGACGGTCGCGCCCGAGGCATCGACGATCGAGGCGCTGCCCAGCCCGCCCTTGAGCCGGCCCGCCTTGGCGCCCAGCCCGGCGCCCGAGTTGCCGAGCGCGAAATCCGCCGCCGCCGCATCGGCGGCCGCCCGCGCGAGCGCGCGATAGGGCGGCGAGTCGCCCCAACGCCGCTGCAGGTCGTCGCGCAGGTCGAACAGGATCGCGGCGGGCACGATCGGCACGGTCGCGCCGCGCACCGCGACGCCGCGCCCGCGCCGC